>Ga0256839_1003206_pt1 | contig 17093 bp, 11 predicted proteins | sample 354166metaG_FD_185968 | JGI IMG/M metagenome (GOLD analysis project Ga0256839, IMG submission 185968) | Hydrothermal vent microbial communities from Mid Atlantic Ridge, Atlantic Ocean - 354-166 | ecosystem: Environmental > Aquatic > Marine > Hydrothermal vents | place: Atlantic Ocean: Mid... | reverse complement strand
ACATTGGGGGGGGGGTGGCAAAGTAAAAACACCCTTTTTAGTGGTTTTCTGACCTAATCAGAACATTTCCAGAGGAAAAAACTCTGTAACAATAATTGCGGGGTTCTGATTCACCCAAATTTGATAGCTACGGGAAATAATTTCACCATTAAGATGATCAAGTAACTCATCATTACTGTTTGGTACAGAAAAATAATCAAACTCAATAATTTCACGATAAGTTTCTAATCCCTGTTCGCGAAAAAGCCCTCCGATTCCGATTTTTCCTGACTCCAGTGCATCCCCAATCTCTTTAGGAAGGCGTTTAACTAGTACGGTAGAGCGAGCGCAGGCGAATATTCTATCGCTATTACAGCCTTGGAGGGTGACTTCACGTTGCAGTGCTTTATCCCCTATATCGCTTTCTAAGCCTGTGACAGTTTTGCTTAGTTTTGTTGGTTTAATATGCAAGGGGACGACTTTTACAGGCTCCCAAAACCATGCTTCTAGGGCTTTAGTGACGGTGCCATCCATGACCAGTAAAGTGCGTAAAAAAGGAGGGAGTTTTGAGAGATCACAACGCTCACCAGAACTTGTGAGGATTATTTTATCCTCTGTATAGCCGTTGCTACGAAAATAAGCGTTTGTTGTTTTCATTCCTCACCCTTTGCTCTATCTTTACTATCGCTTCCACAATTCTGATAAATTAATCAATTTATTACCAGACTTTTTAAACTGTTTTATCTGTTTTCTGCTTGGCCAAGTATCGTAGTTTTCACTGACGTTATTGAATTCGGTATCGACTATAGTCTCATCAGTTATCCATTTAATGGCTAGTTTTACACCTTCTTCAAATAACTGGCAATTATAAAAGCAGACTGATTCATTTGTATCTGCCGATATTGTTTTCTTAGCAAGAATTTTACCACTATCAAAATCTTCTGACATACTGTGAAGCGTCACACCAATTTCTGATTCTTGATTTAACAAAGCGTGAAATACTGGATCAACCCCTTTATAACTCGGCAAGTTGGATGGGTGAATATTGATACATTGTAGATTAGGAATATCAAGCACCGCGGGCTTAACCAGTTGATTTAGATGAGCACCTAAAAGGTAATCAGGCATACTTTGCTTAATAAAACTAATGGTCTTAGCTTGATTCATATCCAGCGTATCCATTAATGGAATCCCATGATATTTTGCTAAACTGTGTACGGACTTTTCAAACTTTAATAGATTGGATAAAGGCTGGAGCCACCGAAACAAATCCGTAACGATAAAAAGATAACTTGCGTAGTGTAAGCCAGAAAGTTGGATTTGCTTAAGTGCACCGCGTATGAAACCATATTTGGGATTGATAACACGTGTGGAGTTGATGATAGCTACGACTTCTACAGACTCATCCGCGATAAGTTTTTCTAAGACGATTGAAGAGTAAATACTAGAATAGGTGCAAAATAGGATGCGTTTCGTTTGCACGCTTTTTTTTATGTCAACTTTACTATTTTCATTCACTACTTAAGCTTGGCCATTTCTTCTGCTAACACGGTAACAGTGTGTTCGATCTGCTCTTCGGTGTGTGATGAACAAATAAAGAAACGCAAACGCGCCATACCTTCTTGTACGGCAGGATAAAAGATAGGCTGAACATTGATGCCTCGTTCAAAACAAGCATTGGCTAATCGCCCTGCCATGGCTGAGCTACCTGTAATCACAGGGATAACCGATAAGCCTGCGCTTGAGCCAATATTTAAGCCGTGTTTTTGTGCCAAAGAGATGAATTGATGACCGCGTTCTTTTAATTGGGTTACACGCTCTGGCTCATCATCCATTAATTTCAAAGCAGCTAATGCAGAGGCTGCTAGTGGCGGTGAAATACCCACACTGTACAAGAAGCCTGGCGCTGAAAACTTTAAATGCTCAATGAGTGCTTTTTCTCCAGCAATATAGCCGCCACAGCTAGCGAGTGTTTTACTTAGTGTGCCCATCCAAAGATCAACTTCATATCCATCAATACCAGCGTGTTCTTTGATTCCATGACCTTTTTCACCTAATACGCCAAGTGCATGAGCCTCATCCACCATCAAAAAGGCTTTATGTCTTTGTTTAATTTCAATAAAGCGTTTTAAGTCTGGATAATCACCATCCATACTGTAAATACCTTCAATGACAATTAATACGCGTTCATAATTTTTGCGTTGTTGAAAAAGTAGCTCATCCAGTGCTTGCCAATCATTATGTGGAAATGGCAAACGTGTTGCGCCAGAGAGTTGCCCACCTTGTACGATGCTATTGTGAATGAGTGAATCATGCAGGATTAAATCTTTAGGGCCAAATAAATACCCAATGGTAGTGACGTTTGTTGCATGACCACTTACAAAGACAATACTGTCATCTACATCATATAATTTAGCTAAAGCAATTTCCAGATCACGTTGTATCGGTCTTTCACCTGCTACGGGTCTACTTGCAGAAGCACTTGTACCATATTGATCTATAGCATTTTTTGCTGCCTCTGATACATCAGGATGCCCACATAAATCAAGATAATTGTAGCTGGCGAAGTTAATATATTCTTCACCTGCAATACGAGTAACATTACTTGCAATGCCTTCATGTACTTTAAAAAACGGGCTAGGAACACCTAACTGCTTTCCACCTTCTTCTAAAATACGTATTTGCTGATAACCAGGGAATTTATCGAAGCGACAAAAATCATCAGAAATTTTTGAGTTACCTAATAAAGATTTACGAGATCTTGAGCCTTCTGATTTCCCTTCACCTTCAGCATTATTCAGTTGCGTTTCTGTAACTTTTTTTAGACGCTTTTCTAGCATTTTTTGCGCTAGCTGATCTTTTACAGAACCACTTAAACCGAACAGGTTTCCTTTTTTAGCTTGTGTCATCTTACAAGAATCTCTATTTACTACTTTCTTTCATGGCATCTTCAATAAGCTTTTTAGATAAAGTTTCTGCTTCATCTTGTGTCATTTTATCTGTATGCCCATGGCGTGATGCTGCGATTGAAATATTATCTTGATTATTATTGATGGTATTTTCTTCGGCTTTATCACTTCCTTGTTCGACTCCTGAATCAGATAACTGATCTGTAATTCGTTCAGCTATACGTTGGATATTGGCACCTTCTGTCAGAGCCATTACAGGAAGTTTCACACCAAATCGTTCCTCAATCGCAAGTACAAGCTCCATCCCCATCAGTGAATCCATGCCTAGGTCAAAAATAGATTGTTCGACATCCATTTTATCACGAGGTAAGCGTAGTATTTGTTCAACCTCATCTAACAATAAGTCCGTTACAAGCTCTTTAACCTCTGCATATCCCATATTTGCAATGAGAGTTTGAATATCTTCAAACTGATCACCATCGGATGTTTTGACCTGTCGCTTTAGCTCTTCATACTTTGCAGAACCGGCTGCAGGCATAACGCGTTGAATTACACCCCAATCTAAATCTATAACAGCGGCTCCTACTTTGTCACTCAACATAATTTTCTCGAGTATTTTAAGCGCTTGATTTGAATTTAATGCTTCACCACCTAAACGTGATTGTAATTGCTCTTTTGTTTCTTCGTTTCGTGCAAGATAACCAACATCAGATATAGCCCCCCATGCAGCGTAGTGCGCTGATAATCCTTGTGATTTACGATACGTTGCCAATGACTCTAAAAAGCTATTGGCAGCAACATAGTTAGCTTGCCCAGGATTACCCACAAAAGTTGTCGCTGAAGAATAAAGCACAAAGAAGTCTAAATCTGTTTCCAGCGTTGCTTCATGTAGATTCCATGCTCCTGTGATTTTTGGGTTCATAACATTGAGTATTTGTTGTTGCGTCATATTGCGTATTAAACTGTCATCTAAAACCATTGCAGCATGAACCACTCCTTTCAAAGGAGATATTTCACGATGGATTTCTGAAACCAATGATTGTATTGCTGACTTATCAGTAACATCGCATGCACGAGTGTAAACCTCTACGCCTTTATTTTTAAGTTCATCAATAATTAATTGTGACTCATCGCTAATTGATGCGCTTCGACTAATTAAAACTAATGAACGTGCTCCTTTTTCAACTAACCAACAAGCTGTTTTTAAACCAAAACCACTTAAACCACCTGTGACTAAATAGCTACCGTCGGTATCACATCGTAGTTCTTCGTCTTGTTTGTGTAATGGTACTATTTCATCTGCTGGGATAGCATTCCCATTCATAAAGGAAACAATTACTTTGCCAACTTGTCGTGACTGTTGCATATATCTAAAGGCATCTTGGATACGTGATGCAGGGAAACTCCGATAAGGCATGGGACGTAAGCTCCCCTCATCAAACTGAGACATCATTTCTTTAAATAAACGATTTGCCAGCTCTGGTCGCTCAATCAGTAGTTGATCGGCATCTATGCCAAAATAAGATATATTATTACGGAAAGGTCTTAAACCAATTTTACTATTTTCATAAAAATCTCTTTTACCTAACTCTAAAAAGCGCCCAAAAGGTTTAAGTATTACTAGATTTCTTGTGATTGCTTCGCCCGCCAGTGAGTTAAGAACAATATCTATACCTTCACCCTTTGTAATTTGCATAATATCATCAGAAAATGCAAGTGATCGAGAGTCCATAACATGGTCTGCGCCCATTAAACGAACAAAATCTCGCTTTTCATCGCTGCCAGCAGTAGCAAAAATTTCCGCACCACAAAAGCGTGCAAATTGAATAGCGGCAATACCAACACCACCTGCTGCACCATGAATAAGTATTTTTTCACCAGGTTGTATTTGGGCTAGATGCTTAAGTGCATAGTACACAGTAAAGAATGTTGTTGGAACTGTAGCAGCTTCTTCAAAGCCCCATGATTTGGGTTTATGTGTAATTGCTGTTGTTTGAGTAATAACACGTGAGCTAAAACAAGCTGGTGCAAAACCTAAAACGTCATCACCCTGTTTAAACTCTGACACTGCACTACCGACATTAACGACAGTCCCAGAAAGCTCCATACCTAGCGTTGGCCCTGCAAAGCCGTTCTCTACTGCCTCATCAGAAAGTAACCCCATTGCATACATCACATCACGAAAGTTTAACCCCGTTGCGTAAGGTTTAATTTCTATTTCATCTGCTTGTAAAAACTGTTCAGGAAGTTCTTTCCAGTGAAGATTTTTCAATTGTCCTGGCGTACTAAATTGCAAACAATAGGGTTTTGCTAACTTTGTGTTCTTGATAGTTTTATGATTAGAAGAATCATCAATATTCTTCTCTAAATCTATACGTTTCATGCGCATAACATGACGAACATCACCATTGAAAATAACTTCATTTTCAAGAGTAGTTGAATCAAAATCAGATAATAATTCGTTAATTAATAAACGAGCTGTTAGCTCTGAATCGAAACTGCCTTGTAGGTCAATAAGTCTGCAGTTAAGATCTGGGTGTTCATTCATGATTACTCTACCTAAACCCCACAATGCTGCTTGTGAGGGATTATTCTCAAAAGAGAAGGCTCGTTCATGATTAGAAACAACCGATCCACCCGATGTGATTAATGACAGTTGTGGTGAATCATCGTTTATTGTCAAAGCTTTAATAAGATCAACTGTACTAGCACAACGTTGATTTTGTAGCGTTAAACTACCAATATTATTTTCACTTAGTGCATCTGTGTGCCATTTAATTCCCATTAAATGGACAATATGATCACACTGAATATCTAATTTATTCAGTGTTTCTAAAACATGCTCAAAATGATCTTCATTTTCAGACTCATAATCATCAAAGTTGATAACAAAGTGCGTGGGGCCAAGTCTTTTATATGTATCTCCAGATTGAATAGTAACAATTCGATGACCAAGCTTAAGTAATGAAGCGTCTAATGAGTTAGCTAAACTACTAGAAATCTCGGATTCATCTTTCAATACCATCCAAGTTTGTTGTTTAGCATCTTTTTGAACCGAAACTACCGAGCTTTCACTTGGAATAAGTTCATCATTATGATTAGCAACAACCATAAATGCACCTGTATCAGCTTTCGCTTCAGGCTCTATTAGCAGCTCTACTTGATCAAAACCTGTTTCCTTCAACGATGTACGCCATTCATTTGCACTCATTAATAAAGGAATAGGATTTTTATTTTCACAAGTATGAGCCCACCAATCTGATTGAAGCCCAAAAGTCATATCCATAAAACGATCTGATGGTCTTTCTAAAAGCAGTAATGCCCCTTTAGGAGAAAGCAGTTTCTTAATGTTATTTTGTACTTTAGATAAGTCATCTGAGTGATATAGAGTATTCGCAGCGATAACAATATCATAGCTTGAAAATGGTACTGTACTATCACCGTCTTCAATATCAAGGCTCAAATCTAATTGCGTTGTTTTTACAAAACTCCACCTTTCCAAGTCAAATGTTGCTTTACCCAACAATTCATCATCATGATGAATATAATCATAATCACACTGTTCTGCATTAAATACGGAGAGTATTAATTGGCTAATTTCAGTATCATTTGTACCCACTTCTAAAACGCGCAAACGCTTATTTTTAGGCCAGTCCCTAACAATCTCACTCAGCGTATCTCGTAACGCAAGGTTCATACTAATATTACTAGGAGATGCGCCATTCCAATGTTCTTGGATGCTACTCTTTTGAGAATATAATAAGGTTTCTGGTATTACTTTATGTTGTAAAACATCCACAAGATGTTTTCCACAACGCCCTAATAGCATTAATTCTGGCAAATATGCTGGTGCATCACCTAATACAGACAACCAAATATCTTCAGCTGCGGGCAAATCACACTCTGGAGCTAACCACCATTGATTATTTTTGAAAGTTGCAAGATCATCATCAACTAAAATCTCTAATAATCTAGATAATAGCGGTAGTTTTACAGACTCTATATGTGCTTGCTCTGCTAAAGACTCAAGTGTAAATTCATCACCTTTCGGGTTGAGTTGGTGTATTGCCTGCCAAGCAAAAACTGAAACCATTACATCGAATAGCGGTAAAACTTCTTGGTAATGCCTACTACGTAATAGCTCTTGTTCGTGTGACTTTAAGAAGTCTAAAGCATGAGAAACCAATGCTGCTGGTTCAGGAACAGATGATTTTTTACCTGCTACTAAGTGAGGCATTAGCAATGGTTCAAACTCATAACTTGCAGGAAGTGTTGAACTACTACGCGTTAATTGTACTCCACGAAAACGACAATCTATTAATTCCGCTAATACAGAACCTTTAGAGTCCAATAATAAATAATCCGCTAATACTGATTGAGGGCTTTGCTTAGTTATATTGACAGTGATATATGAAAGATCTTTCATACTCCTATAATGATAAAGCTTTCCCAATTGAACAGGGATAAGAGCAGCTTGGCTACCTTGCTCAATATCATCAGCAAAAATATCCACCAATATTTGGAAGCCCGCATCTAATAATGCAGGGTGTAGTTGATATTGACTTATATCACTATCTAATAATTCACTGGGTAATTTAAGTTTAGCCAAAGCAGACAAAGATGATGTCCATACTTGATCAACACCCTGAAAAGTTAAACCATAACTTAAACCGACAGATTCGGTTAACTGGTAATGGCCTGCTGATGTAATGGTTTTAACTGCATTTTTCACAATGGTATTAATTGCAACTTTACTAGGAACTTGTTTATTTGTATCACCCAATAAACGACCTACTACATTTTCAGTCCAAGGATTGTCGCTAAGGCGATCTCGACTGCTAATGATAAAACTGCCATCTTTTGCAAAGAGCTTAAAACGAATGATTTTGCTATGATCTAAAACTATAGGTGCTCTAATTTCAATATTTTCAATTTCCCATTGCTTCTTTTTCTTATCATCAACATTTTCTGAGCCAAACCAAACTTCCGATACTGCTAAAGCCATTTCAACATAAGCTGCCGCAGGAAAAATTGCACCACCATCAACAACATGATCCCCTAAATAACGTAATAAACTGGTATCAATCTGATTTTCCCAACAGGCATCGTAGTCTTTAAGACGATAACCTAATAAAGGGTGTTCACGGTGTCTATTTACTAAATCACTTCCTTCGGCCGTTAAGTTATACCAATGCTTTTCTCGCTGCCAAGGATAATGTGGTAGTTTTATTGTTTTATAGTTTCTAGGGAATACATATTTATCGTCTAAAGAGCAACCCGCTAAATAACAGTTATAGAGTGAATTTAATAATGAGGTGATTGACTCGCTTTGACGCTTAATAGTTGGCAGTGCAAGTGTTGAAAGTTCCTTCTCTCGACTACACTCATTCACATATGTTCGTAAAACTGGATGCGGTCCTATTTCTAGAAAAACTTGGTAGCCATCATTTAACAAATCATCCATTGCAGAAGCAAATAATACTGGCTGGCGAATATTATCCCACCAATAGTCACCACCTAAATTTTCACCCTCTAGTACCTTGCCTGTTACCGTTGAATAAAATGTACGGTTTGAATTATTTAATACTAGACCTTGTAATGATTGCTTAATTTCTTTTTCAACAGGATCCATCGCGGCACTGTGAAAAGCATAATCAAGATCTAATATACGATAAAAGATACTACGCTCTTCAAAATACTTTGAGAGTTTCTCTAAAGCATTTAATGAGCCTGATAACGTAATTGATTTAGGGCTATTAATGCCAGCAATACTAAGCTGTTCATCAAGTCCAAGTTTTTCTAGCACCGGTTTTACATCTTCGCTAGAGACACCAGCTGCAGCCATTCGACCTGCACCTTGTGTTTTACTTTGAGCATGACTACGCTGATAAATCACTCTGACAGCTTCTTCCAACCCCAATATACCAGCTGCCCAAGCCGCCGCCACCTCACCAACACTGTGCCCAATAACAGCAGTTGCAACAAGCCCTTTAGACTCTAAAACACGTATCACTCCAACCTGTAGAGCAAACAAAAGTGGTTGCGCAACCTCAGTTAATTGTAAGCGTGAATCTTCAGGCGATGCTTTAAATTCATCAATCAACGATATATCGTCATAAAGACTTAATATAGAATTTATCTCATCAACGGTTTCTTTAAATAGTGGTTCTGTTTTTAATAGTTCACATCCCATACCTTGCCATTGAGAACCATTGCCAGAAAAGACCAATGCAAGTTTTGTTGCCTTCATCGATGAATCTAGCTTGTTTGATGCCGTTGCCCCGGAATGAATCTCGCCCAATGAATAAGCGTGTAAACACTCAACAACGTCATGCAAGACTTCTGAATGAACCGCTAAACCATGGCTCAACTGTTGGCGTTTAGTATATGTAGTCCATGCCACATCCTTATAACAAACGTCATCTTGTTGAAGTAGATCACGATATTGCCCAGCCATTTCACGTAATGCGCTAGTACTATTAGCTGATAAAAATAGTGGTGCATCTGTAGATTGATTAACAGTTTCTGGGGTAATAGATGTAGGTTTAGGTGTATATTCTTCAACTATCGCGTGTGCATTAGCTCCTCCAAAACCGAATGAGTTAATTCCCATTAATAGAGGCTTACTATTATCATCAAGTGGAGTTAATTCTGTTACAACAGATAATTTATCACCCTCAAAATCGATATGAGGGTTAGGTTCCTCGAAATGTAATGACGGTGGAATAGCTCTATTTTTCAAGCTCATTACTACTTTTAAAAGCCCTGCCATTCCTGATGCAGTTTCAAGATGACCCAGATTTGTTTTCGCAGAACCTATAGGCAAGGGAGTTTTACGAGGACGTCCTAGTACTTTTGCCAGCGCTCCTGCTTCAAGAGGATCTCCTACCGCTGTGCCTGTTCCGTGAGCTTCTAAATAGCTTAAATCATCTGGGTGTATACCCGCTCGATCATAAACACTTTTTAATAAACTTGCTTGTCCCTCTGTACTAGGTAATGTAATGCCATTTGTTCTACCATCACTATTAATCCCCGTATCAATAATAACTGCATGAATGGGATCACCATCCCTTTCTGCATCTTCCAAAGGTTTAAGATACAAAACTGCTGAGCCTTCAGAACGCACATAACCATCACCACTAGCATCAAATGCACGACAGCGCCCTCTTGGTGACAGCATCGATGCTTTTGAAAACCCAACAAAACCAAATGGGTGCAATAACATATTCACACCACCCGTTATGGCAGTAGATGCATCACCGTTCCAAATAGCATTACAGGCTTGATGCAACGCAACAAGCGATGATGAACAAGCAGTATCAACAGATACACTTGGGCCATGAAGATCAAAAATATATGAGATACGATTAGAAGCAATACTGGCGGTATTACCAGTCATTGAGTATGGATCTAAAGAACTTAAATCATCCATCCGTCTATGTGCATAGTCAGTACTGGCAATACCGATATATACTGCACAATCAGAACCAGCAAGTGAGCCTGGGATTTGCTGCCCATCTTCCAATGCTTCCCATGTTAATTCTAGTAACAAGCGTTGTTGAGGATCCATCTGCGCAGCTTCACGCGGAGAAATCCCAAAAAAACTAGCATCAAACTCATCAACTTGCGGAAGTACTCCCGCAGAAAACGTATAACTTTTACCCGGTTCTTTTTTATCTGGATGATGATAAAAATTAGTCCCCCAGCGCTCAGAGCTAACCTCTGTAACTAAATCCTTACCCTTTTTTAAAACATCCCAGTAAGCGTCTGGAGAATTTGCTTCTCCTGGGAATCGGCAAGCCATACCGACTATAGCAATCTTCTTTTTTTGATTTGACAAAGAATTATCCTTGGAAAATATCACAGAAAAATTTATCAGTAGAATTCTACACGATTATACCGTGTCTGTACTACTTTTGATGGGCTAGATACGCCTATCAACTATGTTAGTCATATAAATGACTAATTAGTTTATTTTTAATTGCAAGAATACCCACTAGACTGCAAGATACGCACATTCAAAACACCTAGAAATATTTTATGACTGCTTTTATTCCGCCCTTTCCGAAAAGACACAAAAAAGAAATAAACCCTTTTCAAGCACTCTATTACGCAAAAAATGACTTACTATCACTCTGGGATGAAGATGCTTTTAGTGATGAATTCATGTCGCAAAAAATTCTCAAACAATATGTCTTTGTAGCGAACTCACCTGACACTATTCGCTATGTCATGGTTGAAAATAAAGACAACTACGAACGTAAATCCCCTCAAATGAAACGTGCCCTAGAGCCGTTACTTGGCGATGGTCTATTTATTAGCGATGGAAAAACATGGGCATCTCGTCGTAAAATACAAACTCCATTATTTGATCATGCCCATATAAAAATGTTTACCAAGGTGATGATTTCTACCATTTCAGAAATGGCTGATGATTGGAAATCACAAGGTGATGGAGCGAAAATAAGCGTGCACACTGAAATGGGCAAGCTTGCTGCAGAAATTATTGCCCGCACCCTCTTTGGTGAGAAGTTAGGTTCTGAAAACAGTACCGCCGTAGTTAATGCTTTTGCTGACTATCAATCCGTCGTAAAACAAATGGCTTTGAGCAATTTTTTAGGATTACCCGACTGGTTTCCAAATGTGAATGGGAAAATCGGAAAAGCACGAAAAGCCGCGAAAACAATTCATAATGCTGTAGATGCTATTATTGCAAAAGCTGAAAAAGAAGGACATGAAGGCACTCTAGTTGCTGAGTTTATAAAAGCCAATCAATCCGAAAATGGTCTCGACACTATGACGCGTAAGCAAATTAGAAATGAGATTATTGTACTTTTCATGGCTGGTCACGAGACCACTGCTAATGTTTTAGCTTGGACTTGGTATCTTATCTCGCAAGCTCCTGATGTAGAAAGTAAACTTTACAAAGAATTGGACAGTGTTCTCAATGGAAGAACACCTCAAATGGAGGATATAGAGAACCTAAAATACACTCGAGCCATATTAGACGAGACGATGAGACTCTACCCTCCTGTTCCTATCTTATCTCGCCAAGCACTAAAAGAAGATAAAATCCGTGGCAAGAAAATACCGGCGGGGTCTTTGATGTTGATCGTTCCGTGGCTCATTCAACGCCATAAAAAATACTGGAAAAACCCTGATAGTTTTATACCAGAACGATTCATGCCTGATGCAGAGAAACCCATAAAATTCACCTACATCCCATTCAGTGCTGGGCCACGTGTTTGTCTTGCTAAAAACTTTGGGTTAACTGAATCCGTACTCGCTATTGCGCTACTCGCACAAAAATTCAAGCTATCTCTAGCGCCAGATACCACTGTCGTACATGAGTGTCGTTTGACTTTACGACCTAAAGGCAACTTACCCATGAATTTAACACTAAGATAAGTTCATTGATTGACATAAGCATGTTAGAGCAAAAGTTAATCCCCTGATACTTTCTCTAACAAGCTATGTGTCAATCGATGAGCAGGGCTAATTGCCGTTATCTTGCCCTGAACATGACCACCAGAAAGCATCAAATCACCCACTAAGTCCAATATACGATGCCTAACATATTCATCGGGCATTCTTAACCCACCTCTATTGAGGACTTTATCTCCTTTAACCACCACAACTGCAGATGATGTATTCGCACCCAAACAAATAGGGTCTTTTGAGAAGCGTGTAAGTTGTGCAAGCATTCCATTTTTTAAACGCCCAAACGTGCGTGCAGCACTAATTTGTTCTGAAAATATTTCAGGAGTCATTTCACCACGCCAGTTCAATCGACCTATTTTTTTTAATGAGATTGTTACATCAATATATAAGGTCTTTGACGGTTCAATTTTTATTATTTTCCCCTCTTCCTTAACCTCGTAATTTTTTGTAATTTGAATTATTTTTTTTGACGTGTTTTGTCTGCTGACACCTACACTATTCATTTGCTCTACAAAAGCAACAGAACTACCATCCATAATCGGCAACTCAGTCCCATTGACTTCAACTAATGCATTATCAATCCCACAAGCATAAAAGGCAGCCATCAAATGCTCTATAGTTCTTATATGTACACCATTTTCAGAAGAAACAATACAAGTACAAAGTGGTAATTTTTTGGTGTTTTTCCAATGCGCAAGTACAGTCGTGTTTTTACCTGCTTTATCGATACGCTTAAATTGAATCCCCGTATTAACATCCGCCGGATATACCGTAATCTGCGTGCGCTTGCCCGTGTGCAACCCTCTTCCTTTAAATGATACTGGTTGCTTTATCGTTCCTTGCAATGTTATTAATGCTGAATCTTTCTGTGAATTCAAAACATATCTACCGCTTTCATCATAACAAAAACTTCTTTTAGAGCCGTTCCATTGGTACTTGAAAAATAGATAGGATATTGTTCCCCACCAAACTTCTTCTTATGACCAAAATTACCTTTAAAGGGATATAAAAAATTAAGTTTATCAAAAGCATATCGAAAAGCTTTGCGAGTAAAGGGATGAAAATTAAATTCATTTTTAAGACCGTTAGGTATAAACATGGGTGACATTCCCAAAGATAACATTTCAATACCCTCCTCACGAAAGACCTCAATCGCCTCCAGTATTATCGAGGCACTCGTACCATGTGGAGCAGACTCTGCAATACGGTCAATATTATGATAATAAGCAACTACTTTATTATTTTTATAGAGTGGGTCAAACACTGCAAAACCTATTAACTTATCATTTTTATAGGCCCAAAAATAGCGAGCATCTCTATCATTTTTATAACGCAATGGGCGAACCAAAAAACTGTATTCTTTACCCCCTTTTTTATCAAGCCAAGAACTCGATAAAGTATTAATTTCATCTATATTTTTACAAGCTTCAATATTTTGTTCTCGGACTATCACTCCTTCACGCTGACACTTATTTCTCCATTGTCTTAACTTAGCACGATGCTTCCCCTTAAGATTAAAATCAGCAAGCGGAATCTCAGTCTCAATACCAAATTTATTCACTTGATAGCCTAAAGCATCCAATACCTGTGCAAGATCTTTTGATGCCTCTAAAAAAATCACATCGGAATATTTTTTAATAAAAAGTGATACTAGTTTTTTTGTATTACTTTTATCACAAATAGGATCAGCCAAAACTACTTTGCGCCCTTTTCTCGCCCAAAACCAATGCTTAAAACTAATATAAGCAATGTAACCCACACCATCTTCTAAGAAATATTCCATACTTGGCTCAAGGCTTGTATAGGCCATACAATGGCTTCCATATTTTTCAAGATAGGGAATTAAGTCAGGTTTAGTGAGTGACATTGTTTGATTTAAATATATTTATTTCTATTTCTTTAAAAGCGTTAATGGCGCCAACTCTTGTAAGGCACGCTCATAAACACGACGTTTAAAGTACACGACTTCTTTAGCTGGCAACCAATAATTAACCCAGCGCCAACCATCAAACTCGGGCACGTCACAGGCAGCAAGATCCACTGAAGAATCTTCACAGACCATCTTCAATAAAAACCAACGCTGTTTTTGCCCAATACAAACCCTTCCATTTGTACCATGGCGAACCATTCTTTTTGGTAAACGATAGCGCAACCAATCTTTTGTTGAGCCAATAACTTCTACGTGCTTCTCTAATAAGCCTGTTTCTTCTTCCAGTTCTCTAAACATCGCTTGTAAAGGTGTTTCGCCTTCATCAATACCACCTTGCGGAAACTGCCAAGAAGTTTGTCCTATTCGTTTACCCCAAAACACTTCACCGTCACAATTTGAAAGGATGATGCCAACATTGGCTCGAAAGCCTTCGTCATCAATCACAATTTGACTCCAATTTTTTTAATACGGTCATTTTTCCATATTGGCGGTGATTCAGCAAATCATTGCGGTTACAATATGGACTTATTTTTAATATACGAGCTTTTGAAAGATGTCATTAACAATTTTTGATCTTGATAATACCCTGCTACACGGTGATAGTGACTATGAATGGGGGCAGTTTTTGGTTGCCCAAAAATTAGTTGATGAAAAAGAATACGAAGCAGCAAATAAAGTTTTTTATGAAGATTACAAAAATGGCACTTTAGATATCATTAAGTTTTCTGAGTTTAGCTTTAAACCATTATCGATTCGAACCATGGAAGAATTAGATCAACTTCATAAAGAATTCATGGGTGAAGTCATTGTGCCAATGATAGCAACACACGCAAGAGCGCTTATTGAAAAACACAAAAAACAAGGCGACACCTTACTCATCATCACAGCTACCAATGGGTTTGTCACACGCCCAATAGCTGCAGAATTAGGCATCGACAATATACTAGCAACCGAACCACTCGTTGTAGATGGGCGCTACACCACAAAAGTTGATGGCACTCCCTGCTTTCAAGAAGGAAAAATCACACGTTTAAATCAATGGCTAAAGTCCAATAATGAAAGTATGGAAAATAGCACCTTCTACAGTGACTCCATCAACGACATCAGCCTATTAGAACTCGTTGATAACCCCATAGCCGTTGATCCAGATGAAAAACTAAATGAAATAGCAAGCCAACGTGGCTGGGAAATAATTTCACTTCGATAATCAGCACTGCAAAGCTTATTTCTTTTTTTTTAGACCATAAAACACATCAAAGCACCTTGTACCGCCTCTTTTATTATTAACCACCCCCCTCTTTTTCGTTGATTTGTGTTTAAAAAACCCGATTTCTCATACAAATCATCGAAAAAGAGGGGGGGTGGCAGCTTAAATCAGCAGTTTTTCTCAAAAAAGGCTTTAGAGTAGCTTTAATCTCTAAAATTAGTGAACTGAACAGGCACACCAATGCTTTCTTCGCGCAACATTGCCATAACTGTCTGCAAATCATCCCGCTTTTTCCCGGTTATACGTACTTGGTTACCTTGAATTTGAGTTTGAACCTTAAACTTGCCTGCTTTGATGAGTTTAGTGACTTTTCGCCCAGCATCACCATCTAGTCCTTGCTTTAATAGAATTTTTTGACGGGTATTCTTTAATGAACCTTCAGGATTCTGAATATCCAATGCCCCAGTGTCTATTTTACGCTTAACCATCTTTGCGCGCAGCACATCACGCATCTGTTTTAATTGAAATTCACCTTCTGCTTTTAACGTGATTTCTTCATCATTTAGGGTAAAGCTACAATCCGTACCCTTAAAATCAAAACGTGTACCAACCTCGCGGTTAGCTTGGTCAATGGCATTGTTTAATTCGTGCATTTCTACTTCTGATACTACGTCAAATGATGGCATGGAATTCTCCTTTAAGTTTAGTACGTGGTGTTGATTATACTGTGAGCTTTACGGGAGATATATGATGAGAATGCAAGTATTTAGTTTCAGCCATGGATTAATCGAATATTTTTGAGTGCGCTATAAAACCAGAGGCTCATATTATCATTATGCTTTTTAGCTGAAATTAGGGGATCAATTAGTTTGTAAGAATTCTTTGTCTTAGATATGATCCTGCCCCTTTTTGTCATACTGACTATTCTTTTATTTATTGAGATGACTCACCAATGAAACAATCATTTCTTACTCTTTCAATACTGTTTACCGTTAGCATTGCACTAGTTGGTTGCTTTGGATCATCAGATATTTGGTATGCAGCTACAGATGATGATGTCAGCAGTATTGAACGCTTACTAAAAGATGGGATTGATGTCGATGCTAAAGACTACGATGGTGAAACACCATTATCCTCTGCCGCTTCCTTCGGTCACTTAAAAAGCGTGAGATTCTTATTGTCTAAAGGTGCAAATCCTAATATTACAAATGACTCAGGAGACACTGCGTTACTCTCTGTAGGTCTTATTTCTGACAATACTGAAGATGATATTGAAATAATTCGTTTATTAATAAAGGCAGGTGCTGATATTGATTTTGAAGACAGTAATGGAAGCACTGCGTTGCATTCTGCCGTGTTTTTCGGAAGAGCTTACTTAGTAAAAGCGTTACTCGATAATGGGGAAAATACTGAGATTAAAGATAAGTATAACGAAACGCCTATTCTATCGCTTTGTACAATCGCAAAAGAAAAAGACGCTAAAGAAATATTTAATCTACTCCCTTAGATTCACATTCCAAATGCATAACTTGCAACGAGTAGAAAAAGCGACCAGTTACTTGTAGCCTTCCGCTTTTTCTCCGCAAGAGATGTTAGCAATGAAAAATCACAAGCAACTGATCTATGA
>Ga0256839_1003205_pt1 | contig 17100 bp, 20 predicted proteins | sample 354166metaG_FD_185968 | JGI IMG/M metagenome (GOLD analysis project Ga0256839, IMG submission 185968) | Hydrothermal vent microbial communities from Mid Atlantic Ridge, Atlantic Ocean - 354-166 | ecosystem: Environmental > Aquatic > Marine > Hydrothermal vents | place: Atlantic Ocean: Mid... | reverse complement strand
AACGCGATACCATGATTTTAAGAATTTTATAGAAGGTATCGCCTTCAAAGTTTAAAAACCGCCGCGCCAACGGCGGTTTTTCCTTATCTGGAAGAAATTATAAGACTGTTGGTGCGCTCCTTCATAAAAGTTTGGTTGGTAGGATGGTTTGACTCCCCAAGGAAGGGAATCGGAATAGATAAACCATAGCAAAAATACACTTAATCCACAATCCTACAATTTAATACACAAGTTTATTGTATTTATACGTAGCGGATTGTAGTAAATGTATTTTATATTTATATATAAAACAGTCATTTAGACAACAACACTACATGTACTACATAAATACAATTTAATACACTTACTACAATCCGCTACACTTACAATGCGTATTATAGGGCAATTCTTTGTAGTTTATGTAGTGTAAATATTCTGTACGAGAATGTATTTCTGCTGTATAAGTGTAGTGAGACAACAGAGTAGGAACTACAAAAATGAACGTATCAATCACACAAGCTCATAAAATGACCGGCGTTGCACGCTCTACAATCTATAAAGATATGGACGAAGGGAAGTTGTCCTTTACTGAAAATGGGCGCGGAAAACGCGAAATAATGGTTTCTGAATTACAACGCGTCTATGGCGAAATAGACCAAACAGCTTTGAATAAGAAAACAAAAAAAGCCAAAGACACAGAAACGTCTGAGAATGTAGCGGGTGTAGTCGAGCGTAGTGAGACTACAAAACAAGGACAACCAGATCAAATTGCAGTGCTTCAAGAACGTATTCTGTCGCTAAAAGGCACAGTTGAAGACAAAGACACTTTCATTGATGATTTGAAATCAGAGAGACAAAAATCTCGAGAAATGTACGAAGAACAGTTAGAAGGTATGAAAAAATCTCTTGATAAGGCTCAGGATGGTTACAATCACATTACGAAGCTGCTTGAAGATAAAACAAGTGAGGGTACAGGTGATTGGGGAAAAACCATGAAAGCGCTTGAGAGTAGAATTTCCAACCAAGAAAAAGCTGAAAAAGAGCGCCAAGAGCGCGAACAAAAATTACTCGATGAAAACAAACGTATAAAACAAGCGTATTCAAAACAAAAAAGAGAGTTAGAGGCTGAAAAAAATAAACCGTTTTTCAAAAAATTATTTGGATAACCGGAGTAGGGGAGGGGGCTTATTTTTCTCTTTCATATACGGGTTTTACTGCATCCATTTGAGACAAGAGAGTACGGCACTTTAAACCTTGACATCTTTATGTATTTCATGTATATTATATACAATACATACCTCATATAAAATGACAGGAGTATCATTATGCACAGTGTCACTGTATCAGATTTACAACGGCAAATCGGAAAAATCCAAGACTTAGCCTTGAAAGAACCAATTTCTATTACACGCAATGGCCGCGAAAAGTATGTTTTTCTGTCTTCAGAGGAATATCATCGTTTAAAGCGACGAGACCGGGAAATTTTAGGTGTGGAGGAATTAAGCGAAGAAGATATTCGTGAGATTGCCGCCGCACAGGTTCCCGCTGAATATGCTTATCTCGATGAGCTAATGAATTAATTAGAAAAGCTTTTGTTTTTGCCTTTAATCCCTGATCCATTTCCTGGTCTTGTTATTAGCTATTCCTATCTTTGGCGCGCAGAATATAAAGCAGGTCGGGAAGAGGGGGTTAAAGACCGTCCTTGTGCAATCGTCTTGTCAAAGAAGATGGCAGGAGATGAAATGATTGTCACGGTTGCAGCTATCACACACACAGAGCCAGAAAATCCCGATACAGCGATTGAAATCCCTCTGAAAGTTAAAGAGCATTTAAGCCTTGATAGTGAGCGCTCATGGATTGTGTGTTCAGAAGTTAATCGCTTTATCTGGCCAGGACCTGATTTAAGACGTATTCCAAACCATGAAGATATTTCCTATAGCTACGGCGTTCTCCCCCCCAAATTATTAAAGAAAACAACACAGACGCTTCTTAAAACTCTGGCAAAAATAGTTAAGAGAACACAATAATCATTCCTCATTTTTCAAAAAATCTCTATCACAAATATTCAAATTACTTGGATAGAGGAGGGGGCGGCTATGCCGCCTCCCGCATTTCAGAACTGCTATAAAGAAAATCAACGGCTTTTTGCGCGTGAGACGCCGCCGAAAAAATAAATTTCTTGTCGTCTTTAAGCGCTTTAAGCCAGCACGCAATATATTGAGCATGATCGGCGCGTGGAAGGGCCTCAACGCCTGTTGAAGCACAAGCCATTGCTGCCCCTAATTCTGCTACCAATTCCTCAAAAGCATAATCTGATTTATTGAATTTTTCAGATGGAAAACGATCAAGGCGATGCTTTGCGCCTGTCCAGTGGGTTAATTCATGGAGTAGGGTGCTGTAATAGTTTTCCGTGGCCGTAGAGTCAGCGGTATCTTTAAAACACTCTGGGGAGGGCATATTAATAAAATCGCCAGAAGGGGAATAATAAGCCTTAATTTCGCCGTGGCGTATATCAGCGCCGCTAGCATCAATCAACGCATCTGCCGCGCCTATTGAGGCAATCTCAGAGGACTTAAAATCCGCGTCTAGTTCGAAGCCTTCCACCTGATCGGCATTAAATACGCGTGACCAACGGGCAAACATGCGTTGTGATTGCTCCTCATTATCTTGGCTAGGCTCTTGTTGAAGCATTTTCCAAAAAACGATTTGAGCGGATTTCTCACCTTTTTTAACCTGTGCGCCGCGTTCTTGCCATTGCTTATATGTTGCCCAGATTCCAGATTGGTAGCCTTCACTCATTTGATAAGCCCAGAGTAGGGGGACATTAACGCCTTTATAGCGTTTCGCCGTTAAAGCATTTTCGGGCAACTGTGTAACCCCATGCCACGGCAATTCAAATTTTCCATTAAGCCCTGCCTCAAGTCGTCTATAATTCTATTTGTAACATCTTGGTAAACATCGTTCTTCTTCATTTCACTAATCCTTTAATGAGAGTTGGGTTGCGTCATGCAACCTTGTCTCCGGCGAGGATCGGGTAGCAAAGGTCAAGCGATGAAGGTTTTGGAGAAAACCCTTGTCGAAAAAATCGGCGAAATATTCTTGTCCTTTTCAAACGCAGAGCTGAAAAAGCAGGAATATGTTCGATCTAATTTTTGGATTAAGCGCTTGACCTGCGCGAGGCTGAAAGCCTTAGAATAATTTAAACCGTCAAATTATAAACTGTAGATAACACACTGAATTTAATATAAAATATATATGCTAAACTTACAAAACTACTCGTATCGTTTTTAACTAGCAAACATTGCTAATGTTTTACTTTAAGTGAGGTTTTTGCTCTTGGTCTAGGATGTTTTATTCAGACGGGAATTTTAACGAGTAGGGCAGATAACAACTTTATCCACAATTTCAGTGGATGGATTTGTGAACAGAATAATTAATTCTGAAAACTATATAACGATCTTATTTGTCTTTATTCTTTACCGCATCAGCCGGCATTGCTACGCGCGCACTAAAGCCCCAAGTGTCATCGAACTCCGCACGTTTTCCCAAAAGATCTGGTTGTGGGGCAGGGGGCTTTATATGCGGTAGCGGCTTTTTCTTGGTCTTATTGCCGCCCTTGTCCAGTCTTGGAATTGAGAGTTTTGATTTCTGGTATTGGATTAGAAGGTTATTATCGTCTGTACAGACAACAAGCTCAGCCTCGGCAGGATACGTGTTTGTGATCTTCAAAAGCTGCCGACCATCAACTTCAATTCCTGCATCGAAAATACCGTCAAATGCTATGTCTATGCCCTTTTTGTGGAAAGCCGCATCAGTGATAGTAATCCGGTCGTTGGGTAGAACCCACCGTTCATTTGCCCTTCGATAAGCAGTGGAAATGGTGTTTTTCGTTTCTTATTTATTCTTCCGGCTGAGAATATCGACACTGCCTAAATGTTTGTGCTTTTTTCTTTCCATTTGCAAAAAACCTTTCCTGTGTAAGTGTTGGAAATACTAGTTTTTCGCGTTTGGGGATAAAGTGTGCCCCAAGGGAACTTTTTAATTTAATAATAACATCAATGGAATTAAACTAAGAGGCGCATGCGAAAATCATTTTCTTGCAACAGCCCCTAAAACGTTATAGTATCTTTATTATAATGAAAAAATTGTTTTTAACATTTTTGGTTTCGCTTTTAGTACTGCCTGCGCTCATACCGTGGGTGCCGGATAGTGTGTTGCAATCTTTTCATGTTCAGCAGGAATTGCACCACGGAATTAGTTCCGATCAGGGAGATGCTGGCGCTCACAATCATGACGGCCATGTGCAGCAAAGCGTTCATCATTCCATCCATTTTGATGTCGTAACCTATTTTAGTGATTATCTGCACGTTGATCTACAAAGCCCGAATCAGCATGTTTTAGCGGCTCCGTCGCAGGATGCGCAGGACATTGATTTTACTCTGGCTGTTGATGCTCTGCCGCAACGCCGTTATGAACTGGCGTCCATGCAAAGCCGTGCTCCTCCTGACTGGCGAAGCCATAGACCTGAAAACACCCCTCCTCATTTTTTAACACAGCGTTTGAGAATTTAACGCCTCCGCTTGTGTTTGTGCATGCCTGAAAATTATTCGGGCATGTGCATTTTTGTGATCTTCACACAAAACACCCCAATTGAACCCCAACGTAAAATATAAAAAAGAGAGAGCCATGCCACATTTCAAACGATTAAAAGCTATTTCCGGCAAGTTAGCCGTTATTTCAGGCGTTTTATTATTTCCCCTTACGGTAGCCGCCGAGGAAGTCTGGACTCTGGAGAGCAGCGTTCAGCAAGTTGTAAAAATATCGCCGCGCATTCTTGCGGCAGATGCGGAAATTGATGCCAGAAAAGGCGCTTTATCGCAAGCCGGAGCATGGCCGAACCCGACGATAGAAATTGGCGGCAGTGAAGCACTGGGGCTGGAAGACGGCAAGGGCGGCAGTGATTTAACAAGCTTTTCTGTAAGCCAGCCGATACCTCTTGGCCGTCTGATATATCAGCGCAAACAGGCAACGGCAGAATTGCAAGTAGCAAACCACAAGCGCTTTTACCAACAATTATTGCAAGAAAATTTAGCATCCCGCCGTTTCCATGATCTGCAATTGACAGAGGCTGGTTTAAATCTGGCCAAAGAACAGCTGTCTTTTGCCAATCGTTATCAGAAAGGTAAAAAAGATAGTGACCGTCTGGTGCGTTATTTAAGTAAACTGGATAAAAAACGCCTTAATATAATACGAGAAATCGCCAAACAAAATGTTGCTAGTGCGGAAGGGGCATATAGTGAAGCCTTATCTAATTTCAGGGTAGCTCTTAATTTACCGCAAGATAGCTCATCTAAAATAGCTCCGCTTGAAGCTGTACAGATACCCAAAGCATTGCTTGAGTTGCTGGATTTACAAAATGAAAGCCATGCGGCTATTGCTGCGGCAAAGCATAATAAGAATGCTGCGGAGGCTTCCGTCTCTCTTGCGCGTAACAAGCGTTTTCCCGACCCCAGCCTGACATTATATCGTGAGAAAGATTTTCTGAATGGCCAAAGGCAGAATTTTACTGGCGTTATGGTTAATTTCACGGTTCCGATCTGGGATTTTAACAATGGCAATATTTCCAGGGCTAAAGCTGATGCAAACAGAGCCGGACATGAGTTAGAAGCATTGGAGCGTGATTTGCAGGCAACGCTGCGGCAAACACATTTGCATCTTGGGCATGTCATTGAACAGGCAGAGCATTACCGGAGCAGAATATTAGGGCCAGCCAAGGATATATTTACATTAACGCAAAAAAGTTTTGCGACCGGAGAGGTTAAAATTCTCTCACTTGTGGATGCTAATGATACCTACTTTGAAGCGCGTAAACGCTATCTGGAATTATTATATGAATCATGGGTGGAAGCGGCTGATTTAAGGCTGGCTGCCGGTTTATCATTAAAAACTGATGCCAAAACTATCATCGGAGAATAATTATGATCGCAGCATTAATACGTTTTTCTCTTATTCAGCGCCTGATGGTTATGCTCATGGCCGTGGCGTTGATTGTTGGTGGTTTATGGGCTTATAAAACGCTGCCTATTGATGCGTTTCCTGACATTGCCCCGCCGCAGGTACAAATCATTGTAACGGCGCCCGGCATGTCACCTGTTGAAGTAGAGCAGCGCATCACTTTTCCTCTGGAAATAGAAATGCAAGGGCTGCCTAATCAAAAAATCCTACGCTCCTTAACCAAATACGCCTTAAGTATTATCACGATTGATTTTGAAGACGGCACAGATATTTACTGGGCGCGGCAGCAGGTGGCTGAACGTCTTAATCAGGTTTGGAGCGCCCTGCCGGATGGTGTTTATGGCGGACTTGGCCCTATTACGACCCCTTTGGGCGAAATATATATGTACCGCGTTGTCGGTGAAAACTATAGCAATCAGGAATTGCGCACCATTCAGGATTGGGTTATCCGTCCACGCTTGCGCACGGTTGAGGGCGTTGCAGAGGTCAACTCCCTTGGCGGTAAAGTCCATGCTTTTGAAGTTGTTCCTGACCCGGAATTATTAGTACAGCACGGCCTTGGGCTTGATGATCTTGAGGATGCTCTGGCCAATAACAACCGCAATGCCGGAGGAGATCGCATTAACCGTGAACGTAATATGTTACTGGTGCGTACCGTTGGAAATTTGCGTAATATTGACGACATAAACAATGTAACCGTGGCAATCAGAAACTCTGTGCCTGTTCATATAAAGGATGTTGCAGATGTTCGTATAAGCTCTTTAACCCGCTATGGCGGCGTAACATGGAGCGCAAAGGGAGAGGTTGTCACCGGCCTTATTCTACTTCGTAAAGGAGCCAATAGCCGCGCCACCGTTGAAGCGAGCAAAAAAGAGATTGAGGCGCTAAAGGATATTTTGCCTAAAGGCGTCAGCATAGTGCCGTTTTACGACCGTAGCGAACTTATCGAAGAAGCCGTGTCTACCGTTGAAAAATCTTTGATACAAGCCGTTATATTGGTCTTGATTGTCCTTCTTGTTATGCTCGGCAACCTTCGCAGCGCATTAACAGTGGCCATAATATTACCGTTAACCGTGTTATTCACCTTCATTTTAATGCGAATTTTTGGTGTATCAGCAAATCTTATGTCGCTGGGTGGGCTTGCTATTTCTATCGGTATTTTGGTAGATGCAACCGTTGTGGTAGTGGAGAATATTCACTCACGGTTGCAGAAAAATACGAAGGGCGTTAGCAAGGTGCATATTATATATCGGGCTGTTTTAGAAGTAGCAACGCCAATCATATCAGGGGTTTTGATAATTATCGTTGTATTCCTTCCTCTGTTTAGTCTAACCGGACTTGAGGGAAAGTTGTTCACGCCTCTGGCAATAACAATTTCATTTGCCATGATTAGCTCGCTGATATTGTCTTTGACAGTTATTCCCGTCATAGCAACATTTTTAATGTCAAAGAAAACAGGTGGCTCTGGCGATCATGAAGCAAATGAAGGGCGCGTTTTGAGAGTTCTGAAAGCGCTTTACATTCCTGTGATGCGCTGGGCACTGCGTAAAAGAAAAACTGCTGTCACGATTGCACTGGCGGCATTGATATTTGCGGGGTCGCTTTTCCCGCTTATAGGGCGCGAGTTTATGCCGGTAATGGATGAAGGCTCAACTGTGATTATCATCGAAAAAACACCAAGTATTTCTTTGGAAGAATCTTTGGAAATAGATGCCGTTTATCAAAGCGCCATGATGGAAATGCCGGAGATCACAGATATAGCATCCCGCACCGGCGCAGATGAATTGCGCCTTGATCCTATGGGGTTATATCAAACCGATAACTTTTTAATCACAAAGCCGCGTTCCGAGTGGACAATCACTCTGGAAGAATTTCAAAATAATGTACGTAAGAAGCTAGAACAATTCTCCGGCATAGATATCGCCTTTACCCAGCCGATTGATATGCGCGTATCGGAAATGCTCACAGGCGTTCGTGCGACCATGGCGATTAAGCTTTACGGTGATGATCTTAAAATCATGGAGCAAAAAAGTCAGGAAATTGCAGAGCTGGTCAATAATATTGAAGGCGCGATAGATGTCGTGGACAATCCCGTTTTCGGACAGCTTTATTTGCAGATTGATATTAATCAGGAGAAAATTTCCCGTTACGGCATAAATGTTGAAGATATTAACCGGCTTGTGGAAATGGCCGTTGGCGGAGGCGTGGTCACTGAAGTTATTGAGAATAACCGCCCTGTGCCGGTGTTGTTGCGATACCCAAAAAACCAACGCAATTCTTTTGAAAACATAGCCTCATTATTGGTGGAAACCCCTGGCGGTGCCAAAATCCCTCTGGGAGAACTGGCAACCATTCATGAGGTGGACGGGCCGGTACAAATCACCCGTGAATCCGCAAAACGTCAGGTTGTCATACAGGCCAATGTCAAGGATCGTGATGTTGTTGGTTTTGTTAATGAGGTGCAGCGCGCTATCAGCGATAAAATATCTCTACCGCCCGGTTACTACGTTACTTTCGGAGGGCAATTTGAAAATCAGCAACGTGCCTCGGCGCGGCTGGCCATTGTTTTGCCTGTTGCTGTTGTGTTGATTTTTATCGTGCTGTTTATGACCTTTCATTCCCTGCGTCAGGCAAGTTTAATCATTCTCAATATTCCGTTTGCGATGATTGGCGGCGTTGTCGCTCTTTACATGTCCGGCCTATATCTCTCCGTACCGGCCTCTGTCGGGTTTATCACTCTGTTTGGTGTGGCCATATTAAATGGTGTGGTGATGGTGACGTATTTCAATCAGTTGCGCGCTGCTGGACATTCTATACTGCAAGCCGTGGAAGAAGGTGCGGTGCGACGACTGCGCCCTGTATTGATGACGGCGATGATTACCATATTTGGTTTGATGCCGCTTCTAACTGCCACTGGGCCAGGTTCTGAATTACAGCGTCCACTTGCCATTGTGGTTATTGGCGGTGCGATTACATCTACAATTTTAACACTTATCCTGCTTCCGACCCTGTATGCATGGGCTGAGGGCTTAAAGATAAAAAAGAAAAAACCTAAAAAGGAAATAAAATGAAACATCTGATTTTAACAATACCAGCCAGCTTGAAACGTGATGCTGCGGATATTTTGCACAGTGTAGATTATATAGAAGGCTTCACACTAATAGATGTTGAAGGGCATGGCACGCAGTCTGAAAATGACCCGTTTTTATCTCCCAGAGATAAGGTCGTTGGTTATACCCCGCGTGCGCGGGTAGAGCTGTTGCTTGAAGACAAACAAGTTACACCGCTTCTTGAAGCATTACGAGAGAGCAAACTCGGCGCAAACAAACACATTGTTTATTGGGTAACAGATATACAAGAATCTGGAAGATTGAATATACCAGACATAAAAAACGATCAATCAAATGAGGGCGTAAAATGACTAATTTTTTTAAATCTATGACAGGCTGGGAGCGCCTGTTTGCCTTTATGGGGCTGGGCATGATGCTCACCGCGTTGTTTGGAATTATTCCCGATGCACTCGCGCATGGCGTTACCCAGGGCGATAAGGGCTATATTCAGGAAACAACAGGCGTTCATGCCATTCCGTTTGTCTATCTTGGTGCAAAACACATGATGACGGGATATGACCATTTACTGTTTTTGCTCGGCGTGATCTTTTTCCTCTACCGCATGAAAGATGTCACGATTTACGTCACCCTGTTTGCCGTGGGTCATGTGGTGACGTTGCTGTCCGGCGTATTGATGGAGATCAGTATTAATGCCTATATCATTGATGCCATTATCGGGTTTTCAATCGTGTATAAAGCGCTCGATAATATGGGCGCATATCAACGCTGGTTTGGTTTTCAGCCCAATACAAAGATTGCCACGTTTATATTTGGGCTGTTCCATGGTTTTGGTTTGGCCACAAAGATTCTGGATTATGAACTTTCGCCTGACGGGCTGCTGGCCAATCTGATTTTCTTTAATATCGGCGTGGAATTAGGACAGATTTTAGCACTCGCGGTGATCCTGATTGCCATTACATATTGGCGTAAATCCGGCAATTTTTTGCACCATGCTTACAAGGCAAACGCCTTTATCATGATGTTGGGGTTCTTGCTTATGGGATACCAGCTCACAGGCTATTTTGCCTCTTAAACTTAAACTGATAAAATTTTAAAAAGGAAAATATAATGTACAACACAAACATACCCTCAGATAGAGAAGTGCCCTCAACGGGCAAGCTCATAAAATCAACCATTTTAGCCGCTATAGCGGCGGGCGTTTTACTGGTCACGGTTGTAATGCCTGCCGAATACGGGATTGACCCAACAGGTATAGGCAAGGCTATCGGCCTGCAAAAAATGGGCGAGATTAAAACCTCATTGGCCGAGGAAGCCGCAGCCGATGCGGTTAAGGACATGGCAGTGAAAGTGGAGGTGGAGCCTGTCAAAGAAGAAACCACTGTCATCACATCTGAGCCTATATTGCCGGAAACCGCTATCCTTAACCATGAAAAGCAATTCACCCTTGCTCCCGACGAGGGCACAGAGATCAAAGTTGATATGAGCAAAGGCGCGGTAGTGAAATACACATGGTGGACAGATGGCGGCAAAGCCAATTTTGATGTGCATGGTGATTCAAAGGCGCTAAAGATAAGCTATCATAAATACTATAAAGGCTCTGACCAAAAACGCGAGGGCGCTTTAGAGGCTGCCTTTGACGGTTCTCATGGCTGGTTCTGGAGAAACCGAACATCAGATAATATCACCATCACTCTGCAAACCAACGGTGAATACACCGCTATTAAACGTGTAGAATAGGAGGAAAACACATGGCTCCATGGGCACGTTCGTGCCATGAGCCGCCAAAACTTCTGAGCAGGGGCGCCGTTTGTTTTTCATAATTTCGAAGTGATAATATAGATTACGGAAATTAATGTAAATTTTTACTATATTTTCTCTGCCACAAACATCATAATCATCTCAGAGATTAATCCGCGTTTCAACTTCATCCAACCAAATTAAAGTGATGCCATGAATCAAAAACTACAATACGTCATTCCCTTTGAATCTTACAAATCCTTGTTAGAAATCCAAGGCCTTGCAGATGGTATAAACAAGAATGCCGAAGAGATTTATGAATATGATACCGAAGCTTTAGCAAAAGAGCTTCTATCAGTAATTAGAGAAATAAGACAAAAAACATTTGATGTTTTCGAAAGCGCCAAACCCGTGGAAAACAATACTCACGACCAATAGTATTTCAGATTAGAACTCTATTGATAAAAATATTGTCCTAAATACTCCCCATTAACCCACATTTTCACGTAATGAGGCTTTGGACGGATCAGGGCTTGATAATTCTCGCACCTGTCATTCTCTTGGTATTGTTGTGGCGCGCATTGTGTACGGTAGCACAAACCTTGCGTAGCCCTATATCCTTGCTGTTTTTCTCTTAAGACGAAACCCTCATCACACGGCTCAAAACGCTCGTAACCGAGTCGATAATGCCCATCAACTTTTTCTCCATTTGGCCCTGTTGTGCATGACGATAATTTAGGAAGAGGATCTCGACCTTTCTTTAACCAGAGGTCAATCGCGCGTTTTTGTTATTTGGAGCCGTTTGATTAGGAATGACGGTGTTAGCATTAACATTGGCTCATACGGCACGGATGATTTAGGACGAAGCGGGTTAGCTGGCGTTGTTGATACACACTTCTTCGAGCGTTTTGGCTCTTCTGTCCTCTTATCTCTAATTGATACCGGCCTTCAAATTGGTGTTAATGCTGTTGATGACGCGGATCAAGCGACCGTTGCCCTTGAAACTGGTTCAGATTTCTCACGTTCCGCAGAAATTGCACTGGAAAATTCTGTCGGCATACCGCCAACTGTTCATGTTCATCAAGGCTCACGAATAAAGGTTTTTGTTGGTAAAAACGTCTTTCACCGCATATAATTGTATGCTTACCGCGTTTGCTTTTCGGGCTTTGAACAATCAGATTTTGCAACAATCCGTCTGTTTTTATGGATTGGGCTATTACGCGCGGTTTTACGGTATGACCCAGCCCACTCCCAGACCTCACCATTCATTTTTTTATGCAGATCGTTTAAGAATTTTATATCAAGCGGGTTGCGCTTTTTAGTAAATGCCCATAATTCACCTTTAACGATATTTTGCTGTTCAGCCTGATTAAGCTCACCGCGCGTAGAGATATAAGACGGAATTAACCCCTCTTTTTCTTCTTCGGTTAAATCTGTTCCACCTTCTGATTCCTCAAATATATCGTCTAAATCATCATTCATTTTTTATGATCCCAAATAATTTTATGTTGGTCGCGCAAAATCTGCGCGGCTAAATTTTCAATTTCATCCTCCAACGCCCCCTGCCCTAAATTTTGAGCTTCAAGGCGCATAGTATGGTCAACTTTACCTATAATTTCAGCAGCAATGCGGCGCGCGCGCGTTTGTAAAATATCTTCGAAAGAGCTTTTGGGAACAAAAGAATAAACAAAAGCGCAATCAAGAGCTTCCGCAGCGCGGCGCAAACTGGCCAATGTTACGGTTTCATCAATTTCTGCTTTTTCCAAAACAGTGATTCTGGGCGGAGAAACATTCAGGCGCGCGGCCAGTTGCTTTGAAGACATCCCCAATGCTTCCTTCACGGCCTTGATCCACCCCTTATGCGGCCTTTGCATTTTTTGCAATGGTGGCAGGGATGAAATCTTGTTGTCTAATGCTTTTCGTGCTGTATCTTTATTCATTTAATTAACCTATAGATTAAATATCTTAGAAAAATATTAACTCATATATTAAATATTATCAAGAATAATTAATTTAAAGGTTAATTATTTACCTTATAGGGAAAATAGGAATGGCTGAGACTTGTGCCGTAATTCATACCTATTAAAATAATTGATCTATAGTTTTCATCGGCAAAAACATACGTCCACGATCCAGCAACAGAATAAAACCATATTGCTCGTAAAAGGAAATTGCATCTTTATCTAACGGATCTACAACAACTGCGATTGAGCCAATTTCTGTTTTTGATATTTCCGAGCTGCGCTTCAAAGCATGAATGAGTAATTTCTCACCCAGATTTTTGCCTTGATGGTTCTTGTCGACCGCTAAGCGGCCTAAAAGAGTAACTGGTAAGCTTTGATAAGATGGCGGCATTTTTTTGGAGAGTTCTTCAGGAACAATGTCTTTATCAACGCCGTCATTCGTCAAAGTATAATAGCCTATAACCTCTTTGTCATTATCATTGGCGGTCATAACAAAAACAACCGAAAGACGGCGTTTCATATCCTGTTTTGCTTGCTTGGTAATGTAATTATCAAGCATGTCTTTACCGCAGGAAAAGGCCGATCTATCGTGACCGGCCTCTAAAGGTTTAATTGAATAAGTCATTAGGCGTGAATATCTTCCTTATGTTCCTGGGCAGCCCGTCGAAGTTTCGCATTAGGCTCCGGAGGATTCATCAAAGCAGAAAAGAAAACTTCACGATCACGCTCTGTTTCCAAAAGCATTTTATGACGCTCGATGATTTCATCCGCTTTTTCTTGTGCGGAGGAAAAAACAAACTCGGTTAAGGTGCGAAAGCCCCCTATTTCAGCAGCTTGCTCGAAATATTCTTTTTGTTCTGATGGTAGTTGTCCATCAAATCGGGCTTTTATTGCTTGTTCTTGCATAGCTTTTACCTCCTTGTAATTCACTCTACTATTATATAATACGGGGAAAATCCGTAAAAGTCAACTATTTTTACGGACAATATCCGTAATTAATCCTAAAATTAACTTAAAGGTTAATTTTTGACTTTATCAATGCGATAGAAGCAGTGCTAACACCATATTGCGCGGCCAACTCTTCCCATTTTGATAGAGCGCCCTGCGTTTGATTAATGATCTCTTCAATACGCTCATTACCAAGTTTGGCCTCTTGGCCAAGTTTGCGTAAATGATCCTGTCCAGAATTACGCCCCTCGCCCATTACAAGCGTGCTTTGTTCGCCGCGCGGCCCAGAAGAAAACGTCAGATCATAAGCGGGTGAGAGTTGCCAACCGCCCTTCTCATCCATTAAAAAACTGAAGTTTTTAGAATGATCGTCGCGGTTATGCGCCAGAACATTAAAAACGGCCAGTTGATACATTTTTTCAACTTCGCGCATATCCCGCGTTAAGGAGCTGGTTAAAGCCATCAGATCCTCATAGTCCAAAGACGGGGTTCTATAATCTGAATGCAGCAACCCGCAAGCCGTGTGCATATGCACTCTTTTCCGGCCAATACGATCAAAGCGTTTTATTGCAAAAAATCCTGCGCCATGCTGCGCATCAAAAAGATGAACTTGCGGCATAAAGATCCCGGCCTCCATAGCCATCAGCGCGTAAACATATTCAATCGCGCCAGCATCCAGCCCGTCCTGAGAATTAGGGAATTTCACCATCCACGGCTGATAACCTTTGGCAAGATCAGATACGCCATGCATAATATTTTCAAAACCCTCATCAACCCCAATCAAAGCTTTAGGGCGCGCGCCGCCTGATGAGCCGTTTAACGCAATAAGTTCAGCGAGAACGTCAGTCGCCTCCCCTTCCAAAACGTCCCTAGCTTGGCGCGCCGGCACATCGAGGCTAATCGGCTCATTGCTGTTATCACCACTATGATCCGGTTCATAGACAAGCGCGCCTAAAGCACTCATCCCAACATGCGCCAATCTATCGAGCGGCGTAATATCCGAGGGTAAAATACCCTTAGACCGCGCCAAACGATCAAACAATAACCGCCCCCATCCATCAGGAAGACTGTCATTAAAAACCCCAGGCAACCCTTCAAACAAATGAGTATCAAAACTGGTTACGCCTGATTGAAGCGGCAAGCGTAGCGGCGATATTGCAATGCCGGTCGCAATAAACGAGGCATCATATTCAAAGTAAATTTTACGATCCCGCATAGCCAGGCGGCCAACAGGGATAATTTTTTCACCGGAATTAAAGCCGACTTTGATCTCTTTGACGTTTGTAATATCTTTCATTTTCGGCTTCCTCTTTGTCTTGTGGGCTTATTATCATCTTCAAGAACCTCATCAATCGAGGTAAAGCTTTGCTGCGAAAGCTCCAAAGCATCGAGCATAGCTTCAAGACCGCCCAGCACCATTTGGAGTTTCAGGAAAGATTCCAAAGAAATCGCGCCTTTTTGCTCAAATTTTCGCAAAGTGGGTAATGGAACGCCGGAACGCTCCGCAAGCCCTTCTTGCGTCAAATTCATGCCCAAGCGCCTTTGACGGACATTCTCAGCCAATTTTCTTTGTGCTTTAGATGATGTTACAAGTGATACCATTATATTATTAAACCTACTTTCCTGTTTACTACTGATATTATAGTATTATTTATCTAAAAAATACAATTTGTTATTTTCGTCAAAAACCGTGTGATCTCGCATGAAATTATCCTTTGTATCTATTGCTGCTCTCGGCTTGCTCGTTGTCATTATCGCGGCGTAGCTTGCCCATGACAGACTTGTGAAGCTTCAATTCGCCTGATTTTGCGCGATTTACCATCGCATTGAAGTAAGCACCGGGCTTCATCACGCGGTTTTCTTCGCGAAAATTCGCCTGATCTGTCAAAATCACACACACGGCGGCTCCTATACGGCTCAAGGTCATGCACGCATGTCCCCATGAGCTTTGGGAAATCCCGAGTTTTCTGTTTAAACGATAGGCCGCTTCAACAAAATCATTGGCGTTCATAGGCCGCGGCTCCATTGGAAGTTCAGCCTTTAAGCGCTCACTTGAAATATTGAGGAGTTGTTTAAGAGTTACATGCTGAAGACCTGTTGAAAGAATGGTAGAATGTTCTTCTGATGATTCCTCTTTTTGCTCTAATCTCCTGCTCCCCCCTCCTTTTGAACCGATGTTTAATTGACGCTGTGGATTCTCGGCTACTTCCTCCTGAAGGAAACTGGACGAAGGCCTACTAGTACTTAATTTATTAAGTTGTTTTTTATTTGTATATTTGTAGTGAACGTCATTTGAATCGCCCTTGGGTGAATCTTTCTCCGTAATTATATCGTTACTCAAGCATTTTAAGCCTTCCTGATCGTGCTGCGATGCTTTTGTATTCAATGTCTCATGAAGATCTTTATGCTTACCAAGAAGCTCTCTCAAGGCAATTAAATCCATATAGGTGCGAATAGAAATTGCAATCTGGTCATAGCGGTTAGAAAAACCGACTAAATCAGCCTCATCTAGTGTGAATTCCTCACCGGACTCCCCTGCCCCGCTTTCTGCTTCTAATAAAATTGCGCGAATTTGGCGGCGATACCATGAAATCTGGCGTTTTGTTTCCATCCATGCCTTATCATAGAGCTGTTTTTCATGCAGTTTATCTTGCAGCTCGGCCTTCAGGTAAGCCAGAGGCGTTAATTCTGCGCCGTAAGCAAACATGATCTGGCCAGTCTCAGAGCATCTTTGGCCGAAACGTCTGTGATTACCGCTGTCATGCCATGTTAATGCGCCAACCTCAAAGAGCTGCTTTTCAAGAATTTGAATTTGGCGTTCTGATACACCCATATCCAACGCGGTTCTGGCAAGTGATTGGTAAACGATCGGGCGACTCCCCTCCTCCCAGTCAATATCGCGTGTAAAACTCATATAGTAATCAAGCAGCGCAATCATGCGCGGAGAAAATCCGGCCTTTTTCCCTGCCCTTTTCACCAACAGAAGAAGATCATAACGATTGACGTTTTCTTCCAAGCCTTCGAAATCTTCGCATTGTTCAAGTGAATGCCTTAATTTGGGAGAAGCTATGCGCCCTCCTCCAGGTGTCGTCATTTCTGGTAAAATATGTGTTTGCATGTTTTTTCATCGCGAAGTCTGTAAATCACTGTGGATAAGGCCGCAGAAAAGGGTTTGCGGAAGTCACTTAAGACTTGCAACCGATTCGGGAACGCGATACCATGATTTTAAGAATTTGATAGAAGGTATCGCCTTCAAAGTTTAAAAACCGCCGCGCCAACGGCGGTTTTTCCTTATCTGGAAGAAATTATAAGACTGTTGGTGCGCTCCTTCATAAAAGTTGGTTGGTAGGATGGTTTGACTCCCCAAGGAAGGGAATCGGAATAGA
>Ga0256839_1003204_pt1 | contig 17113 bp, 12 predicted proteins | sample 354166metaG_FD_185968 | JGI IMG/M metagenome (GOLD analysis project Ga0256839, IMG submission 185968) | Hydrothermal vent microbial communities from Mid Atlantic Ridge, Atlantic Ocean - 354-166 | ecosystem: Environmental > Aquatic > Marine > Hydrothermal vents | place: Atlantic Ocean: Mid... | reverse complement strand
ATTGCCCGCCGATTTCGGCGGCGGCATCATATAATGTGATATCGTGACCGCGCATGGCGGCGGTGACAGCAAAAGACAGTCCCGCAGGGCCCGCGCCGATAACGGCCAGATTTTTGGGATTTTGGGTGGGCGTAATGATAATTTCCGTTTCATGGCAAGCCGCCGGATTAACCAGACAACTGGCTATTTTACCGACAAAAATATGGTCAAGACAAGCCTGATTACAGGCAATACATGTATTGATTTCATCGGCCCGATTTTCAGCGGCCTTGGCGACAAAATTGGCATCAGCCAGAAAAGGACGTGCCATGGAGACCATATCCGCATCGCCCCGCGCCAATATTTCTTCGGCGACTTCGGGCGTATTGATTCGATTAGAGGTGATCACGGGAATGGACAGGGCTTTTTTGAATTCCGCCGTGACCCAGGTGAAGGCCGCCCGGGGGACTTTTGTAATGATGGTGGGAATGCGGGCCTCATGCCAACCAATGCCGGTATTGATCAGGGTCGCGCCGGCTTTTTCAACGGCTTGGCCCAGCATGATAACCTCGTCATGGCTGCTGCCGCCTTCGACCAGATCCAGCATGGACAAGCGGAAGATGATGATGAAATCTGTGCCGGTATTTTCCCGAACCCGCCGAACAATCTCAACGGGCAGGCGTATGCGATTTTCATAGCTGCCGCCCCATTCGTCGGTTCTGTGATTGGTGCGCGCGGCAATGAATTGATTGAGGAAATAACCCTCAGACCCCATGATTTCCACCCCGTCATAGCCGGCCTTTTGCGCGAGAACAGCGGATGTGACGAAGCTTTCGATTTCCTGCTCTATTTCCTCGGGCGTAACCTCGCGGGGGACAAAAGGATTTATCGGAGCCTTAAGAGGCGATGGGGCAATCAGCTTGTCATTAAAGGCATAACGGCCCGTATGCAGGATTTGCATGCATATTTTGCTGCCGGCCTCATGAACCGCATCGGTAATGACCTTATGGTGTTTCACATCTTCGTCCGTTTCCAGAATTTTTGATCCGGCATGAACGGATGCCGCGCGGTTTGGGCCAATGCCGCCCGTGACGATCAGGCCAACGCCGCCCCTCGCCCGCTTGGCGAAAAAGGCCGCCTGACGTATATGGCCGTCCTTGGCTTCTTCTAATCCTGTATGCATGGATCCCATAAGCACGCGGTTTTTCAGGACAGTGAAGCCCAGATCAAGGGGGGTCAGTAATGTGGGGTACGGTGAAGATGACATGGAAAAACCTCTTTAAAATTTAAATGCCACAAAGATATGGGCTATTTTATAACAACGCAATTTGACAGTGTCAAGATTGATGGGTAAACTAGGGTCTATTAATCGTAATGTTTGTGATGCGTCAGAGTCATAACCAAAAGCGGATTTATGCCAAAAATGCTTGGCCCAAAAATGATTGCTCCCAAAAATGAAAAAAGCCAGCTATCATCACGGTAACCTGCGTCATAGTCTGATAAAGGCCGCCCGTGATATGATCAGGGAGGGCGGCATAGAGGCCGTGTCCCTGCGCAAACTCGCCGTGCGGGTCGGGGTATCGCGAACCGCAGCCTATCATTATTTCAAGGATAAGAATATCTTGCTCTGCACCTTGGCAGAGGAGGGATTTCATATCTGGCAGGAAGAGGCCAACCGGATTTTTCTGGATGAAAAGTTGAGCCATAAAGATCGCTATAAGGCCTATATTCGCTGGTATATGACCTATGCGCTGGAAAATGCAGAATATTATGATCTGATGTTTGGCCGTGCCATATGGAAACAAAATATGGCTACGGAAAACCTGAAATCCATCGCCTATGATGTCTTTCAAAAACAGGTGGCCATCACCCGCCAATGGCAGAAATATGGCGTCTTGCCGGCGGGGGAAGATAGCCTTCGGCTGGCGCAGGTCACATGGGGTACCTTGCATGGTTTGGCCCGGCTTCTGATTGATGGAATCTATAGCGATGACAGCCCTATTGATGAAATATGCGATTGTGCCGCCAATCTGTTGATGGATAAATAAAAAAGGGAAGCCATGAATTCTCATGACTTCCCTAAATATCATATCTTTTTCAGAAGAATTAGAAGTTCATTTTGGCTTCAATGCCCCATTTGCGCGGCTCATTAACAAAACCAGTCAGATTATTAAAGTCAATGCCGCCTGTCCGTGACAGGTTATTGGTGATGTTACGGATATAAGCCGCCACTTGCCATTCATTGTCGCCGTGAACATATCCTGCGCGCAGGCCGCCTTCAAGCAGGTTTTTTTCTGAGAATTCAACAGATTCATACAAGAAGAAATTCACCCGTGAGCGATAGGCCCAGTCGGTAAAGGCAAAGATTTCGCCGCTTGCAACGGGAACGCTGTAGCGGGCGGTGAAATTCATCACCCATTTCGGCGCATTGGGCAGGGGATTGCCGTCAAGGGAAACCGTGCCGTTACCATTCACCGGATCAAGGACAACCGGCCCTGAACCGCCGGGGAAAATATTCAGGTTTGTGTCCTGAATTTCCGTGCCATTGTAGCTCACACCAAAAGTCGTGGCGAGATTTTCAGTGACCAGAAACTCCATATCCGCTTCAAAACCATAGCCCTTCACTTTATCAGCGTTAAGCAGTTCTGTGACATTTCCCGTGCCACCAACAGCCGTCAGCTGCATATCATTTACGTTATAATAATAAGCGGCGAGATTAACGCGGCCCCGGTTTTCCATGACATCGGCTTTTACGCCCACTTCAAAGGAATGAATGGTTTCTGACGTGGCAACGGAGCTTGTATTGCCAAAGGTAATCCGGCCTTGAATGCTCGGAGCGCGGAAGCCTCTTGCGACGCGGCCATATACATTGACATCTTCATTAACCGTATAAGTGCCGCTGACATCCCAGCTGATATTATCTTCTTTGGTATTTTCAGTCACGGTAACATTGGGGGCGCCAAAGGGGGATTGTGTTCGGGTGGCTGTGAAATCTTTTTGATCGTCAGAATATCTCAAACCAGCCGTGACTTTAAAGTCTTCAGAGATATTAACATCTACATTCCCAAAGAGTGCAAAAGCCTCTGTGGTTTGATTCTGAACGGCGAAACCATTCACGCTGCCGCCGCCAAGGGTATTATAGCTGTAATTATTAATGGTCAGGCTTTCATGGAAATAAAAGGCACCAATCTGAAAGTTAATGGTTTCATGGTCATTGGTGGCGAGGCGAACTTCCTGTGTCCATTGGTCGAGGCCCGGAATTTCCCCGGCTGATTCAGCTGGAAAGGGAATGAAGCCCGGGCCAAAGTTTCCGGCCCCCAGAAAGGCGGCGCCATAACCGCCGTCAATATCACCGCGCGAGAATACTTTACCATATTCATAACCCGTGATGGAGGTTAGTGTCATTGAGCCAAAATCATGGGTGATATTCATATTTACGCCGTGGGCGTCAAGGGCCTGCTCATTTGTGCCGTCCGTACTGACGGAAAAACGGTCAAAGCCATCAACCAGATTTTCGGTGCCGCGCTCGATGATATTGGCGCGGAACACCGTTGCGGTACCGTCCATGCTGCGGATATGACCATTCAGAAGAATCGCGGTCTCTTCTGTCGGGGTATAGAGAATCTGCAAGCGTGCAGCGGCTTCGACATAGCCTTCCAGATCGCCGTCCTGGGCTGTCTGGCTATTATCAACCCAGTCGTCCTGACGTTGATACATGCCGGATATGCGGTAGGATAATTTGTCTTTCACCAGAGCGCCGCCAACAGCTGCTTCCAGTTCAACGGCGTTAAACCGGCCATAAGAGGCGCGAACGTAACCTTCGGTTTCCTGGGTTGGTTTGCGGGATTCCAGCTTGATAATCCCGGCGATGGTATTGCGCCCGAAAAGCGTTCCTTGCGGGCCGCGCAATACTTCAACGCGCTCAAGGTCAAAAATCGGCGCACCTTTTAAGATGGGATTTTCAAGAACGACACCGTCATAGACAAGAGATACCGGCTGGGAAGCGTTCAGATCAAAATCTGAATTCCCAAGCCCGCGAATGTAAAAGCGCGGGAAGGTGCGGCCAAAGGATGTTTCAATATAAAGGCTTGGCACGCGGGCAGACATGAATTTAATATCCGCGCCGCCGGATTTTAATATATCCATTTTTTCCCCGCCAAGGGTGGCTACAGAAGAGGGAACATCCTGAAGATTCTGCGTGCGCTTTTGCGCCGTCACGACAATTTCTTCGAGCGTGAAATCCGCCTCTTCGGCCTGCGCGGCGGCGGTGAATGCCGAAGCCAGCGCGAAAGTGGATACGGAAAATTTATAGAGCGTTTTTGATATGGGGTTCATGGCTATGCGTTTCCTTTAATTTTTTACCGCCTATGCTGGCGGCTATATTAGTAAAATTATATAAGTCTTCAGGGTCTTAAGATATGAATATGTTCTCTTTATGGCGCAATATATAGTGAAAAAATTCAAATGAAGCAACGGGCACCTTCTGAGAATAACATATCGTTGAAGGAAATCAAAAAGAGCAGGGCATAAATATAGTGGATTGCGCTTTTTGTGACAGGGGTGTATGGAGGAATGATCATTATACCGACTATTTGACAGTATATAGAATAGGTTACGCATATGACATTGCCAACAGTCAGGCTGTTTTTGTTGGGGGGAACCATCACCATGAAAAAAGCCCCCGGGGAAAACACAAGTTTAAGCTCATCTTCCGGCGTTGTTCCTGCGGTGAATGCGGATGATTTATGCCGCGCAGTGCCGGGGCTGGATCAGGTGGCAAGGCTGGTGGCCCGAACGGATCATATGATGGCCAGTGGTAATTTGACTTTTCAGCATGCCTTTGATTTGGCGGCCGAGATACGGCAAGCTGCCCGGACCAGCGATACAGATGGTGGCGATACAGATGGTTTTGTCATTGTTCAGGGCACAGATACGCTGGAGGAAATGGCCTTTATACTGGATTGTCTTCTGGATATCCGCCAGCCCGTTGTGGTCACGGGTGCCATGCGCAGTCCGGCGCAGTTGAGCGCGGATGGGCCGGCAAATATTATGGCCGCCGTTACTTGTGCGGCATCCAAAGCCATTGGCAAGGCCGGGGTTGTTGTTGTCATGAATGATGAAATTCACAGCGCAGCCTTTGTCACAAAGGCACATACGGCAAGTATCGGGGCCTTTCAGTCGCCTAATACAGGCCCCATTGGCCGATTGGTCGAGGGCCAGCCGCACCTGTATGTTGTTCCGGTTCAGGGCCCCAGGCTTGCCCTGCTTGCCGGCGCGGATATGCCCAAAGTTGCGCTGATCAAAGCGGCTTTTGGCGATGATGGCTTTTTGCTCAATATGGTGGAGAAATCGGATTGTCAGGGGCTTGTGATTGAGGCTTTCGGGGCGGGGCATCTGCCAGAATCCTATCTTGCGGCACTGGACAATATGACGGATAAAATCCCCGTCATTCTCAGCAGCCGCACCGGCGCGGGCCATATATTTCAATATACTTACGGCTATAAGGGGGCGGAAATGGATTTGATAAAACGGGGGCTGATTCCGTCGGGCCTTTATAACGGACTTCAATCCCGCCTTTTATTGACATTGCTTTTGATGTCAGGCGCAAGTCATGATGACATTAAAAAAACCTTTGCCGCCTAAATCATTATGTGGCTGGCGATGACATAAAGAATTAATGTGACCCCGCCGGCGGTTAAGGCGTAGGGCAGCTGCGTCCTGACATGTTCCAAAAGATCACAGCCGCTGGCAATGGCCGAAACGGCCGTTGTGTCTGAAATGGGCGAGCAATGATCGCCAAATATCCCGCCGCCCAGAATAGCCGAAAGCACCAGAGAAGGCGGCAGGCCCAATGTGTGAATTAACGGCACCCCCAAGGGGATTAAAATGGCAAAAGTGCCCCATGAGGTGCCGGTTGTGAAAGACATCAGGGCACCGGCCAGAAACAGCATGGGCACCACAAGCGTCAGCGGCAGATAATCCCCGACAAGCCCCGCGATATAGAGGCCCGTGCCCAGCTCCTTCAGGCTTGCGCCAAGGGCCAGAGAGAATAAAACAATCGTCACCAGCGGCAACAGTTCCCCCATGCCTTTAAAACCGATACGAACCAGTTTGATATGGCTGAATTTCCGGCTCATGAGCATCATGGCATAGGCCACAAGACAGGCAAGGGCGGTGGCATAAAGCACGGATTTCGAGCCACTGCCTTTGGCGATATCTCCGCCGCCGGTCCAAAACATGAAAGCAATCATACCCACAATCATGGTCAAGAGCGGCAAGATCATAAAACGCGCCTTGGTTGGGGCATGTTCATGGGTGTGACTGCCATTATGGCCTTTGGCGGTGATGGCGGCTTTGGCATCGCTGGCCTTCATGGGGCCATGAACGCGGGTGGTGAATACCGTATAAAACACGAGGGCCAATGTCACCAGCGCGTAAAAATTAAGCGGCACTGTGCCCCATAATATCTGGGCGGCCGATTGTTCAAATTCATAGCCACTGAGCAGGGCCAGAATATAAGCCCCCCAGGCATTCAGCAGGATTAAGATACAGATGGGCGCACTGGTGCTGTCAATGATATAGGCAAGCCGCGCCCGGCTCATGCCATATTTGTCAAATAATCCCCGCGCCAATATGCCGGATGTGAGAACGCTCAGGTTGGATTCAATGAAGACCACAACGCCGGTCAGGCTGGTGAGTATGCCTACGGATCTGCGCCCCTTGGCCAGGCCGCTGCCCACCAGCAGTTCCACCATGGCCGTCACCCCGCCCGATACGCGGATATAGGCCAATAATGCGCCGATCATCAGGCTGAACATCAAGATACGGCTGTTGCCGGCGCTGACGAAGACCTGAATGATGCGCTCAAGGCTTGCGAGAAACCCGCTTAACGGGGCGATGATGCCGGGATCGGTTAACAGCAAGAGTTCCGAAGTTAAAATGGCCAGAAACAAGGCCAGAATGACTTCTTTGCGCCATAACACGATAATGATGGCCATGAGCGGCGGCAGAACGGTCAATATTTCCAATGAATTGCCCATGAAGAAATCCCTATAGTGCTTATTATCAATTTTTATGGTAGTTTACGGATGAATAAGGGGCCTTGCAAGGCCGCCCGTTAAATTATAGCTTCGAGGTTGCGATATGTTTCTTTCCAGCAAGCGGGGAATAGATGGCCAGAAATAACGGACTTGATGACAATATCACTTTTCGAACAGACCGTTTGACCAAGGATTATGTCACAGGCGAAACGATTGTGCAGGCCCTGCGGGGCGTGACCCTTGAAATTCCCAGGGGGGATATGGTTGTTTTGCTTGGCCCGTCGGGCAGCGGAAAATCTACCTTTTTGAATATTATTGGCGGATTGGACAGCCCCTCTTCGGGTGAGGTTTATTTTAAAAAAGACAGATTATCGGATTATTCAGAACAGCAGCTGACCCTGTTTCGCCGCCATAATGTGGGGTTTATATTTCAATCCTATAATCTGGTTCCCAGCTTGACGGCGCTGGAAAATGTGGCGCTTGTGACGGATATAGCCCTTGATCCCATTTCACCAATGGCCGCCATGGAAGCGGTCAATCTTGGGAATCGGGCGCGGCATTTCCCGTCGCAGCTTTCAGGCGGCGAACAGCAAAGAGTGGCCATAGCCCGCGCCATCGCCAAACGGCCAGAGGTTTTGCTCTGTGATGAGCCAACCGGCGCATTGGACAGCGAGACAGGCATTGTGGTGCTTAAAGCCTTGCAGCGGGTTAATAAGGAATTTGGCACCACGACGATTATCATCACGCATAATGCGGCCATTGCCGATATGGCGGATCGGGTCATATTTTTTGGTGATGGGCAGGTGATCAATGTGAAGCTTAATGAAAACCCCTGCCCGCCAGAGGAGATCAGCTGGTGACATGCTCATGATCATTGAAGCCCTTAACCGAAAGCTTTTGCGCGATCTATGGAATATCAAGGGGCAGATGCTGGCGATTGTCATGGTGATGGCTTGCGGGATTACCACATTCATTATGTCGTTCGGGGTATTGGATTCTTTGAAATTGAGCAGGGCTGTTTATTATGACCGCTATCAATTTGCCGATGTTTTTGCCCAGTTAAAACGGGCGCCGGTGGCTATCCGGCAGCAGGTGCTGGATATTCCCGGGGTATCGGCGGTGGAGACGCGGGTGGTGTTTGGGGTCACGGTTCAGGTGGACGGCATGACAGAGCCTGCATCCGGCAAACTTATCTCGCTTCCGGATGGCCGAAAACCCTTATTGAATAATCTTTATTTACGCAGTGGCCGGATGTTGTTGCCCGATGAAGCCGGCGCAATTTTAAGCAGTGAAGCCTTTGCCAATGCCCATGGCTTTACCCTTGGGGACAGGGTCAGTATGGTGATCAATGGCCATAAAAGGTCGCTTGAAATTGTCGGTATCGTGCTGTCGCCGGAATATGTCTATTCTTTGGCACCGGGCGGGATGTTTCCAGATGATAAACGCTTTGGGGTTTTCTGGATGAGCCAGCGGGTATTGGAAGCTGCTGTGGATATGGACGGGGCCTTTAATGACATAGCGGTCAGAATGGACCGGGGCGGCAATGTGGAGAATATCAAGGAAGAGCTGGATATTGTCCTGAAACCTTATGGCGGCCTAATCGCCTACGCGCGGAAAAATCAAATGTCCCACTGGTTTGTCCAGAATGAATTGAATCAACTTCGGGTGATGGGCTTTTTTGCCCCGGCAATTTTTCTTGGCGTGGCGGCTTTCCTGATTAATGTGGTTATGACCCGCCAAGTGGCGACCCAGCGCGTGCAGATCGGTATGTTAAAGGCGGTGGGCTATAGCAATCTTGAAATTGCGCTGCATTATCTCAAAATGGTCTTGGTTGTGGTGGTTATGGGCAGTATATTTGGTATCGTCGGCGGCATATGGCTTGGTGCGGGTATGATCAATATATATACCGAATTTTTTCATTTCCCCATATTGCAGTTTTCTTTTTCTGTTGAGGTGATGATTTTTGCCGTATTTTTCTGCAGCATTGCTGCCGTGACGGGTACTTTGGTTGCCATTGGTCAGGCCGCGAAATTACCGCCTGCTGAAGCCATGAGGCCGGCAAATCCCATCCAGTTCCGCCGAACATTATTGGAAAGAATGGGGCTGGAAAAATATTTTTCTCACCTGACCCGTATTGTCATCCGTCATTTGGAACGTCGTCCGGTACGGGCGTTATTTTCCACCTTGGCCATCGGGCTTTCCATGTCGATTCTGATATTTGCCTTCTTTATGGAAGATTCCATAAATTACATGCTGGAGGTTCAGTTTGATATGGCACAAAGGCAGGATATCAGCATCGGGTTTGTGGAACCGCGAGCCATTAGCACCCTGGAAGAAATCCGTCTGATGCCGGGGGTTATGTCCGTTGAACCCCTGCGCAGCGTTGCCGTATTTCTAAAATCCGGGCATTATTCAAAACGATCCACGATTATGGGGATAAGGCCCAAACCAGACCTGAACCGTATTCTTGACCAGAATTTGGTGGCCGCAGAGGTGCCGGCGCGGGGTTTGGCGCTCTCTTCAAAATTAGCCGAGATTCTTCATGTGAAAAAAGGGGATGTGATTACCGTCGAAATACTGGAAGACCGGCGGCCTGTCCTGCGAATAAGGGTTGCAGAAATCGTCGAGGAATTTATCGGTCTCAGCGCTTTTATGGATATGGACCAATTGAACCGCGCCTTGAATGAATCGACCGTGATTACGGGGGCCTCGCTGATGGTTGATCCCTTGTGGAATGGCCCGTTATACCAGAAGATAAAAGAAATTCCGGCCATTGCCAGCATGACGATTATGCAAAAAGCGCGGGAAATATTTAAAGACATGATGAGCGAAAATATTCTGAAACTGGTGGCCATGAATATTATCTTTGCCAGCCTGATATCCTTTGGCGTGATTTACAATACGGCGCGGATTGCCTTGTCTGAACGGGGGCGGGAACTGGCTTCGCTCAGGGTCCTGGGGCTGACCAAGGGTGAAGTGGCCTATTTATTATTCGGGGAAATGGCGGTTATTATTCTCATGGCTATTCCGATTGGGCTGTTCACGGGTTATCTTATGGCTTATGGCTTGGCACAACATATGGATACGGAACTGTTCCGCATTCCGGTTGTCATTGAAAAATCCACCTATGGCCTGTCGGTGATCATTGTTGTTGTCAGCGCGGCGCTGTCCTTTTACCTTGTATGGCGGCAAGTGGAAAATATTGACCTGGTAACGGCCCAAAAAGGGATTGAATAATGTCTTTGAAAAAAATTAAAATATTGGTGAAATCCGGCATCGGTATTCTGCTTTTGGCCCTGCTGGTTTATGCGTTCATTCCCGAAGCCGAAAAAGTTGATTTGCAGGGCGTCAAGCGCGGTGATCTGTTGATAACGCTGGAGGGTGAAGGCAAGACAAGAATCCGGGATATTTATGTGGTTTCCGCCCCCATAGAAGGACGGGTGATGCGCATTGAAAGTGAGCCGGGTGACAGGGTCGTCGCCGGCGAGACGATCATCGCCAATATGACACCTGCGGACCCAAGGTTCCTGGATAGGCGCAGCGAAACGCAGGCAAAGGCTGATGTGCAGGGGGCTGTTGCCGCCAAGGGTCTTGCCGCTTCAAAAGTGGACCGCGCGCGGGCGGCACTTGACTTTGCCGTTGCGGAATATAAACGCTCGGAAGAGCTGTTTAAGAATGGAAATATTTCTATTGCACGGTTGGAACAGGCAGAGTTGCAACTTAAAATGCGTACAGCCGAAGTGGCCACGGCGCAGGCCGACCTGAAAGTAATGGAAAGCCGGTTGATCGCCGCAGAGGCACAGCTGGTTCAACCTGGAGAAATGAGGGCCGGAGAAAGAGGCCCCGGAGAAAGAGGCGATGATGACATCAAGGATCGCTGTGTCGTCTGCGTTCATGCGCCGGTTGATGGTGTCATGCTGCGTATTCTTCATGAAAGTGAAGGGGTGGTTCCTGTGGGGACGCCTTTGGCGGAAGTGGGTAATCCGCAAGATCTGGAAATCGTCATTGAAATGTTGTCGCGTAATGCGGTCAAGGTTCGCCCCGGAAATATTGCCCTGATTAAAAGATGGGGCGGCACAGAAGACATACGGGCGCAGGTTCGCATTGTGGAGCCGAGTGGCTATACGAAAATCTCTGCTCTTGGTGTTGAAGAGCAGCGGGTGAATGTTATTCTGGATTTTATCGACCCTATTGAAAAATGGCAAATGCTGGGCAATGCCTTTCGGGTTGAGGCGGCGATCATTGTTGATAAAGCCGTGGACGTTCTTTATATCCCCATTAGCGCCCTGTTCCGCGAGAATGAAATATGGGCAACCTTTGTTGTGCGAAAGGGCCGCGCCGAACTTCAGCCCGTCACCATAGGCCGGAAAAACGATCGCGATGCTGAGATATTAGGCGGACTTGAGGCAAGCGATAAAGTGATCATCCACCCGGGCAATAATGTGGCGGACGGGATAAGGGTCGTTGCCCGGGAATGACGGCTTGGACTTTATGAGAATAAGGCAAGTTTTTGCAGCCGCGGTGTGTCGCTGTCATGAATCAGAATGAAATTTTCCATATTCAGCTGGTGATGGTGATATGAGACATCAAATTTTTCGGCGGGAAGAACCAGACCATCATTCATGAAAAACACCAGATAACCACTCTCTTCTGCCCAGTGAAATAATTTCTCTATGGCGCTCTCCGAATGGCTATTATTTGCTTCGATGAGAAACGCCGGTTTATATTTCTGGATTGTCAGCAATGCCCCGTCCAGCACAGCCTGCTCATGCCCCTCTACATCAATTTTTATAAAACCGACATTCTCTATAAGCAAGTCATCCAGACGCGCTGTTTTAATGGTAAATTCCTCCCAGCCATTTATCTCTTCAAATTCAAGCGGGTTATTCTCTTCGATGGTAGACCGGCCGTAACAAGGGTTGCCGGATTTATATAAAGGCGTTCTCATCGAAATTTCGCCCGAAGTCCCGGATAAAGCCAGCGGCATAATATCAACCGAAGCTTTCCGAAAAATATTTGACAGGGCGATATTCAAATCTTCAATGGGTTCAAAGGCGATCACTTTTTTTGAATATTGTTTTAGTCGATAAGTATACATGCCGAATTTCGCGCCCACATCCAGACTGGTCATTTGATCATGACATAAAATGGGCAAGAGCTGCATTTCGGCCTCTTTATTTACAAAAGTGATTTTACGGATCAAAAAAAGCAGCTTTGGGAATTTTCTGTACAATAGTCTGATAAGCATAAATATAACCCTGATAAATTTTGTATTTCATGACGAAAAAACAAATAATAGTGCGAAATTGAATGATTGTAACAGGAATTTTTATATTCACTCATTTTGCAATATTTTTATTCTTCAGGCCGCTTGTGATTATTTGATGTATTTAATATACATCTTTTTGGCTTTTCCCCCTCTAAATCAAGAGATATAAACAGTTTTTAGGTAAAAAATTGATAAGGATCAAGTCAGAATTATATGAGAGGCATATGTAAAAGAGATGGATAATATTTAAAAAAGAGGAACGATCAGAGGAGCGATCTATGACTATTCTACACATGAATATTAAAAGTATTTTCTTAACTTCCGTAACAGCCCTTCTTATGATGCCAGCCCATGCTTTTGCTGCTGATGACAGCGCAGCGAGCCTGGCAGAAGCCGTCACCGGTGGCAAAGCTTACTTGAATGTCCGCGCCCGTTACGAGGGGGTTGATCAGGCAAATTTTGTTGAAAATGCCACGGCCTTTACCATACGGACACGATTTGGTTATAAAACCGGATCCTACAAGGGGTTTTCAGGCGTCATTGAGATGGAAGACACCCGGAATCTGGCAAATGAAAACTATAATAATACCCTTAATGGCAACATAATTTATCCGGTTATTGCTGACCCAAGCCAGACGGAGGTGAATCAGGCTTACCTGTCCTATAAGTTCGAGGACACAAAGGTCAGTGCAGGTCGTCAATCCATCAATCTGGGGAATTTGCGGTTTATTGGCACCGTTGGCTGGCGTCAGGTTGACCAGAATCTGGATGCGGTAACGGCGGTCAATAAAAGTCTGCCGGATACTAAAATATTCTATGCCTATGTGTGGAATGTGAACCGGATTTTTAGTGACAACAGCCCCGTGGGCGACCATTCTTCTGCCACAAACCTGCTTAATATAGAATATAGCGGATTAAAATTCGGTAAGGTTACCACTTATGCCTATCTGTTGGATAATAAAGACCTTGCCGGATTTTCAACCAATACGTTCGGTATCCGTTTTGCCGGCAAAACCGAAGTTGCCGATAAAATAAATATTTTATATGAGCTTGAGTATGCCAATCAGACCGACGCAAGAAATAATCCCGGTGATTATTCCGTGAATTACTTTCATGTGTCCGGGGGGGTTGGTTTTTCTGGCGCCACTTTCAAAGTGGCTCTGGAATCACTGGGCAGTGACAATAATGGCACCGCCAGCTTTAAAACGCCGCTGGCCACATTGCATAAATTCAATGGCTGGGCCGATAAGTTTCTGGCAACACCGGCGGGCGGTCTGGAAGATTTTTATATTAGCGGCGCCTATAAATTTGATGGTGCCATGAAGGGCCTGAAAGCGGCCGTCATCTATCATAAATTCACCTCCCAGTTTGGGAATACGGATTATGGTACAGAGCTTGATATGGTGGTGTCTTATGCCATTAATAAAAATTATAGCGTGGCGGTTAAATATGCAGATTATAATGCCGATACATGGTCTGTTGATACGCGCAAGATCTGGGTCACCCTTGCCGCAAAATTCTAGATTCTAGCCAGTTTCAACCTTTTGACGGCTGCCAAAATGATATTTGGCGGCCGTTTTATTTTAGGCCCTTATAATTTCTGCTCACCCTGCCTATATAGGGGTAAGGTCATATAAAATATAAAAGAGGTATCAATGAGATATAATAAGCTGGGACGAACAGACATCACTATATCAAATATTTGTCTGGGCAGCATGACATGGGGCGAACAGAATTCAGAGCAGGAGGCTTGGGATCAAATGGATTATGCCACGGGCAAAGGCATAAACTTCATAGATACCGCAGAGCTATATCCTGTGCCGCGCAAAAGAGAAACTTTTGGCCGGACCGAAGAATATATCGGCAATTGGCTGCAAGATCGCGGCGGGCGGGATAAAATTATCCTTGGCACCAAGGTTGTGGGCCGAAGTGATGCGGACTGGTTTCGTGCCGATGCCTCTGTCACGCGGCTTAACCGGCAGCAAATCACCGAGGCTCTGGAACAGAGCCTGAAAAGGCTGAAAACCGATTATGTGGATCTTTATCAGCTTCATTGGCCCGACCGGCCCCTGAATATTTTTTCGGACTCGCGCGGTTATGTCCATAATGATCAGGATGACATCATTCCTTTGTCAGAGACTTTGGCGGTATTGGGTGATCTGGTCAAACAGGGTAAAATTCGCCATATAGGCCTGTCCAATGAAACGGCGTGGGGCACCATGAAATGCCTGCATCACGCAGAACAGAATGACGTGCCAAGGGTGCAATCCATTCAGAATGCCTATAATCTGATGAACAGATTATTTGAACAGGATTTAGCCGAAGTATCCCTGCGCGAAGAGGTCTCTCTTCTGGCCTATTCACCCATTGGCGGCGGCGCATTAAGCGGAAAATATCTGAAGGGTGCTTTACCTCAAGGCAGCCGCCATCACTTGTTTCCGGATTTTTCGACCCGATATACAGGATCAGCTGCCGTGGCCGCCATTGAAAAATATTCTGCGCTGGCGGCGGATATGGGGGTCACGCTCATCCAGCTGGCGCATAAATTTGTTGATAGCCGGCCTTTTGTGGCCTCCTCTATCATTGGGGCGACGACGATGGCACAATTATCAGAAAATATTGCCGCTTTTGATCTGGACTGGACGGACGAACTGGAACAGGCGGTGAATGATATTCATTTGCAAAACCCCGACCCGGCACCATAATAGGTCAGGGGCAGGATTCATTAAATATGGAGTGAATAAAGATGGAAAAAGCAACATTTGCCGCAGGGTGTTTTTGGGGTGTTCAGCTGGATTTTGACAAGCTTGAGGGGGTTGCGTCCACGTCTGTCGGTTATATTGGCGGACATACAGAGGCACCAACCTATGAAGACATATGTACCGGAAAAACCAATCATGCTGAGGCCGTAGAGGTTCTTTTTGACCCCGGAAAAATATCTTTTGAACAATTGCTGGATGTTTTCTGGCGCTGCCACAATCCGACAACGCTTAACCAGCAGGGGCCGGATTTTGGCAGTCAATATCGGTCGGCGATATTTTATCATAGTAAAGAACAGAGGTTGGCGGCGGAAAATTCACGGGAAAAATGTGACGCCGCAGGTTTATGGCCCGGCCCCATTGTGACAGAAATAACGTCCGCCAGCCAATTTTGGCAAGCGGAAGACTATCATCAGAAATATCTGGAAAAAAGAAATATCAAGATTTCCTGCCATTAGAGTATTGGGGAGAATATCAGGGTTTTGCCCAGTCCAGAATCACTTTGCCCGACTGTCCGCAGCGCATCATGTCAAAGCCTTTTTGAAAGTCATCAACGCCGTAGCGATGGGTCAATATGGGGCTGATATCAAGGCCGCCTTCTAAAAGAGCGATCATCTTGTACCATGTTTCAAACATCTTGCGGCCATAGATACCATGAATCTCAAGCCCTTTGAAGATAACCTGATCCCAGTCGATGCCCGTATCATTGGGCATAATGCCCAGCAGGGCAATCTTGCCGCCGTGATTGATGGTGCCCAGCATATCGGCAAAGGCGGCAGGCACGCCGGACATTTCAAGCCCCACATCAAAGCCTTCGGCCATTTTAAGGTCTTTCATGACATCCTTCAGGGCGACCTGTGATATATTGACCGCCCGCGTTGCGCCCATTTTTTTGGCAATGGCAAGGCGGTAATCATTCACATCGGTGATCACGATATTTCGCGCGCCCACATGGCGGGCAATGGCCGCCGCCATAATGCCAATGGGGCCGGCCCCCGTGATCAGGACATCTTCGCCCACCAGATCAAATTCCAGCGCCGTATGGGCGGCATTGCCCAGGGGGTCAAGAATGGCGGCCATATCATCACTGATGCCATCCGGCACAGGACAGATATTCACCGCCGGCACCGCCACATATTCAGCGAAACACCCCGGGCGGTTAACGCCGATACCAAGGGTGTTACGGCAGAGATGCCTTTTTCCCGCGCGGCAGTTGCGGCAATGACCGCAGGTTATATGGCCTTCGGCCGAGACCCGCTGACTGGTGGACAGCCCGCGAACTTCTGATCCCATTTCAACGATCTTGCCGGAAAACTCATGACCAATCACCATGGGAACGGGAATGGTTTTCCGGGCCCAGTCATCCCAATTATAAATGTGAATATCCGTGCCGCAAATGGCGGTTTTCATCACCTTGATCAAGACATCATTGGGGCCAATTTCGGGCAGGGGAATATCCTGAAGCCAGATACCCTCTTCGGCTTTTGCTTTGACCAATGCTTTCATTTCGGGCGTTCCTCTAGGTGATTATATTCAATTTGCGGCCAATGCGCGTGAAGGCCTCAATGGCCGTATCAAGCTGCGCGCGGCTATGGGCCGCGGATATCTGGGTTCTGATTCGCGCCTGGCCTTCCGGCACCACAGGGAAAGAAAAACCGACGACAAATATACCTTCGGCCAACAGCTGTTCGGCCATGTCAGCGGCAAGTCGGGCAGACCCAAGCATCACCGGAATGATCGGATGATCCGCCCCGGCAAGCGTAAAGCCGGCCTTGGTCATGGCTTTTCTGAAATAATCACTATTTTCCCGCAACTTCTGACGCGCCGCGTCACTTTCGGCCAGAATATCCAGAACTTTGCAGGTGGTGGCGGCGATCACCGGTGCCAGCGTGTTGGAGAATAAATAAGGCCGTGACCGATTGCGCAGCCAGTCGACGATCTCTTTGGAGGCTGCGGTATAGCCGCCGGACGCGCCGCCGAGTGCCTTGCCCAGAGTGCCGGTTAAAATATCCACCCGATCGCTCAGCCCCCAATGTTCCGGCGTTCCCGCCCCGCTTTTCCCCATA
>Ga0256839_1003203_pt1 | contig 17113 bp, 10 predicted proteins | sample 354166metaG_FD_185968 | JGI IMG/M metagenome (GOLD analysis project Ga0256839, IMG submission 185968) | Hydrothermal vent microbial communities from Mid Atlantic Ridge, Atlantic Ocean - 354-166 | ecosystem: Environmental > Aquatic > Marine > Hydrothermal vents | place: Atlantic Ocean: Mid... | reverse complement strand
CCTGACCGCCACACTCATAAACGCATTATTTCCGCTTCTGGAAAAGCTCGCCCCGGATTTTATCCTCGTACAAGGCGACACCACCACCACTTTTGTGGCCGCTCTGGCCGCCTTCTATCAAAAAATACCGGTCATCCATCTGGAAGCCGGCCTGCGCACCGGCCACAAATTCTCCCCCTTTCCGGAAGAGGTGAACCGCAAGCTCACCTCCACACTGGCCGATTATCACTTCTGCCCTACCGAACTGGCCCGGGCCAACCTGAAACAAGAAAACATACATGAACATGTGTACCAGGTGGGCAATACGGTGGTGGACAGCCTGCTTTGGGCCGTTGCCAAAATCAACCGGAAACGGGCGCACTATGAAGAAAAGTTTGGCAACTTCCGCAAGGGGTTTGAGCAAACCGTACTCATTACGGCCCACAGGCGTGAAAGCTTCGGGCAAGGGCTTGCCGAAATTGCCGGGGCCATCAAAAAACTGGCCGGGCAGCACCCTGAAATCAGTTTTATTTTCCCGGTTCATCTGAATCCACAGGTGCGAAGTTTGATGTATGGCGAACTAGGGGATTTAACCAACGTCTTTCTTTTACCCCCCCAGGCTTATGATGATATGGTTTTTCTGATGTCGGAAGCCAATTTAATTATGACCGATTCGGGCGGCATCCAGGAAGAAGCCCCCTCGCTAAGTAAACCGGTGCTGGTGATGCGCCCCACTACCGAGCGGCCGGAGGCGGTTGAAGCCGGCTTTTGTACCCTTTGCGGCACGGCAGCCGAAGAAATCGTTAGGCAGTTCAACCATCTGCTAAAACATCCGCCCAACCTCACGGGCTTACCCAACCCTTATGGCAAGGGCGACAGCGCCCAACGTCTAAAACAGATCATGGACCAAATTGCCCTCGGGGCATGAGCAAAAAGAATATACTTTTTGTCAGCATTGCTTTTCCACCCAAACTCGACCCGGAGTGTATCCAGACCGCCCGTTATTTTAAATACATGAGCCAACCGGGTACTGATTACGATTTTCAGGTGGTTACTTCGGCCACCCCTACCCTTTTTATGCCGGTAGATAAAAGCCTGAGCCGCTACACCGCCACACCTGTTACAAAATATGTGGTCAGGCTTTTCGAGCCCCGGCTCGGGCATGCCATCGTTAACCGGATAGCCCCGGCCTTGCTACAGTTACCGGATGCCAAGTACAGCTTTCATCGGCAATGGAAAAAAGTAATCAGGCAAATCGACCGGCAACCGGACATGATTTATTCGCGCTCCTTTCCTCTTTCTTCGGCCATTATGGCCCTGAGGATGCAAAAACACTACCGGGTGCCGTGGGTGATGCACTTAAGCGACCCCTGGGTAGATTCGCCCCTGCACCGCTATGGCAAATATGCTTTTAAAGTCAACTCGGCATGGGAAAAAGCCTGTTTTGAAGCCGCCAGCTACATTACGCTGACCTCCGACAAGACCCTTGACCTATACCGGCAAAAATATCCGGAACATGCCGGCAAGCTGGTACTTATGCCTAACGTGTATGACGAAGGGGAAGTAAGCAGTAGCAGTGCACCAGCTTTGCCTTCGGATAAGATACGCTTTGTTTATACAGGAGGGTTGGCCAACACCCGTTCAGCCAAACCCTTGCTGGAGGCCATAGAAATTGTACGAAAATCCAAACCTGAAATCTTGCAAAATTGTGAGTTCATATTTGCCGGTGATACAGACAGCAAAAACCGCAAGCTATTCGACCATTATAATGACCCGGCCGTTACCCATCTGGGACGTTTGTCGCTACAACAAGCTACCGAACTGCAAAGTTCGGCCCATGTGCTAATAGCTATAGACTCCGCCATTGAAGATAAGCGTATGGCCCTTTTCTTTCCCTCCAAATTACTTGACTACTGGGCAGCCGGACGGCCCATACTGGCCCTGACTACCCCAAAAAGTACCAGCGAAGAATTTATCAGCACTTATAAATTAGGTGCTGTTGGGTATCTGCAGGATCCGTCCGGCATAGCTGATCATATCCGCAGGTACATCAGGGCCTGGAATAAGGGTACAGATGAGCTTTTTAAAATACCGCCTCTTGCCAAAGAATTTACCGCCCGGTACAATGCGCAAAGGTTACTGGGGCTATTTGAAAAATTGGTTTGAATTTACAACAGAACGCTACATTGAATATACTCTACCTCGGCTATTGGTCTGCCCGGGAAGGGATTACCCACAGTACCCTCTTCCCTCATCTGCAAGCACTGTCAGGCTTTGACAAAGTGAAAAACATTATTTTTTGCAGCATTGAAAGAGATGCTGTCAGCGACCCGCTGCCAATACCTTATCCAAAATGCCGGCATATCCCGTTGCTATCCAAAAACCTGCCGGACAAATTTATCAACAAGTGGTATGACTTCCGGCACTTTCCGGCCACCTTAAAAAAACTAATCGTTGCCCATGCTATAGATATCTGCATAGGCGCAGGTACGCAAGCCGGTACTCTGGTGCTGAAAGCCGCCAAAGGCACCCGGACAAAAGTTATCGTAAGTTATTTTGATCCCCATGCCCAATATATGCGTGCCCTTGGTGTATGGCCTAAATATGACCCCCGGTATCTGTTTCTCCATCATTGGGAAGAAAAACTCAAAAAAGAAGCTTACGCCCTGTTCCCGGTTAGCCGGGCCTATCGGCAAACACTTCTCCGCGAAGGCGTGTCACCGGAAAAGCTGTTTACGGTACCCTGCACGGTTGACCTGGAAAAGTTCACCATTGACAACCCCCTGGGGCAGGCCACCCGCCAGCAACTGGGCTTTGCCCCTGACGATTGGGTGGGCATTTATGTGGGCAAGTTCGGGGATATTTATTTTGACGACCTGGCTTTCAAGTGGTTTGGCGAAATTAAAAAGTATCTACCCGGCTTTAAGCTCATTATCCTGACCGGACAGGACAAAGAGGAAATAGCCGGCAAATTGATCAATGCCGGTTTTGCGGCTAAGGATTTTTTTATCGGCCTGGTACCCCATAATGAGGTACCAGCCTACCTGAATGCAGCCGATTGGGCCTTCAGCCTGATCAGGCCCCATAAATTTTCGCATGCTTATTCGCCCATCAAACATGGGGAGTACTGGGCCTGCGGGTTACCGGTAGTACTACCCGAGGGGATAGGGGATGATAGTAAACTTATGGATGAAAATAATCTGGGAGTTGTGATAAAAAATGTCAACCTCCGGCAAAACCATATAGACAAACTAATTCGATTGGTTACTTCAGGAAAGAGTTCGGAAATAAGAAAGCTTGCCTTTGCAAACAGAAATCCTGACACAACAAAAAATACATATAAAAAAATACTCGCCACTATTTGAATAAATTTGCTACTGTTTCTTTACAGGTTACCATTGGCGGCACGGTCACATTCATAAGGTATGAAGTTATTACCAATTAAGATTTTTTTAATACCAGTCCTTTTTTTCTTCATTTATCGGTCTGCTTATACACAATGTGGCAATCTTGATATAGTTCTTGATACTGCAGTTTGTCAAAGTCAGAATCCAGGTATCAGTAACAATTCTACCGGTTTGTCAAGCTATCTATGGGACTTTTGTCCAGGGGATATGCTCTCCAGCCCAACGGCTTCGCTCATTTCTAACTACACTAGTGTAGGCCGTTCTGACGGGTTGGATATCTTACGTGAAGGAAATAATTACTACGGATATTTAACCACCACCTCAGGGAAATTATTCTTACTCAATTTTGGCAGTTCATGGAATAGCCCTCCTACGCTGAGTGATTTAGGTACTGTGATTCCTGGATATGATATTAACCTGATAAAAGATGGTAATAACGTTTGGCATGCCTATATTTCCACTACTAACAGCAAATTATACCGCCTTGATTTTGACAACGGCATTGAAGGGGCTTTTACGACCACTGACTTGGGTAATTTCGGGGGAATAATATCTTCGCCACGGGGTATTCGTACCCTCAAAATCGGCTCCGATATTTATGTGCTGGCAACCAGCTCCAATTTAAATACACTATCTGTTATCAAATTTACCGGAGGTGTAAGCGGCACAAGTACCTCGCGGAGTATCAATATCCCCGGAGGGGCCCAGATAATCGGCCTGGCCCTGGCTCGCGAGTGCGAGCAGATTTTTGCTATTGTTTCGGATGTTACCACGCGTAAGTTTTACCGGATTGGCCTGGGCAACAACCCGATGGATTCCACCCTTACCAACATTACGGAATTAACCTCGTTGGCCGGACCTACTGCCTACGATTTGGATTTAATAATTGAAAATAATCGCTATTACTTGATGATCCCCTCTTTTAACGGCACCCTCTACCATGCCGATTTTGGCGAATCTATCACCAACCCCTCGCCCACAATAAAGAATCTGGGGGATTTTGGCGTGTTAGATAAAATATTAGGGGCGGAATTTGTCCTTGATTCATCCCGGGTAACCGGCTTGGTTTACAATTACATAACATACGATTTACATCGCATCTCTTATCCGAATGTCTGCTCGGCTTCCATGCCCTATTCGGAAGACACTACACCGGCCAACATAAGTTACGACTTGCCTGGCAAAAAATACATTGAAGTAAAGGGCTTTGACAGCAATGGCAATATGGTTAAAAGGTTAGATTCTCTCACCGTGCTTGAATTACCTGACCCGGATTTCACAACAGACAAGTCTTGTCTGGGAGAAAACACGCTATTTGCTGATAATAGCCTTAGTTTTAACGGGCAAATAACCTCCTGGGTGTGGGATTTTGACGGATTGGGAAGTTCCACTAATCAAAATCCGGCTTTTGCCTTTCCCGCTGCCGGGGTGTATAATATCACACTTACCGTAAACGATACTAAAGGGTGTACTAATTCCATTGTAAAATCAATAACTGTATATGACAATAATGATATCCAGCCCGACTTCCTGACTCCGTCACTAATGTGTAGCAACGACCCGGCTAATTTTACGGATCAATCTACCTACGTTGCTGATACCATAAAAGCGTGGTTGTGGAGTTTTAATGGGGAAGGAAGTTCTGTTTTACAGAATCCGGAGTTTACTTTTCAGTCCGGTGGTAGTAAAATTATCACGCTTTCCGTTACCGGTGTAAGTGGATGTGTTTATAGCACTACACAAGCACTCAATGTAGAAACCGGCCCCGCCACTGCCTTTGCCTTTACCAACGTCTGCAACGGCCAGGCCACCACCTTCACCGATCAGACCACCGGTAACAACCTCACCGCCTGGAACTGGGATTTTGGCGATGGCACCAGTGCTACCAACCAAAACCCAAGCCATTTATATGCTAGTCCGGGAAAATATGCGGTCACCCTTACGGTAAGCAACAGCCTGGGCTGCACCACCAGCTTTGCCGACACAGTCTATAACCACGCCCTGCCGGCCGTGGCCTTTACCAACGACCTCCCCTGCTCTTCCGCACCCATCCAGTTCACCGACCAGTCAATTGTGCAGGATGCCAATATGGTAGCCTGGGCATGGGATTTTGGCGATGGCAGTACCGCCACCGAGCGCAACCCGCAGCACCTTTACGGACAAACAGGTGATTTTACGGTCAAATTAAAGGCTTATTCGCAGTTCGGTTGTGTAGATTCACTCTCCACTACGGTATCGGTTATCCAGGGCCCGGAGGTGGACTTTAGCTGGGATAAAGGCTGTGCCGGAGAGCCGGCTTCTTTCACTGATCTCACCAACAGCTTCGGCCTGCCAGTAACCAACTATACCTGGCTTATCGATAACAAGGTTTTCAGCGAACAAAACCCGCAATATACCTTCACTGCTGCTGGCACCTATACTGTCCAGTTTAGTGTTACCACCAACAATCTTTGTGCGCAAACGGTAAGTAAAGCTATTGTGGTGGAAGACCCTCCGGCAACCAGTTTCGCCTATTTTGAGTCGTGCGATGATAATACGGTTACTTTTTATGATACCACCCCACCCACCATGGCCACCCGCGAATGGCGCATTAACGGCACCCCCACCGCTACGGATTCGGTGATGACCACCAGCCTCACACCCGATACCTATAGGATTTCCCTGACTACTGTCTCAACAGCCGGCTGTACGGGCGTTTCCATGCAGGATATTGGCATCGTAGGCGCCCCGGTAGCCAATTTTACCCCTTCTACCCAGTATGGTGCCGTACCGTTAACAGTACAGTTCAGTAATCAGTCCACAGGGGCCGATAGCTTCCTTTGGCAATTTGGCGATGCCGATAACACCACCAGTACAGAAACCAATCCGGTATTTACTTATATTGATCTGGGTGCTTACGAGGTACGTTTAATAGCTGCTGGCGGACAAAATTGCGGTGATACCATACGTCAAACTGTTGAAGTAGTAGAACCGGTGCATGGACTGGCCATTGATGCCATCACGCCCTTAGATAATGGCAAAATAGCCCTCACCCTCACCAACCTTGGCTCGTATTCTTATACGCAAGACAATATCAAGTTGATTTTCACCCTCGATAATGGGGCGGAAATTACCGAGGACTTTTCCACGACCCTTTATCCGAAGAAATCATTGAATTATGTACCTGACATAAGTCTGGGAAATGCCGGCAACTCCAAAATACTATGTGCCACCGTCCGGTATTTCACGGCAAACCCAGCCATCAGCCTAGATAAAAATTGCCTTACCCTCAACAATCAGCCGCTCATTGCCGAAGCCTACCCCAACCCGGCCCGTGATTATATCAACCTGGCGGTAGTGCTGCCCACCCCGGGAACAGTGCATATCAGCCTTATCGACAGGAATGGGGCAGTAGTTTTAACCGATACTTATGAAGCTGCTGAACAAGGGTTAAATAGTTACACGGTTGATACTACGCCTTATCGTGCCGGGCTGTATATTATCAAAATCGAAACGGGAGGTAAGGCAAAAAAAATGAAGGTGGTTGTCACCCGATAGCCAGACGGCAGGAACCGGCACTAAGCCTTGCCGTACCCGTACCACCTTTTCAGCGTTCCCTTTTTGAAGAAGCTTTTATACCGTATTGTCATCCCTTCGGGATTTTTACTGGCTTGTAAACGAAGCAAAGGCCATAGGCGAAAAAAACACGGCCGCCAACTTCACCCATCCCAAATCCCGCAGGGGTGACATTGCACCCAACCTGGGTGCCCTGCATCTGCACGCGTAACCTCCGCACCTTCTTACCCTTCACTTCCTGCCCGTAGCCTACTCCGTTTGAATATCCCTTACCAATAACTGGTTGTGGTGGAAATCGTAGAGGGTTTTCTCCCGCAACTGGTAGTAGGCCACCCAAAAATCGCGCAAGGTACTTACATAAGCCTGCTTGGCCCGGTCTTTCGAAGCCAGCGACTGGTTGAGGTCGGTAATGGAAATTTTGCCGATAAGGAATAACTGCTTGGAAATATTATAGGCTTTGTCGGCAATCTCATCCGATTTTATCCGGGCTTTTAACTGCTCCCGCAACATATTGAAATTGCGCACTTCGGTTAAGATTTCCTGTTGAAAGTTGACCTCATCCTGTAGCAATTGGTATTCAACCATCTTCATATTGGCTTCGGCTGTCATGATACGGGCTTTCTGCCGGCCCCAGTCCACTATGGGTACATTCATTTGCAGGCCTACCCGCAGGGCATCGGCCGGCTCCTGGTACACCTCACTTACCGACTGCCCCTGATTGGTCAGGCCGTACGAGGCCTGCAGGCTCATATTTACCCCGCTGGCACGTTTAGCCCGGGTCACCTCCTGCAGGGCCTCCAGTTTCCTGCGTCTAAATTGCACCATGTCAACCTTATTTTTAATGGCCTCACTCAACGCCACATTCTCATCTACCATAAAATCGGGGATGTGTTCCGGCAGGAGTAAGGTTATTGAGTCGGTATCGGACAGGCCGATAAACGATTTCAGGTTAAGGGCAGCTGTTTGCTGCTCTACCAGGGCTTTCGATACATCTAGGCGGGAGTTTACCAGGTTGAGTTCCAGTTGCAGCAGGTCATTTTCGGTTATTTTTCCCAGGTTATACCGGCCCTGGGCGATCTGGTAGATGGTGTCGTTGCTTTCAACATTCTTGCGGGCAATCTCCAGGTTAATCTGCGCCAGCAGCAAGTCGAAGAACTGCCGGGTGGCATTAATGGAGATTTGCTCGAGCTCCTCGAAATAAACCCGTTGTGATTCTTCATATACCAGGGGTTGAATGCGTTTGTTCCATTTAAATTGGTTGAACTGAAAAATAGGCTGGTTAAGGCCGATAGATACCGGCTGGCCGCTAAATTGTACATAATCCTGAATAAAGTCATCGTAGCGGCTGAGGTCGGTAAATACCGACACCGTGCCCCCGGTAACGCCTATCACCTGGCTCAGGCCTAATTGCAGTTGCACCTCATTATTGTTTATCTCACGATAAATCACGTTACCATCCGGCTGGGTTACCGGGGTTACGATCTTATTAAAAGAAGGCAGCCTGCCCGAAAGCACTAACTGCGGATTGTAGTCGGAACGAAAGGTTTTATAGCGCCAGTACTCATTTTCTTTGCGGGTTTCGGCCCTGAACCAGGCTGGTGATTTAGAGCGTGCCAGTTGCACCACATCGTCAAGGGTGTAACTACGGGTCTGCGCCATAGTCCCGGAAACAAAAAACAAAGCACTAATAGAAAGGGCAGTAAGTTTATTCATGTCGTAAAGAGGTTATCGGGTCTTGTTCAGCCGCCCTTTTGGCCGGGGTAATCCCAAAGATCAACCCCACGGTAGCGGCTACACCAAAAGACAATAATATAGAAAATGGCGAAATTATGGTAGGAATATTGGCTACATTGGAAACCACCATGGCAATAATTACCCCCAGGACAACGCCAATCAGGCCACCGGAGACACTGATCATCACCGATTCGTTAAGAAACTGGAAGATAATATCTTCTTTACGGGCCCCTATGGAAAGCCGCAGGCCAATCTCCTTTATCCGCTCCATTACCGAAGCCAGCATAATGTTCATGATGCCAATGCCCCCTACCAGCAGCGAGATACCGGCAATGGCCCCCAGCACAAAATTGAAAATGCTTTTGGTGCGCTGCTGTTGTTTTAACAACAATTCGGGGATGGTGATTTCATAGTCCACCACACCAAAATGCCTGCGTTCCAGGTAACGGGAGAGAATTTCTGCCGTAGGGGTAAGTAACCCGGTTTCGCCTACCTGTACTACCAGGCGGTCTATCTGGTGGTAGTTCTCGCGGGGTTTTGCCTCCTCATCATCATCGCCACTGCCAAAAATGATCATATACCTGCCGCCACTGGCCACGTTGGTGTTTCTGATCATGGCTTCGGTTACCAAATCGCGGTTACGGTACCTCACCAGTACGGTGCGAATGGGCGTATAAACATCCATATTATAATCGCGGATACCGAGTTTAGAGATACTTTGCTCCGACACATAACGTTCTTCCAGCACGCCAATTACTTTCAACCACACACCGCCCATTTTTATTGATTTGCCAATGGGGTTTTCGGTGGGGAAAAATTTCACTTTAATGCTGTTGCCGATGATGCAAACCGGGTCACCTCGTTGCAGTTGCCGGTCGTTAAACATCTTACCTTCAGCCAACGTAAAGTTGGTGATGCGGAAATAATCGGGGGTTACACCCACCAGTTTGGCCGACCTGCGGGTACCGTTTTTAATTAAATAGGTTTCAATCAATATCTCCGGGCTAACGGTAGAAATACCGGGAACCACTTTTACCAGCCCCTCCACATCCCGCAAGGTAAGGCCGGGGGAAAATTTTTCTTTTTCCCGCGCCCCCTGCTCATTGGCAATTTCTTCTTCGGTTTGCTCTACAATGGGGGTCACCACAATATTATTCACCCCCACCAGCTTTATTTGTTCCAGGATTTCCTGTTGTGCCCCGTTGCCGATGGCCAGCATGGCAATTACGGCTGCCACCCCGAAAATAATGCCCAGGGCGGTAAGCAGCGAACGCAGCTTGTTGGCCACCACGGCCTCAAAGGCCACGTAGATATTTGACAGGTACCGTTCGGAAAATAAATCTTTTAACTTCATGGATGTGGTTATTTTTTATCCCCTGAGGTTTTCCCTGTGGCTGCGGCCGGCCGTTCCCTGCCTTGCCTACGCATGCCTTTCTTCCCTTTGGCCCCGGCCGGCACGGTCATCACCCGCCCATTGGGCAGGGTAATGGTTTTCTCTGCCGGCTTTGTGGCTACCTCTTCTTCCTGCGGCAGGTTACGCTTGCCATCCAGTTCCGGCAGTAAGCTGATGGGGTCATCCTCATGGCCACCCGGCACCGACAAGTACAGCCGGTCACCCGGGGCAATGCCCTTCAGTACCACCACTTCGTTCATATTGTTATCGCCAATCATTACCTCCTGTTTCTTCACCGATAGGCCTTCTTTTTTAAACACGTAGGTAATGGAATCGTTTTGCGAGTGCAGGCATTCCAGGGGGATAAACGTAGCCGAATCCAACATACTTACAATGATTTTATTACTGGTAGTCATGGCCGGGCGCAAGAGCGGGTCGTAGCCGTCCAGTTCAATGTTCACCTGAAACACCTTGGCATCGGAATTGGGCCGCTGTTCACCCACATTGGCCACTTTTATTACCTTGCCGGTAAGTTGTTTCCCGGGGAAGGCATCCAGGCCTACCTCTACCTGCTGGCCAACTTTTATTTTGCGTACATCTACCTCGTTTACGTAGGTTTTAGAAATCATCACCGCCAGATCGGGCAGGGTGGCCACCACGGGGTCCCAGGCGCTGATGGTTGAGCCCTCCTTCATCGGCTTGCCATCCCAGCCTTTGCGGTAGATGAGCATGCCGTCTTCGGGGGCGGTGATGGTAAATTCCCCCATTAGTTTGGTGAGGGCCCGCAACTCATTCTGGGCCTTGCGCAGGTTGGCCGTCACCTCCTGCATCTTCGCCCGGTTCTGCGCCTGCCGGATGCTGTAGTTCTCGAAAGCCTGTTGATAGGCCCGTTTGGCCTTCTCTAAGTTAATCTCATTTTGTTTGATGGTAGCCGGGGGCTCAAACTTCGATTGGTCGAGGATGATTTGTTTTTCCTCGATGGCATATTTCAGGTTCACCAGTTCATCGCGGGCCTGGCGCATTTGCAGGGTGGTATCGAGCTTGGTTTGGGTGTACTGCGATTGTTCGCGGTCAACTTCAAGCTGGGCATCCTGAATTTTGTTCATCAGTTCCGAGCGGTCCAGGGTGGCAATCCACTCCCCTTTGCGTACTTCGGTGCCTTCCTCAACAATTTTATCAATTTTTACCTGATGGATCCGGTATTCGCGCAGCTTACGCGGCCCGTAAATTTTCACCGAGTTTTTAGCCTCCAACTCACCGGTAGTTTCAATATCTACCTGAAAGGTGCCGGTTTCTACCGTTACCAGGATATCGGCAGCATCGTTGCCTTTGCCCCCCTTAACCATAAAATACCCGGCCAGTAAAACCAGTACTACAATTCCGCCAATTACTACTTTCTTTTTCATCTATTTATTTATTTGTCCATGACCTAAAGACAAAATTAACCTGAAATCAGCCGCAACCGCTTCCGGTCATGTAATTGCTGCACCAGGCCAACTTCGCCCATAATTTTGTATAGGACACCCGTTGCCGGGAAAACTTTCGCCCGCTGATGTATTTTCTTTACTCATGGCGTAGCGAGATGATCGGGTCCTGACTGGCGGCCTTGCGGGCCGGGGCAATACCGAAAATCAGCCCCACCGTGGCAGCCACCCCAAAAGAAACGATAACCGAATAAGCGCTGATGATGGTAGGTATATCGGCCAGCACCGACACCGAATACGCAATTGTAACCCCCAGGAGAATACCAATAATGCCTCCGGTAACACTGATCATAACCGCCTCCATCAAAAACTGGGCGATGATATCCAGTTTCTTGGCCCCGATAGAGAGGCGCAAACCGATCTCCTTTATCCGCTCCATCACCGAAGCCAGCATAATATTCATAATGCCAATGCCCCCTACCAACAGCGAAATGCCGGCAATAGCCCCCAGGACAAAATTGAAGATGCTTTTGGTGCGCTGCTGTTGTTTCAGCAACAACTCAGGGATGGTAATTTCATAGTCGATGGTAGAGAAGTGCCTGCGTTTAAGCATCTTGGCAATTACCTCAGCCACGCTGGTGAGGCTGGCGGTAGCGGCTACCTGCACGGTCATACGGTCTATCTGGTGGTAGTTCGCTGATTTTTTTTCCCCGCCATCATCATCTTCCCGTAAAGCCTGCTTAATGGCCGTTTCTGTTACCAGCGCCCGGTTTTTATATCGCAGCAGCACCGTAGCCAAGGGGGCATATACATCCATATTGAAGTTGCGGATACCAAGGTCGGCAATGTTTTTTTCGGAAACATAGCGCTGTTCCAACACCCCGATTACCTTAAGCCAATGCGCGCCTACCTTCAGCTTTTTGCCAATGGGGTTCTCCTGGCTAAAAAATTTGCTGGCTACACCCTTGCCAATAACACAGACGGCCGCTCCCCGGGCTAACTGTTCCTGGTTAAATAACCGCCCTTCGGCCAGCGGGAAATTGGCAATGGCAAAATAACTGTTGTTTATCCCCACCAGCTTACCACTGCGCCTGCGCCCATCTTTGATAATACTGGTTTCAATAACAACTTCCGGGCTTACCAGCTTCACGTCCGGGATTATTTCGGCAATACTTTGGGCATCATACAGGGTTAGCCCCATGGAAAAATTTTTGTCGCCCGACTTACTGTTCTCATCTTCCTCTACCTCACCTTCTTCCTGCTCAACTATTGGGGTGATAACAATATTGTTCACCCCGACCAATTCAATCTGCTCCAGTATCTCCTGCTGGGCGCCACTGCCGATGGCCATCATGGCAATAACCGCGGCCACACCAAATATGATACCCAGGGCGGTTAATACCGACCGCAACTTATTGGCCAGGACCGAATCCAGGGCAATGTAAAAGTTAAACAGGTAGTGGCGCATCAGTTCTCTTGCTTCCCCGCCAGTAACACCAGGCGGGCCGATTCAAAGTCTTCGGGGTTCGACAGGTACACAATATCGCCTGCGGCCAGGCCCCGTTTGATGATTACCTCGTCATCATTGCTTTCCCCTACCTCCACTTCCTGCCGGTGAAAGGAAATCCCTTCTTTCTTAATCACATAGGTAAGGGTATCGCCTTGCGGGTGCAGGGCTTCCAGCGGCACAAATACCACCTCGGGGATCACGGCTGCAATAATGGTGTTGCCGGTGGTCATGGCCGGGCGCAGGGTGGTATCCGATTCATTGATCTCGATATCCACCTGAAACACCTTGGCATCGGTATTAGGTTTTTGCTCGCCTACGTTGGCCACGCTCACCACTTTGCCGGTAAGTTTCTTGTCGGGATAGGCATCGAGTGTAAGGTTAACAGGCTGCCCTACGCCCACCTTCCGGATATCCACTTCATTCACAAAGGTCCGCGAGATCATACGCGTTAAGTCAGGCAAAGTAGCTACCGTAAGGTCAAAAATGTTAATTGGGTCACCCTTACCGCGTTTGCGCCCGCCCCATTTACGTTCATAAATCACCATGCCGTCTTTAGGGGCTTTGATAGTAAATTTATCCCGTAAACTTTCAAGAAACACCAAATTGTTCCGGTCTTCATAATACTTAGCGGCAGCTTCCTGCATCTGGGCCCTGGCCTTCTTCTCCTTAAGAATATAATTTTCTTTGGCCTGGCTATAAGCTCTTTCCGCCTTTTCCAGCTCTATCTGTGCCTGTTGCTGGGTGGCCGGAGGCTCAAATTTCGACTGCTCCAGGATGATTTTCTTTTGCTTAACTTCATACTGCAAATTGATTAGCTCGTTGCGTGCCTTACGCAGTTCCATGGTAGTATCGAGCCGCACCTGGCTATACTTTGACTCACTTTGCTGAATATCTGATTTCTTCTGCTTAATCTTCTCCAGCAGGGTAGCCTGATCGAGTTGGGCTACATAATCGCCCTCCTTTACCCGTGTTCCTTCAGGAACAAGGTCTTCAATATTCGTCTGGTAAATATTTGCCGCCCCCATCTCACTTGGCCCGTTAATATCAATTTTATCCTTTGCCTCCAACTCACCGGAGGTAGTTACATCAATGATAAATTCGCCAAATTTAGCCTCCACCAGCACCTCTGTTTCATCGGCAGCGGTACTTTGCGAGCGGTAAACAACAAATACTAAAACAAGCAAAACTAATAGTCCGGTAACAAGCAATATTTTCTTCTGCACCTGGCCTTCTTGTTTGAATTGAACTATTAAGCAGCGAAATTAAGGTTTATTATTTTAATTTCATAATTAACCCTGCGCAATCAAAGCGCTGCCACCTTTACTTTTTCGAGGGCCTCCTTCAGGTTAAGTTTTCCGGAGTTAAATTCACTCAATACCGATTGTTTGACCGACAACTGGATTTTTTTAGGGAAGGTACAGGTATCGCATTTGGTGAGGGTTATTTTGAGGATAAGCATCTCATTGTCCGCCAGGCTGCTGATGGTACGGCCATACCGGAGCATGTTCTCTTTCATACCGGCCAGGAAAACCGGGTAGAGGCTTTCCACTTTTTCGTTACGTTCTTTGGCTGTCAGGCCCCGCTCATTGGTAGCCGGCATCCGGTACAAGCCGTTGTCATCATAGGAAGAATACACCTTAACGCTGTAAATGGCGCCTACCCCTTGCAGCCGCTGGTACTCCGGCTTCCAGGTCATAAAAAAAGAATGGGTGTATTCGGCATCATATACCGTCTTCAGCATAGAGCCGAACATATCCAGGTCTTTACTGCGTAACGCTTCGCCATTGTTTTTATTAATGCTGATTTTTTCCAGTAATTGTTCGCGGCTTATTTTACCGCTAACGTAATCATTATGGTCCTTTTTTAGCATTTCGGCCAGTACCCCCCGTTCCCCGGAGACGCCATTACCGGTACTGCCACTATTTGTTTCATACACATACTCCGATCTCAAGGTGGACACCACAATTTTATCTTCCGGCTGCAACTGGCCAATCATTTGGCTGTAATCCACCAAAAACTCCAGCATCACCGCTTCCAGGTCAACACCCTCTATTTGCACATGATAATCATCAGAAAGCACCCCTATCTTACGGCCCGGCACAACATCATCAGCCTTTTTACGGGCTGCTTTGGCAGACGCTTCCGGAGAAGGTGTTTCACTGTTAACCGGGGTAACAATAGCAGGATTGTAAAATACGGAATATTGGCTGCCGATGGTGAATATCACGCCATAGCCCGCAATATAATTCCCTTCTACATTGTTCTTGTACATAACTACATTATTTTCCCCTTGCCAGAGTTTTTCCAGTACTTTGGCCGCCACCCGCAGGTCGTTGGTCATCCGTTCGTTGTCAACCTGGGCAAAAACAGCATACGGCATAAGCAGCGCACTTGTTAATATTATCATCAGGGCCTGTTTTTTCATTTTCCTGGTGGGTTTTACAGTTTAGCGTAGCAGCATAACAACTTAGTAAGTATCGGGCAACGGGTACCCTTTTATCAATGCACCCCAGCCGCTGATACTGACAGTAAAGATACGGATGAAATTTTAATTGTGCATTATCTCCCTGGACCGGTGGCGGCAGCCAGACCGGCCGGGGTTACAATTATTGAGGGCCCATAGCAAAAATTTCAACCAAAGGTAATTTTTTGTGCCGAACAAAAATATCTTTGCTGCCCATGAAGTTATTGATCAGCCTGGCCCTCCGCTACATTCCGCGCAAATATTTGCAACTTTTCAGTCATTGGGCTGCCCGTTTTCTGGGCTTGTTTTACCGGGGCAATAGGGTTACCTGCAATGTATGTGGCCACCGGTACCGTAAGTTTTTACCTTATGGCCGTAAAGCCAGGGCCAATGCCCTTTGCCCGCATTGCCTGTCGCTGGAGCGGCACCGGATGATGTGGCTGTTTTTGCAGGAGCGGACCGATTTTTTTACTGCCCGGCCAAAGATACTGCATATTGCCCCCGAACTTTGCTTTATCAAGCGGTTTGCTGCCGTGCATGGCGGCAACTACCTGACAGCCGATCTGGAGTCGCCCCTGGCCAGGGTTAAGCTGGACGTAATGGCCATGCCTTTTGCCGACAATACCTTTGCGGTGGTGTTCTGCAACCATGTGCTAGAGCATGTAGCCGATGATTTACAGGCTATGCGCGAGATCTTCCGGGTAATGCAGCCGGGGGGCTGGGGCATCCTGCAGGTACCGCTCTTTTACCCGCTGCCGGAAACAACCTACGAAGATAGCCGTATCACCAGCCCTGAAGCACGTGAAAAAGCCTTTGGCCAAAACGACCATGTACGCCTGTATGGCAAAGATTACCTTACCAGGTTGCAAAAGGCCGGGTTTGTGGCAGCCGAAGTCTGGTTAAGCAAAGAATTGCCGCAGGAAGTGGTAACCCGCCATGCCCTGCCCCTGAATGAACCCATATTTTGGGTTAAAAAGCCGGCAAACAGTACGGCCTGAGCTATCCCCCCATAAAGGCGAAATCCTCTGAACTGATAGCAATTATTTTCTATCGCCCAGAGGATTTGCTTTCTACTAGTTGGCTTAATATCAAAGGTAGGTACTGCATGGCAAAGCAAAAAGTATCTTTCGACAGGTTGCCCCTACTGCCGACAAGCTGCCGTATTGGCCGATAAATGGTTTTAACCCGGATTATTCACGAAGGTCGTGAATAATGATATGAATTTATATGAATTTTTCGGGTTAACTGGTTGTATTTGCTGTTCCTCCCGGGCACGAAAGGCAGCCCACGGAAAAAGTAAAATCCCCTGCACCGATAGCAATTTTTGATCTACCGCACAGGGGATTCACTTTCTATTAGTTTGGCTTGTGATGCTAAAGTAGCAAAGGTTGCCCCCCGGATAAAGCCGGTTTCGACAAGCTGCCGTATTGGCCGACCACCTGCGTATATCATCGATAAAAGGATATAGGCGGACAGGCTATGGGGGAGGTAGGCTATCTGACCCCCAGGCTACCTCTGTACCGGTAATCGTTGGGCATGGCCTGGCGACAATGAGATAATTAGTACGTTGGGCGGAATAGCGAGGGAGATAAGCTATAAAAGAAGAACCCCTCTGTACCGATAGCAATTTTGGCTCTACCGCACAGG
>Ga0256839_1003202_pt1 | contig 17113 bp, 11 predicted proteins | sample 354166metaG_FD_185968 | JGI IMG/M metagenome (GOLD analysis project Ga0256839, IMG submission 185968) | Hydrothermal vent microbial communities from Mid Atlantic Ridge, Atlantic Ocean - 354-166 | ecosystem: Environmental > Aquatic > Marine > Hydrothermal vents | place: Atlantic Ocean: Mid... | reverse complement strand
TTGTGCCATCATAAACATCAATATTAATGCTGGCCGTACCGCTTTGATAATCGAGATCAAAAACAGCCACACCGTTATCTGCAATATCAAAAGTGTAAGTGGCCAGACCATCGTTGGCGGTGGCATCTGCAAAATTAAGTGCAGTGCCGGTATTGAGTGTCCAGGTGCCGGTGGCGCTTTGTGTGTCCAGCACAATATTGCCAGTGTAGCCGGTATACGTTGCACCACCTGATAATCTAGCGGTAACAGTAATGGATTCCGTCAAGCAATGAATGCCGGTATTGTTATGTGAAATGACAAAGTGATCCAGTGTCGAACTGCAAGGGCGTGTGGCGTTCATGTCGGCTTGAATTTCAGTCGGAGACAAAACAAAATTATAAATACGAGCTTCGTCAATAGAGCCATTGGCAGAATTACCGGTCATACCACTTATTTGATAAGTGCTACGATTATCCCCCAGGTAAAGCGTATCCATATTTCCCAAAATACCGTTGGTAGAAAAAGTTTGTTGCGCATACAGGGTTCCATTAATATAAATTTGTAAAACATTGTTGGTTAAATCCCAGGTCACTGTGATGTGTACCCAAACATCGGCATTAAAATTATTAGTGCCTCCCTGGAAAGAATAATCGCCATCAACTGAGTCCTCCAGACCAAAACGTAAGCGGCTATTATCCAATAACGTCAAGTAAAAATATTTCTGCCCAAATGATGTGGTGGAAGCATCTAGTAACTGGCGACTCCCCTGATTTCCATTCCAGGTTTGATTGCTTTTATACCAAAAATTAATACTTCCAATATTGCCGATATCACTATCTATATCGATGCCAGTATCAATAGCATCGTAAATATTATTAGAGTTGTTAAAAGGGATTTCAGCATAACCACAAGTGCCAGGATTGCCGGTTATCACAGGGGCGATGTTTTCCGGAATGACATTGCCCGTTACTAAGCCATTATGTCCATTGCCAGTGCTATCATTTACGATTCCCCAGTTTGTTTCATCCAAAAAATAAATAGCGACTGGGCCGGGTGGTGGCCTAACGCAAACATCATCAACATGCCAATAGTCCCAGTCAACACCATCGCCACTTGCCAGTGTAAAGCGAACCTTGAACGTGCTGTGTAAGGCATCGGCAGATAGTTCATAACTTCTATTGAATATCTCTCCCGGTATGCCATTGCCTGGGAATGTTTCAAGATTTATCCATATGCCAGAATTATTAAAATATTCAACAATAAAATCTTCACCATTATCAGGGTCTTCACTGAAGATATCACTGCCACGACGTAACCAAAAATCAAAATTAACGATGCTAGCTGTAGAGAGATCAATGTTATTTGAAACAATGTTGCCACTACCCCAGCGTAAATAGAGACTATTACTGATAGAGTTTGAAGTTTGGTTTCCGATGCCAATATCTCCACTGCCAAAAAAAACCTGCCAATTATTGAGCCCGCTTTCAAAATCGTCACAAAAAGGAAAAGAAAGAGTTGGCTGTCCAGCTGTTTCAGTTAAAACAACATCATCCATATGCCAATAGTCCCAATCGATATTGTCGCCCCCCACTTGCCTGATTCGAATTTGATAATTTGCATGTAACGCGCTGGTTGGCAGATTAAAAACAGAGGTAAAAATTTGGCCGGGTGTGCCGCCTGCAACGTAACGAGCTAATAATTGCCAGCTTCCGACATTATCTCGGTATTCGATAATCATATCTTCAGGGCCAGGAATTTCTGGGTCTTCACTAAAGGCATCGCTGCCACGTCGTACCCATATAGCGAGCTCTGCTCCACTGATGGTGGAAAGATCAATAATTCTGCTGGTAACAGAGACGGCTTGCCAGCGTGTGTACAATGCACGACTACCGGAGTTGGATGTATGGGTGCCAATCCCTGCATCTCCTCCCCCACTATTGTCAATCACCCAGTCAGCACCCACAGTGGTGCGTTCAAAGTCATCAATGAATAGTACATCGCCTGGAGCGGCTAAGAGAGATAATGAGATACATTGTAAAAATAAAAAAACTGTTGCTGAAAAATACAATGCCCACACATTGGTTATAAATATTTTTTTTTGTATAGCCTCTTTGATATTTATCATGCGATTATCCCAGTACTCTTTACAATGTGATATTTCCAGTTTCAGTTCATTTGTTAGCATTCAGAGCGTGGTGTGACTTAAATAGAATAACCATTGGTAATTGCGCATTGAAATAATATTAGGCTTCGTAGTTGACGGCTTAGAAGATGTATTCACTTGTTGACTAATTTATTACGACGGTACAGCACGTTACTTTTTACATCTGCTTGTATTATGAATTATCGTGCGTTGTTAATAATGTCTATTATTAGTGCTCACTCAAATATCCAACATCTCTGTGATCGGCTATCTGCGGGTTATGGGATTATCAAAAAAAAACCAGGCAGCTTACGCAACCTGGCCTTTTCCGATTATTTTTCACAATATGGGCAACAAATGCTGCTTTGGTGATAAGCTAAGGCGTTGATTAACAGCCAGCACCAAGAACTGCACTGACAACTGGGGCAGCAGGAGCGACGGCTTCTGTATAAGTAAAGCTACAGGTTCCAGAGCCATTGGTAATGGTTAATACAGCGGGTGGCCCGGCAACAGTCGATCCTTGAAAATCCAAACCAGCGCCGACACTAAGTCCTGCTAAATTAACAATTGTCGCCGCATTGGGATAACCATTTTGATAGGTTACGGTAGTGCCTTCAATTGTTGCTGTGGTGTTATCAATTAAAAATGCCGCATGAGCAATAGCTGCCGCAGAAGAAACTGCCCCGCGAGCTCCGGCAATGGATGCACCTTCTGCCTGGGTAGACAAGTCTGCAAATTTTGGTAAGGCCGTTGCTGCCAAAATACCTAAAATCACAATCACCATCACTAATTCAATGAGGGTAAAACCGCTTTGTTTCTTCATGTTACTGTCTCCGACTTTATAGACGTTATGTAAAGTAGTTCGGGGCGGTTGTACCCATAATTTCTTTGACGCTGCCCCATTCGCTGTAACTATCGGTCTTTCTTAAATAATTCTTTACCTATGATTGATTATTTATTTAATGGTCACTTCAGATAAACTCCACATAGGTAGAAATACACCGAGGGCCAGCACTAATACAATGATGGCAATAATCACTGTTAATATAGGTTCAATGCGCGCACTGAGTTTATCAATATCGTTTTCGACTTCAGCCTCATAAAATAAAGCAACTTCCGCTAGTAATGTATCAATGGAACCGGTTTCTTCACCGACCGCCATCATTTGCATCACTAAACCATCAAATAAACCGGTAGCCGCAGCAGTGCGTGTAATAGATTCACCACGCTCAATGCCTGATTGCATGCCGAGTAAGCGGTCTTCTACATAGCTATTATCCAATGCTTTGGCTACCACAGTGAGTGCCGTAATCAGTGGTACGCCAGCTTTTATAGACATGGAAAAAAGCCGGGAAAAACGTGCCAGTGTGGCGCGATAAATAATATCGCCAGCCAATGGTAGTTTGAGTTTCTGTTTGTCCCAGCGATAACGGCCTTTATCGGTTTTTATGTAATGCCGCACACTTAGCGTAGTTGCTAGTAATACACCCAGTAATTCTGGCCAATACGTTACGCTAAAATTTGAAACATTCATCAGAATTAATGTCGGTAGTGGCAATTCCGCACCAAATTTGGCAAACACACCTGCAAAAGACGGGATGACAAATAAATTAATAATCGCGATAGCAATGGAAATTGCGATGAGTACAAAACCGGGGTAACGCAGTGCAGATTGAATTTGGTTACGTGTGCGTTTGTCACGTTCCATGTAGCGTGAGAGCTGTTTGAAAATTTCATCCAGTTGGCCTGTGGTTTCACCAATACGGATCATGGACACATAAAACAGAGAGAATATTTCCGGGTGTTCATTGAACGATGTTGCCAAATCTCGACCGGATTCCAGGCTCACTGTCACATTATGAATTGCTTCCGCCAGAGTGGTATTTTTAGTAGATTGTGACAAGCCATGCAAAGCACTTAACATCGGTACACCTGCTTTGGTGAGGCTGTACATTTGCCGGGAGAATTGAATGATGTCAGTGTCGGTCACTTTTTCGGTAAAAAATTTACCCAAATCAATGTCAGTGGATACACCCGTTTTTGCCGGGTTGATATCGACAGGAGTCACACCATTTTCCAATAATTGTGAGGCGACAGCATCTGAGCTTACCGCTTCCATCGTACCTTTAATGGAATCTCCCCGATGGCCGCGTGCTTTGTAGTCAAAAAGTGGCATAAGTTAATTCATCATATTCCAGCCAGGGTTCAATCAATCCAGCCACTGATACGGATAACTTCGTCAATGGAAGTTACACCTCGTTCAGCCAAAATCAGGCTGTTTTTCAACAGGGGAGTAAACTGTTCTTGTGCTAATGCATGTTCTTTGAATTTCGCATAATCCCGATACCGCAAGGCATCGGCAAGTTCACCGGTAATATCCAGCATTTCATGTACTGCGGCACGACCATGGTAGCCGGTATGCCCACACGCAGGGCAACCGGTACCGTGTTGAAATTTCATTTCTGTGGCACGTTCCTCGCCCACTGCGGCTTTTAACCAGGCCAGTTGACCAGCATCTAGCGTATGAGTTGTAGTACATTTATCACAGATACGGCGCACCAGGCGTTGTGCAATAATGGCATGTACTGCCGATGCTACTAAAAACCCTTCTACTCCCATGTCAATCAGCCGTAACGCGGTGCTGATGGCATCATTGGTATGTAATGTTGACATTACCAAATGGCCGGTGATTGACGCACGCAAAGCAATTTCCGCTGTTTCCTGGTCACGAATTTCACCCACGAGAATAATATCCGGGTCTTGTCGTAATGCACTGCGCAATACCCGCGCAAAATCCAGCCCTACCTTTTGATTGATTTGAACCTGGTTGATACGGGGTAAGCGATATTCCACCGGGTCTTCCACTGTGATGATTTTTTTTTCTGGCGTATTTAACGCATTTAATGCGGCATACAGGGTTGTGGTTTTACCGCTGCCCGTCGGGCCAGTGACCAACAATAAACCATGGGGACGACGAATGGCTTTTTCCAACCGGATTTTAATATCATCCGATAAGCCGATGTGATTTAAATCTTGTACGCCTGTGGAGTGATCCAGCAGGCGCATTACGACTGCTTCACCATATTGTGTTGGCATGGTGGAAAATCGTACATCAACAGCTTTATTTTTTAATTTGATATTAAAGCGACCATCCTGTGGTAAACGTCGTTCGGCAATATCCAGACCCGCCATTAATTTCAGACGTGAGACCAATGCAGGCACAATGGCTTTCTCATCCATCACCTGTTCGTACAAAACACCATCAATGCGACGACGAATACGTAACACAGTTTCGTCGGGTTCAATGTGAATGTCAGAGGCATTGGTCGCCATGGCTTCTTCAAATACTGTTTCAATTAAACGTACTACGGGAGCGTCAGATTGACTGACAATTTTATCCAATGTTGACAGATCAAAGACATTTTCCACCATGTCTTCGCCAATCTCTGTGGCAAGGTTTTGTATTTCACTGCCATGCTGGTAAACTTTGTCGATAGCGGCAATTAAATCACTCTCTTTTACTACGGCGACTTTAATTGGGCCTTTTACTACCCGTACCAAATCATCGTAAGCAAAAATATTGGTCGGGTCGGCCATGCCAACCAATAAACCATCTGGCGTATCCTCCAGTGCCAGCGCCCGGAAACGACGCGCTGCTGTTTCCGGAAGTTTATTTACGATATCCGGCCTGAATTGAAAAGCACTTAAATCTACAAACGGTACATTGAGTTGACGGGATAATAAATTAAGCACGTCATCTTCTTTAACATAACCATTTTCAATCAAGACACGGCCAAGTTTATGACCGGATTTTTTTTGTTCATCCAGAGCCGCCGTTAATTGGCCTTCGGAAATGAGTTTATGTTCAACCAGTAAGTCGCCTAGACGAATACGTTTTATCTGTGCCGACATGTCTATTCCCCGTACTCGTCCAGGTCGTACTGGGTATCTACTGCCACAGGTAATATTGGTGTTAATGCGACGATACGTGTTTGTACATATTTTAATACCTCATTACTCAGGCCTCCGGCACGCTGTGCTCGCTGAAAAGCATCTAATGCATGTACAGTTTGGCCCATCGCATCATGCGCCAAAGCTAGCCCCATCCACCATGCCGCTATTCCCGGGCGCTGTAATAGTATTTGTTGATAAACCTGTGCCGCCTGTGCATATTTTTTCATTTGCTGATACAAGGCCGCCAGCAAGGCATAATATTCCGGGTCTGCTGTCACCGTCGGGCGTGCCTGTTCCAATGCCATAACGGCAGCAGCGATATCACCCTGATCCATCAAAATACGCGCATACAATTTTGCCAATGGTGCGGCATCCGGCATTAAGTGCAAACCTTCTTTCAAGTAGTTTGCGGCCTCACTTATGCGTCCGGTGTTTAATAAAATTGCTGCCAGTGTTTCACGAGCCCGAAGATGAGCGGGTGAAAACGACAGTGCTTCTTCCAGGGCTAACTGTGCATTTTTCTGATCATTGCGAGACAACAGATGTATTGCATGCTGAAAAGCCAATTGTGATTGTTGTTCCTGAGTCAGTGGGCGAATGGTTTTATTGATATTTTTCTCGCGGTCAGGGGGTGTTTCTTCGATTATATTTTCAACGCCCGGTGTGATGACCACAGGTGTCATTTTTTTCGTAATAGGCTTTTGAAGCACGGTGTCCACTATTTTTTCTTTAGCGACCACAATAGAATCAGGTTTTATTATTGTAGGCAGTATCATTGCAGACAATGCCGTTGCCCCGGGTTTCTTTGGCATATTGTGTATGGAAAAAACGGATGTTTCTTTTTCAGCTGTAATAGATAACGTGTTTTCTGTTGTTATGGTTTGTTGCTGACTATTCAATAAATACGCTACCAATACACCGCCCACAAAAACTATTGTCACCACGATGGACAGAGCGAGATAGTTAATTGAAAACCCTACAGGCTGTGCTGCTAAACCGCTGGCACTGAGCCCACTCAGAGGGGATGAGCCCAGCCCGGTGGTACGGCGCTGTTCGAGGTCGCGTAACATTTGATTAATCAGGCTCATATATCAGGCTCCCAGACTTATTGCCGCAGCGGCTGCGGCCGCACCCATAGCAGAAACTATCGTCGTGCCCATGCGCGAAAAACCGGAAGCAGGCAATGGTGTTATGCCATCAGTATCTTCCGCTGCCAGTTGTAAATGTTGCAGGGTAATATTTGAAGCACCCTGACCATAAGCCACCATCAACATTTTGTGTGCCAATATATTAATCACTCGTGGCACGCCCTGGCTGATATGATGTAACCTTTTCACAGTATTCTGGTTGAACAACGGTGTGCCGTGATAACCGGCAACCAATAGTCGGTGTGCAAGGTAACCTTCGATACCATTAATATCGATAGCCTCCAATTCCTGGGAAAAAGTAATTCGCTGACGCAACTGGCGTAGCTTGTTTTGTGCCAGCCGTTCATTCAGTTCAGGTTGCCCAAACAATACCACTTGAAGTAATTTATTTTTTTCGGTTTCCAAGTTAGTTAACAGACGCAAAGCTTCCATGGAATCATCCGGCAAGGCTTGTGCCTCGTCCAGAAATAAAACCACCTGCTTACCTTCAGCATTTAATTCAACCAGTCGATCATTGATCAATGACAACAGTCGATGTTGACCCATATTACGGGCATATTTGATGTCCAGTTCATCGGCCAATGCCATGCGTAACCCTGCGGATGTCAAACAAGGGTTAGGTAACCAGGCAGTAACAAAATGATCATCCAGTGTATTTAACACTTTACGGCATAACAGTGTTTTTCCCGTTCCCACTTCGCCACTGATTTTTATAAAACCTTCACCGCTGCGTAATGCGACCAATAAAACATTTAAAGCCTCTTGATAGCTTCCATAATTGTAAAAATAATGCGTGTCGGGTGTAATCGAAAAAGGCATTTCTCGTATATCAAAATGTTTCAGATACATAACTTTTCACCTTTATTCCGCAGTCATATCATTAACAACGGGTGGTGGAGTAAGCTGAGTAATTTTACCAAAGCGTTTTGTCACCTTTTGTACTTCATCGGCCCAGACATTATCGTTATCGACGACAATAGGTCGTAATAAAATAACTAACTCACTCTTGCGGGTTATTTTTTGCTCATGCCGAAACAAACCACCGATCAATGGTAAATCACCCAGAAAAGGTATGGCGCTTTTTTTATTCCTGGTTTGATTTTGCATCAAACCACCTATTACCACCACCTGGCCACTGCGGGCACGCACGATACTGTCAGATTCTCTGATCATACTCAGTGCCAAAGGGACGCTAAGTTGGCTGGTTGAAGATAGATTGATTTGTTTGACTCGCTCGGTCACTTCACTGACTGACGGATGAATATGCAACGTTACCATGCCGTCTTCACTGATTTGCGGGATTACATCCAGTGCTACACCGGAAAAGAAAGGCGTCAATTCAACATTGACAGATTGATTGGCACTGGCACCGCCTATCGCAGTATTGGTATTGGTGTTGACATCGGTGACAAAAAACTCATCAGTGCCTACTTTGATGACGGCTTTCTGGTTATTGACGGTGGACACCCTAGGACTGGACAGCACATGCACATCACCTTGTGTTTCAAGAAACTCCAGGAAACCAGTGAAGTCACCAATATTGAGGCTCATGGCAAACATACCGCCAAAGGCGGAAGCGACATCTGAACGTAGACCGGCCAGGTTGGCTGGATTCAGAGCATCGGTCTGACCCTGTAAATTACTGACACCCGAAGTAAATACACTGGAACCACCAAACTGTCCGGCAATCACGCTATTCCCATTTTTACCTTTACCCAGAGCAGACCAGTTAACACCAGACTGGAATCCATCACTGAGCTCCACTTCAAGAATTTTTGCTTCGAGAATAACCTGCCGCTCAATGATGTTCTGTGTCGTCTGTAAATAGTGTGATACGGCGCGCAATTCTGCGGGCATGGCGCGCACGACAACAATGCCCGACTGCGCATTTACAATAACCCTACGACCTTCGTCACTGCCAATAATGGCTTGCAATGCGACGGTCAACTCTGTCCAGAAGTTGGACTCTGACCGAGTGCTGACCTGGCTGCCGAAGACCGCTGTACTTCTGCCCGAATTATTGCCATTAGTGGCGCTGGAATTACCTCCAGTGCTACCTGAACCCGATCTTGAGCGGTTTTTTTGTGATGCTTGAACCTGCCCAGAACTGACACGTACATTCGACAAACCCGAACGTTTCACATTGAGGTAATCGATGGTAAATATTTTTGAACGTAATTTTGCAGATAATACCTCGTAGCCATTATTCGTTCGGATAAACTCATAACCATAAACATTGCGCACGGTTTTCATAACATCATTGATTGTGACATTTTTCATGCTCAGAGAGATTTTTCCTGTAATGCCGGGATGAGTCACCATGTTGTAAGGTGTGTCTTTTGCTAAGCTCATAAAAAATGTGCGTGCATTGGCGCGATCAACGGTGATATCAAACCTACGTTCTACCGGTGCCTGGGTAATACCTGAAAATTCAATATTCAATGGAGGCATCAATGCAGCAGATACTTCTGGCGGCAATACTCCAGGCTTGTTTTTTACAGCAGTTTTTTGAGTACTGTTTTTCAGGGTATTATTGATTTCATCGACAACACTCTCGCCTCGGGGTGGCTTGGTTGCGCACGATGTCAATAATAACGTGGAGATTATGATCAACACGAAATACCATTTAACGTTTTTTTTGTTTTCCATTTTTATTTCCCTTGTCTCGGTGCCGCTGCTTGAGACAATGATTTAATATTTTTTTTCAGCATCATTAACGTAATGTCCCGTCCATTCACATGCAGCTGTACTGCAGAAGGCTGAATGCTCATTATTTTTGCCCCATTAATACGATCACCACGAGACACTACGGTGTCATTAATCACTGCCGTACGTCTTTGTGCCGATATTAATGTTGATGTCAACATCCAGCGTGGGCGTTGGGCTTTTTTAGGTGGCACAGAAACTGTTGTCGTTGCGGTAGGTGGGCGTGTGGGGTCTTTCAAGGCTGCCTGTAATGGCATAACAGCTAATAGAGCGGTTATTGCAATAATGGCGACTTGATTTTTTTTCAAAAAATCATACACCGATCCAACCCTCATGCAGACTCAGGGTATGTACTGTAATTTCCACGGTAGCCTTTGGGTATTTTGTGACCCTGTATTCCACATTATCCCAATACAAGTTCCAGGGCATCGCTTCCAGTGCATGCAAATAGCTCAATGTTTTTAAATAATCACCCTCAAAGACAATACGCAAACCATGCTTATAAATTTCCGGCTGATGTGTGCGGCTACTGCTTTCTTCATTTTCTGTTTTATCGCTCTCTCTTGTTGGAAATAATGGCTGAACCCCTAAACTTTCCAGACTTGTTAACACCAGCCCACTTTCTGCGTGTAGCATGTCACGCAACACACCTGCCATTTGCACTGGCTGAATAAATTCGATAGTCAGATCTTTCTGTTGCTGCCTGAGTTTTTCCAGCAGTGTTTGTAATTCACTTATTCGGGCATTGATATGTTTAACCTGATTCCCTCGTAATGCCGCTGACATTTCCTCGATTTTTTTGGCAACCGCTTCGGTTTGCTCATTAATAGTGTGCATTTCCACAACAATGTCTTTTTGCTGAATTTCTTGTGAACTCAATAACACGGTATCCCAAAGCAAAAACATCACCACAATAATGCCCGTTGCAATCAAACTCCGCTCGCGTAACGAAAAGGCTTCAAAGCGCTCTCCCCACGCCGCAAAACGGTTTTTCATGGCGACATCTCCTTTAGCGTGCTGGCTTGTGGCGGCTCTGTGCCGGTGTACACGGTGAAATCAACAAACTGTGCCCCCGGTTTTTCACGCTGAATTTGCAGCAAACCAAATTCTGTACCGTTTAATGTATTTTCACTGGAGAGTTGCTGCAAAAATGTCGGCACCAACGCCGCCTGCAAAGATCTGCCACGAATCACCAAACCCTCACCACCCGCCTGTACGGTAAAACCGGTAAGCCACACCCCTCTGGGGGCCTGACGGGAAAAACTTTCCAGATAATTTGAAACACCGCGTGTATAGCTATTTTTTACTCGCTTTAGCGCGCTGACGACTTTTTGTCGAGCCGCAAATTCCTGCTCCAGACTGGCCAGCGCCAACTGAGGGGCCGTATCTGTTTTCATTCCAGATAAGCGAACGCTCACTTCGGCCAATTGAGTGGAAAACTGTGTCTGCTGTTTTTTCAGCTGTACCAAATCGGTTTCCATTTGCTGCGTCTGTTGTACGCTCCAGCCATACATCAAGGTCAGCACCACTAATACCGCTGCACAAGCCTGAATCAATACTCTGAACGACAGCAGTTTCCGTTCTTTGCGAAAAATGGGCTGAAACAAATTGATCTGCTGATTGACCATACCTGTTCTGCATCCTTTGAAATATTGTGTGATTGTTTTAGTAAGTTTTTTACTAACCCATTGAATCTCATTTGGATAAAGCAAATTTTATGCCGTAACCCAATAGCGACACCCCGACCAACAAGCTTGAGTTCACCGTGCGCCACATCACAAAACATCAACAGAAAGTAGGGTGACTTATGACGGAACGGGTTATTTGTATAGTTGGTTGAATTTTCATCCTTTCCTGCCGTTATACGAGGCAATAACTACCACTACTTCCCGGTTTTGGTGCGGGTACAGGAGAAACGATGACTGACCAACAGCTGCTGCCCGCAAGCAAACCTCGCGTACTGATCATTGATGACTCTCGTGTGGTACGTGTTTCGCTGAAAAAAGTACTTAATAACGAATTCGAGATTATCGAAGCCGAAGATGGTGAGGCCGGTTGGGAAATGCTACTGGCCGATGCAAAAATTCAAGTGGTACTGACTGATGCGGGTATGCCCCGGCTGGACGGTTATGAATTGATTGCACGTATTCGTGCTTATGACGATATGCGTATCAGCGATATCCCGGTGAACATGGTCACCGCAGCAGACGATGCGGCTGCCCGCCAGCGAGCATTGGATTTGGGTGCAACAGACTTTATTACGAAACCTTTTGACAGGGCTCAATTACTGGCACGGGTACGTGCCCAAGCACGACTGGATCAAACCACACGAGACTTGGCACAGACCACCGTGGCACTGCAAGAACAGGCTACAGATGATGCGCTCACTGGAGTCCATAGCCGACATTATTTGTTGAAACGTGGCGAACAGGATTTGGCTTTTGCCTCCCGTCATAAACAGGATTTGTCAGTGTTGGTTATTTCCCTGGATGATGTTGGGCAGCTAAAGCATACACACAGTTCCACCACGCTGGATTTGTTATTAACGAAAATAGCAAATTGTTTACAAGCAGCAATTCGTAAAGAAGACACCTTGGCTCGCATTGCTGACACTCGGTTCGCCATCATCGCACCTACTTTGGGTGGTGTTGAAGCCTATAAGGTCTGTCATCGGATCCGCCGACACATTGCCAGTCAGATGTTTAAGGCGGGTGAAATACAAATCTCATTGACGGTTAGTCTGGGTCTGAGTAGCAGAGGGGTCAATAACATCAAAAGCATTAAAGGGTTCCTTACATTGGCAGAAAAATATGCGGCCAGTGCGCATATTGCAGGAGGTAATTGTCTGATGCCCATCGAGTCCGACAATGTGCAAGTGCCGAAAAAATGCATCAGCATTGATGCTGCACTGCGTATTTTCAACAAAGGCGATTTTGAAAGGCTTATCCCGCATATCGATATCATATTGGAGCAACTTATGCCATTGCTGAATTTTTGTAGCCAGAAACAACGGGATGCAGAGACTGAACCAGTCACTATTAGTGAAAAGGCAGGAAGTTTGTCAGAGCAAAATAAAAGATAACCAAAAAAATCCTGATTGAGTTCAGTAGACGCACTGACAGTATCCACCGCAGTATTTAGCATCTTGCCAAAACCCCCCACTTTACAAAACACAAACCAATGGTTTCGGTTTATTGGCGGACGTTTAATTTGAAAAAATGAGGGAACCTGATAGCGGGAAATAGCGTTTATAGGCTGTTGCCCAATAAAAATTGCTTTAATTTCAACAAGAAAGCGGTTCATTTTTTTATATTTTTATATAACTTGAACCAAGTATGTGACCGACATCACAGTGTTTTTATCGCAATTCCCGGAGCATACATAGTCATCACGCAAACTATGCTTTACGCAACAAATAACCGCAAACAAGCACGGCGATAATAGTAATAAAATGTGCTGTTTGCCGTAATGACAGACACATACTGGCCGATACCGTAGCGAAGGCTACACAGAATTGGGGTAAATACACATGCTGTATGACACAAAAGAACAACAATCGCTGAAACTTACTTTTTGTTGCACTTATGATGATAACGACATGAATGCCTGTTTACACCCGCTGAGCCGCTTTATTTCCCCGCATGCAAATATTGATTTTTCTTCCAGTCAATCCAGCCTTTAAGGATGCACAACATGAGCACTAAAATTTTTCCACAAAACGCTTCACAAAAAATGGCCTGCACCGTAATTGCCCTGGTTTTGTCGGCGATGTTTGCGGGTAGCGTATTGGCTGGCGAGCGTGAACAGGCCAAACGGATCCATGATCGGTTAGCAGGTGTACCGCCCAGCGATGCGGTGCTCACTGCTATGGAGGCTGACATCAGTGGCGGCAATGCTAATGCTGCTGCACTCAAGGCGCTGGATAATCCCAATTTTTATCGGGTAACACTGAAAAATTTCATTACTCCGTGGACTAACGAAGCGCAAACAGTGTTTGAGCCGCTTAATGACTATACCGCTACGGTGATTGGTATCGTTCGTGATGATTATGATTTTCGCACTATTCTCTATGGCGATATTCTTTATACAGGCAATACGGCGGGATTAAGTGGGTATTCTCCCAACAGCAATGATCACTATAAAGAGATGGAAGACCGGGGTGTCAATCTTATGACCGACCTGGTGGAAACTACGCAGAGCAGCCCCACCACCCTTAATTTGCCAGTAGGTGCGGCAGCGGGTGTGTTGACCACTCGCGCTGCTGCCAAGGCATTTTTTGTGGATGGCACCAACCGTGCGATGTTCCGCTTCACCCTGCTGAACCATTTGTGCAGTGATATGGAGCAAGTAAAAGATCCTGGTTATAGCCCGGATCGTGTCCAACAGGATGTGTCACGTAGCCCCGGTGGAGATAGTCGCATCTTTATGAACGCTTGTGTTGGTTGTCATAACGGTATGGATCCTATGACTCAGGCTTTTGCTTATTACAATTACACCTATCCCATGAATGGCAATGAGCCTGATTATGATGCCGGACAAATGGTCTACACCGATGGCATTGTACAACCCAAATATCTGATCAATGCCAACAATTTTGAACATGGTTACGTTACCTCCAATGACAATTGGGTCAACTATTGGCGCACTGGCAGCAACAGTGCACTGGGTTGGGACAGTGCATTAAATGGTAGTGGAAACGGGGCTTCTTCCATGGGGCAGGAATTGGCACACAGCGATGCGTTCGCTCGTTGCCAAGTGGAAAAAGTGTTTAAGGCTGTGTGTCTGCGTTCACCGGTTGATGGTGCAGACCGTACACAAATTGACACGATGATAGCTGCTTTCCGGGGTGATGGTTACAGATTAAAACAGGTGTTTGCAGACTCTGCTGTGTTCTGCATGGGCAGTTAAAAAGATAAGACACGAATAATCATCTATTTAATGGTCACGCTGTTGAAAGGTGCCATAACAGGTTTTTTTGGAGCATTACAATGAACAATCCAAGCCGTACAACTCGCCGCATAAAATATCAATCATGGTCGTTGCCACTTGTCTTGCTCAGTGGTTTATTGTTATCGGCTTGTGATAGCGTGCCCAATGAGCCTACGGTTACGGGAGGTATTGGTAATGGCAGCACGGCCTCATTGTATTCCGGAAATGCCTGCAATGCCGTTGCCAGTGATCCTGACGCAATAGAAGATATCTGTAATTTCCAAACTGAATTTTGGGCTAAGATGCTCGACGCCAGCGGTTGTGAAAACTGTCACAATACCAATACGGGTAGCCAAGAGCCTTATTTTTTGGATACAGCTGATGTCAATACAGCTTACGGCCAAATGATTAGCGGCAATCTGGTTGATCGCAATGCACCGGGTAACTCGGCACTTATTACTAAAATCAATGCGGGCCATAATTGCGGGAGCCCCAGTGCCTGTGACGCTTTGGCCACCAATGCCACAGCCTATATCAGTAACTGGGTTAGTGGTGGTGTTGCGGGTGGAGGCACAGAGGGTGAAACTAACGTCATCATCCTTACTCCGCCAACGATTAAAAACACGGGAGCCAGTAAAAGTTTTCCTGATCCAACAGCTTCGGCACCCGTTAGCTTTGATGGTGTGCATACTCTGTTGATGGATTATTGTAGTGATTGTCATCGGGATTCAGCTTCTGTACCACAGACTCCTTTCTTTGCAGATACCGACAGAGACGTTGCATACAATGCTATCGTTACTAGCCAGAAAATCAGCCTGGATATTCCTCGGGATTCACGAGTGGTTGTGCGCATGGATGAAGGTCACAATTGCTGGGATTTGAGCAGCTCCGTGCAACAAGCCGTTACGGAAGGCCGTAAAAACTGTGCCGTGCTAATGGAGCAGGCCATTGTCGCTTTTGCCGACACTATCAGCATTACGGCGGTGGATGCCAGTTGGGTGACCAGCAAGGCGTTGACATTACTCGACGGCACCGTTGCCAGTGGCGGTACCCGTGATGATTCCAGCACGATTGCGCTGTACGAATTCAAAGCCGGGTCTGGTGCCACAATACAAGACACCAGCGGTGTCGGTGTACCACTTGATCTCAAACTATTTGGCAATGAAGGCACTGATTATCGCTGGGTAGGCGGCTGGGGCATAGAATTCCTTACTGACAGCGCAAAAGCGCAGGCGACTACGCAAGATAGCCGCAAACTGTTAACTCAGATTCTTGGCAGCGGTGCTTACTCTGTCGAAGCCTGGGTGGTACCTGCCAATGTGTCACAAGGTGATGACAGTCCCGCACGTATTATCAACTATTCAGGTGGCTCTAACGAACGCAACTTTACTCTGGGCCAAGCCGAATATCGTTATGCCTTTATGAATCGCAGTTCCGCTGAGCCAAGCCCCAATGGCAACACGCTGCTTACCGATGATATGGATGAAGATTTGCAATCCACTCAACAGCATGTTGTGGTTACGTTCAGTCTTTCTGAAGGCCGTAAGGTATACGTGAATGGCGTTGATGTATCCACCATCGGTAATGATGAGGGATCGACGGATCCATTGTTTCCCGCAGGCAATTTGTCGGGCTGGGATCCCACCTATGCTTTTAGCATGGGCAATGAAGCTGATTTCAGTGAACCCTGGGAAGGCAGATTACGTTTAGTGGCCATACATAACCGCGCCATGACACCTGCGCAAATCCTACAAAATTTTGAAGCGGGTGTAGGGCAAAAATTCTTCCTCATGTTTAGTGTCAGCGATCAGGTGGCTGATCCCGGCTGCTTCCTGGCCTCAGCGGTCACACCCACCAACCCAAATGGTGATCAGTGTTTCATCTATTTCGTGGCTAGCCAGTTTGATGATTACAGTTATCTGTTTACTCAGCCAACTTTTGTCAGCCTTAATCCCGCTTTTGCACCTAATGACGCAGTAATCCGAGGCATGCGCATTGGACTTAACGGAAAAGAACCTGCTGGTGGTCAAGCTTACATTAATCTCAATACCACGATTAATGCCACGGATTTTGATGACACTATGGGTCAACAGTTTCTGTCTGATATTGGCACTATCATTGCCTTGGAAAAAGGTGCTGGTGCTGATGAGTTTTTTCTCACCTTTGAGGATTTTGGTGGCAATCAGAATGTTCGTATCCCGGCCATTTGTGGTGGCACCTTGAGTTGTACCACTACGCCAGTGGATGGCACACC
>Ga0256839_1003201_pt1 | contig 17117 bp, 15 predicted proteins | sample 354166metaG_FD_185968 | JGI IMG/M metagenome (GOLD analysis project Ga0256839, IMG submission 185968) | Hydrothermal vent microbial communities from Mid Atlantic Ridge, Atlantic Ocean - 354-166 | ecosystem: Environmental > Aquatic > Marine > Hydrothermal vents | place: Atlantic Ocean: Mid... | reverse complement strand
GACATAGTTGAGATACTCCAGCACCCGCGAGCGGGCCCAGTACATGTCGGTGCCATCCTCGAAGATGATGTAGACGAAGGAGAAACCGAAGAAGGAGTAGCCGCGCACCACCTTGGCGTTGGGTACCGCCAGCATGGCGGTGGTGAGCGGATAGGTCACCTGGTCCTCCACCACCTGCGGCGCCTGGCCGGGATACTCGGTGAACACGATCACCTGCACGTCGGAGAGATCCGGAATGGCATCCAGCGGAGTATTCCGCGCCGACCAGATTCCCGCCGCCAGCAGAATGGCGGTGGCGATCAGCACCAGAAAGCGGTCCCGCAGGGAGGCGTTGATGATGGCCTGGATCATGGGTGTGCCTCCCCATCCAGCGACATGTCATCCATGGACATATCTTCATACATCTCCATGCCACCCTCCGCCGAACCACCCGCGCTCAGCGCCTCCATCATCTTGGCGGTGGCCTCACGCAGCTTGGACTCGGAGTCGATCAGGAACTGGGCCGAGGTAACCACCTCTTCCCCTGCCTTTACTCCTTCCAGGATCTGGGTCATACCGTCGGCGGAGAGTCCGACAGTCACCTCGCGCGGCTCGAACTTGCCCGGCTCGCGCACCACGAACAGCATCTCCCGCTTGCCGGTGCGCACGATGGCCTCGGAGGGAACCAGCAGCGCCTGCTCGATCCGCCCGGCGGCAAGGGTCACATTGGCATACATCTCCGGGCGCAGCACGCCTTCGGGATTGTCTAGCTCCAGACGCACCTTCACCGTACGCGTCTTGGCCTCCATGTAGGGGTAGATGTAGGTGACCCGTCCCTCGAAGGTGCGTCCCGGCTGCGCCGCCACCGTAATCTCCGCGCTGTCGCCCTCCCTGATCCAGGGCAGCTCGTGTTCATACACCTCGGCAATCACCCATACCCTGGAGAGATCCGCCACCTTGTAAAGCTCGGTGGAGGGTTTGACAAACTGCCCTTCACGCGCCCCCACATGCATGATGACACCCGCAAACGGCGAGTGGATATGGATCTTCTTCTTGATCCTTCCGCTGCGCTCCAGTTCGCGAATCTGGTGGGCCGGCATATCCAGCAGCTCCAGCCGCTTGCGCGCCGATTTCACCAGCTCCCCGGCACCCCGGCGGATATCCTCGAACGGACTCTGCGCCAGGGTGGCGCGGTTCTTCAGCGCCAGCAGGTACTCCTCCTGACTGGAGACCAGCTGCGGCGAGTAGATGCTGAGCAGGATGGCATCCTGCGCCACCTGTTCACCGGTCTTCTCCACCCGCATCGACTCCACCCAGCCCTCGGTCTTGGGGTGCAGGCGCGCCAGGCGGGTCTCATCGAAATCCACCCGGCCCACGGCACGCACACTGCGTGACAGCGGCCCGCTGGTCACCCGGGCGGTACGTACTCCGATGTTCTGTACCGTCACCGGGTCAATCCTTACCGTACCGGCGGGCTCGTCCGCTCCCCCTTCATCGTCGGCGTAGACCGGGATGTAATCCATCCCCATCTCATCCTTGGCCGGCACCGGCGAGGTGATGGCCGGGTTCATCGGGTTGCGGTAGAACAGCGGCTTGCGCTCCTTCGGCTGGTTATCCTCAGCATAGACCGGGATGTAGTCCATCCCCATCTCATCCTTGGCCGGCACCGGCGAGGTGATGGCGGGATTCATCGGATTGCGGTAGAACAGCGGCTTGCGCTCCGCTTCCGCCTGACTGCCCCCGGCGGGAGCCGAACCCTGCTGAACAGCCAGCCAGTAGCCACCACCCAGCCCGATGCCCAGCACTGCAATGGCGGCCAGCACGATAGCTGTATTGTTACTGTTTTTCATAAATATCTTCCTCCCCCACAGCGGAGACCAGCCGCGCCAGTGCCTGACGGGACTCGCTCAACGCCTTCCAGTATTGGGTTTCGTAGTTGTAGAGTGTGATCTGGCTGCGCACCAGATTGAGAAAATCCACCTTGTTGACCTGATAACCGGCCAGCATGGAGGCAACGGTCTGGCTGGCCTGGGGGATGATGCCGCTCTTGAACAGCCGTGCCTGCTCGGCGCCGCGCCGGTAGTCGGAGAGCGCCCGGCCGATCTCCGCCTCCACCTGGAGCCGCAGCTGGTGCAGAGTATGCTGTTCGCGCAGCCGTTCGCTGTTGCGCTGGTCCAGCGCCCGATCCTGGCGGCTGCCGCTGTAGATGGGCAGATTCATGCTGAACAGCAGGGAGCCGAAGTCGCTCCTCTCCGACCCGTCGGGGTTCTCGCCACCACGCACGCCCCAGACGGCGCCCAGCCGGAAATCGGGGTAGTAATCCTTTTCGGCCAGATCCACCCGCAGCCTTGCCGCCTCCAGCAGCCGCTCCCGAGCTATCAGCCGTGGACGGAGCATTTTTGCCCGCTCGGTCAGCTCCCGCTCCGGCAGCAGGGCGGGAGAACTCTCATCCACCCGTTGCGGCAGCACCACCTCGCCGCTGGCCGGACGGTCCAGCAGGGCGTTGAGGCGGATCGCCTCGTTGCGCCGCATCCCCTCCAGCATGATCTTTCTGTCCAGCAGGCGGGAGAGCTCCAGCTGGGCCAGCAGCACATCCTGCTGCAGCCCCTTGCCCACGCTGTATTTGCTCTGCGCCACCTCCACGAACTGGCGCAACAGTGTCTGGTTGCTGGCCACGCTCTCCAGCGCACGATCCAGGTAGAACAGGTTCCACCAGACCGTCTTCACATCCCGTGCCAGGGCCAGACGCAGCTCCGCCACATCCAGGCTGGCCGCCTCGGCCAGCTGTTGCGCAGCCGCCTCCTGCAGCGCCAGCTTGCCCGGAAAGGGCAGCGCCTGACTGATGCCGATCTGGAACTGGGTCATCCCCTCATCGGTCAGGGAAAAGCTGTCCAGCGGGACATTCTGCAGATTGAGATTCAGACGCGGATCCGGCAGCGTACCGCGCTGCTCCGGAATCGCGGCCAGCGCCTCCGCCCGGGCATTGATGGCCGCCAGCCCCGGATTGGAGGCCAGCGCCTCATCCACCGCCTGCTGCAGGCCGAGTGGCTCGGCTGCAAAGGCAGGAAAGGCGCCAAGCAGTAACAGAGAGAACAGTGACCGCCGTACAGCGGCAACAGAAACATGACCAAACATTCACACACTCCAGAGACAGCACCCGCGGACAACGGCAACCGCCGATGAACGCAAGGTTCAACAGATGGAAATCACCGATCCGGAGACGGATCGATCCCTAGGCGTGTGAAGATCTGGGAGGTTTTCTATCCGCAGGGAGGGTAATACCCTGCATGGAGGTCTCGAACTGAGGTTGAGAGTGGGCAACTGCAGGACGCAGCACCGGAACGAAAGAGATAATCCCGACCGCATGGCAGGCCGGTGTCGAGCAACAGTCATCAAGCACAGCATGATCGCCACTATTGGCCGAATGATGAGTCAATCCTGCATCATCGTTTGCCACGTGATAGACACAGGAGACGTCAGCATCAACCGAAACCGCCGGCATCTCCATGGAGCTCATGCTGCTCATCGCAAACGCAGACTGCAACGGCTGGATCACCATCACGATGACCAGCAGCAGCCGGAGCAGTTTTGCAGTGCGTTGATTCATGTTTTTAAGTATAGGCCTGTTTTCCGGCAAAGTGCAAAAAAATGCTTGTAGTGACTCAAGAGACCTTTAGAAAATGAATGAGTTCCCCAGGACTTGACTTGCCGCTTTACTTGAATGCATATCAAAGAGCTGCTGTCTAGAAATAGTGGCCAACAGTAAACAGAAGCTGGTTACTGATGTACTCCTTGTTCACTATATTTGAGTCGTTTCTGGTATGGCGCAGTATGATCTCCAGCTCAACATCGCGCGAGTATTCATACGTTGCCCCGATAGTAGCCCGGATTCGCTGATCTTTGCGTACGCCCACGCTGGTTCCGGCAACAATATTCTCTCTAGCATAATCACTGTGCCGGTAATCCAGCCCGATACGACCGATCCAGTTTTTTCCGAGCGATGGGTTGTACCGCAGGTAAAAGGTTTGCCGAACCGGAGAGTAACTGCTGAAGGTATCGGCTTGCCGGTAGTCCTGTTTATCGTTGAACTCAAGCGTATAGCCCAAACGCAGCCGACCGTGGGCAAAGCGAGTACGGTTTTCCATTTTAAGACGCTGTTGTGAGCCTGCCAGATAGTCATAATAAGCGGTGAGTTCATCAACCTGGCCATATTCGTACTGGAGCCGCAACCGTTGGTTTTCTGCATATTGTTTACCGGCACGCACCTGCAGCTTGATGCGTTGCTGAAATCCCTCATCATCCAGTTCGATACGATAGTAATGAACCCCGTAGCGGCTGTGCCAACTGTTGAGTGGGCGATAATGGTAGAAACCGATATTGAGAAAACTGCTGCTATACTCGTTCAGCTCCTCGTAACGAGCCAGTCCTCCGCCAAACTTCAGGGCATTACCACGGCGATGATCACCATCAAGCCAATAGCTGGAGGAGAGAAACAGATCCAGAAAAGCAGAGCCATGGTCCGCTATCTGCAGGATGTCATCAGAAACGCGGGCTACATTGTCGTCATAACCGATACCGGCGCTAAAATAACCTGTGACATGTTCCCGCCATGAGTATGCTTTTTTCTCGTTCTGCAGCAGTTTGATCTGCTTTTCGGCCAGTCGCCTCAAGGCCGTGTCATTACTTTTGTTTCTGCTGCGCCGGAACCAGTGGATTGCCTCCTCTTCCCCATCCAGACGAAAAGCAACAAGGCCCAAATTATAATAGGCAAGCGCGGAAAGTTCGTGTTTGATATCTATTTTTATAAAATGGGCTCGCGCCATATCATAGCGACCCAGTTTGTAATAGCTGGAACCAAGATTGTAATGGATAACGGGGTTGTCTCCCCCCGCCAGCAATGCTCGCTCAAATTGCCTGGCGGCACCTTCATAGTCTCCCGAACCGAACAGGCGAACACCTTCTTCAAAGCTCTGATTATCGTCGGCATGAGCCACGCCGGTTAACAGGTAAAACGACAGAACAAGAAGCTCGACCGTGCTCCGCACTGATATTGTTGTTGTGGACATGATTTCTGGCCAGGGAATATCAGCGACTAGTCGTCTTTCTCATCCTTGTCATCATCCTTGTCATCATCCTTGTCATCATCCTTGTCATCATCCTTGTCATCATCCTTGTCATCGTCCCTGTCATCTTTCGATTCATGCGCATCCTTGCTTTCCTCTCTGATATCTTCGTTATCGCTGTCTGCCTGCCGATTTTCCTTATCAGATTCATGGTAATCTTCATGCTCGTCACGGGACTCCTCTACACCCCGCTGTTCACGCTCATCATCATCCTTGTCTTCATCGCGATATTCCCGTTCATCGTCATCCCGGTCATCCTCGCTCTCCGGTCTGCCACCATCCCGATCTTCTCGCTTGTCATCATCCATCTCATCATCGGAACCACGGTACTTGTCATCATGATCGTCGTCATCTTCTTCCGGTTTTCCATCATCATACGAACCATCATCATCCGATTCGCTATCACGCTTGCCCTCTTCACCCGAGCCGGGAGTTTTTTCAAAATCACCGAGAGAAGGCAACTCAAGAAAGTGAACACCCTCTTTAAGTTCACTACCGTCCATGGATTCGATAACCTGGATTGTCACATCATCCAGATCCTCAATATCAACCGCATACACTGGCAGGGTTATCAGCAACATCACTGCACTGATTATGTTGCCCTTGAAGATTCTCATTTCAAATTTTCTCTATCTTTTTAATAATCATGAAATACGATGGGCAGCAAGCTCCGCCCGGGGGGCTGCTTTATCCCTGCTGACCTGAATGGGAATGCGGATAGATTTTTTTCTGCCACCCTGCTCGATACTCGCAACAAGCGCGCTGCTGCTGTGCATGATGCCTTTAAGCGGCAAGGGTAGAATATTTCTGCCTGCGTACAGGCTGGTCTGCCAGGCTATCTCTTGCTGCCCGGGGAAACCGACTATCTCCACATTGTCAGGAAGTATGATCGACAATGTTGCGTTTTCCATTGCAGTTGCGACATCGAAAACCAGGTTAACTGTTTGCGGCTGCTGCATTGATATTATAACCGGCGGGGTGGCAGCAGTTTGCGGCGACCGCTCCATGTTGGGCAAAAATCCCCCCACAAACAGCGCTACGACCACACTGGCAGCCAGAGCGGTGGAAAAACCGGCAATAAATCCGCGCCGGTGGTGGCCGTGCTGGTTGACGGCATGTTTTATGGCCTGGCTGGCAAAACCAGGGCGCATGGGCGGCGCTGGCATCTGACGTAACGCTTCCTGAATGACCCGGGCCCCGGACAGTGCCGTGCGGCAGCTCTCACACTCTTTGACGTGAGTCTCAAGATGAGTCCGCTGCTCTGCAGACAGCTCACCATCAAGGTAGTCATCAAGCTGATTGTGGAGTTGTGTGCAATTCATTTCCTGTACCCGTTTTCTGTTAACACGCCTGTTGCAGTGAAACAGTTCCCTCTTTCAGCAGTTTTCTCAGCTTGGCCCGGCTGCGGTGCAATCTTGATTTTAACGTACCTACGGGAGTATCGAGGATTACTTCCAGCTCTGTCAGCGTATAGGATTCGATATCATGCATTATAACCAGGGCGCGCTGCTCTTCGTTGAGGTATTGCAGGGCAGCGTGCAGATCACGGATCAGACCCACCCGGGCAGGTGACATATCGTTTGGATTCGCTTCTGCCCTGTGGTTGATGTGCTCATCATAACCGGCATCCACCGGACTGCGGCTGGTTTTTCGGAACCGGTCAATATGCAGACGATAAAGCGCCTTCACAAGCCAGGGGTGCAGCTGTTCCACTTTGCGCAGCTCCTCGGTACGGGGGATAAGTTTAACCAGCAGATCCTGAATCAAATCTTCGGCATCCGCCTGATTCCCGCTGTAGCGATAGGCAAGCCGGTGCAGCCGCTCCAGGTGCGGCGCCACCATCTCTTCAAACGAAGGATCCTGTCCCCGGCGGCGTGAGAAGATACTGATTTTCATTGATGATCCTGTAGATTGACAAATCCCAATATACCCTCCAAATCTTAATTACAGCTTAAAATCCTGTAACTACCCGGCAGGCATGAAACCCATATGGGCACCTCTAAAAATAGTGTTTTTTTCGCGAGAGCAAGAAAACTCCGCGCACACGACTGCATGGACGCAAGAGGTAGAACGAAGCAGGAAGCCAGAATCGAGCGCAATGCATGGAGCAATTTTTCCGGGTTAATAGTGTACCCTTAAGCCTGGAGCTTCCAGAGAAGCATTCTACCACTGCATTGTCAGACAAATGCTCGAACAAGCATGATGGGTATATCCAACTCAATAATCGGAAAGAAACCAACTCCAACAGCTGTTGTCGCATACTTTTTCTCGGGGATGTTGGTCTTTTTCAATGCTACATCTATGTTTACTGTTGCAATATCTTCCAGACTCATCTGCCGAAAAGGCTGGGCGAGTGGCAGTTGCTGGAGAAACGGGATACTTTGGTGATCGACTGTGCGACCGCACTCCAGGCAGGTAAAGCCGTGTTGCCGGAACAGCTCCAGAAATTGGGGGGCGCGCAGGCGGTTGATATGTTTCAATGAGTGGTTAAACCAACGGTTCCATTGTTGCTCGCTGTATTTCAGGTATTCCAGATGGTTTCTTCCCGAACCGGGTGGTGAATATTCGTCGGACATCCGGATTCGATGCAGGGCGATCCCTCCTGGCTTGAGTATACGCCAGCTCTCTTTCAGCAGAAGAGGAATGACCTCCTTCGGGACACACTGCAGAACCAGATTGCTGATTACAACATCAACCTCTCCGTCCTTGAATGGCAGGGCGGTGGTGTCAAACGGGGCGTGATACGCTCCGCCAAGCAGTTGGCAGGCTTCGGAAAAACTGCTTGCCTGCTCGATTTCCTGTAGCCGTTGGTGGATCTTCTCAACCGGCATGCCCGAGGCCTGGGCCAACTGTTCACCCCGTTTACGGTATTCCTCCACGGTTTGGATGAACAGATCATCCGCAGCCAGGCGGGAAACGTCGAATGTGTCTACCCGGGCACCAGCCAACCCGAATCCGAGTGGGACGGCAGATACCCATCCCGTTCCCAGCTCTACTACATGTTTCCCTTCCACACCATCACACCAGCGGCGGCTCATCTTCAGCAATACTTCGGTGTTATTGAAACGGGTCGACGATGAGACCTGGGAGAGTTCGCCAAATCGACGTAGCATCTTTTCATAAAGGGGACGGCCATACGGCAAGTTTGAAAATGTATAGCTGATTCCCCATTTCATCCACCATCTGATTGGCATCAGTACGATTCTCCTTGTATCCGCAGTCCGGTTTTTTTTTGTTGAGTAAATTGAAGGGCAGGTGGATGCATGATACAAAAAACGTGTGTATGTGTCAGGCCGGATTGTTTGTCGTTTGGGGAAATGCCCTGACCAGTCCGGTATGGAGCAGAATATTTGCTTTTCTTAACATATGATTGTTTTTTCAGGGAACAGCTCCAATTCTCCAAAACAGAGATCTCGGTGTTGTTTCGGACTATCCTTTAGCTGGATGCTGCTGCTTTTATCCGGCCAGGCTATCCGGAGCCTTGCTGCGAACCGCTTTGCCACGGCTGAATACGATATATTGTTGCCTGGACAATGGCGGCATTGCGGCCCATGTCTGTTTCCGTGATATCCGGAATGAAGTACGGATGAACCTACAGAGAGTAACCAAACCATGACTTCAGTTTTCGGCGATGTGTTTACCGAGATGGCGGTACTGTTGTTGCTGGCAGCCGTTATAGGTGCCATTGGCATCAGATTGCGCCAGCCCCTGATAGTCGCTTTCATTGCTGTGGGTATTCTTGTGGGGCCGTCAGTGCTCGGCTGGGTGTCCGCCAATGATCAGGTGGACTTGCTGGCCAAACTGGGTATTGCCCTGCTGCTATTTGTGGTCGGGCTGAAACTGGACCTGCACATTATTCGCACCATGGGTCCCGTGGCGCTGGCAACCGGTTTGGGGCAAGTCTTTTTTACCTCGATTGTCGGCTACTTTATTGCCGTCTGGTTGGGAATGGGCTTGGTGACAGCCCTTTATGTAGCGATTGCATTGACCTTCTCCAGCACCATCATTATCGTCAAACTGCTCTCCGATAAACGGGAGGTGGATGCGCTGCACGGGCGTATCGCCATCGGATTTCTTATTGTTCAGGATATTGTAGTAGTGCTGGTGATGATCGGCCTTACCGCATTGGGCAAGACCGGCGATGCAACTACGCTGGGACGGGAGGCGATTGAGGTTCTGATAAAGGGCGTCCTGTTTATCGCCATCATCGGGTTGCTGATGCGCTACGTGTTGACACCACTGCTGCATCAGTTGGCCCGTTCGCCCGAACTGCTGGTGCTGTTCGCTATTGCCTGGGCGGTAGCCTTGGGGGCAGCAGGTACGCATCTGGGTTTCAGCAAGGAGGTGGGGGCCTTTCTGGCTGGGGTATCGCTGGCCTCGACGCCTTACCGCGAGGTTATCGGCGCGCGCCTGGTGAGTCTGCGGGATTTTCTGTTGCTGTTTTTTTTCATCGATCTGGGTGCCGGGCTGGATCTATCCATGCTCGGCGCGCAGGTGGTACCGGCAATCATCCTTTCACTGTTCGTGCTTGTCGGCAATCCGTTGATTGTGATGGTTATCCTGGGAGCCATGGGTTACCGCAAGCGCACCGGATTTCTGGCCGGTCTGACGGTAGCCCAGATTAGTGAATTTTCGCTTATTCTGGGGGCATTGGGACTGAGCCTGGGCCATATCGACACCCATACCATGGGACTCATAACGCTGGTGGGGCTGATCACTATCAGCGCTTCTACCTACATGATTCTGTATTCCCATCTACTCTATGAGTGGCTGTCCCCCTGGCTGGGACCCTTCGAACGCAAACAGCCATGGCGGGAAGCCACTCAGGCCGGAAGTCCGGAGCAGGGTGGATACGATGTTATTCTGTTCGGCCTGGGGCGGTTCGGTGCGGGCATTGCGCAGGAACTGCGGCAACGGGGCTATCGGGTACTTGGTGTGGATTTTGACCCCGATCTGATTCGCCGTCTTGAGGGACTTGGTTATGCAGTACGCTATGGTGATGCTGAAGACCCGGAATTTCTCGCCACCCTGCCGCTCGACCGGGCGCAATGGGTGTTGAGCAGCTTGCGAGAAATGCCGGTCAATCTCGCACTGCTCCACGGGTTGCGTGACCATGGATACGATGGGTGTGTGGCAGTAACTGCTCATACCGCCACCGATGCCAGACTGCTGAAACAGGCGGGTACCGATCAGGTATTGATCCCGTATTCCGATGCAGCTGCAGAGGCTGTCGACAACCTGTTTGGCAAAGGCCTCAAAAAAACGGACGAGGCCAACAAGAGAGGAGGACAGTGATATGCAGAGATTCAAGAATATTCTTTGCGTTGTAGCACCTGATTCCGACAATCACATAGCACTGGAACGCGCTGTTGATCTGGCCGGGAACAACCAAGCTTATCTTACCGTAGTCAAGGTAATTGATGAAATATCATCCGGCATGAAATTGCTCAACCGGGATTTTCGGGAAAAAATAATTGCAGGACACCAGAAAGAACTGCAAGAGCTGGTTGCTCCCTGGAATAAAAAAAACAGGATTCAAAGCCAAGTGCTTATTGGTATCCCTTTTCTGGAAATAATCCGCGAGGTGCTTCGCAACAAACGTGATCTGGTGATCAAAACAGCCGAAAGCGGCGGCCTGCTGGACCGGGTTTTTGGCAGTGATGACATGCATTTGTTGCGCAAATGCCCATGCCCGGTATGGTTGGTCAAGCCAAAATCACCCAAAACATATCGCCGGATACTGGCGGCGGTAGATATTGATGATTACTATTCGCCGGAAGAGCTGAAAACAAGGCACCTTCTCAATATTCAGATTCTTGAAATGGCTGCTTCATTGGCCCTGTCGGAATTTGCCGAACTGTATATTGTGCATGCCTGGGATGACATAGGCGAAAAAGCGATGCGGCACCCGTTCGCAGATATGCCAGAGGATAAAATTACTGCCTATGCTGAAGAGGAGAAACAGCGGCATAAGCAGAAACTGAATGAACTTGTAACTGATACACTCAATAAGCTGGGGCAGCTTGCCACGGAATACCTCAAGCCGAAAACTCTTCTGCTGAAGGGTTCACCGCGCAAAGAGATTCCGGTTTTCTCCTCAAAAATCGAGGCTGACCTAGTGATCATGGGAACCGTGGCCCGAACAGGTGTTCCCGGGTTCTTCATGGGAAATACAGCAGAAACCATTCTTAACCGGCTTGATTGTTCGATACTTGCAGTAAAGCCACCAGGATTTGCAACACCAGTCACATTGGAAAAACGGGAGCAGTAGTTCGTTCGCCTGCTCTGGCAAGCTGCCCTTGACATATCAGTTTATGGGTTTATAACCAAAGACAATCCTACAAAAACCGTTCAATTAACATCAGGGGCCAGGGCGGGAGCATACTTTCATGACTTTGTTACCCCAAACAGCAGCTTTGAGCGGAAAGAGTCACTCCAGGCAAAAACTGGTGAAACGTAACTCGTAGCCCGTAGGGTGTATAAACGAAGTGCCACACCCATACAGGCAGAATCCCGCATACCCAGCTAGGATCCTCCCCCTTTCTTCATCTTCTTCCCTTCTGCGGCGCGGCGCTTGCGCACCTCTTTCGGATCAGCAATCAGCGGCCGGTAAATCTCCACTCGGTCGCCCTCATACAGTACCGTATCCTGTTTGACCGGCCTGGAAAAAACCCCCACTTTGGTCTCCGGTGTCAGCTTCAGCCCGGGGAACTTGTCCAGAATACCGGATTGCAGAATGGCCTGTTTCGCAGTCGTCCCCTCTTCTACCTTGAGCGGAATAATCATCTGGCGCTCCGGCAGAGCGTAGGCCACCTCAACTGCAATCTTTTTTTCCTCAGTTTTTTCCATAGATCTCTACCGCCCGTTTGCAGAAAGCATCCACCATGGTATTGGCTATCTGGCTGAACGCCGGTCCGGCCGCCATTCCCACCAACCGGTTGGAAAACTCGAACTCCAGGTCAAAAGAGACCTTGCAGGCCCGTTCACCCAGGGGATCGAAACGCCAGAAGCCCTCCAGCAGACGAAACGGCCCCTCCACCAGACGCATCTCCACCATCTTGTCCCGCTGCATTCTGTTGCGGGTAGTAAAAGTTTTGTGAAACGCACCTCGCGCCAGCTCCAGGCTGGCGGTTACTTCGTCGTCGCTGCGCTCGAGCTCGGTTGCCGAGCGGCACCACTCCAGGAACTTTGGGTATGAGGCGATATCATCTACCAGCGCATACATCTCCGCAGCACTGTATGGAATAAGGGCAGTTTTACTAATACAGGTCACAAGTACTAACCAAAATCAAGCAGTCCGATAACATTGAGAAATATGACAATCACCGCCAATGGCGCCACATAACGGGTCAAAATATACCACAGTTGATAGCCGCTCCCCTGCAGACCCAACTCCTCCATGGTGACCTTACGGCTCAGGGTCCAGGTAGCAAACAGAGCGATAAACAACCCACCCAGCGGAAGAATCACATTAGCCGTGGCAAAGTCGAGCAGATCGAAAAAGGTCAGACCAAACAGCTTCTGCTCTGACCACAGATTGAACGAGAACACCGTTCCCAATCCCACCACCCAGGTTACCAACCCCGCCCAGGCCGATGCCATCACCCGTGTCATGCCGTGATTTTCCACCAGCCAGGCAACCGCCGGTTCAATCAGGGAGATAGCGGAAGTCCAAGCTGCAAACACCAGCAACACAAAAAACAGCGTACCGAAAAACACGCCGCCGGGCATGTTACCGAACGAGATTGGCAGCGTCTGGAAAATCAGTCCCGGTCCGGCCCCCGGCTCCAGGCCGTACGCAAACACGATGGGGAATATAGCCATGCCGGCCATCAGTGCTACCAGCGTATCGGCCAGGGCGATAATCACCGAGGTCTGGGTGATGGACGCCTTTTCCGGCAGGTAGGAACCATAAACCATTATCGCCCCCATCCCCAGGCTGAGGGTAAAAAAGGCGTGACCCATCGCAATCAGCACCGAAGCCGGAGTCAGCTTGCTGAAGTCCGGGGTAAACAGAAAGGCAATCCCCTCTGCAAAGCTGCCGGTGCTCATGGCGTAACCCACCAGCATCGCCAGCAGCACGAACAACGCCGGCATCAGAAACCGCACTGCCTTCTCCAGACCGCTCTGTACCCCGCGGGAGACCACGATCATGGTCATCACAATGAATATGGTGTGCCAGGCCAGCAGCCGCTCCGGATCGGCAATCAACCCCTCGAAAAGCGCCCCGATCTGCTCCCCGGTGGCACCACTGAACATCCCGCCAGCCGCCCGAAACACATAGGCCATCGCCCAACCGGCAATAACGCTATAGTAGGAAAGAATCAAAAACCCGGCCAGCACCCCAACCCAACCCAGATACTGCCATGCCGGATGGTGATGCCCCTCCCTGGCCAGCACCCGCATGGTATTGACAGGGCTCCGCCGCCCCCGGCGACCGATAAGAATCTCCGCCATCATGATGGGAATACCGATGCAGGCAATACAGATCAGATAGACAAGGACAAAAGCGCCCCCGCCATTTTCGCCGGTAATATAGGGAAACTTCCAGATATTACCCAGCCCCACTGCAGAACCCGTCGCCGCCAGGATAAAAGCCCAGCGCGACGACCACTGGCCGTGGAGAGAGATTCTTTTCGTCGCCATTGCCACCCCGAATTATTCTAATTGCTGTAATTGTGCGGGAATTTCCGGGATGGCTCAACTCGCCATTGGGGTATAATGACCAAATGGCAAAGAAAAAAAGCAAACCGGCCAACGCAGGAGCAACCATTGCTCTCAACAAAAAGGCTCGCCACGACTACTTCATCACCGACCGTTTCGAAGCCGGTATCGTACTGGAAGGGTGGGAGGTCAAAAGCCTGCGCGCTGGGCGTATTCAGCTGAGCGACAGCTATGTGCTGATAAAGGACAATGAAGCCTGGCTGCTGGGAGCACTGATCACGCCGCTGCCAACAGCCTCGACCCACATCCACCCCGATCCCACCCGTACCCGCAAGCTGCTGTTGAACCGCACCGAGCTGGACAAACTGATCGGCGCCGTCGAACGCAAGGGGTTCACCCTGGTACCACTGGCAATGTACTGGAAACGCAGCCGGGCCAAACTGGAAATCGGACTGGCCAAAGGCAAACAGGCCCACGACAAGCGAGCCACCCAGAAAGAGCGGGACTGGCAGCGCCAGAAACAGCGCCTGCTCAAAAGCGGCTGAGCCATTTGCGGGGAACTTTCAAAACATCTATACTGTCTCACTACTACCAATAGGGGGCGACCTGGCTTCGACGCGGGTAGCAAAACCGAAGGTGCATGCCGAGGAGCAGATTCCCTCGTAAATCCAGCTGCACTCAAAGATAGTTGCCAACGACGACAACTACGCTCTGGCTGCTTAACCAGCCAGCCTCTGGCCCGGGCCTGTGCTTGTGCACCCGGACCCAGGGGTCGACTCTCACAAGATCGCTCTGACGCCCGTCCGGGGTCGATGAGCTAAAACCTTATCCGGACTCGCCGTTTGTTTTCCCTGCCTGTCGGGTAGCAAACGGTCAAACACAAAGACCAGGCTAAGCATGTAGAGCTGACGGCGGAGTGCTTGCGGACGCGGGTTCGATTCCCGCCGCCTCCACCAATTCAATTCCCAACAACATCCTAGAAAGCCCACAAGCCCGTATAAAAACGGGCTTTTTTATTGCCTACACGTCCAATAAGGTCTAAAGTTACCCCATAGAATCCTGAACCCGGCAGGGGTAACTTTAGGGGTTACCCCACAGCGACCGGAAGAGTTACCCCAAATGCCACTGACAGATACCGCAATCAGGAAAGCCAAACCCAGGGACAAACAGTACAAACTGCTTGATGAGCGCGGGCTGTTCCTCTTATCACCCCCAAGGGCGGGAAATGGTGGCGATTCAAATATCGATTTGACGGCAAGGAAAAGCTGCTCTCCCTCTGCACCTACCCCGACGTGAGCCTGAAGGATGCCCGGAAACGACGGGATGAGGCCCGTAAGCAGGTTGCGGATGGGATCGATCCCGGCGCGGCAAAAGTGGGCGGGAAAAATCAACGCAGTGCGGGGATGCAGCAGGCTGGGGCTAAACCCGAGCCTGCCAGTAGCCCCGCACAAGCGGGAACAAAGGGTAACCAAGCCAAGCCAGAAAGGGGCACTGAGCCGGTTGCGGAGTTTTCGGAGCATCCGGCGGCGATGAATCCCGGACCAGCGTAGCCCGCTGCGAAGCCGCAAGACCTTGGCTCCGTCTTTTTGGGGCGAAGGGCGCCGCGGCGGAGTGCGGATGGGAATGGAGGGGGCTGAACCTGAACGGAGCCGCGTAACTTGCAAGCGGCGTGACGGGCGGTCAGAGAGCCTTCACACCTCCCCGAGTTTTATGAAGATCTTGACCCGGAAGGATCGGAAAAACGCTTGTAGACCTGCTCCCCCAACCATTTCGATACAACATCTTACAATTCGGGATTGCTCATATAGTTGGTGAATAACTCCTCGTTCAAATCCATGCGTTCAATGAAAAGCGACTCCAGGGCTTCACGGAACACCAACTGGAACTTGTCAGCCGGATTTGCCTCGGCGGCGCGGCGCAGGGCGTCATCCAGCACAGCCGCTTCAGCCAGTTGGTCGAAAAAGAGCTGGTCCGCTTCCGTCAATTCAGAGCCAAACCGTTCATTGATGATGTCGATCAGACTGGAGAGCGCTACATCCTCATCCCGCACCATGCCGGTTCCGACTTCCCTGGGACCATCAAGCGGTTTCGCTGCACCATCGCCAAGACTGATCGAGCCTTCGCTGATCTTCTGAAGCCGGTAATAATCCAGCTCCACCTCTTCATCGAACTGGTAGCCGGGTCCGCTCTTCCGTTTGGGCAGCTTCAAAACCAAATGGCGCAAGTAGGTATAGAGCTTCTCAAGGTCACTGTCCTGATAGGGAATCACCTGGCTCAGAAACGCATAGAGATTACGAAATGCCTGGGTCTTGCCACGCCACAGCTCGGCTTCTTCCTCTTCCTGCTCCTGCAAGTCCTGGAAACGCGCTACTGCCTGATCCAGGATGGCGTTCATATTCTTGTGGTCGGAAGGCGACTGCCGGCGTTTGGGGGGCGAAGAAGATCGCGCCAAAACCATCGACCTCCTGCTGGAGATAGATCCCGGAGGCATCCAGCTCGCTCTTGACCTCATAGAGCCGATCCGGATCAACCTCTTCCCCCATGACCGAGCCTTCGTAATACTGCCGGAACGCCTGCTGAATCTCCTCAGGATCATTCACGAAGTCGAGAACAAATGTATCTTCTTTCAAGGGATGGGTACGGTTGAGCCGGGAGAGCGTTTGCACCGCCTGAATCCCGGCAATACGCTTGTCCACGTACATGGTATGCAGCAAGGGCTGATCGAATCCGGTCTGATACTTCTCAGCGACCAGCAAAACGCGGAAATCCGGTTTGGCGAAGGTCTCCGGCAGCTCCTTTTCCCTGATGCCATTATTCATCTCCACCTCGGTATAGGTCTTTTCCGGCACCTGGTCATCCTCGACCGTGCCGGAGAAGGCTACCAGGCTCTTGATCGGATACCCCTTCTCCTTGATGTAGTGGTCAAACGACTGCTTATAGCGCACCGCCTCCAGGCGCGAGCCCGTTACCACCATGGCCTTGGCGTGACCACCGATCTTGTGCCGGGTATGCTGATAGAAATGCTCGACCATGATTTCTGTCTTTTGTGCGATATTGTGCGGGTGCAACCGCAGAAACCGCGCCAGCGCCCGCGCCGCTTTTTTGCGCTCGACCTCGGGGTCGTCTTCACAGGCCTTGATCAGCCGGAAATAGGTTTTATAACTGACATAATTGGCCAGCACATCCATGATGAAGCCTTCCTCGATGGCCTGCCGCATGGTGTAACGGTGCGAGGGTTCGCCATTGCGTCCGAATATGGCCAGGGTCTTGTGCTTCGGCGTGGCGGTAAAGGCAAAGAAACTCATATTGGGCTGGCGGCCACGTTTTGCCATGGAGCGGAACAGCCGCTCC
>Ga0256839_1003200_pt1 | contig 17119 bp, 14 predicted proteins | sample 354166metaG_FD_185968 | JGI IMG/M metagenome (GOLD analysis project Ga0256839, IMG submission 185968) | Hydrothermal vent microbial communities from Mid Atlantic Ridge, Atlantic Ocean - 354-166 | ecosystem: Environmental > Aquatic > Marine > Hydrothermal vents | place: Atlantic Ocean: Mid... | reverse complement strand
GACGGCAATACGCCCTGACAGGTGCTTCGTCCGAAAAAAGCGGGCTACGGGGCGGCAGCCATTCTATCTTTGTTATAAACGGGCCATGTAAATCAATGACTTGGGGCTTAACTTAATGGCATTGCGCTATGGGGGTGAGGAGTTCTGCGTGTTATTGCAAGACACCAGCGCTGACAATGCAGTGACGGTGGCAGAGCAGATCCGCAAGAAGATCGAAATCTCGAAAATGTCACGCAGCGACAGCGGTGAAGAACTGCGACCGGTGACAGTGTCGATTGGTGTCTGCGGCGCCATGCGCTGGGATACCGCAGAATCGCTGATAGACAAAGCCGACAAGGCGCTTTACCAATCCAAGGGCGATGGGCGTAACCGGGTATCGGTAAGCGCCGAGCATTGAGTGTCGGGGTTCATTGCCGCTTGAGTCAATGCCTGAGCCGTTTAATCTGATCTACCGTCGCTGCTCGCCCATCATTCGTTGTATTTCCTGCATGGGGTTGAACTTCTGGTAGTTTTTTCCTGGCTGGAATGCCTTTTCCGTCAGTTTTGGCGTTTCTATCTTACTGACGATGACCTGGTTGCCGTTTCTCAGATCGCGCACCTGCATGGGAAAGCCGTCGAGTTCGGGGGTCAGGGATTTGGCGAATTTCCCGGCTGCGGGCCCCGTCATTTTGGCGGATTTCTCGGCGAGTTTTTTCGACAGGCGAAACATTTTCTGCATGGTGCGGTAGTCGGCATCTGAGATGCCGGCTGCCTTGGTGGTGGCGACACAGGCTTCGGCGGTTTTGATGCCATCGGTGTAGATGTCGGTGAGGGTGCAGGGAACGCCATTGACCTTGATTTTACTGGTGGTGGGCTTGACTTCTACTTTCGGTGCGGGGGGCGGGGTAACGGAAGACAGGCCAAGACGTGCTTCGAGCGCCTTGCGCTGTTCTTCGGGAAGATTTTGCAGTTGCGCGAGCATGGTCTGGCGCATGACGTCCATCATGCTGGCAGTCTGTTCGATGGTATTGCTGTCGATCTCGAAATATTTCTTCTCCTGGTCGTTGATCATCACGATTTTCTCGGATGTCGTATCCATGATAAATCGCCCGTTTTTCTCGGGCGCTGAGATCAATACCTTGTTGCCTTTTATCGACATGCTTTCCGGTGAGCCGGGGGCATTGGTCTTGAAGTGGATGACTGTGTCGGCCAATGCGCCATGGCTTAGGGTGGCAAGTGAGAGCGTTAAAAGGAAATGTCGGGTATTCATGGTTATTTCACCTGGGTGATGGTCTGGACAATGCGGTCTGTATCGACGCTGCCGCCGGTATCGACGTCGATTTGGCTGAGTCCTTGCGGGACCGGCTCGATATTTTGCAACTGATAGTCGAGTACCTTGCGGTCGGCATCCGAGATGTTGTCTTTTTCCTTGGCGCGCTGGCGCAGACGCTCTTCGAGTACCGCGTTGTCGGCGCTTGTGGTGACGACGGATAAGGGGATCGCAGCGTTTGTCGCCAACGTGGCAAATGGTGCAATTTGCTGTTGCTTCAGGAAGGTGGCATCAACGATCACCGGATAGCCTGCGGCGGTGATCAGCTGGGTCAGCTCGAGTAAGCGCGCATAGGTCTTTTCGGTGGTCTCACTGGAATAGAGGCCTTGGTTGAGTTCGCTGGTGGTGCTGTGCTGATCGGCAAACAGGCGTTTGCGCTCGCGATCGGAGCGGATGCGGTAGGCGCCGGTCTTTTCCAGCAGGCGTTGGCCGAGCCACGACTTGCCGCTGGCCGAGACGCCGCGCATCAGCACGATGAAGGGGTTTGTCTCGCGGGTGAAGGATTCCGCCAGATCGCTGTAGCTTTGGTATGCCGCGGTGACTGCTTTGCGTTCCTCTTCCGACAGTTCCTGCGCCAACCGGAACCCGGCGATCTTGGCGCGTACCAGCGCGCGGTAAACCTGGTAGAAACGCAGCAGTTGCAAACCTTCGTAGTCGCCAGTGTTCTCAAGGTAGCGATTCATCAGCCGCTGTGCCATGCCGGGCTGGCCGCGGTCGGTCAGATCCATGGTCAGGAAAGCCATTTCGCTGATGACGTCGATCCAACGGAACTCGTCGTTGAATTCGATGCCGTCGAAGATCACGACCTTGCCATCGACCAGCGTGATATTGCCCAGATGCATGTCGCCGTGGGATTCGCGGATGAACCCGCCGGCCTTGCGCTGTTGCAGCAGGGGCTTGAGTTTGAAGTATGCGGCTTCCGACCAGGCTTCGAGCCGGTCGAGCTGATCCAGCTGGGTATTGTCGCTGAGCAGGGGGCGAATTTGCTCGAAGTTCTGCGCCACCGGCGCATAGACTGATTCGGCCGAGCCCAGGTCCGTTTCTTCACCCGCGACCGCGGCGTTGGCGTGAAATTCAGCAACAATGTCGGCGATCGAGTCGATGATGTCGTTGTCGAGCTTGCCGGCGGCCAGCACCTTATCGAGCAGTTGTTCCTGATCGAAACGGCGCATCTTGACTGCGTATTCGATGGCCTCGCCCTCGCCACCGATCCGTGGCTGCTCGATGCTGCCAGTGATCGGGACGGCTTCGAGATAGATTTGCGGTGCAAGGCGGCGGTTGAGGCGGATCTCCTCTTCGCAAAAGTGTTCGCGGTCTTCGAGCTTGAGGAAATTCAGAAAGCCGAAGTCCAACGGTTTCTTGATTTTGTAGGCGTAGTCGCCAGCGAGCAGTACGGAAGAAATATGGGTTTCGAGCAACTGGACGTCATCAGCTGGATGCGGGAAGGGTTTCTGCGCCTGCAGATTCTTGACCAGTCGTGCATGTTGTTCGACGCTCGTCAGCGGTTCCATTATGATATTGCCCCTTTTACTCGGCTCAGGTTACAAAGTTCAACCTGGACATTATTACCGTGCTTCGTAACGTCGAAGCGGCCCATGTGCAGCGCAATGATAGACTAGTCCTCCCAACGGCTCCAAACGGGTTCGCACTGCCAGCCCCCTTTTTTCACAGTCTCTGAATCTCTGGAAATCCATGACCAAACCCCGCAAGAAACAGTCGCGCCGCCGTGGTGGCAGATCACGCATCTGGCGAGCATTGCTCTGGCTGCTGCTGATCGCCATTGGCCTCGGTCTGGTGGTCGGCATCCCCTGGGTGTGGAAGCTGGACAGGCAGGTGACTTCCCGTTTTGAAGGCAATCGCTGGGAGCTGCCAGCGCGCGTCTATGCACGTCCGCTGGAGCTGTATGCTGGGCTGAAGCTGTCGCCGACCGCACTCAGGCGGCAGCTGGAATGGTTGCACTATGTCAAGGTGCATGCGGTGCGCAAGCCAGGTGAGTACAGCGTCAAGGGTGGCCGTTTCGACATCTACACCCGCAGTTTCAACTTTCCGGACGAGCGCCAGCCGGCACAGCGCATTCTGCTGGCGATCCGCGATGGCCGGCTTGCGTCCATCAAGGATGCTGCGAGCAACAAACCGCTCGGGTTGTTTCGCATGGAGCCGGTGCGCATCGCCAACATCTACCCGCGCCACAATGAAGACCGCGTGCTGGTCAAGCTCGATGAGGTGCCGCCGCTGCTGGTCAAGGCGTTGCTGAAGATCGAGGACAAGGCTTTTTATGAACACCACGGTGTCAGGCCGACCTCAATCCTGCGGGCGATGATCGCCAACCTCAAAGCGGGGCGCACCGTGCAGGGGGGCAGTACGCTGACGCAGCAGTTGGTGAAGAATTTCTTTCTCTCCAATGAAAAGACCATTGTTCGCAAGCTCAACGAAGCGATCATGGCGTTGCTGCTGGAGTGGCATTACGACAAGGATGAGATTCTCGAAGCCTATCTGAATGAAATCTATCTCGGCCAGGATGGTGCCCGCGCGGTGCATGGTTTTGGTCTGGCCAGCCAGTTTTACTTTCAGCGTCATCTGTCGGAACTGTCGCCAGAGCAGCTCTTGTTGCTGGTGGGCATGGCCAAGGGCGCGTCCTATTTCGACCCGCGTCGGCATCCGCAGCGGGTGCGGGCACGGCGCGATATCGTGGTTCAGGTGCTGGTGCGCGAAGGCGTGCTGGGTGAGGACGCGGCGCAGATACTGCTTAACCGCCCGCTGGGCGTGACTCGCAAAGTGCCTTCCAGCGTCACCCGCTATCCGGCGTTTCTCGATCTGGTGCGCAAGCAGCTGCGGCGTGACTACCGCGATGAGGACTTACAGAACGAGGGTCTGGTGGTGTTCACCACGCTTGACCCGGAGATTCAATTCCAGACCGAGCAGGCTGTCGTCAATCAGCTGGCAAAGATCGAGAAGGATCGCGGTCTTGAATCCGGCATTCTGCAGGGTGCAATGATGGTGGCGTCGGTGGATCAGGGCGAGGTGCTGGCATCAGTCGGCGGGCGTGATCCGCGCTATGCCGGTTTCAACCGCACTTTGGCGATGCAGCGGCCGATCGGTTCGATGGTGAAGCCGGCAGTCTATCTCACCGCGCTGGCGCACCCGCGCATCTACAATCTGCTGACACCGCTCGACGACAGCGAGTTGGTACTGGAATTGCCCAATGGTGATGTCTGGGCGCCGGGCAATTACGATCACGAAAATCACGAGAACGTCACCGTCATCTCGGCACTGGTGCATTCCTACAATATTGCCAGCGTTCGCCTGGGGCTGCATGTGGGCATCGACAATGTGGTGAAAATGTTGCGCGCGCTGGGCGTTACCAGCCATATCAACCCCTATCCGGCGCTGTTGCTGGGGGCGCTGGACATTCCGCCGATCGAGGCGTTGCAGATGTATCAGACCATTGCTGCCAACGGCTACCGCACTCCGCTGCGTGCGATTCTGGCGGTAGTCGATCAGCAGGGGCAGACGCTACAACGTTACCCGCTGGAGGTGGAGCAGGTGGTGCCATCCGAACCGGTGTTCCTGCTCACCACGGCGTTGCAACAGGTGACCGAGCGCGGCACGGCGCGGGCGCTGCAATACCTGTTGCCGCCGGATCTGAAAGTGGCGGGCAAGACCGGCACCACGAACGACCTGCGTGATAGCTGGTTTGCCGGTTTTTCCGGTTCCCACGTCGCTGTCACCTGGGTGGGCCGTGATGACAACCAGCCCACCGGCCTGACCGGATCGTCGGGTGCGCTGCGGGTCTGGGCTGCTGCGGTGCGCAAGCTCGATACCACACCATTGACGCCGGTCGAGCCGGATACCGTACAATGGGCCATGGCCGACATCGAATATGGCCTGCTGACCGATGGTCAGTGTGGCGAGGCCGTCTGGCTGCCGTTCCTGCCGGGGTCAGTGTTTCCAGGCCAGCTCGACTGCGATGCGCTGTACATGGAAGATGAGGAGGTGTTTGTGCCTGAGGCCAACGGTGGAAGCCGGACAGTGTCAACCACGGACACAGCACCCACTACCGCGAAACCGCGGGGTGGCAAGAGAACATGGGGAACTTTTCGTTGAAACCGAACATATCTATTGTGTGGCGCACTATCGCGCTGACGCTGCTCGCATCGACGCTGTTACTGGCCGGTTGTGCTACCGGCCCGGTGACCACGCAGACGCGAATCCCGCGCCCGGCACCGCCACCGGCTGCGCCACAGCCACAGCAGCCGGCCATGCCCCAGCCGGAGCCAGGCGTCGAAACCATGCCGCTGGAACGTGGCGAGCCACTGCGTCCCCAAGCCATGCCACAGCCTGAACTGCTCCCGCCCGGTGACATGACGGTCGAGGATGTGCAAACGGCAGTAGACGTGGCGCCCGAAGCCCCGTCCGATAATCCGGTGGTCGTGAGCCTGCTGCAACAGGCCGACAGCCTGGCGGCCAGTGGTCAGCTCGACCGTGCCGCCGCCAGCGTCGAGCGCGGCCTGCGGATTGCGCCAAAAGACGCCTCGTTGTGGCAGAAACTGGCGCGCATCCGGCTGGAGCAGGGCAAGTATCACCAGGCCGAGTCGATGGCGAAAAAGTCCATCGCGCTGGCGCGGGGTCGTCCCGGCATGATCGCCGACAACTGGAAGCTGATCGCCGAAGCGCGTCAGGCCAGGGGGGATGCGGTGGGGGCGCAACGGGCGTTGGATAAAATGATGCAGTACAGCCAGTAATGAATGGCAGCAAGCTCGTGGTATCGTCATCCCCGCTGGATACGGTGATCCAGTCACAGCGATGTGAACCGACCACGGTGGAAGCCTTCCCTGGCACTGGATTCCGGCCTCCTGCCGGAATGACGGAGTTGGCGCCAGCGCGGTCACTAAAAGTCCTGTCCACCAATGCCTGAAGGCGATCCCGCCAGCACTGCGGTCGACGTGTCGTACACCGTCGATGAGGTGTTGGGTGACGGTGGTCTGCTTTGCCGCACGATTCCGGGCTTCGCTGTTCGAGAGGGGCAGTTGCAGATGGCCGCTGCCGTACAACAGGCGCTCGACCAGCATCAGGTGCTGGTGGCGGAAGCGGGCACTGGCATTGGCAAGACCTTCGCCTATCTCGTGCCGGCGTTGCTCACCGAGGGCAAGGTCATCGTCTCCACCGGTACCAAGCATCTTCAGGATCAGCTCTATCACAAGGATCTGCCAACGCTGCTGGATGCCCTCAAGGTGCCTGTCAATGCGGTGTTGCTGAAGGGCCGCGCCAATTACCTCTGTCTGCATCGACTGGAGCAGGCGTTGCAAGGCTCGCGTCAGCGCGGTCATCAGGATTTCCGTTTGCTGTGGCAGCTCGATGATTGGCGGCGCAGCACCGACACCGGCGACCGTGTCGATTTTCCGCTGATTGCAGAAGACCACATGATCTGGCCGCGGGTGACTTCCACGGTTGAGAATTGTCTCGGCCAGGAGTGTCCGGACTACGCAAAATGTTTTGTCGTACGGGCGCGCAAGGCAGCGCATGAGGCTGACATGGTGGTGATCAACCACCATCTGTTCTGCGCCGATCTGGCGCTCAAGGATATCGGCTTCGGCGAACTGTTGCCGGTCGCGGATGCCATCATCATCGACGAAGCACACCAGCTGCCGGAGACGGCGGTTCGCTTTTTCGGTGACTCGCTCACCAGTCGGCAGATTCAGGATCTGGGCCGCGAAACGTTGTTCGAGGCAAGAACCGAAGCGCCCGACATGCCGGAACTGATCGAGGCTGCGGACGCGTTGCCGGTGTTGGTCAATCGGTTCCGGCTGGTGATGGGGCAGGCGGGCAGACGCGCGGCGTGGCTGCCATTTCTGCGCAATCCGCGCGTCGAGAAGGCCTATCGAGAGTTGCAGCAGGGTCTGGAAACGCTGCTCGCCAATCTCGAAGAAGCGGCGGTTCGCAGCCAGGGATTGCAGGTTTGCTTCCGGCGGACGCAGCTGATGCTGGCCCAGGCCAAGGCGCTGGAATCAAGCCAGGATGATCGCATTCAGTGGTACGAGACCAGCAAGCTGGGGTTTTCGTTGAACAATACACCTTGTGAGGTAGCTGAGACCTTTCGCAAGCACATGGAGACGCTTGATTCGGCTTGGGTGTTTACCTCCGCAACGCTGGCCGTGGGTCAGGATTTCAGCCATTTCACCCGCCGGCTTGGCTTGGATGAGCCGATCAGCGGTCAGTGGGATAGTCCTTTCGACTACAACAACAATGTGCTGATGTTGTTGCCGCAGGGAATGCCGATGCCGTCCAGCCCCGGCTATGCACGTGAGGTCTGTGATCTGGCGTTGCGGCTGATCGATGCAACGCCGGGCGGCGTTTTTCTGCTGTTCACCAGCCATCGGGTGCTGCAAGAGGCCAACGCGATTTTGCGCCAGCGTGTCGATCGTGAGCTGCTGGTGCAGGGTGAAGCGCCACGGCAGGATCTCATTGCCCGCTTTCGCGAGGCTGGAAATGCCGTGCTGCTCGGCACCAGTGGATTTTGGGAGGGAGTCGATGTGCGTGGCGCGGCGCTCTCATGTGTCATCATCGACAAGCTGCCGTTTGCCTCGCCCGGTGATCCGGTGATGGAAGCGCGGCTCGAAGCGCTGAAGAAAAAGGGCGGCAATCCGTTCATGGAATACCAGCTGCCACAGGCGGTGATCGGCCTGAAGCAGGGTGCCGGGCGGTTGATTCGGGGTGTCAGCGATCGCGGTCTGCTGGTGCTGTGTGACCCACGCTTGCAGCAGAAAGCCTATGGGCGACGTTTTCTCGATAGCTTACCGTCGATGCCGGTGACCCGTGATCTGGATGATGCGATCTATTTTCTGCGCCATGTGGTCGCGCAGCAGGAGGACGAACCATGAAACTGCTCGCCATCGACAGTGCCACTGAAGCCTGCTCGGCTGCTTTGTGGCTGGACGGAGAGATCATCTCGCGCTTTGAACTGGCGCCACGCCGTCATACTGAACTGCTGTTGCCGATGGTGGACGCCGTACTCGCCGAAGCGGGTTTGCAACTGCCCCAACTCGACGCCCTCGCATTTGGCCGCGGCCCCGGATCATTCACCGGCGTGCGCATCGCCACCGCCAGTGTGCAGGGTCTGGCCTGGGCGGCTGGACTGCCAGTGGTGCCAGTCTCGACGCTGGCGGCCATTGCCCAGGGCATGATCGATGCGCAGGGTGCAGAGACGGTCGCCTGCGCCATCGACGCGCGCATGGGCGAGGTCTACTGGGCGCAGTACTGCCGCAATGCGCGAGGTGTGGCCGAACTCGTGGGGGACGAGGTGGTTGTGCCGCCTGTGGAAGTACCGCTCACGCCCGAACTGAAAGCGTGGCACGCCGCCGGTACAGGCTGGGGCGTCTATGCTGACGTGCTGCGCGAACGACTGGATTCGCAGGCCGTCGATATCGACGGTGAACGGCTGCCGGACTCGCGCGAGATTGCAAAACTGGCGGTCGATGCTTTTTCCCGTGGCGTCGCAGTGACGCCGGAGCAGGCGCTGCCGGTCTATCTTCGTAACAAGGTGACGCATCAGCGCGGTGGTAAGCTGTGATGGATGTAAAGATTTTGTTGTTTTCCCGTTCACACGCGCCGCTGTCAGGTGCGCCTGGAGGAGGCTGCCGGCCAAGGATGGCAGGTTGAGGCTTGCGCGGCAGGAAGCCGCTCAAGCCGACCCCGGAAGGTGTGCCTGACAGCGGAATTAAGCGTGTGTGGGGCGGCTTTTCTTTGGTTACTTTCTTGCAGCTGTTGGCAAGAAAGTAACTCGCCCCCACCGGAGGGGGCGAAAAATGCAGGACGCCAAAGACAACTACGAGCAGTTTTGATGGAAATATCGACGTAACAACGCGAAGTCATTCCCAGCACTACTCTTATTGATAACTCAAATTTCGGAGTTCATCCGAGTAGAATATTGGGATCATTGGTAAAAACATCGCAACCTGATGGCTTCCCCCTTTGCCAAAGGGGGATTGAGGGGGGATTTATACCACCTCATCAGACCAAAACTCCACAGCACCAATCCCTCCAAACCTCCCTTTGCGAAAGGGAGGCTGTTGGTGGCTCCTCCGCGACGGAGCTACATTCCAGCTTCCGCCTTTCCCGGGGAACTGGCTGATGTGCAAATCTGAACTCCGAAACTTGAGATGATAATTATCGCGCCGCCTGCTGCAACAAGCGATCCAGCTGATCCGCAAATGTCTTACGATCCCCATGATTCAACGCTGGCGGACCGCCGGTATCCACACCACTGGAACGCAACGACTCCATGAAATCCCGCATGTTCAGGCGCGCCCGGATATTGTCGCGAGTGTAGCGCTCGCCGCGCGGACTCAGCGCCGTCGCCCCTTTGTCGATGACCTCGGACGCCAGCGGAATATCGGCGGTGATGACCAGATCCCCCGGCTCGACGCGACGCACGATTTCATCATCGGCAACATCGAAGCCCGATCCGACCTGAAGGAAACGAATATGCGGTGACGGCGGTACGCGAATTGGTTGATTGGCGATCAGCGTCGTTGTCGTCTGTGTTCGCTCCGCCGCGCGGAACAGGATTTCCTTGATCACGACGGGGCAGGCGTCGCCGTCTATCCAGATTTTCATGTGTGGCTCTGTTGTTGATTGATGTGGAGAGTGTACCGCTGATTTACTTTGTCTTGGTGGTAGATGTATTAGGGGGCACGGCAGGGGCAGCCCTCCCTGGCACTGGATTCCTGCATCCCGGCAGGAATGACAGCACTCCGTCATCCTCGCAGGAAGCGGGGAACCAGTTACAGGGACGTATGCCACAGCAGGTAGAAGCCCTTTCCGGCACCGCAGTCTGGCACCGCAGCAGGAATGACGCCCATTCATGGTGTTCCTACCGGCACTCCTGTATGCTGCGCGTCCCTCCGTTAGACTTTTCTAATATATGACCGATCAAAACAAGCCTGTGGGCGACTTCGCCGCACTGGGCCTTTCCGATAGTATTCTTTCCGCCGTTGCCAAGCAGGGCTACAGCGAACCTTCAGCAATCCAGCAGCAGGCGATTCCAGCCGTGCTTGCCGGGCGTGATCTGATGGCCGCTGCCGCTACTGGCACCGGCAAGACAGCGGGCTTTACGCTGCCGCTGTTGCAACGCTTGAACCAAGGCCGGCGCGCCGGGTCGCGACAGGTTCGTGCGCTGGTGCTGACGCCTACTCGTGAACTGGCGGCCCAGGTGGCCGAGAGTGTCGAGGTTTACGGGCAACATCTGCCGTTGCGCTCCAGCGTGGTGTTTGGCGGGGTGAAGATCAACCCGCAGATCGCGCGTCTCAAGGAAGGGGTCGATGTGCTGGTGGCGACGCCCGGACGTTTGCTGGATCTCTACAACCAGAAAGCCGTCAGTTTCGACCACCTGGAAATTCTGGTGCTCGATGAAGCCGACCGCATGCTGGATATGGGCTTCATTCACGATATTCGCCGGATCTTGAAAGCGTTGCCGAAGCAGCGCCAAAATCTGATGTTTTCGGCAACGTTTTCCGACGATATCCGCAAATTGGCACGCACGATCGTGCATGATCCTGTCGAAATTTCTGTGACACCACGCAATGCTGCATCCACCGCGGTCGAGCAGTGGCTCTGTCCTGTCGACAAAAAACAGAAATCGGCACTGCTCAGTCAGTTGATTCACGACAATGGTTGGGATCAGGTGTTGATCTTCACCCGTACCAAACATGGCGCGAACCGGCTGACGAAATATCTCGAAAACGACAATATTCGTGCTGCCGCAATTCATGGCAACAAGAGCCAGGGTGCCAGAACGCGTGCGTTGGCGGACTTCAAGTCGGGCGGTGTTCGTGCGCTGGTTGCCACCGATATTGCCGCGCGCGGTATCGATATCGACCAGCTGCCGCAGGTGGTGAATTTCGATCTGCCCAACGTGCCAGAGGATTATGTGCATCGTATTGGCCGCACCGGACGTGCGGGCGCGACCGGGCAAGCCGTGTCGTTGGTGAGTGCAGACGAGATCAAGCAGTTGTCGGATATCGAAAAGCTGATCAAAAAGCCGTTGCAGCGCAAACTCGTCGATGGCTTCGAGCCAGAACATGATCTGCCAATATCCGCGCCATCGAAGAAGCCAGCCAGCATTCGCAAGGCCAAGCCGCCACGTCGCAATGGTGGTCAGCGTCCGCCACAAAAAGGCAATAATCGCCGACGGGGTGCGGCCGACACTCGACAGCGTAGCGGCAATCGGTAGTGAAAGATCTCAACAAGGGCTAGTGTTTGCGAATGAATTCGCCCCTACAGGATGTGTCTGTCGGTAGAGCGGCAGCGGGCGTAAGCTGTTAGGCCGATAAATGGGGCCGGCAATGCAGCGAAAGATTATCCATATCGACATGGACTGTTTTTTTGCCGCGATCGAAGTACGGGAACATCCCGCGCTCGCGGGCAAGCCGCTGGCGGTGGGCGGCAGCCCCGCCGGGCGCGGTGTGGTGGCCACTTGCTCCTATGAAGCTCGGCGTTTTGGCATCCATTCTGCGATGCCGATGGCGACCGCACTGAAAAAATGTCCGGGCCTGATCGTTCGCCCGGTCAATATGCCGCTTTACAAGCAAGTATCCGCCCGAATCCAGGCGATATTTCGTGAATTTACCGATCTGGTCGAGCCGTTGTCGCTCGATGAGGCTTTTCTAGATGTCAGTCATGCGCTTCACTGCAAAGGCAGTGCGACGTTGATGGCGGCCGCGATTCGGCAGCGGATTTGGGAAACCGAACGGTTGACAGCATCAGCGGGGATTGCACCGAACAAATTTCTCGCCAAGGTCGCGTCAGACTGGAACAAGCCCAATGGCCAAAAAGTGATCTTGCCTGATGAGGTGGATGACTTCGTGCGCGCGTTGCCGGTTGAAAATATCTTTGGTGTTGGCAAGGTGACGGCAACCAAGATGCATCGTCTCGGTATTCGCTGTTGTGGGGATTTGCAACAGTGGCCAGTCGAAAAGCTGCGGGAACATTTTGGCAGTTTTGGCCATCGCTTATATGAACTCAGTCGCGGTATCGATTGCCGCGAAGTCAGAACTTCCCGTGTTCGTAAATCACTCAGTGTCGAGGATACCTTTGCCACTGATCTGCCTGACCGTGATGTCTGTGTGGTACAGCTGGATGTATTGCATGCCGAGCTGTTGGCAAGGCTGGCGCGTGCACAGTCGGATAGTGCATCACGCATCGTGTCACTGTTTCTCAAACTCCGTTTCAACGATTTCACCACGACAACGGTGCAGACGCCGGGAGTGAGCCCTGATTTGCCAACCTACCAGATGCTGTTGCAAACGGCTTGGCAGCGCGGGCAACGCCCGGTGCGTCTGATTGGGCTCGGTGTGCGCTTTGGAGAGGGAGATGATCCTCGCCAGATGCAGCTGAACCTCCAGCTGTAACTTCGGTAACTCAAGTTTCGGAGTTCATGTCGCATCCAAATTAGTTAGCAACCCATTGATGCAAAACAAATAATACGTTGCAATAGGTGGTATTGTTGATTCCTGGGTCGCCACATCAGAACCCATGAATCAGTGGTCACGCGCTCAAGACCGGCGCTGTCCCTGGAAACAGGGCTGCCACCTCTGACAACTTCCCCCTTTGCCAAAGGGGGATTGAGGGGGATTCATACCACCTCACCAGACCAAAACTCCGCAGCACCAATCCATCCAAACCTCCCTTTGCAAAAGGGAGGCTTTTGGTGGCGCCTCCGCGACCGAGCCACATTCCAGCTTCCACCTTTCCCGGAGAACTGGCTGATGGGAAAATCTGAACTCCGAAACTTGAGTTCGGTAACAATAGGTTGTTGGTCACACCCCTGGGTGGGAAAACAGAAAAAACCTGCGCTTGTTCCAAAACGCATCATCGAAAACAGCGAGATTGTTAACGATCTTTTCTTGATTGCGGATGAAACTGTACATCGCTGGCACTGACTAGCCATGTATCCAGAATCATTCAGCAGAGAGAAATATGCATCCAAACTATCCTGCAGGGAATCTCCTGAAAGGAATATTTCGTTTCCATCTCATTTTCCTCGTTATTTTATTGATATCCACGTTATCGGGCTGTGTCGATCAGCCGCTCGAACAACAACAAGTAAGCGACACTTCTTCCGTGGGCAATGCTGCGCTGGACGAAGATAGTGAGCAATTCGTCAATCCGACATCGGATGCCAGTACCCAGCCACCCCAAGTTGGCGGTAGATCACTTTTTACCGCCAGTGAAGAAGCAGCGTCGAGATTTCTTTCTCAGGCCACGTTTGGCGCGCGAAGTGATGACATCTTGCGCCTGGTTGAAAGTGGCAATAATTTTTCAGCCTGGATCAACCGGCAGATTGCTGTAGCGCCAACGTTCCACCGGCAGCTCGCTCAGCAGCAAGGACTGGTGCATCGCATGGATGTGTGGTGGTCGGCAGTTGTTGATCACGATGATCAGCTGCGCCAGCGTATGGCCTGGGCACTGAGCCAGATTCTTGTTGTTTCCGATTTTCCGACCATATTGCGCAACAATCAGCCGGCAATGCTCGATTACTACGATTTGCTGGTTCGTCACGCGCTTGGCAATTATCGGCAGCTCCTTGAAGATGTGACGCTCAGCTTGCCAATGGGCATCTACCTCAGTATGAAAGACAGCCAGAAATATGACCCCGCCACGGGGGCTCACCCTGACGAAAATTATGCGCGCGAGGTGATGCAGCTTTTTACCATTGGGTTGTGGCAGCTCGACCAGACTGGCCGCCGGGTGTTAAAGGCGGGGCAGCCCATTCCGACCTATAACCAAAAGGATGTCGAGGCGCTTGCGCGGATCTTCAGCGGCTGGGGATCGGCCGATGCGTTCAAGTGGGGCAGCGATTTTACACGCCCGATGAAGGCGTGGCCTGATTATCATGATAGTGGTGAGAAGATCTTTCTTGGCCATATTTTCCCGGCCGGGCAGACGGCCGCACAGGATATGCAGCAAGCGCTCGATATTCTGTTCAATCATCCGAATACGCCACCGTTTATTTCACGGCAGTTGATACAGCGTTTCGTTACCAGCAACCCATCACCGGAATATGTCTATCGTATTGCAGCGGTTTTCAAAGATAACGGTCGAGGTGTCAGAGGGGATCTTGCTGCTGTTGTTCGCGCAATATTGCTCGATGACGAGGCGCGCCGCCCAAGAGATGCGGCAGACGCATTCGGTAAATTACGCGAGCCTTTGCTGAAAGTGACCCATCTGTGGCGAAATTACTCGGGCAAAGTGAAGGCAGGTAACTACTGGCGGCCTGAGATGGATTTTCTTCAGGCACCGATGCGGTCGCCGACGGTGTTCAATTTTTATCGGCCGGACTTTTCGCCGGTAGGGGAGCTGCGCGATGCGGAACTGGAGGCACCCGAATTTGGAATCACGACGACAACGTCGATCACGACGGCAACCAACACACTCTTTTCGATGATTTTTGCTCGCTGGGATGCGCAATCTTCAATTGATATCGCACCGTTGATCAGCATTGCTGATGATCCTGAAAAACTCGTTGACGAACTCGATCTGGTGTTTCTCGCTGGTGCCATGTCGGAGTCGATGCGCGATCGTATTCTTGCGTCGCTGCTACAACAGTCGAGTGGGCCGGAGCAGCGCGCGCGGGATGCACTCTATCTCGTCATCAGTTCAGCTGAGTATGCCATCCAGAGGTAAGCGTCATGAATAAAAAGACAATGCATCGCAGGGCGTTTTTGCGCAGCTGTGTGGCTGCTGCATTGGGCAGCAGCGTGCTCTATACCGCCGGTGTTGCCGGTAATGCAGCACGGGCAGCGGCGTTCGATGATTACAAGGCGCTTGTCTGTGTCTATCTTGCTGGCGGTGCCGATAGTTTCAATATGATCGTGCCGACAGAATCGGCCGGTTATGCCGACTATGCGGCTTCACGTGGCGGCCTCGCGCCGCGGCGCGATGATTTAAAGCCGCTTCGCGGTGTAGGCTATGGCGTCCATCCCGATGCAGCGAAGATTGCTGATCTCTATAACGCCAACCGATTGTCGGTGGTCGCCAATTGCGGAAATCTTGTACGGCCGCTGAGCGCTGAGGAATACCGTAGCGGCAATGTCGCATTACCGCCGCAACTGTTTTCTCACAGTGATCAGCAGCGCCTGTGGATGTCTGGCGATCCGACAGGCGGGAGCCTCGATGGCTGGGCTGGGCGTATTGCAGATCATCTGGTGGCGCGTCAGCTGCCAGCGGATCCGGCGATCAATTTCAATTTCGGGGGGATCAACCTGCTTCAGTCAGGAAGCAGTGTGAGCCAATATTCGCTGACGCGACAGGGCAAGGGCTATGTCACCCTGCATGGTGCCAAGCCAGGTAGTGGCGGCCAGCGGAGCATCGATGCCTATCGCGCTCTTGCGCGGCAGGCGCGTTCAGCGGCTAACCCGTTGGTTCGTGAGTATGCAAGGATTCAGCTGCGTGCGATGGAGGCGGTTACGAGCATTCAGGCGGCGCTCGACGATGTGCCGCAGTTGGCAACGGAATTCACCATCAGTGATGAGCAGAAATTTGGTCGTGACCTTGAGGTGGTGGCACAAATGATTGCGGCGCGTCAGGGGCTGGGAGCCAGACGGCAGATTTTCTTTATTCGTCTCGGTGGCTGGGATACCCATGCCAACCAGGCCAGTGATCATCCGCGGCTGTTACAGACGCTCGCCACTGGCCTCGATGAATTCAATCGGGAGCTTGACGAGCTGGGGGTGTCTTCTCAGGTTACGACCTTTACCGCGACCGAGTTTGGCAGGACGCTGAGCGCCAACGGTGATGGCACGGATCATGGCTGGGGTGGTCACCATCTGGTCATGGGAGCTGCGGTGGATGGTGGCAGGATTGTCGGTCAGATGCCTGACTGGAAACTGGGCGGTGCCGATGATGCCGGTAAGGGTCGAGTGATTCCGTCGACGTCGAACGATCAGTACAGTGCAACATTGGCGCGGTGGTTTGGTGTGAGCGAGCAGTCGCTAGGAACCATCTTCCCCAATCTGCGCAACTTTTCCGACACTGATCTGGGCTTTATGAAACTGTGATCGAGAGGCGGTTATGATTCCTATTGAGTCTCACCGGGCTTGGTGAAATAATGCGCCGCCATGAGCGAACTCAAGCATGTCTTCGAGAAGAATCGTGCCTGGGCGGAGAGCATTACCGCTGAGGATCCGGATTTTTTCTATCGACTCTCCCACCAGCAGACCCCGGATTATCTGTGGATCGGCTGTGCGGACAGTCGTGTGCCGGCCAACCAGATTGTTGATCTGCCACCGGGTGAGGTGTTTGTCCATCGCAATATCGCCAACGTGGTGGTGCATACCGATCTGAACTGTCTGTCGGTACTGCAGTATGCCGTCGATGTACTCAAGGTAAAACACATTATCGTCTGCGGCCACTACGACTGTGGTGGCGTCAAGGCAGCGTTGGATGGTCAGCAGCATGGCCTCATCGATAACTGGTTACGCCACATCAAGGATGTCATTCGCTTCAATGCGCATGAGTTCGAGGGGCTCTCGCATGCCGAGAAAATCGACCGGTTGTGCGAACTGAATGTGAAAGAGCAGGTGATGAACGTCAGCCAGACCACGATCGTGCAGAATGCCTGGCGGCGTGGCGCCGAGCTGACGGTGCATGGCTGGATTTACAATATCCAAAATGGAATCCTGCACGATCTCGCGCACTATGATCCCGAGAATTCACCGTTTCGTGATCCGGTGCCTGGTATTCGCTGAATCAGGCGTCGCCGAGACAAACGCCAACGCGGCGCGCACTTTCCAGCCACGGATGATCCGCCGGAAC
>Ga0256839_1003199_pt1 | contig 17120 bp, 19 predicted proteins | sample 354166metaG_FD_185968 | JGI IMG/M metagenome (GOLD analysis project Ga0256839, IMG submission 185968) | Hydrothermal vent microbial communities from Mid Atlantic Ridge, Atlantic Ocean - 354-166 | ecosystem: Environmental > Aquatic > Marine > Hydrothermal vents | place: Atlantic Ocean: Mid... | reverse complement strand
GCTCTTTGACATTTTCTCCACGCCGTCGAGGCCCACGAGGAGCGGCATGATGACGAGCACCTGGGGCTCCTGACCGTAGAACTTCTGCAGGTCGCGGCCCACGAGCAGGTTGAACTTCTGGTCGGTACCGCCCATCTCGACGTCGGCTTCGAGCGCCACCGAGTCGTACCCCTGGGCGAGGGGGTAGAGGAACTCGTGAATGCCGATGGGCACCCCCTCGGTGTAGCGCTTCTTGAAGTCCTCGCGCTCGAGCATCTGCGCCACCGTCATCTGCGCCGCGATGCGGATCACCTCCTCGAAGGTGAGCCGGGTGAGCCACTCGGAGTTGTAGCGCAGCTCGAAGACCTCGGGCTCCTGACGCAGGATCTTGCGCGCCTGCTCGACGTAGCTCAGGGCGTTCGCGCGCGTCTCCTCCAGGGTGAGCGGCGGGCGCGTCTTGCTGCGACCGCTGGGGTCGCCGATCATGCCGGTGAAGTCGCCGATGAGCAAAATCACCTTGTGCCCCAGCTCCTGGAACTGGCGCATCTTGCGCAGCACGACCGCGTGGCCGAGGTGCAGGTCGGGGCGGGTGGGGTCCACCCCCAGCTTGATCCGTAAGGGGCGTCCGGAGGCCAGCTTCTGCTTCAGGTCGTCTTCGGTGATGATCTCGGCGGTGCCGCGACGCAGGAGGGCGAGGGCTTCTTCGGGCTCCATGACCTTCAGAGTATACTCTAACCATCTACGGCTGCTTTGGCCCATAGGGAGGCGATATGTGGCGGAACCTGCTGATTCTTGGGGCGCTCTTGGGAGGGGTCTACCTCTACGGCCTGAACTACGGACTCGCCCTCGGCATCCCGCCGTTCACCCCGGTCTACTACCTGAACCACAGCGCCGAGATGAGCTACGGGCTGCGGGTCGCGGGGGGTTCGGACGCGGTCAAGATCAAGCTCGAGGGCAACCTCAAGAAGGGCCGTGTCGCGATCTGGCTGACGCGTCAGGGCCGCCGCCTGGGCAAGGTCAAGGTGTACAAGGGCAGCTTCCGTGACCAGATCAAGTACAAGGTCGAGGACGGGTTCTACACCGTCCACGTCAAGACCCAGGAGGCCGAGGGCACGGTGCGCTACGACTGGGTTTCCACACGCTTCCAGGCCTACTGAGGCCGGCGCTTGGCAGCCCGCCGGACGCTGTGGTAAACTTGCGGTTGGCTTGCCCCGCGGGGCATAGAGGAGGAATATGGCGAACAGCAGTGCACGTACCCCTTCGGCGATGAAACGCCACCGCCAGTCGCTCAAGCGGCGCGCGCGGAACAAGGCGAAGAAGTCGATGATCAAGACGTTCAGCAAGAAGGCCGTACAGGCCGCGGAAAACGGCGACAAGGAGCGCGCTCTGCGCTACCTGCGCGTGGCCGAGAGCCTGATCGACAAGGCGGCCAAGGGCTCGACCCTGCACGCCCGCACCGCCGCCCGCAAGAAGTCCCGCCTGATGAAGCGGCTGCACCGAATCCTCGGCGGCTTGCAGGCGTAGGAGGCGACCATGGGCCGTGGAGACCGCAAGACCCGCAAGGGCAAGATCGCCAAGGGTACGTACGGCAAGTACCGCCCGCGCCGCAAGAAGTAAGGCGCGGCTTTCGAGACCCCACACGCCCCCTGCGGGCGTTTTTTCTTTGGTTCAGGCGCCGCGCCGCCGGCCCCAGGGCTCGATGACGATCTGCCCCTCCTCGACGCGGGCGCGCTCGGGGCCCGCGGGTGCGGGGGCGTCTTCGGGGGCGACGGCGACGTGCCCGGCGATGCGCAGCTGCTTGGCGGCCAGCTCGAGCGCCCAGATCGTCGCCTGCTCGTTGCCCTCGGCCCCGGCGTGGGCGAGGCCGCGCAGTTTCCCCACGACGATTACGTCGCCGCCCGCCGCCACCTCGGCCCCCGGGTTGACGTCGCCCAGCACGACCACCGTCCCCGCCGAAGCGATGCGCTGGCCGCTTCGCAGGGTGTGGTCCACGACCTCGGTGTGCGGCACCCTGCGCTCGCCGCGCGGAGGGCGGAAGCGGACCTCGAGGTTCCGCGCCGCGGCGGCCTCGAGCAGCGCCTGCACCACCGGCCCCGGGGTGGGGCCGGCGACCTCGACCTCCAGCGGCATTTCGGGGGCCTCGGCCAAGGCGGCGGAGATCTCTTCGGCGGTTTCGTTTCCGTCGAGGCGGAGGGCCAGAGCGCCCAGCGTGGCACGCAGTCGCATGCTGTTCAGTATGTCACGGGCCGGGCGTCGGGGCGACCGGGGCCGGTACCTTCCAGTAGGCGGCCATGACCTTCTTGACCGCTGGAAGGGCGACGCGGCTGCCCTCCCCGGCGTTCTCGAAGAAGGCGACCACCGCCAGGGGCGGGTAGGGGCTGCCGCCGCCTATGGGGTAGGGCCCGTAGCCCATGTACCAGGCGTGCTCGTAGCCGGCCTTTTTCCCGGGGGTCTCGGCGGTCCCGGTCTTCCCGGCCGTCGGCACCGGAAAGTCCTTGAGCCGGAACGAGGCGGTGCCCTCGGTCACGGTCTCGCGCAGGCCCTCCTGCACCACCCGCCAGTAACGTCCGCGCACGCGCGCGGGCGCGGACGCGGCCCCCTGCACCAGGTGGAGCGGCGGGGTGCGTCCCGAGGTGGCCACCAGCGCGAGCATGCGCGCGACCTGCACCGGCGTGGCCAGCACCGCGCCCTGACCGATGGCCACCGAGAGGGTCTCGCCCGGGTACCAGGGTTCGCCGAAGCGCTCCCGCTTCCAGGCCCTGTCCGGCACCAGGCCCCGCTTCTCGGCGATCTCGAGCCCCGTCGGTGCCCCCAGCCCCAGGGCGCGCGCCCGCTCGGCGATCACGTTCACGGTCTCCACCGGGCCCGCCTCGATCACCGCCTGGTAGAACCAGGTGTTGCAGCTGTAGGCCAGCGCGTCCGTGACCTTCATCGGTCCCATGTCCCGCGGCGACCAGTTGCGGCGCGTCTGCCCGCCGAAGCGGATCGAGGGAAGGCAGCGGAAGGTGGTGGCGGGGTTCACCAGCCCCGCCTCCAGCAGGGCGCTGGCGGTCACGGGCTTGAAGGTCGAACCCGGCGTGTAGGCTTGGACCGCACGGTTGAGCAGCGGCAGGGCGGGGTCGTTTTGCAGGGCGCGGATCTCCGAGGCGGGGGTGGGGCGTCGAGTGAACAGGTTGGGGTCGTAGGCGGGGGCGGTGGCCATGGCCAGCACCTCGCCGGTCGTGGGGTTCACGGCCACGATCGCTCCCCGGACCACGGGGTCGGGGGGGAGGCCCAGCTTCTTGCGCCCGGCGTTCAGGTCGTCGAGCGCTTCGGCCAGCGCCCGCTCGGCGGTGCGCTGCAAGTTGAGGTCGAGGGTAAGGCGCACGTCGCGGCCGGGCACCGGCGGGGCGAGCACCTGTTCGCGCAGGACCTCTCCACGCACGTCAACCTCGACGAGCTTGAGCCCGCGGCGGCCGCGCAGCGTCTCCTCGAGCGCCGCTTCCAGCCCGGCCCGACCCACCAGGTCGCCGCGCTCGTAGCCGCGCTTCAGGTCTGCGGCGGTGGGCCCCTGCACGTAGCCGATCACCGGTCCCGCGATCGGGTTGGGGTAGTAACGCTCGATGCGCTCTTCCAGGCGCAGGTTGGGCTGGCCCGCGGTCAGCTCCGCGAGCGTAGGCACCCATTCGTCGGGCAGGTTGGCCGCGAGCACGACCTCCTCTTCGCCCTCGGGGACCTCGGGCAGGCGTTCGAGCCCCAGGATCGTCAGGATCCGCGAGGCGAAGCGCACCGGGCCGCCGCGATAATAGAGGTCCACGGCGATGCGGTTGGCGGCGATGGGGGTGCCGTTGCGGTCGAAGATGCGCCCCCGCGGGGCGGGGATCGTCTCCGTACGCTGGTGGTTTCCCTTGGCCAAGGTAGCGTACTTGCCGTGCTCGAACACCTGCAGCTGGACCAGCCGCCCCGCGAGGAGCACGAGGACGAAGTAGACCAGGACGAGCAGCAACCGGACCCGTTCAGGCATAGGCCTCTTCCCCCGGACCGAGGAGCGCCTCCGCGAGCCGCAGGTAGAAGGGGGCGACGAGCAGGGTGAGGACCAGCTCTGGGGCGAAGACCTGCACCCAGGTGCTCGCCGGCAGCGTGGTGTAGCGCATCCAGTAGACCAGGATCAGGAAGCCGCCCCACTTGGCGAGGAAGGCGAGGGCGAGGACGACCATCCGCGCCGCCGGCTCCTCCCAGTGGAGCCAGCCGCGCAGGCCGTAGAACGCGTAGGCGGCGGTGGTGAGCCCCAGGGCGTGGAAGCCCAGGTAGCCGGCCGAACTGAGGTCTTGCAGGAGGCCCAGGCCAAAAGCGGTGGCGAGGCCGGCGTAGGGGTTCTGGCGGCTCGCCAGCACCACCGCGAGCAGGAACCAGAGGTCCGGAGGGCTGACCCGATCGGGCAGCAACCCCGAGAGCAGGGCCTGCAGAATCAGCGAGAAGAAGACCAACACGAGCGCGTTCATAACTTCCCCAACACCACCACTTCTTCGAGCAACCCGAACTTGACGAGCGGCTCGGCGCGCACCACTTTGCGCAGCGCCCCGGGGGCGCGCGGGAGGACGCGCGTGACCCGCGCCACCGGGATGCCCTCGGGGAAGAGCCCTTGCAGGGAGCCGGTGACGAGCAGGTCGCCGACGGCGATCTGCGTCTCCACCGGCAGTTCGACGCGCAGCCCCGCCGGCGGCTCGCCCACGGCGATGCCGCGGCCGGGGTTGCCCTCGGGGCGCACCCCGACGCGGGATTCGGGGTCCACCACGGTGCGGACCACCGCGCGGTGGGGGGTGGTCTCGATGATCACCCCCACCAGCCCGTTGGGGCTGGTCACCGGCATGCCGACCGAAAGCCCGTCGGCCTCGCCGAGGCCCAGGATGAGGCGCCGGTAGAGGCCCGAGGTGTCCTCGGTGATGACCGGGGCGATGGCCACCACGCCCGGGGCCTGGGCCTCGCGCACCGCCAGCGCCCGGCGCAGGCGCTCGAGCTCGACCTTGAGCTCGAGGTTGCTCTCCTTGAGCCAGGCGACCTCTTCGGCCAGCAGGCGGTTCTCGTGCCGCAGGTTGCGGCGGTCGAGCAGCGTGGTCGCCGCGGCGCGCAGGTTCACAGCGGCGCGGTGGCCGAGGCCGAACAGCGGCGCGATCCGCGCCGAGACCTCGCCCGGGAGCTGGGGCGCGAAGTTCGCGGTCAGCGCCGAGAGCGCGAGCGCCAGCAGCACGTACCCCAGGTAGACGAGCCTAAGCATCCCAGACCTCCGCAAGCGGGTAGCCGAGCCGGGCCAGCGCCTGCCACAGACGGGCGACGGGCAGCCCCATCACCGTGAAGAAGTCGCCCTCGACCGCCTCGACCAGGACCATGCCCTTTTCCTGGATGCCGTAGCCGCCGGCTTTGTCGAGGCCTTCGCCGCTGTCGGCGTAGGCCGCGATTTCCCAGTCCGCGAGGTCGCGGAAGCGCACCCGGGTGCTGCTGACCAGCGCCGTTTCTCCGGTCGGGGCCCGCAGGGCCAGGCCGGTGTGCACCCAGTGGTCGCGTCCGGAAAGCAGCTCCAGGAACCTGCGGTTCTCGGCCGGATCCCGCGGTTTGCCCAGGACCCGCCCGTCGACCGCGACGACGGTGTCGGCGGCCACCACCCAGGCCCCGGAGGTGTTGCGCGCCTTGAGCTGCGCGAGGCGGCGGGCGGCGTCGGCCGGGTCTTCGCCGGGGGCGACCGACTCGTCCACCCGGGGCGGCGCCACCCGGTGCGGCAGGCCCAGCCGCGCCAGCAGTTCGCGCCGCCGCGGGCTGCCGGAGGCCAGCACGATCACGGGCCGGCTCGTCGCCACGCTTGCCATACCTTTTCTTTGTACCGCCGTGCGAGCTGAGGGTGGGTGAGAACCAGCAGGTTCTCGTCGTTGCGGCTGACCGCGGAGCGCGTGAAATTGAACGAGCCGGTGACGACGGTGCGTTCGTCGATGACGATCGTCTTCAGGTGCATGGCCGCGGGGTTGGCGTCCTCGCGCACCTCCACCCGGGGGCCCAGCGCCTCCTCGCGCGAATCGGGCAGGTTGCGGCGCTCGAGCAGCACCCGCACCTCGACCCCGCGCTGCGCCGCGGCGTTCAACGCCTCCAGGACGCGCGGATGGGTGAGCACGAAGGCGGCCACCCAGACCTCGCGCTCGGCGGCGCCGAGTTCGCGCACGATCCGCTCGAGCGCCGCCTCCCCGTAGCCGGGGCTGAAGAAGACGCTCAGGCGGCCGCCGTCGAGCTCCAGCGTCGCCGGCGCGGGGGGTCGGGGCTTGCGCTGCCAGAGCGCGGCGAAGGCCGCGTGGTAGAGGCGCGCCGCCGGTTCGCCGGTGAGGACGAGCAGGTCGTTGTCGTTCCTGTGCAGGCCGTTGTAGCTCCAGTTGGTGCTTCCCGTCCAGACCTCGCGGGCGTCGAGCACCGCGAACTTGTGGTGCATCAGCCCCGGGCGGTCGTCGTAGCAGAGGTCCACACCCGCGAGCCGCTCGCAGTTTTCGGAGGTGCGCCGCACCTGGGCGGCGGCCTCGTCGCGGCGTACCCGGGGCCGGCCCGCGGTCTGCCCCCGCGAGCCCGCGAGCAACGTGGTCAGAGTGTCCTCGCGGTGCTCGCGCTCGCTGAAGATCCGGACCCGCACGCCGCGGGCGGCCGTCTGCGCCAGCAGGTAGCCGAGGCGGGTGTCGTTCAGAGCCAGAAGGGCCAGGTCGACGGTTCGCTCGCTGCGCGCCAGGGCGCGGCCCAGCGCCTCGACGGCCCGGTCCTCGCCCTCGGGCAGGAAGTAGACCTGCGGCCGCACCTCGCCCGGCGGCGGCGGGTTGGTGTAGCCGCTGCGCTGCTGCCACAGCGCGATTCCCGCCAGCAAGACGAGGAGCGCGTACCCCAGCCAGGCGGGTTTGGGCTTGGGGCGCGGCGGCGGGTTAATAGCCCCGGCTCTCCCCGCCCTCGACCAGCGCCACGCCGCTCGAGGTGCCCAGGCGACTCGCACCCGCCTCGATCATCTTCCAGGCGTCCTCACGGGTGCGGATGCCGCCGGCGGCCTTGACCCTGGCCTTGCCGCCGGCCACTTCGGCCAGCAGACGGACGTCTTCGATGCGGGCTCCGCGGGGCCCGAACCCGGTCGAGGTCTTGAGGAAGTCGGCCCCGCCGGCGAGCGCCGCCTCAGCGGCTTGGCGGATCTGCGCCTCGTCGAGGTAGCCGGTCTCGAGGATCACCTTGAGGACCGCGTCCGGGGCGGCTTCGCGCACCGCCCGCACGTCGGCGGCGACCGCGTCCCAGTCGCCCGCAAGCGCCCGGCCCAGGGGGATGACCATGTCGAGCTCGTCGGCGCCCTGACTCACGGCGAGCGCCGCCTCGGCGGCCTTGATCTGGGGCGCGTTCGCGCCCAGGGGAAAGCCGATCACCGCCGCGACGCGCACGGGGCTCGCCCCCAGGGCCTTCTTGGCGGTGGTCACGAAGACGGGGTTGACGCAGACGGCGTAGAAGTAGTGCTCGTCGGCCTCTTGGCAAAGGCGTTCGATCTCGGCCGGCGTGGCCGTGGGTTTTAGCAGGGTGTGGTCGATGTACTTGGCGAGCTCGGTGTCCATGCCTCCATGCTACACGCCGCCGCTAGCGGCCGGCGGCGGCGTAGGCGCCGTTGCCCAGCATCTCGAGGATGCCCGCGGCGATGCCCTCGGCCAGCTTCTGGCGGTAATCGGCGCGGGCGAGCAGGCGGCCCTCGGTGGGGTGGTTGGCGAAACCCACCTCCACGAGCACCGCCGGTATGCGGGCGTAGCGCAGCACGTAGAAGGGGGCCGAGTGCACCCCGCGGTTCTTGGTGCCGGTGCGCGCGATCAGCTGCTCGAGGATGTCGTCCGCGAGCCGGGCCGAGAACTGCAGGTTCCCCTGGGCGATCAGGTCCGCGAGCGCCGCTTCGGCCGTGCTCTCGGCCTTCTGGGTGAGTTTTTCGCCGAGCTCCCCACCGCCGTTTTCGGCGATGGCCAACGCCAGGGTGCGCGGGTCCAAGGTCTTGCCCAAGTAGTAGACCTCGATGCCGCGGGCGGGGCGTTCGGCCGAGTTGACGTGGATGGAGACGAAGAGGTTACGGTTGCCGTTCGTCATTTTGGCCCGCTGGTTGAGATCGAGCAACTTGCGTTCGTCGAAGTCCCTGACGGACTTGGGGGCGAGGTCGTAGTCGCCGTCGCGGGTGAGCACCACCTCGATTCCCTTGGCCTCCAGGATCTTCTTCACGCGCAGCGCGATGTCGAGGGTGACGACCTTCTCTTTTACGTAGCCGACGGTTCCGGGGTCAGGTCCGCCGTGGCCCGGATCGATGACCACCACCGGCGCCGGCGGCTGCGGTTTGGGGGGCGGCGCGGTGCTGCCCGCCTCGGGTTGCAGCACGTCGATCACCAGTCGGAAGCGGCCTTCGGGGCCCTCGAGCACGAAGGGTTTCTTCGCCGTCGCTCCGGGGCGCAGGTAGAGGCGCACCTCGGTACCCTCCGCAGAGGGCTGCAGCTCGACCCGCTCGACGGCGGGGTCGTCGGTGCGCAGCGCCTCGGAGGCCTCCACGTTCAAACCCAGCCGCACCCGCACCAAAGTGCCGCTGCGCTCGGTCGCGTAGGCGGTCCCGAGCGGCAACTCGAAGACGAAGCGGGTGAACCCCTCCTCATTGTGGGCCGCCCAGCGCATCCAGTCGGGACCGGCCCAGGCGAGGCTGGACAGCGCCAGTAAGAGGAGGGCGAGGGCGCGCATCTCCCGCGATTATAGCCAGAATGCAGGTGAGAACGCAGCGGTTCCAGATTCGATGGTAAACGCGTCCCTAGCCGCTGGCGCCTGAGAAGTGTAAGAATGGCGGAGTGTGCTCCGATCCGGAGCGGAAAGGGGGCAAGCCGTGGACTACCTAACGGAACTGCAGGCGGGGATCACCGCGATCGTCTTCTTCCTCGTCGGCCTCGCCATCGTCTTCGTGACGATCGGGATCGCCCGCTTGCTGGTCGGGGTGCGCCCGAAAGCGCCGGGCAAGCTCGACGCCTACGAGTCCGGGGAGATACCCATCGGCGACGTCAACCTACGGTTCAACGTGAACTACTACATCTTCGCGCTGCTCTTCCTGCTCTTCGACGTCGAGGCCGCGCTGCTCTTCCCGTGGGCGGTGGCGTACGACAAGCTGGGCTGGCTGGGCTTCTTCGAGGCGGTGGTCTTCATCGGCATCCTGGCGATGGGGCTGGTGTACGCCTGGCGGAGGGGGGTGCTCAAGTGGGTCTACTAGGTTCGGACGAACGACCGCGCGACATCGTCTTGGGAACACTGGACGACCTGATCAACATGGCGCGCAGCCGCAGCATGTGGCCGCTTACCTTCGGCATCGCCTGCTGCGCCATCGAGATGATGGCCACCTGGGATCCGAAGATCGACGCCGACCGCTTCGGGATGTTCTTTCGCAACACCCCGCGGCAGGCCGACGTGATGATCGTCTCCGGCACGGTCAACAAAAAGCTGGCCAAGCGCCTGCGCCGCCTCTACGACCAGATGGCCGAGCCCAAGTGGGTCATCTCGATGGGCGCCTGCGCCAACCAGGGTGGGCCGTTCCGCCAGGGCTACTCGGTCGTCGAGGGCGTGGACAAGATCGTGCCGGTGGACGTTTACATCCCCGGCTGCCCGCCGCGGCCCGAAGCGCTGTTGCAGGCGCTCCTGCTGCTGCGCGACAAGATCGCCGACCGCGAGCTGCGTTACAAGAAGCCCCGCGCGATTCCCACCGATTACGACGTCCTGGCCGAACCCGGTAAGGACGGGCGTCTGCCGGTGCTCTAGGAGGTGGCCGTGGAAGCGAGGATGAAGCAGGAACGCCTCTACGACGAGGACGTCTACACGGTCCATCCCGAGGACTACCGGGCGCTTTGCGAGCGGCTCGCGGGCGAGGGGTACGACTTTCCCCGTGCGATCAGCGGCATCGACATGGGCTACGGTCTGCGCGTCACCCTGCAGCTGACGCGGATGAAGGACCTGGCCAAGGTGACGGTGCGCACCGACGTGCCCTACGACAACCCCGTCGTGCCCTCGGTGACCGACCTTTGGCCAGGCGTCGAGTGGTACGAGCGCGAGGCCTACGACATGCTGGGCCTCCGGTTCGAGGGGCACCCCGACCTGCGGCGCATTCTCCTCGAGGACGAGTGGGCGCTGCACCCCCTGCTGAAACGTTACGACACCGGCGGCTACCCCGTGCCCGGCTGGGAGCCGAAACCCTGGCCCGACCCCGAACCCTGGGCGCCGCCCCCGCCGCCCGAACCGGAGGAAGCGGGCGAGGCGGACGAAGGAGGTGAGGCCTCGTGAGCACGATGAGCCTAGAACCGGTGCCCGGCCGCAGCGACGAGATGATCGTCAACATGGGGCCGCAGCACCCGGCCACCCACGGCGTGCTGCGGGTGGTCCTGGGGCTCGAGGGCGAGCGCATCACCCGCGCGGTCCCGCACATTGGCTACCTGCACCGCAACCACGAGAAGATCGAAGAGGCCCGCACCTACCCGATGGTGATCCCCTACACCGACCGCATGGACTACGTCTCGGGCACGCAGAACGAGCTGCCCTTCGTACTGGCGGTCGAGGACATGCTGGGCATCGAGGTGCCCGACCGGGCCAAGAAGATCCGCACCATGTTCTTCGAGCTCTACCGCCTTGCCAGTCACCTGGTCTGGATGGGGACGGCGATGCTCGACCTGGGCGCGATCTCGCCCTTCCTCTACACCTTCTGGGACCGCGAGATCATCCTGGGGATCGTCGAGAAGACCGCGGGCGCGCGGATGCTGCCCAACTACTACACCTTCGGCGGTGTCCGCCGCGACGTCCACCCCGATTTCTTCAAGGACGTGGCCGACTTCCTCGACCACATGGAGCGGCGCATGGTGGACTACGAACACCTGGTGCTCGAGAGCCCGGTGGTGCACGCGCGCACGATCGGCGTGGGCGTGCTCAGCAAGGAGCGCGCCGTCGCCCGCGGCGTGAGCGGCCCGGTGCTGCGCGCCAGCGGGGTCGCCTACGACGTGCGCAAGGCCTTTCCCTACGACGCCTACCCGGACGTCGAGTTCGAGATTCCCACCTCGCCGGACGGCGACACCTACGCGCGCTTCTGGGTGCGATTCCAGGAGATGTACCAGTCGATCCGCATCCTGCGGCAGCTGGTGGAGCTCACCCCCAAGACCGGGCCCTACAAGGGCAAGGCGCCGGCCCGCATCAAGCCCCCGGCGGGCGAGCGCTACCGAGCGGTCGAGAACAGCCGCGGTGAGCTGGGCGTTCTCGTCGTCTCCGACGGCACCGACAAGCCCTACCGGGTCAAGCACCGGGGGGCGGCCTTCTCGAACCTGCAGATCGTTCCCGACCTCTTCGAGGGCGCCAAGTTCTCGGACGCCATCGCGATCCTGGCCTCGCTCGACCCCGTCTTCGGGGAGATCGACCGATAGGAGGTGCACCGGTGAGCCAGATCCCCATTCCCGAAGACCGGCACTTCCGCCCGCGCCTGCTCGGCTACGACCCCCAGAAGAGCCGGCCCTGGCTTGAACGCACGGTCTATTCCGCGTACGTCTTCGTCTTTTGGCTGATCGTCATCGGCACCTACGCCGGCGTGCCGGCGCTCTTCGGCGCGCTGGGCTGGGACTCCGGCTGGGGCTTCGTGCTGATGCGCACCCTGCAGGTGGTGCTGCTCTTCCTGCTCTCGGCGGTCATTGCGCTGCTCCTCATCCTGCTGCTGCGCAAGTACCTGGGCAAGGTGCAGGAGCGCTACGGGCCCATGCACTACGGCCCCGCCGGCGGCATCCAAACCGTCTTCGACGCGCTCAAGCTGCTGGCCAAGGAGGACTTCGTCCCCGCGGCCGCCGACGTCCTCACCTTTCGACTCGCGCCTGCGATCACCTTCGTGGCCAGCTTCGCGATGTTCGCCGTCATCCCCTTCGCCTCCGGCTGGGTGCTGGCCGACACCAACGTGGGGCTGATCTACCTGATCGCGGTCTCCACCCTCAGCGCCTACGGGGTGCTCCTGGGCGGCGTCTCCTCGGGCAACAAGTGGGCCCTGATCGGCGCGCTGCGCGCCGGCGCGCAGATGGTCAGCTACGAGATCCCGCTGGCCCTCGTCTTCCTGACCGTCGCCGTTTGGAGCGGCACCCTCTCCCTGGGCGGCATCGTGGACGCCCAGCTGGGGCTTTGGAACTTCCTGCCGCTGGCGCTGCCCTTCGTGCTCTACGTGATCGCCAGCCTGGCCGAGCTCAAGCACATTCCCTTCGACTTCCCCGAGGCCGAGTCCGAGCTGATCGCCGGCTACAACGTGGAGTACTCGGGGATGAGCTTCGCCTTCTTCTTCCTGGCGGAGTTCGTCGAGCTCTTCCTGCTGCCGGCGTTGATCGTCGTCTTCTTCTTCGGCGGCTGGCACGGGCCGCTCTTCGGGCTCGAGCCCGGCAGCCTGGCGGCGGGCGCGCTCGAGAGCCTTTACTTCACGGCCAAGACCGCGGTCTGGGTCTGGATCTTCCTCTGGATCCGCGCCACCCTGCCGCGCTACCGCGACGACCAACTCATGGAGTTCGCCTGGAAGGCGATGATTCCCCTGGCCCTCTTTGGACTGGTACTGGCGGCCTACCTGCGCCTGATCTGGAGGTAAGATGAGCCTGCTTCAAGAAGTCTGGCAAGCCGTGAAGGCCATCGGTACCGGGATGGCCACGGTGCACAAGCGCGTCTACGAGGAGGCGCCCACCGAGTTCTACCCCTACGTCAAACCCGACCTGCCCCCGGTCTCGGTGCAGTCGCTGGCGCTCGTGGAGAACGAGGACGGCTCGGAGCGCTGCATCGTCTGCCTGCAGTGCGAGCGCGCCTGTCCGGCGCAGGTGATCACCATCGAGCGCCACCGCAACCCCGAGGGCAAGGGCTTCCTCATCGACCGGTTCGACATCGATCTGGTCAACTGCATGTACTGCGCCGCCTGCGTGGAGGCCTGCCCGGTCAGCTCGATCGTGACGATCCAGGACTTCGAGATGTCCACCTACGACCTGCAGACGCTCAAGGCGGACGTCGACTTCCTGCACGAGCAGGCGCGCCGGGCGCGGCAGTGGTACAGCCCCAAGTTCGGCGTGGAGGTCCGCACCGAGGACGGCCGCATCGAGAAGGCGCCGCCGGAGATGCAGCCCGGGGGCCTGGCCGAGATCCTGAAACCGGCCGAGGAGGTGGACTCGTGAGCCTGACCGCGTTCTACGCCCTGGCGGCCTTCGTGCTCGTCTTCGCGATCCTTGCGGTCACGACGGCCAGCATGGTACGCGCCGCCCTGAGCCTGGCGATCACCTTCTTCCTGATCGCGGGGCTCTACCTGCTCTTGGGCTCGCCGGCGCTGGCGGCCATCCAGTTCATGGTCAACGCCTCGGCGATCCCGATTATGACGTTGTTTATCATCATGATGACCCAGTCGCGCACCAGCGCCGGGCCGCGCAGCTGGCAGATCGCCGCCGGCCTGCTGGCCGCCGCCGCGGCCCTCGTCTTCTTCAAGGGCAACGTCGGCCACGGAGACGGCCAGATCACCCCGGTCAGCCCCGAAACGCTGGGCGTCAACCTGCTGCAGGCGGCGCTGCTGCCCTTCGAGGTGGCCTCGGTGCTGCTGCTGCTGGCGATGGTGGGCGCGATCGTCCTCGCCCGGAGGAGGGCCGGCTGATGGTGACGCTGGGACACTTCCTCCTGCTTTCCGGCCTGCTGATGGCCATCGGGCTCTACGGCGTGCTTACCCGCCGCAACCTGATCGCGGTGCTGATGTCGGTCGAGATCCTGCTCAACGCCGCGGCCCTGGCCTTCGCCAGCGTGGCCGCCTTCCGCGACCCCAGCCTCTTCGCGGGGCAGGTCTTCGCGCTCTTCATCATCGTGGTGGCCGCGGCCGAGCTCTCCATCGGCTTCGCGATCCTCTTGAACGTCTACCGCACCCACGGCGCCGTCACCGACGACGCCATCGGCGAGATGCGCGGATAAGGAGGCGAACGTGAGCTACGTTGAACTAAGCTACTGGATTCCGCTGCTGCCCGCGCTGGGGTTCGTGCTGCTCGTCCTCTTCGGGCGTTCGCTGCCGGGTCGGAGCTCGGGTTGGATCGCCACCGCGGTGATGGCCGTCGTGGCGGTGCTCTCGCTGGGGCTTTTGCGGGACGTGATCCTCGCCGCGCCGGGCTGGGACCTCGCCGCGCTGCTGGGCGGCAACCACGAGGAGGCGCTGGCCAAGGCGGGCTCGCCCGACTTCCCCTTCCGGCTCGAGTGGACCTGGCTGGCCATCCGCGGCGAGGCCGGCATTCCCCTGGTCATCTACATCGACGCGCTGGCCGCGGTCGTCACCGCGATGGTGGCGCTGGCCTCGCTCTTCATCCACCTCTTCTCGATCGGCTACATGCACGGCGAGGAGCGCTACCCCACCTTCTTCGCCTACCTGCAGCTCTTCAGCGCCGCGATGCTGGCCTTCGTACTGGCGGGCAACTTCTTCCACTCGCTCCTCGCCTGGGAGGTCATGGGGCTGATGAGCTACCTGCTGATCGGCTTCCTCTACAAGAAGAAGACCGCCCAGCAGGCGCAGAAGAAGGCCTTCATCACCACCAAGCTGGCCGACCTGGGCTTCATGCTCGGCCTTTTCTGGCTCTACCTGCTCATCGGCAACTTCGACCTCGCCGACTTGGCCAGCGAGCAGACCCTGGCCCTGATCGGCACCGGCGCCGCAGCGGCCGTGGGGCTGCTCGTCTTCGTGGCGGCAATGGGCAAGAGCGCCCAGTTCCCGCTGCACGTCTGGCTTCTGGACGCGATGGAGGGTCCCACGCCGGTCAGCGCCATGATCCACGCGGCGACGATGGTGGCCGCGGGCGTCTACCTGACCGGCCGTTTCTACCCTCTGCTCCTTCACGGCGAGGTGCTCTGGGTGGTGGCCTGGGTGGGGGCGCTTACCGCGCTCTTCGCCGCGGTGCTGGCCCCGGCCTATGCCGACGTGAAGAAGATCCTCGCCTGGTCCACGGTCAGTCAGCTGGGCTACATGTTCCTGGGGCTGGGCGTCTTCGGCTGGGCGGCGGCGATGTTCCACCTGCTGGCCCACGCCTTCTTCAAGGCGCTGTTGTTCCTGGGCTCGGGCTCGATGATCCACGGGGCGAAGACCCAGGACATCTTCGAGATGGACCGGCTCAAGAAGTACATGCCCTGGACCTACTGGACCTTCCTCGTCGGGGCGCTGGCGCTGATGGGGATCCCGCCCTTCGCCGGCTTCTGGTCGAAGGACCTGATCCTCCACGCCGCCGAGGAGCACGCCCGCTTCCTCTGGCTGGTGGGGCTCACCGCCGCCTTCTTCACCGCCTTCTACACCACCCGCATGATCGTGATCGCCTTCCACAAGCCGGCGATGCCCAGCCCCTGGAAGGCGGCGGCCTGGACCCAGGGCGCGCCCTGGCTCAACCTGGGTCCGAACGAGGCGGAGCCCGACCCCAGCCCCCCCGAGGGGCACCGCCCCCACGAGTCGGGCGCCGAGATGATCGCCGCGTTGCTGGCGCTGGCGGTGCTGAGCCTGGTCGTGGGGTTCTGGGGCAGCCCGGTCTTCGGCTACGGCCTGCTCACCCTGGTCTACTGGGGTGACGCGCCCGAGCTGCTGCCCGCGGCCAAGCTGATGGCCGGGTACGTGACCGGGACCCTCGTCGCCCTGGCGGGCGCGGGGCTGGCGGCCTACTGGTACACCGCCGACCCGCTGCGTCCGCGCGCCCCGGTCTGGCTCACCGCGGCGCTGCAGCGCCGGCTCTACCTCGACGAGTTCTTCTACCGGGCGCTGGGCGCGCTGGCGCAGGCGCCCACCTACGCGCTCGAGCTCTTCGACCGCTACGTGGTGGACGCCTTGGTCGACCTGGTCGGGTACCTGAGCCTGGTGGCCTCCTCTTTCCTGCGCCACCTGCAAAGCGGCCGCTTCGCGGTCTACGCGCTCTACATGCTGCTGGGCGCGCTGGCGCTCTACGTGGGAGGTGTGCGGTGACCCTGATCCTGATCTTCCTTCCCATCGTGGCCGCGGCCTTCGTGGGCCTGCTCGACGACCCCCGCGCCGAGGCGGCGAAGCGCACCGCTCTGGGCGTCGCGCTCTTCACGCTGATCGCGAGCCTCGGGGTCTACGTGGCCTACCCGGTTTCGTTCGGCGGCTTCGTCAGCGAGTTCAAGCTGGCCTGGCTGCCGCTCGTGGGGTCCAGCTTCCACGTGGGCCTCGACGGGTTGAGCCTGCCCTTCGTGGCCCTCACCCCGCTGCTCACCGCGGTAAGCGTGCTTGCCAGCTGGCGCAAGACCGAGAAGGGCTTCTTCGCCCTGATGCTGCTGTTGCAGGGCGCGCTGGTGGGCGTTTTCGCGGCCCTGGACCTGATCGTCTTCTTCGTCTTCTTCGAGCTCGTGCTGGTGCCGATGTACTTCATGATCGCGCTGTGGGGCTACGAGCAGCGGCGCTACGCGGCGGTCAAGTTCCTGATCTACTCGCTGGTGGGCTCGGTCTTCATGCTGGCGGCGATGCTGGCCACGGCCTACCTGGCCGCGCCGGCGCTGGGCGAGGTCAGCTTCGACTACCTGGACCTGGTCAGCGTGGCCGGCTACCTGGCGCTGCTGCCGGCGGCGGGCTGGCTCTTCTGGGGCTTCGCCCTCGCCTTCCTCATCAAGCTACCGGCGGTGCCGCTGCACACCTGGCTGCCGCACGCGCACACCCAGGCGCCCACCGCGGGCTCGATCTTCCTGGCGGGGCTGCTCCTCAAGATGGGCGGCTACGGCCTCATCCGCTTCAACCTGGCGCTCTTCCCGGGCGAGCTCGAGCGCTTTGCGAACCTGCTCGCCGCGGTGGCCCTCGTCTCCATCGTCTACGGCGCCTACGTCACCCTGGCCCAGCGCGACCTCAAGCGCCTGATCGCCAACTCCTCGGTGAACCACATGGGTTACGTGCTGCTGGGCATTGCCTCGATGACCGCGGTCGGGCTGCACGGCGCGGTCTACCAGATGGTGGCCCACGGCGTGATCACCGGCCTGATGTTCCTGATGGTCGGCCTGCTGGCCGACCGCACCCACACCCGCGAGATCGCGGCGATGAAGGGCGTGTACAACGCCGCCCCCATCCTCGGCGGCGTTCTTTGGCTGGCCCTCCTCGGGGGCCTCGGCCTCCC
>Ga0256839_1003198_pt1 | contig 17124 bp, 14 predicted proteins | sample 354166metaG_FD_185968 | JGI IMG/M metagenome (GOLD analysis project Ga0256839, IMG submission 185968) | Hydrothermal vent microbial communities from Mid Atlantic Ridge, Atlantic Ocean - 354-166 | ecosystem: Environmental > Aquatic > Marine > Hydrothermal vents | place: Atlantic Ocean: Mid... | reverse complement strand
GCACCCTGGCGAAGCCTTTCATGGCGATCTTGGCATGGTCTCCCGAGAAGATGTCTTTTTAGCACTGTCTAATTCGGGCGAAACCGAAGAAGTCATTCGTCTTATGCCCTTCTTAAAAGACAATGGCAACACCGTGATCGCCATGACCAACAACCCCAGCTCTACTCTGGCACAAAACTCCGATTTTCACTTAAATATTGCCGTACCCAAAGAGGCGTGTCCGCATCAACTCGCCCCCACCTCGTCCACCACCGCTACCTTAGTAATGGGCGATGCTCTGGCAGTCGCCTTAATGGAAGCGCGTAATTTCCAGCCCCATGAATTTGCCCGATTTCACCCCGGAGGCAGCTTAGGACGCAAGCTACTGACCCGTGTAAAACACGAAATGACCCATAAAAACCTTCCGCTCATTAGCAGCGATGCCTCGATGAAAGAGGTGATTCACACCATGAATGAAGGACGCTTGGGTTTATGCATTGTGGATCAAGGAAAAGGAATTATTACCGATGGCGATTTACGCCGCCACATGGAAAAAGACGGCGCACACTTTATGTCACTCACCGCAAAAGAGATCATGGGCGTTCACCCCAAAACCATCTCTTCTGAAGCGCGTTTAACGGAAGCAGAAGAGTTAATGAATACCCATAAAATTACCACGCTATTGGTTGAAGAGAGTGCACAACTGGTTGGTGTGATTCAAATTTACGATTTAAACGGGTAAGCGCACTCAATGAACCTATTGACCTATCGCTTAATCACCCATCTTGCCCTGCCCCTTATTGCCTACCATGGCTGGAAGCGTTGCAAAAAACAAGCGAAGGCCAACACCGAAAACACCCCCATTATTCAAGACTGCTTTCGCGCACGGTTTGGCTTTAATCGGCAGCCCTTGCAAACAGGTGGCATTTGGATTCATGCGGTTTCCGTCGGAGAAACACGCTCTATTTTCCCACTGCTTTCACGGCTGAAACAGACCTATCCAACACTGCCTTTAACCGTCACCAGTGGTTCGACACAAGGTGCTCTGCAAGCCTTACAGTTTTCACCCGTTGACATTCAACACCAGATGATTCCTTATGACTATCCATTTGCGGTGAATCGTTTTCTCAATCAAATTCAGCCCAAACTGGTGATTATGGTGGAAACAGAAATCTGGCCAAATCTCTATCAAGCCTGCAAAAACCGTGGAATACCCATTATATTGGTCAATGCAAGGCTCAAAGAGAAATCCTTTTTGGCCTATCAAAGATGGGGGGGGGAAATAATTCAAAACGCCCTCAATCAAACGGAACTTATCGCCACTCAATTTCCTGTAGACAGCAACTACTTTCAACAACTCGGCGCACAACCCAATAAGATCAAAACCCTTGGTAACCTTAAATTTGATCTCGACCTACCGCCCAACTTAGAGCAACAAGCCCGTGAGTGGAAACAGAGCCAACAACTCAACCATCGTTTTATTTGGGTCGCTGCCAGTACTCATGCACATCCAGAAAGCAACCAACCATCCGAAGAGCAGTTAATGCTGCAAGCACACCAACAGCTCATTCAGGCGCTACCCGCCAACACACCTCAGCCCTTATTGATTTTAGTACCACGACATGCCGATCGCTTTGACCAAGTCGCACAACAGATTCAAGATTCAGGTTTAAACCTTGCACGGCGCAGTCAACAGCAGGCCATTACCGAACAGACTCAAGTCTACCTAGCCGATACCACAGGTGAACTCATGACTTGGTTTGCCAGTTGTGATGTCGCCTTTATTGGCGGTAGTTTAGTTCCCTTTGGCGGGCACAATATCCTAGAACCTGCGGCACTCAAGAAGCCCGTCCTGTCCGGCCCCTTTTACAGTAACCTACAAGCGCTGTTCGATACCTTTGCACAAGAGGGCGCACTCAAAATTACGACATCCGTAGAAGACTTAGGCAAGACGTTAATTGAGCTGAGTCAACACCCAAAAACACGCCAAATACTTGGACAAAAAGCCTACGATAGCTTTCACCAAAACAGCGGGGCACTTAACAAGCTTTTAAGTGAAATCGCAGACTTAAAAATACTGGGGTCAGAGTAAGAGACAAAAGCACCTCTACCTCTATCCTGGCTAATTCACCTCTTATAAAGAAATAATTTTACACTGACCCCAAACTTATTTTTTCATATCTAATTTATAACCAAAGCCACGCACCGTTTTAATCAATGAACCATCAAAACCTTCATCTATTTTTCGTCTAAGGTTCCGAATATAGACTTCGACCACATTGGTTAGCGGATCGGCATTATAGCCCCATACTTGGTCTAGAATTTGGCTACGACTAAAGACTCGACCCGGTGACAGCATAAAATATTCAAGCAACGCATACTCCTTAGGCGTAAGTTCAATTTGCTGCCCATCACGATACACTTCTCTGGTCTCTCGGTTAAGCGTTAATCCTTCCACCACCAGCTCCGCGACTTGTTCTTTATAGCCTTTTGCCCCTTTATTGCGGCGTAATAGTGCTTGAATACGTGCCACTAACTCGTCAAACGCAAACGGCTTAGTCAAATAATCATCTGCCCCTAAGCGTAGCCCCTCCACTTTGTCTTCTATAGAGTCCATTGCCGTTAACATCAATACGGGCAATGTTATTCCCTGTTGGCGAAGCTGGCGACACACCTCTTGTCCATTCATATCCGGCAACATTAAGTCCAGCAGTAACAGGTCATACTCCCTATTCATTAGCTTCTGCAATCCTTGCTCGCCATTGGTTGCAAATTCAATTAAATAGCCCTCAGCTTCAAGACCTCGCTTAACAAACTCTAAAATTCGAGCATCGTCTTCTATTATTAATATTGTCATAGTTGCTACGGTATCCAAAGTATATTGTTCTCCACTCCCTTTAGCCTAAGAAAACAGAAAGGAGGAGGGAAGAAAAGTTTATAAAATTTGTTTGTTTAATGCCAATTTAGGCAACGTCACAATCACGCAAGTACCCTTACCTGGTTCACTGCTAATCTCAATCTGTCCTTGATGATTTTCAACAATGGACTTTGCAAGTGAGAGCCCTAAACCTGATCCAGAATGTATTCTTTTTCGTGCTCGCTCTCCACGGAAAAACCGTTCAAATACAAGTTCAATCTCTTCAGCAGGAATCCCAATTCCTTGATCACAAACTATAATTTGAACCTGTTCACGCAACTCTTTAAGTGAAACAACCACCTCTCCCTTTGGATCGGAGTAACAACACGCATTATCAATTAAGATAAGCAGTAACTGGCGAAAACGAACCGGATCTGCACACACCATCACGGGCGAGTCTGGAACATCTACTCGTAAGAGTAACTGGTTTTGCTTTGTTAACGCTTGTGTTTCGTCACATAATTCGACAATCAAATCATTTAAAACTAACACACTCAATTCAAAGCGAAAACTTGTGGACTCAGACCGTGCCATAAACAGCAAATCTTCCACTAATTTAGCTAGCTGAGCCGAGAGTTCTACAATCCGTTGCAACGCTTCTTGATACTCCTCAACCCGCTTCACTCTACCACGCAAGGTTACTTCGGCCTCACCGCGAATGGCGGCTAACGGAGTTCGTAATTCATGACTGATGTCCGCAAAAAATCGACGACGCCCCTCGTCAATGAGCTGTAATTTATTATTGGCTTGTTGTAACGCTTGCGTTCGTTCTTTAACGCGCTCTTCTAACTCCGCTTGCTTTTGCTCTAAACGAGCCGTCATATCGTTAAAGTGCTCCGCTAAATAGGTAAACTCATCGTCTCCAGGCAGGATAATACGGTGTTGCAAATCTCCTTTTGAGACCTTTCGCACACCGCTTACCAAATTATCCAGTGAATAACGAAGGTTTCGCAACAACCAAATGCCTAAGGCCAACGCCAACAACAGTGCTAATAACGCCGTGACGGTGGCAATAAATTTAAGGTCATCTAAGAGTATTTGTGCTTGCTCTCGTGCATAGGCTACCTCTGCTAATTCGGCATTAATTGCGGCATCAATTAACGGCTTAAACTCACTATCAATCGTCTCTTCCAAAACAATTCTCAATACATCTTTTGCTGAAGATTCTGCCCCTCGTGCCTGCAATAAAATAATACGTTCAAACGCCCAAACTCCCTCTGTTAACACTTTTTCCAGTCCAGAAACTTGTTTAAGCTCTTCAATTTCATGCGCTCTTTCATCATCATCAACTTGCTCAATTTCAGCCTCAATCGAGGCACGTAAATTTTTTAATGATTGGTGTAAGGTTTGATAGGACTGCTTGGCCTGATCAACATTCGCTTGCTCTTTTAACACAACAATGTCAACTCGCTCTTTAAAATAGCGATAGGCATCATGCGACAACTGAATATATGCTTGTGCCGCATCTTGGGCGCGCTGGGCACGCTCAAAATAGTACTCCGAACGATAGGTTCCCCAATAAAGAATAGCAGAGAGCATTAAGATAAGGGAAAGTAAGGCTATAATGGCACTGGTAAGTTTAAATTTATACATAGCGAGTATAATACCAACCGCTTTCATAAATTACATTAAAGTTTACCGAATGGTCAACCGTTCTACCACAGCTTCGGTCTAAACCTTGCTTGCTAACACTCATAAATACAACCTTTTTGACCTTGTAGGATTTTTACCATGCTAAATAAAGGAAACGGTCGTCGATTTCATCGCGTCAACATGCCGGTTCGCTATTTCATCATCCCCAGCTCACCCATTCGTGATCGAGAAATTTATGCAACAGGAACCAACTACTTTCCTGAAAGTACTCTTAAACTTATTGAAACTAAAAAAAATCTGATTCTACAATCAGTTCAAAAAATCCAAACCAGCGATCACTTATTAAAAACGCTATTTACCGAAATGATCGAAGTAATTGAATTTTTTGGAGACTGCTTAAAAGCGATTACCAATGGAAAAAGTCCAAAGTCTGATCTCAAATATTGGATTCAACTAAAAGATCGCCAAAAAGGCTTTAAACAGGCAGCTCCTCTAGAGAAAACCTCTCCAAAAACCTTTAGTTACATCCAGGCAATTGAGCATAAATACCTAACCTATCTTGATAGCATGGTAAAAAGTATTGAAAACTCTACCCCTTCCCATTTTTTTGTACAAGGAAGGTTACCATCTGCTTTTAAGATTGATGAGCTACTGGTCACCTTTCGAAACCCTAAGCTGCAAAAAATTCCATTAATTCAGGCCTTATTACATGTCTCTGAATTTATGGAAACCTATTTGGCGGTTTATCAACGCATCAATGATGATAACTATTTAAAACAGTTTCCTAAAGAGTGGCCATTTAAAGAAGCAAATGTTAGTGCTGGTGGCTTAGCGGTTTTTATGAGCAAAGAATTTAAGCTCTACTCAAAGGTAGATGCCTACCTCTATTTTGAAGCAGAAAATAAACTACTCTCTTTTGATGGAACCGTCGTAGGTTTTCGTACTGTCCAAGACTACCAAGAACGCATTGCAATTAACTTTGAGTTTCCCAGTGGGCACGATCAAAAATTTTTACAACAAGAGATTCAAAAATACGAAGTGGAAGAGTGTATGGATCTTCCACTATGAATACGATTTTAAGGAGAGACCACAATGCTTGGAAGTAGCCACGATATTGATCCTAGCTTTATCAACAATCTACCTTTATCTCTTAGAGATCCCGCATCGGCTCTTATTCGGGTCGCGAGCTTAAAAGACATGTTAAAAATGCGCCAAGACCCAAGCTGTCACTTTTTATATGAGGATTTTCAACTAACAAATACTCAATGGAAAACAGCCTTAAATGTTGCGATTTTAACCAAAATAAGCTACTTTGAAATTGAACTCGGATTTCCAAGCATCTATATAGATAAATTACTTGAAATTGCATCGTACGCCTGTGGCTTACCGAATAAGCCCGCGCCAGTTCTATATCAGGCGATGATTCACGAACATCACCAAATGGCGGCTTGGATTAAAAAAGCCGTGTTTATTCAACAACAAACCTTAAGGCGTAATCAAGCACGAGAGGGAGGGGGGAAAAAATAAAAAAGCAATCCCTAAGCATTTAAAGGGGCAATGTAAGGCGTTGCTACTCGCTTCATACAATCTTGCAGCTCAGCGTATTGCAAAAACAGCGTAATTTCTCTCTCTTGCTCACCAGTAAGTACATCAAATTCGATACTCACCCGAGTATTCAATAATGCCTCTTCAGCCAGTTCTTGTGACACCACTTTACCTCGGCAAATCACAATGTGGCTTTGTATATCCATATAGAGATCCATCTTAGTAAACAACGTATATTTATCATTGGTCATAAAACTACACCCAGATGGATTCAAGTTAACTTGATAGTGTTTCCACTCCTCTGGGCTTGAGGTTTTACGATACGCTTCTTTTAAGTTCTCTAGTACCATTGCTTGGATATTAATTTTTTCAACCATCCTCTGCAATATTTTCGCAGGCAATACACCGGACTTCGCTAAACTCTCTAAATTTTTGACATACGCTTTGTCATCAAACCGTTTTTGAGACAAACCTTGGTATACAAATTCACCTGTCTTTATTCCAGTTCTCAAAACATCATTTAACTCTTGAATATACCCATCTATAGCGTCATACAAGCCCAAAATAAGCGGCGCAATACTAGACTCTTTTTTACTGGTCGGACGACTAAACTCATGATCTTTTTTTAAACGCAATGTATAGTCACCAGCGACACTGGCCTCCTTGAACTCTATAATAAAGTCCAACATCCACCACATAAAGTCTAACCGAGTATTTAACATCGTAAAAACCTGTGATGCCGCTGGACTACGCTCAAAGACTTGTTGTAAAGCGTCATGCAGTGATTCGTTAATTTCTTGTAACCTCACTTCATCTTCACGACAGATCAACTGGCGTCTTTCTGAGCGAACCTGCTGACCATAACGACCCACTGGCTCCATGTGCATAGGTAAGATAACATCACACCAAAAAAACTGCCTAGGATTAAGCATTTCACTCCTCTTGAGACCTCTTTGCACGAGAGGGACGCGAGAGAAAAAAGAGATGAAATTTGACTGATTGAGGCGAAAATCGCAGGGAATACCTAGGTATTCACAAGGTTTTCAACGAAAATCAGGCGAATTTCAGACTTTTTTATCCGTGCATCCTTTCGTGCAAAGGTCTCCTCTTAAAAGTTATTTACGCTGAATGGGCTTAAGCCCGTCACAAGGACATCCCTCAAAAGTAAAGGCTTGACCAAACCCTTTTATATACCCTCCTTTAATCACGCTTAATTGAATCAGATGAAAGTCCGGTAAGCTGACCAATAAAGGAATGACCTCACCAAACTTCTGCTCAAATTGTGAGGCTAATGCTGAAAAGGCTTCCGACTCTCTAAAGATTTCAGAGGGCAAAAGCTGTAACGTTAGCCGCTCACGAGCAAATGCTTGTTCAGGATCCGGCTCATCGGCAACCAGTAGCCCGCTAATTAGTTTGAGAGTGTTGCCTTGTTCCAAGTCACTATGCCGCTCACTGAGTAGATGCAATATATTTTGTGTGTGTTGCGCCAACTCACTGATCAAGATATATAAATTTCCCGTATCATCCGCAATAAAAGGGGTAATACTGGTCTCTGAAACCCCATTTAAGTTAACGGTACTCAAAATAATACTGTGACGAGCTTGCCAAAATTCACGACACTGCTGCTGATTTGTCATACGGTATACTCACACACATAATGTTGATTTTAACCAGTTTACAATATCCTCAATCTCTTGTGCACAAACCTGATGCTCCATCGGATAGCTTTGCCACTGAATTGCGTAGCCACGCTTAGTCAGCGCTTTATAAGAGTGTTCTGCAACCTCAATTGGAATCACGGAATCAAATTGACCATGCGCCATTAAAATAGGCATATTGCGATGTTGCGAAAACTGTTGTGGCATTGGACAATAAGTAGACAGCGCCATAATACCGGCTAAACGATGACCGAAACTTAACCCCGCATGGAGTGCAATTAATCCCCCTTGCGAAAACCCTGCGAGTACAATTTTATCCGCAGCAATCCCTTGGTCTAACTGTGTTTGAAGTAAGTCGTATATTTGATAACACGACACCCGAATGCCCGCCGCATCAATATCATTCATAAAATCGGTACTTCGAATATCGTACCAAGAACGCATTTCCATCCCCCCGTTAATCGTCACAGGCTGTACGGGCGCATGAGGAAATATAAACCGAATACCATGGTTATTGGGTAAATCTAACTGGGGAACCAGTCCAGCAAAGTCATTACCATCCGCCCCTAAACCGTGCAGCCAAATAACAGAGGAAGTAACCTCCCCTTGTGGTTCAATAATAATGGGGGTCTCTTGTGTTGCTTGAATTCGCATAAAAACCTTCTTATTTCTGGAGACCTTTGCACGAGAGGGACGTGAGAAAAAAAGAGATAAAATTTGACTGATTGAGGCGAGAATCGTAGGGAATCGCTAGCTATTCGCAAGATTTTCAACAAAAATCAGGCATATTTTAGCCTTTTTTATCCGTGTATCCTCTCGTGCAAAGGTCTCTTCTGATAAAATGCTCTCATTTTAAATGAACTCTGAATGATTTGGTTATGAAAATGCATGCTCGATTTTATTTTGCTGTGCTCTTAGCACTCACCCTGCTTTTTAATTCCGCATGTGGCAAAAAAAGCGACTTAACCTTACCTGAAGAGCCTACCGAAAATATCGAGAAGACAGAATGACACCATCAGAAGCCAGCGCGCCTTTCCAGCCCTTAAATAATGTTCTTCACGCTGAGAACGTCTCTTTAGAACAGTTAGCAAAAGCGCATGGCACGCCTCTTTTTGTCTACTCGAAGACAGAATTAGAAACGCGCTGGACAGCATTTGACCAAGCCTTTGGTACACAACCACACCTCATCTGTTATGCGGTCAAAGCCAACTCAAACCTTGCCGTATTAAACTGTTTGGCAAAACTTGGCTCTGGTTTTGATATTGTCTCTCAAGGCGAGTTAGAGCGGGTACTTCGTGCCGGTGGCGACCCTAAAAAAGTGGTCTTCTCGGGGGTCTGTAAACAGTCCGCTGAAATTCGTCGTGCCTTAGAGGTGGGGATTCGCTGTTTTAATATTGAGTCACATGCCGAGCTGGATCGTATTCAGTCGGTCGCGCAGTCACTCGATTTAATCGCCGATATCTCTATTCGAGTCAATCCAGACGTGGATGCGCAAACGCACCCTTATATTTCCACGGGACTAAAAGACAATAAATTTGGCGTGGACATCAATACCGCGCCTGAACTCTATGCCGATGCCTGTGCGCTCTCCCATATAAACCCCATTGGCATTGACTGCCATATTGGCTCACAGCTCACCGATATCAGTCCATTTATTGATGCATTAGAGCGTGTATTAAACTTAAAAGAGACCTTGTCTGAAATGGGCATTGCGATTCATCACCTAGACTTAGGCGGCGGACTGGGCATTCAGTATACCGATGAAACACCCCCTGAAATTACCGAGTATATTCAGGCAATCTTAAAAAAACTAAACGACAAACACGTTGAGATTATCCTTGAACCGGGTCGTGCGATCGTAGGCAATGCTGGCGTACTGCTAACAGAAGTAGAGTATTTAAAGCCGACCAAACATAAAAACTTTGCCATTATTGATGCGGGCATGAACGACCTAATTCGCCCTGCGTTGTATCAAGCCTATCAAGAAATTGTAGCGGTCACCCCAAGAAATGATGGACTTGAAGCCACATGGGATATTGTTGGACCTGTTTGTGAAACAGGTGATTTTTTAGGTAAAGATCGCTGCTTGAACTTAAAAGCGGGCGATCTATTAGCGGTCATGTCCTCTGGTGCTTATGGCTTTACCATGAGTTCCAACTACAATACTCGTCCAAAAGCGGCGGAAATCATGGTACAAGGCGATCAATCATGGTTGGTTCGCCCGCGTGAAACCTATGATGATTTAATGGGTTCGGAACGGTTAATTACCGTTTAAATGTTTCCTTCTGCTAACCATAAATGCAGTTCAGATAACTGCTTTGCACTGGGTAATTGATTCTTCTCCCCCCTTACTCTCACGATAACGGGGGATTTTTCCAAATGGTTTTCCTGTAACGGTTGCTCAATTAAAGCACCCCAGATGCCTGCGACATCTTGCCATGCAAACAGCTGAAAACGTTCTTTTTCAAACTCCAACCACCAAGCATGTTGCTGTCTCTGACTTAAAGAAAACCACTCGTTTTTAGTAAACAATCTTGTTGGCGTCTCGAACAATATAAGCTCACTCCCCTCCACAACACTCAACGGTTCTTTTAACCAGCCTTGATACAACTTAGTCACTTCCACCAAATAACGACAGGCTCCAATTTGACTCACCTCTTGCTTAGGCAAGTTCAACCTCGCCGCAAGTGCATAAGCATCTTGCAACAGTGCCACCATACTTTGGCACTGCATAGGACGACAAGGGAGCTGTGCTAACGCATGATGCAATCGACTACCAATCAGTTCAGGAAATACGCTTGCCAAAGAGAGTGCCATCGAATTAATACGCGGCAAGGACTGTAACGCCGTTAAACGTTGCTCATCCATTAAACACACCTCAACCTGCTCCGCAATTTGTTCATTGACTCGGCGTAACCGAAGGTTCCGCAAAAACTTAACCGCTTCTGCCTTATCTGGCCAGCCCACTTGTGCGACTAAATTTTGACGTTTCCCTGAGAGGAGTGCGACAATTTCAGGCTCCGTTAATGCCGAGCACATTAGCCGCCAAACCAACATCGGCGCATGATCCAGTAACTCTAAAATTTGAGGGTACTTACCTGAATAGTGCAGCATTTTGAGTTGGTGAGAAGGAAACAAGGCGCAACTCTCTTGCACCCATTTAGGAATCTGTTTACGCCACAAAGCCAATTGAGAGAAGTTAGACCACGCAAATACCCTTAAGTGACTTGGGTACTCAGGTACTTTAGAGGAACGCATCATCAAATCATCCCAACTCGGCACCTGAAGCACCCCTAATTCAGGATATATTTTACGGCAATCAATCCATAAAACGTGCATCTCATCATCCCAAAAACAGTATTGTGCCAACATTTGTTGCTTTATCTCTTGATGAGAAATAGGGAGATTTGATAACACAGAGCATCCAATGAATTAAAAAAATGAAAAAAAAAGGAGGGGGGTAAAACATAAAAGCCCCAAATAAATGGGGCTAGAAGACAACTAAAGTCATTTGATAGAAAGCATATCACTTCTAATCATCGTCGTCCTCATCATACTGTTTATTCGCATACCTCTTCGCGTACTTTTTAGCATACTTTTTCGCGTATTTTTCAGCATACCTATCAGAGCACCCCTCTGTATTTGTATACGCTTCAACATATTTTTCTACATACGCTTCAGCATATCTCTTCGCATCTCTTTTAGAATACTCTCCTGATCGATTTTTAAAATACTTTTTAGCATGTTTTTTAAAGTATTTCTTAGCATGTTTCTTGTGATTTCCATCGCTACAATTATGTTTTTTATACCCATGACCATATTCTCCACCATCATTATTATCGACAACATACCCGTCTGTTAAGGTCATTAAAAAGGCTACGATGGCATCTTCTTGATCACTGGATAATCCAAGATTCCCCATTCGGCGCTGCTCCATATTTTGAGCCACCTCAGGCAGTCCCCACTCACCCGTATCACGCAAATTATAAAAACGAACGACCTCTTTCAGCGTTTTTAATACCCCATTATGCATATAAGGTGCGGTTAACTCGACATTACGCAACGTAGGCACTTTAAAACGTCCATTCTCTGATGCGATATTTAAAACACCACCCAGCCCTAAATCAATTTTTCTTAGTGCGGCATTATTAAATCCAGATGACGAAGAACAACTATCAGAATCTTCTGATGAACCCGGAAAAACAATCACCACACATGAACCACTCGAACTCGATAAGTCTTTAAACGGAAACTCTGTGTTTCTTGGAAGACCTAAGTTGTAGTACTGAAAATCGGTAAATAAAATCGGTGCACTAGGTGTCGGTGTATTACTGCCACATCCTCCTGAATAATGACCATGGCCATGACGATGTCTATGTCGCGTTTGTTCATGACCATTCGTAGCTTGCCCATGCTGATAACCATAACGATGTCTGTTATGCTTAAAGTCGCCACACTGCTCGCCATAGCCTATATGTCCGTCATGTCCGCGATGTCCATGATGCTCTATATTTTCATCAGAAGAGTCATCCACTATCGTAGTGGTACTGGTATGACATTGAGAGCACATAGCAGGACCATTAAACAACGCCATCCCTTCTGCTTCTTGTTCCGTAAACTGTGCTAATCCAGCTAAAACATAATCAAACTTAGAGGTAAAAGGATTTAATTCACTAGAACCTTCATAGGCCGCAATCGCCTCTGCCATACAGTCATAGGCGACATCAATATCATTAATTGGCCCACAAAGTGTTTCAAAGCTCGAAGCATAACTTGAGTTTTGAATTTTCAAAACAACAGAAGCTTTATCTGGGTTATTCATTTCAACGGGGTTTAAAAACGGATCTTTCGCTTGCGCTGCTAAATCCGCACGACGACCATCCCAGAACTGTCCACCAACGGCAATTGCAGTGGTTGTGTCATAACTGAACGGGGGGGAGAAAGAGGCATAAGCTACTGTCTGAGCATTTCGATGCCCAAAACGGTCTGGAATAACCCCTTCTGAAACGGGTAAATGTGAATCCGGATCAGCAAACCCAACATTTGGCATGTGGCAACTGGCACAAGACTGTCCAGCTGGCTCCGATAAGTTCTCATCAAAAAAGATAAATTTACCTAAGGTTTGCTGTGGTGTAAGCTCTGCTGGTGCAGGTAAACTAGGCGAGTCATACTCTCCACTACTGGTTGCATAAGCATTTGAAAAAACAACCACCAAAAGCGCGCTCACACATAGACCAAAGCCTTTTCCTAAAAAATTCGTTTTCATTATTTCCCCCTAATATATTCAATGAACGCCAATACTTCAAACGTTCACCTCAAATAAACGAACATCATTATACGCCACTCCATGCGTAAATACATGTATTTAAATAGCCTATTAAAATACACTTATATTTTTACCAACTCGCACTCACTCTAAAAAACAAGGTTTTAATGTATTCTGTTTCAGGCACCGCAGGGTGAATGGGATGATCTGGCCCTTGGTGGCCTTGTTCAAATAACTGCACCGTGCGATCAATGTGGCGAGCCGCCGATTGCACCGCATTTAATAAATTATTGCGGGTCATGTGGTGCGAACAAGAGGCGGATACTAAAACACCCTCTTTATCCAGTACACGCATCGCGATTTCATTGATTCGACGATAAGCATCAGCCCCTTTTTTAAAATCTTTTTTGCGTTTAATAAACGCGGGAGGATCAACAATTACGACATCAAATTTTTGCCCATCGGTTCGCAGTGCATTTAAGACATCAAACGCATTACCTTGAATGGTGGTCATTTTATCGGCAACGCCATTCAGTTCGGCATTAATATCCACGCCATCCAACGCCGATTCAGAGGCGTCTACACACGTGACAGACTCCGCACCGGCATTGGCGGCAGCAACGCCCCAGCCGCCTAAGTAACTAAAAACGTCTAATACTCGCTTGCCTTTGACCATCTTTTGCAAACGTGCTCGTGACATACGGTGATCATAAAACCAACCTGTTTTTTGCCCCCCCTCTACGGGAATAGAGAATTGCGTGCCATTTTCTTCGATGATTAAACGTTCTGGCAATTCGCCCAACACCACTTCTTCATACAGCGGTAGCCCTTCTAAAGTTCGACTTGCGGTATCGTTTTTCATCACAATTGCCGTAGGATGGTATAAATTATCCAGCACCTGCACAATATCATCTTTGACCAACTCCATACCTGCCGTGGTAATTTGCACGGCAAAGACATCACCAAAGCGATCGACCACCAATCCCGGCAGTCCGTCTGAATCACCAAACACCAAACGGTAATAAGGCTTTTCAAACACCATCTCTCTTAATGCTTGTGCTTCCTGAATACGTTTTTTCAAAAACTTAAGGTTCAACTCTAACTTAGGGCTTCGACTTAAAATACGCGCACAAATTAAGGTATTTGGATTAACAAATCCCATGCCTAATGCCTTACCATTATAGGCTTCAATAATGACCTGCTGGCCGGCGATAAAGTTTTTTAACGGGGTGGCTTCAATATCCACTTCATTGCTAAAGACCCAAACATGGCCTTGTTTAATACGGCGTTCTTCATTTTTTTTCAATCGTAAACTTGGCAACATGGCGCTCTTCTTTTTTTTAGGAGGGGGGGGGAGAAAATTTCTAAAATGGCTCAAAAAAAGAGGCTAAGCCTCTTTACTATATATACTACTATTCGAGACCTTTGCACGAGAGGATACACGGATAAAAAAGGCTAAATATGTCTGCTTTTTGTTGAAAACCTTGTGAATAGCTAGCTATTCTCTGCGATTTCCGCCTCAATCAGCCAAATTTTATCTCTTTTTTCTCTCGCGCCCCTCTCGTGCAAAAGCCTCTATTCAACCGTTTAAATGATTAATCAACCATCAATAAGCGCTTGATAGTCGCTGTCGGAGAGCAGCTCATCTAATTCGGTTAAATCATGCGGTTCGATTTTAAATAACCAACCGCCATCATAAGGTTCATCGTTAATCAACTCTGGCTCATCTTCCAACGCTTCATTAAAAGCGATGATTTCACCACTGATCGGCGAAAATATATCGCTTGCGGACTTTACCGATTCCAACGACATTACATCGTCACCTGCTTGGGCATAACCACCTAATTCAGGAAAAGTCACGCTCATTAGCTCACCTAATGACTCTTGAGCAAAATCGGTAATGCCAACAATGGCACTGCCCTCTTCATCAATATAAACCCACTCATGGGTTTCGGTATATTTAAGGTGACTCGGCAAAATACTCATTGTTCAATTTCCTTAATGTTTAAAATCAATCTGAAGCATTATACCAAATCCATCTCTTCACGAATTTGTTCCAGCCAAAAATGTAAACGCTCTTCGGTTCGCTCCGGCTGTTGATCTTCATCAATCACTAGACCCACAAAAAACTCGCCATCTTCGGTTAATGCTTTGGATTCTTCAAACATAAATCCTTCATTTGGAAAATACCCAACGGGCTCGCCACCATTCTCCAACACCACATCGTGCATTAGCCCCATAGCATCTACAAAAAACTCGCCATATTCCAACTGATCGCCTAAACCAAAAAAAGCAACTTGTTTACCGCTAAAATCAATTTTTTTAAACTCAGGCCAAAAATCTTCCCAAGTACTTTGAAGCTCACCACAGTACCATGTGGGCTGCCCTAAAATAATTTTATCATACGCATCAAAATCACTTACTTTAGCACCATGCACATCATGTAAGGTCACAATATCAGCACCTAGTATTTGTTGAATTTTATGGGCTATCTTTTCAGTATTGCCCGTATCGGTTCCATAAAAAAGCCCTACTTTACTCAACGCCACTCTCCTTATTTCCAACGTTTCCTTATCTGCTATAATTTACCGCTTAATTCACCATAAAACCAGTCTATTTTTTATCTTTGGAGATTTCATGTCGGTGTTGTCGCGCTCAGCTCTTGCCCTATTTTTTTCAGCACTCGCTCTCTTTCTTTATCAAATACTTTGGTTTCGCTTACTTGGCTTTAGCGAAAACAGTGACACCGCCACTATTTTAATCGCGCTCTCGACTGGACTCGCGCTTGGCGCTCTGTTTGCCCAGTGGTGGTTACAAAAAGGTAACCCTGCACTTAAACTCTTTATTTTCTCACAAATACTTGCTGCAATAAGTGCCGTATTGCTACTACCGATACTCATTGCGCCAGAACAGATCGTGGCGCTCTCTCCTAGCCAACAGATTGCTTCTTGGGATGGATTTCTCACCCTATTTATTATTGCATTTATTCCTGCTTCCGCCAGCGGCATGGCATTTCCGCTATTAGCCACTTGGTTTGCTCGTACTCACCCCCAAAAACAAAATACATCCATTCACTATTTTTACTTTATATTCCTCTTCGCAACGCTCATCGCGACTCTACTAGGTGGGCTTTATATTTTACCCAGTTTTGGATTAACCGGCGGCATCTATTTTGCGGCTGGATTTAACCTCATTGCCGCTTTACTTGCTTATGCCCTGCTCTATGCAACGCCTCCAAAAACCTCGACTAATATTTCTCCCCCCCCTACTGAGACCCAGTTTTCTTTGGTTTCTTGGCATCAGCTTAAATGGATTGTCACCTTAGCGGTCATCAGTTTTATCTGGATGGGGTCTGAAATTATTTTGAGTAAATTCATCAGCCTTTATGCGGGTAGTACGCTGTTTAGCTTTACGGCGGTTCTCGCAACCTCACTTGCTGGCGTTACGCTTGGTGCATGGTTACTACACAACCAACAAACCAAGCAACCCCTCGCGGTTAAACACCTGTTTATCTTACTGTTCGCCTTGTTTATTGCCCTCAACATAACCCGTTTATTATTAAGCTACGCCCCTCAACTCTATAACGACGCACACTATTTAGGCGAACTACTCAATCATTCAGACAGCCTTTGGTTTGCCTTAATGATTCTATTACCCAACATTGTCTTTGGAGCGACTCTTTCGCTTGCTCTATCGCTGTATTGTCGAGAAAAAAACACCTCTCAGCAAAACATAGGTTTCGCCTACGGTATTTACATCACTGCCTCAATGAGTGGAGCAGTCATCACGGCGCTTTGGCTCATTCCAAATTTAGGAAGCCATTACACGCTTTTAGTTTTTACACTGACCCCAATTTTATTGGCTATCTTATTCATACCCAAAATAACCTTTATTAAAAAGCCTTTAATAGGCTATACGATTTTGATCTGCTTTTCGATTGGTGCTTTTTTTCTCCCCCCCCTCTCTTTTCAGGAGGTTTTTAAACAGCACTACTACCGTTACGTGAACACTGAAACGCCTGTTATTGACCTTAGAATCTTCGAAGAGTCTTCAGGGGTTATTGGGCTTACCCTTTATGAACGGGAGTCATTACACCTACAAGTGAACGGACTCACACAATCCAAAGTTCATATTCGTCATCCTCATAAGGGCAATATTAATGAATC
>Ga0256839_1003197_pt1 | contig 17137 bp, 18 predicted proteins | sample 354166metaG_FD_185968 | JGI IMG/M metagenome (GOLD analysis project Ga0256839, IMG submission 185968) | Hydrothermal vent microbial communities from Mid Atlantic Ridge, Atlantic Ocean - 354-166 | ecosystem: Environmental > Aquatic > Marine > Hydrothermal vents | place: Atlantic Ocean: Mid... | reverse complement strand
TATTGACACTACCGCTTTTCTCGGGGGTATTGCCGTAAACTATGCCACTAATTTGCTGCTGGCAGAAACCTCGGCTGCGGTAGCGGTAATTGAGGCCGATGAGTACGACCGGTCGTTTTTACAATTAGCGCCCGATATTGAGGTGATCACTTCGGTAGATGCCGACCATCTTGATATTTACGGTAGCGAGGAAGAAATGCTGGCCGCATACCAGCAGTTTGCCGGCAAACTGGCGGCCGCGGGTAAGTGCATTGTGGCCGCCAAAGCCCAGGACCGCTTGCAGGTAAACGGGGCTACCGTGTATGGCGAGGGCAGCAGAATTTATGCCAATAATTTACGGCTGGCAGGGGGCAGGTATCACTTTGACTATGTGAAGGGAACCCAAAAAATTTCTACTATTCCGCTGGCCTTGCCCGGCCGGCATAATGCCGAAAATGCCGTGGCTGCCATTACCGTGGCCACCAGCCTGGGCGTGGGTGAGGCCGCAATAAAAAAGGCTTTTGCCACCTATAGAGGTGTTAAAAGACGGTTTGAATATGTCCTGGAACTGCCGGAAATGGTATTTATCGATGATTATGCCCATCACCCTGCCGAGGTGGCCGGCTTTATCGGGGCCTTACGGGAGCTTTACCCTGATAAATTTATCCAGGTAATCTTTCAGCCGCACTTGTATTCACGTACGCGCGATTTTGCCGCAGAATTTGCCGCCAGTCTCAGCCAGGCCGATTCGGTAATCCTGATGGATATTTACCCGGCCCGTGAAGCACCCATTGCCGGGGTAACTTCGGCTCTGATCCTGGAAAGAATAAGGCTGGCCGATAAGGCCCTGATGACCACAGAAGAAATCCTCGCTATGCTGCCGGCAAAGCAACCCCAGGTGCTGGCCACCGTTGGGGCCGGGGATATTGATAAGCTGGTGCCGCAAATAAAAGACGTAATCACTAAAACCATGGTAAAATGAGATATCGACCTGTTATCGTAACTATTGTAGGCCTGATAACCACCTTGTTGCTGATTGGTTTTGCCAATATTGATAACGACAGGCGGGTTTGTAACCGGGTGATGGTGTCTATTGATAACCAACTGCACAATCATTTTATCGATGATACCGATGTGCTCAACCTGCTGACCAACGGCTCTACCGAGGTGGTGGAGGGGGCGGCTTTTGCCGATTTGAATATCCGCACCCTGGAAAACAGGGTGAAAGCAAATGACTATGTGCGCGAGGCGGAAATTTTCCGCGACTTAAAAGGTAATTTATTGGTAAAAGTGGTGCTGCGCAGGCCGGTGGCCCGGGTAATACAACCGGATGGCCCCGATGCCTATATTGCCGGGGATGGCACCATCCTGCCGGTTTCGGATAAATTCTCAGCACGGGTTTTATTGGTGAGCGGGGCTGTGGCCCGCGATATTGCCGGGTTAGGGAATATCAAAGCCTCTGACCACCGGCAACTTTTTGCGTTGATCAATTTTATCAACGCGGATAAATTCTGGCGTGCCCAGATAACGCAGGTAGATGTGCAACCAGACGGTGAGATAAAGCTGCTGCCCCAGGTAACCAAGCAGTATATAGAATTTGGTGACTTGCAGGATATGAAAAATAAATTCGCCCGGTTAAAAATTTTCTATACGAAAATTTTGCCCCGCAAAGGCTGGAACAGCTACAGCCGGGTAAGTGTGAAATATAAGAATCAAATAATTTGTGAATAATCCCCCAATTAAGCATTATGGAAACTGACAAAATCGTAGTAGGACTCGACATCGGTACAACCAAGATTTGTGCCGTAGTAGGCCGTAAAAATGAATACGGCAAACTGGAAATTCTCGGTATGGGCAAGGCCGACTCAGACGGGGTTATCCGTGGTATTGTTACCAATATCGAAAAAACCATTGCCTCCATCCAACGGGCCATAGAGGAAGCCTCGGAAAAATCGGGTATTGATATCCAGGTGGTAAACGTGGGTATTGCCGGCCAGCATATCCGCAGTAGCATTCACCACAACGGCATTACCCGTAAAACCACCGATGAGGAGATTACCGTAGAGGATATCAAACGCCTTACCGATGAAATGTACCGTATTGTTATCCCTCCGGGTACCGACATCATCCATGTGATGCCCCAGGATTACACGGTTGACTATGAAGAAGGCATTAAAGACCCGGTAGGTATGTCGGGGGTGAAGTTGGAAGCCGATTTTCATGTGATCACCGCCCAGACCAACGCCATTAACAACATTAACAAGTGTGTAAAGCGCTCTGAGTTGGTAATTGAAAACCTTATCCTGGAGCCCCTGGCCTCAAGCTTATCTGTGCTCAGCGATGAGGAAAAAGAAGCCGGGGTTTGCCTGGTGGATATTGGTGGCGGTACCACCGATGTGGCGATTTTCTATGATAATATCATCCGCCATACGGCCGTAATCCCCTTTGGCGGGAATATCATCACCTCCGACATCAAAGAAGGATGTAATGTGCTGAAGCACCAGGCCGAATCGTTGAAAACCAAATTTGGCAAGGCCATTACCGAAGAAGCCAGCCCTAATGAGATTGTTTCGATACCCGGCTTGCGCAACCGGCCACCGAAAGAGATTTCGGTAAAGAACCTCTCAAGTATTATTGAGGCCCGGATGGAAGAAATCATTGAGTTGGTGCATATAGAGATCATCAACAGTGGCTATGAGGGCAAGCTGGCCGGGGGTATTGTGCTTACCGGTGGTGGCGCCCAGCTTAACTCCATCCAGCAACTGGTAGAATTTATTACCGGTATGGATGTGCGTATCGGTTACCCGAACGAGCACCTCGGCAAAAGTTCATCGGAGCTAAAATCGCCCATGTATGCTACGGCCATTGGGTTGGTGTTGTCCGGCTTTATGGACCTGGACGACCGCCAGAACCGCTACAACGAAGGAAAGCCGGAAGCCCGGCCGAAGAAAAAGGAATTTGCCAATATCTTCAATGTTATCCTCGAGAAAACCAAGAGTTTGCTGGTAGATGATATTGAGGGCAAAGACAATTATTAATTAACATGTATTCACTAAAATCTATATATTATGTCTGACACGTATAGTTTCGAATTACCCAAGCACCATAAGTCGATAATTAAGGTGATTGGCGTAGGTGGTGGCGGCAGCAATGCGGTTAACCACATGTACAATTTGGGAATTAAGGATGTGGAGTTTGTAGCCTGTAATACGGATGCCCAGGCCCTGCAAAGCAGCCCTGTTCCTTCCAAACTGCAAATCGGTATAAATGTAACCGAAGGCCTGGGTGCCGGGGCTAACCCCGATGTTGGCCGCGGGGCAGCCGAGGAAAGCAAAGATGATATCCGCGATATGCTGGGTGACAGCACCAGAATGTTGTTTGTTACGGCCGGCATGGGGGGCGGTACCGGTACCGGGGCGGCTCCGGTGATTGCCAAGATTGCCAGGGATATGGATATCCTTACCGTGGGCATTGTAACCGTACCTTTTGGTTTTGAAGGCCGTAAAAAAATGGAACTGGCCCAGAAGGGGGTAAACGAGTTGAAGGCCAACTGCGATACCGTGCTGGTTATCCTGAATGACAAATTGCGTGAGATCTATGGTAACCTGCCGATCAGCGATGCCTTCGCCAAAGCTGACAATGTGCTGACCACCGCGGCCAAAGGTATTGCCGAGATTATTACTGTGCCCGGTTATGTTAATGTTGACTTTCAGGATGTGAAAACAGTAATGCACAATGCCGGGGCTGCCGTTATGGGCTCGGCCACCATGGAAGGCGAAGGCAGGGCCCGCAGGGCTGCTGAGGCCGCCCTGGTGTCGCCCTTGCTGAATAACCGCGAGGTGCATGGGGCCAAGAAAATACTCCTGTCAATAACCTCGGGAGAGCAGGCTGAATTGCAAATGGATGAGCTTACCGATATTACCGAGTACATCCAGGAAATGGCCGGTGATGAAGCCGAAGTTATCTTTGGCCATGGGGTTGACCCCGAATTGGGCGACAACATCAGGGTTACGGTAATTGCCACCGGCTTTGAGTCGGCCGAATTGCAAAGCAATGGCGCTGGCAGCAAAAAGGTTACCTCGCTGGATGCCCCGGTAAACCAGCCGCTGGAAGGTTTCACCCCGGACTGGGGCAAAACCCTGGAGCCTACCTTAAAGGTTGAAGTAGAGCCTGAGCCTGAGCCATCGCCATTGGCCGAGGAGGTGGAAGACACGGCTTTTGAAAATGGCTATATGTTTGAAGCCCCGGAACCGGCAGAAGGTTTTGAAGACGATTTGTTTGCCGGTGTGGCAAATGACGCCAGCCCGGCCCCGGCAGAACCCGATTATGGCATCCTGGATGCAGACCTGCAATCGAAAAAGGAAAGGCTGGCCATGAAGCGCAAAGAAAGGTTGCAACGCCTGAAAGGCGCTAAATATGAATGGCAACAGGAGGAGGACATAAAGTCGAAACTGGATGTGCCGGCCTATGCGCGTAAGGATGTCAGGCTGGACGATGTGCCCCACTCTTCGGAGAGGAATATCTCGCGCCTGAGCCTTAACGATGATAACCAGATTTTAGGGAATAATAAATACCTGCACGATAATGTAGATTAACGCGGCTTTTAAGCCGGTAAAATATTGTTCGGGCCGGGCACAAACGGTGTCAGTTCCCGTTCAACTCGGGGGATTGGGTTTAAGTATCCAATTTTGTATTGCCCTGGTAGCGATTATGTCAGACAATCTGCTGCCGGGCAATACTTTTTTATACGGGTTATATTTCTTAGGTCAACCATTCAAATAGGGTGGGTTATGTTGTTGTGTCAATGACTATAAATGCTTATATTTAGCAGCAGAAGATTGATAAAATGCCCCGGCCACTTTTTTGGTTTCTTATTTTTAGCCTCATCAGTTTTGGTTCCCACGGCCAGACAAGTATAGAAAAGGTAAAAAACGCCCCCCTGCATGCCGGCTCTTCGCGTGAGTTTGAAGGTTCTTTCAATACCCTTATAAAATTAGCCGGGACCGCCCTGACAGACGCCAGCCTGGAGCTTGAATTTGTGGAGAAAATAGATGAGGAAAATTATATGCTGCTTGGCAAGAGGCGGGCTTCGGGTTTTTCCTGGGGTGAGATGGTGCGGGTGGTAGTCACCAAACAACGGGGCGATACCGAAACCCTTGTGCATGTGTACACCAAGAAGCGGGTAGGGGTAAACGCTACGGCCAAAGCGGCATACGCCAACACTATTTTTTCCAGTATTGAGTCGCAATTGGCGCTGGCGGCAGAGGAGGGGCCGGCCATTGCAGCGAGGGATACCGGGCCGCAGCCGGTGGCTGAGGCGCAGCCGCCCGCTACCCCTGCGACACCACCTGCCGAATATACTACCCGGCACCGGGTAGCCCTGGTTATTGGCAACGCCCGCTATAGCAAAGCCCCGTTGCGTAACCCCGTAAACGATGCCCTGGCTATCTCGCAGCAGTTAAAATTGCTTGGCTTTGATGTTTATACCTATACTAATCTGGGCCAGGCCGAAATGAAGGCGGCTATCCGCAAATTTGGCGATGCTTTGAACGAATCTTCCGGGGTAGGCTTGTTTTATTATGCCGGGCACGGAGTACAATCAGGCGGCAGGAACTATTTGATACCGGTGGATGCGAAAATTGAGCGGGCCTATGACATTGAAGACCAGGGGGTGGATGCCGGCCTGGTGCTGCGGATGATGGAATTATATAAGAACCCCCTGAATATCATCATCCTCGATGCCTGCCGCAACAATCCGTACAGCCGGGGCTTGCGGTCGGTTGAGGAAGGTTTGGCCCCGGTTTATATTGCCCCTACGGGTTCTATCATATCGTTTGCCACTGCCCCGGGAAAAACCGCCTCAGACGGTGACGGCCGCAACGGCCTTTATACCCAGGAGTTGATCAAGGCCATGCAGCAACCCAATAAAACCCTGGAAGAAGTTTTTAAAGAGGTACGTATTAATGTGGCCAGAAAATCAAATAATGAACAAATTCCCTGGACAAACTCCTCGTTGATGGGGGAGTTTTTCTTTAACACTAAACAATAATCTGATGAAAAAATTAAGCTTATTGCTGTTTGTCCTGCTGTTGGCCGGTCATCTTTCCCAGGCCCAGAAAACTATTGAAAAAGTAAAGAATGCCCCCTTGCATGCCGGGGAGAGCCGTACGTTTAAGGCGGCTTATAAAGATTTGGTGAAGTTCTCCCGCCAGGCCATGGTAGATGCCGGCCTGGAAATGGAATCGGTGGAAAAGGTAGATGAAGACACCTATATGCTGATTGGCAGGACCCGGGCTTCGGGGTGGAGTTGGGGTGAGTTGGTGCGGGTGGTAGTATTGCGCAATGAGGACAACCCCAACAAAAATATTGTGCGGGTTTACACCAAAAGAAGGGTAGGTACCAATGTTACCGCCAAGGGCAGCTACACCAATACCATTTTATCGAACATTGAGGCGAAAATTGAACTGGGCGAGTACTGATTGGTTTTTGCTATCGCCACGGGCCGGGATTTTTTTTCAGGGGGTATTATTACGTCAGGTAATTTTCCTTTATCGCCCCGGCTATGGCGGCCAGCTCGTTTTGGGTGGGGTGTAACTTAGGGCGGCTGAAATTCATGTCGTCCATGGCGTTGATGGGGATCAGGTGGATATGCGCATGGGGTACCTCCAGGCCGATTACGGCAATGCCAATGCGGTTGCAACTTACCGTTTTTTCAATAGCGTTGGCTACTTTTTTGGCAAAGAGGTGAATATTGGCCAATTGCTCGTCCGACAAGTCATAGATATAATCAACCTCCTGCTTGGGGATAACCAGGCTATGGCCCATCACCAGGGGGTTGATATCGAGAAAAGCCAGGTGGTCATCATCTTCGGCTACAATATGGGCCGGGATTTCCCGGTTAACAATTTTGGTAAAAAGAGAAGCCATAATTATATGCTGATATCGAGTATTTCGAACGTCATCTTGCCACCGGGCGTGTCTATTTCGGCACTATCGCCCTTGCTTTTGCCCAACAGTCCCTTACCAATGGGTGATTTAACCGATATTTTACCGGCTTTCAGGTCGGCTTCTTCTTCGGCCACCAGGGTGTAGGTCATGGTGGCGCCCATCTTCAGGTTCTTTATTTTTACTTTAGAGAGGATGGAAACTTTGCTGGTATCAAGTTTCGACTCATCAATTACACGGGCATTGCCCACGGCCGCTTCTAACTTGGCTATCCGGGCTTCTAAGTGGCCCTGGGCGTCTTTGGCGGCATCGTATTCCGCATTCTCACTTAAATCGCCCTTATCGCGGGCTTCGGCAATTTGTTTGGCCATGTTGGCCCGGCCTTTGGTTTTTAATTCGTTCAGTTCGTCTTTAAGCTTTTGCAGCCCCTCTTCAGTATAATATGATATATCTCCCATAATTGCTTAATAAACAAAATAACGGCCTCTCTGCTGAGAAACCGTTATTTAATATAATTTCTATTGCTTATCCTAAAACAGTTTGCGCTATCGTGTTGTTTTGCTTGTACATAACTTTATAATAGCAAAAATAAGGGTTTTTCCCCTATATTGTCAAGTGTGCTAACCAATTAAATCGGGTACTTCTTTTTCCAGGATAGCATATATCTCAGGGTCAAACTGTGCCAGGTAAAGTGATTTGGCCTTTTGCAGTTGCTCGAGGCTAAGGCCCTCTGAGCCCCGGAAATCAGCTTTGTAGAGGTTGGCATCGTCAAAATTAGTTTCCGCAAGGGCACAATTTCTCAGGTTGGCCTCCATGAGGTAGGCGTTACTAAAATCCGTTTTAATCAGGAAAGCCCCTTCAAAATTGGCTTTAATCAGAAATGAGTCTTTAAAGTTGGCCCCGCTGGCGTAGGTCTTGCTCAGGTTGGCCTGGTTCAGGTTGGCATTTTCAAAATTGGTCTGGTTGAGGCGGGCCTCCTGCAGGTTGGCTTCGATAAGCACCGAATTGGAGACATTGGCGGTATTGAGGTTGGCTTGCGTGAGGTTTACTTTCGAGAGGTTGGTTTTGCGCAGGTAAGTCCCTACCAGGTCTATTTTGGTAATACCGTGGCGGTTAAGGCGCTTGATATTACCCACATTGCGAAAAGCCGCTTCTTCCGACTCCCACAGGCGGAAGTCATCAATTTCGTCAATATATTGGCTGATCCGTTGTTTTTTATCCCCTTGTTCACGCAGCCAATAAAGCAGCATACCAATCACCAGGATGTCGAAGATCATCCCATGGGCCTCGGCCAGAACATTCAGGTACATTTCATCAAACTGTGTCCAGTAAAGGGGTAAACTCAGGCCGATAACAACTATTGACACCAGCACCAGTACGGTTGCCGAACTGCGGATGGGGTGCTGAATTACCTTGTCGTATATCTTTCTGAACCTGTTCATAAAATGAGGTTGGCTAAGTTAAGCAACTTCTGGTAATTATCCCCCCTGTTCTAAAAAAGCCGCAATTTTATCTGCTAAAACTGCATTTATGCGGGCATAGCTTTCAAAGGTCCAACCGGCAACATGGGGGGTAAAAAGTACGCGGCCACTTTCTTGCAGCCAGGCCAGGTCGGCTGCCTGCTGTGCATTCATCCGGCTGAATTTTTCGCACTCCAGCACATCAAGCCCGGCCAGGTATATATTGCCCGTATGCAAGGCTTCTTTAATGGCTGCCAACGGGGCTATTTCGCCCCGTGAGGTATTAATAAAAACCAGGGGTTTGGCAAACCTTTGAAAGAATGATGTGTCGGCCAGCGCCTTGGTTTCCGCGGTCAGGGGGATGTGCAGGCTGAGGACATCGGTTTCCTCATAGATTGCCGCCAGGTCAACAACTTCAACATAACTGTTCGATTGCTTCGCTAAGATATCATAGGCAATTACCCGGCAACCAAACCCGGCCAGTTTTTTGGCCAGCGCAGCGCCCGTATTGCCGTAACCGTAAATACCTACGGTAAGGCTGCCCAGTTCCCGGCCACGGTTGCCCTCCCGTTCCCAGGTGCCGGCCATTATCTGGTTATGGCCACGGGTTAAGTTATGCAGCAGGTTGAGGATAAGGCCAACGGTATGTTCGCCAACGGCATCACGGTTGCCTTCGGGGGCGTTGAGGATACGGATGTTACGTTGCTGCAGGGCCTTCTCGTCCAGGTTATCAATACCGGCCCCGGCCCGGGCGACAAATTTTAGTTTACTGGTGGTGAGCAGGTCTTCATCAACCCGGGTCTTACTGCGGATGACCAGCCCGTCATAACCGGGCAATACCGTTTTTATTTCTTCGCGGGTAATATCGGGCCGGTAATCATATGCCACCCCTATACCCGCCAGCAACGGGCCAATACTTTCATGCAGTTCGTCAACAATCAGGCATTTTATGGGCATCAGGCAAGGTTTTTACAACAAAAAATAGGCTACCATAAAATACACGGCCAGCCCCAGGAGGTCGTTGGCGGTGGTAATAAACGGCCCCGAAGCTGCTGCCGGGTTAATGCCCATTTTATCCAGCACGATGGGGGTAATGGTACCTGACAAGGAGGCCAGCAGCACCACACACGACAAGGCCACGGCTACCACAATAGAAACCTGCATATCATGGCGCAGGAAATAGCTGAAAGTAAACGCCAGCACCGCCAGCAACAGGCCGTTGAGAATGGCTACGGCAATTACCCGCATCAGCCTGATAAAGTTGGAATCCTGAAAAACCGACTTGGTGGCCAACGATTGCACCACCATGGAGGAGGACTGAATGGCTACATTGCCTCCGGTGGCGGTAATCAGCGGAATAAAAGAGGCCAGGATAGGTACTACGGCTATCTGCCCTTCAAATTGGCGGATCACCTCGGCACCAAAGAAACTACCAATGAGCCCGATGACCAGCCACGGGATGCGGGCCCTTGTCAGCTTCCAGATGCTGTCATCTTCTTCCACATCTTCCGAGATACCCGACATCAACTGCCTTTCTTCTTCGGCCTGTTCGGTCATTACGTCCACCACGTCATCAATGGTAATGCGGCCCATCAGTTTGCCCCGCAGGTTTACTACCGGCACGGCATCCAGGTCGTATTTTTTCATGATGGACACCACCTCTTCTTTATCTACATTGGTCTGCACCGAGATCACTTCCTCATCGTAGATGTCCTTGATCAGGGTGCCGTCTTTGGCCAGCAGTATTTTGCGCAGCGAAACCTTGCCCAGCAACGTGTTGTAGTTGTCAACTACATAAACAGCATAAATTTGTGTTACATTTTCACCCTGCCGCCTGATTTCCTCTATCGTTTGCTCGATGGTCCAGTTAACATTGGCTTTGATCAATTCCTTGGCCATCAAACCACCGGCCACATCTTCATCGTAGCGCAGCAGGTCGAGGATGTGGTCTATCTTCTCTTTGTTGCTGAGCGAAGCAATAATTTCTTCCCGGATGTCGGCAGAGAGTTCGTTCAAAATATCTACTGCATCATCCGAGTCCATCACATCAATGAACGTGGCTATCTCCCGGGGGGAATAAACCTTGAGGAATCTTTTTAACGTATCCTCATCAAGGTTGCTGATGATTTCAGCGGCAGTTTCGGTATCCAGCAGCCCCAGCACATAGCGGGAGTCTGCCGAAGAAAACTCTTCCAGGGTTTCGGTAATATCGGCCGGATTTACCCCTTCTAAGGTTTGTTTAATGAAGGCGTCATCCCGATCATCTACAGCTTTTTGCAGTTGCCCGGCAAACTCTTTTGATAACTCAAATGTCAATTGCTCTTCCACAATGCTTCTATTTCAGCAGTTAACGATTCAAAATCAGCAACACTTAATTGTTCGGCCCGCAAACTGAGAAAGGGGTGCTCATTAATTTGCTCAGGCAAATTTAGGGGTTTTAAGGCGTTGCGCAAGGTCTTCCTGCGGTTTTGAAACCCCTGCTTTACTACCCTGAAGAATAATTTTTCATCACAACCCAGCCGCTGCGTTTGGTTGCGGGCAAGGCGGATTACTGCGGAGTTGACTTTTGGCGGTGGGTTAAACGCCCCCGGCTTAACGGTAAACAGGTACTCTATCTCATAAAAAGCCTGCAGCAGCACACTCAAGATACCGTAGGTTTTGTTACCGGGCGGGCTGGCAAGGCGATCGGCCACTTCTTTCTGGATCATGCAGACCATTTCGGGGATGTTGTCCCTGAATTCCAGCAGGCGAAAGAAAATTTGCGAAGAAATATTATAGGGCAGGTTGCCAATCAGGGCAAACTTGCTGCGAAATAGCTTATGCAGGTTGATGTTCAGGAAATCATCATGGATGATCCTGCCGCTGAGGCCGGGATATTTGTTTTTCAGCCAGGTAACAGACTCACTGTCGATATCAATTAACCAAAGGTTGTGCTCATTTTTTGCCAGCAATAATTCCGTTAGCACGCCCATACCGGGGCCAATCTCAAGAATGGCTTCATGCTGGCCGCCCAGGCTGGTCACTATTTTATGGGCTACGGTTTTGTCGTGCAAAAAATGTTGCCCCAGATGTTTTTTCGGCCTTACCCCGCCCATGGTCTTTAATTTTGGCGAAAGTTATAAAATATATTCAATTGATTAGATTTGCGGCCTGAATTAGTGTATAAATAAGTATGTTGAAAAAAGATAAACCGGTAATAGGCATCAGCATTGGCGATATCAATGGTATTGGCCCGGAGATCATCATCAAGGCCCTGGCCGATCAGCGGGTGTTGCGGCACCTGACACCCGTAATTTTTGGCTCATCCAAAACCATTTCCTATTACCGCAAATTGTTGAAAATAGATGATTTCCCTGTGTTTCACCTTAAAGAGGGGCAGGAGCCCAATGCCAAGCGGGTAAATATTATTGAGTGCTGGGAGGATGTGGTGGAAATCCACACAGGCAGCCCTGCCGAAGAAACCGGCCGCAAAGCCATTGTGGCATTAAATAAAGCCACCGATGCCCTGGCCAGCGGCTTTGTTGATGCGGTAGTAACGGCCCCGCTGAACAAGGCTACGGCCCAGGCAGACAATTTTCGCTTTCCCGGCCATACCGAATACCTTGGGGAGAAATTTGGCGGCAACCCGCTGATGTTTATGGTTTCTGATAACCTGCGTATTGCCGTGGCTACCGGTCATGTGCCGGTAAAGGAAGTGGCGGGCCTCATCACCAAAGAAAGCCTGACCAAAAAGATCAGCAGCATGAAAAAATCGCTGGTGCGGGATTTCGGCCTCAGCAAACCAAAAATTGCCGTGCTGGGCCTCAACCCCCATGCGGGCGAAGAGGGCCTTTTGGGCCAGGAAGAAGCGGAAATTATCTTGCCGGTTATTAAAGAATTTAAACATAAGGGCAACCTGGTATTTGGCCCTTTCCCTGCCGATGGCTTTTTTGGCAGTGGTAATTATAAAAAGTATGATGGTATTTTGGCTATGTACCACGATCAGGGGTTGATTCCGTTTAAAAGCCTGTCGTTTGGCAGTGGGGTTAATTTTACCGCCAACCTGCCGGTGGTCAGGACTTCGCCCGATCATGGTACCGGCTATGACCTGGCCGGCAAGGGCGTGGCTGCCGAGGGTTCGTTGCGCAGCGCCCTTTACCTTGCGGTGGATATCCTGAAGAACAGGGCGGAGGCGGGGGAGTAACCTTTTTTGGCCAGGGCCCGCAGGTTAGTATAATGGCTTGCCGGGTAATTATTTATCGGGTAAAATTGGCGTAAATATTGTAAAATCCTTATACCTTTGCGGACTTGTAGAAAAACGGGTAGTGGGAAAAGGAGTCTTTGATATCGATATCTTCAAGCTGGCGGACGGCAAGCACATTTTCGCGTTTGATTTCGATTCATCGTTCTTTGCTTTATTTGAGGAAAGTGTAGTAGCCAACGGCAATGGGCTTGTTCGTGTGGAACTGGACAAAACACCCGCCTTGATGACGCTGACTTTTCACCTTGATGGCGAAATTGAACTTATTTGCGACCGTAGTCTGGATACGTTTATGCTGCCCTTGCATGAGGTGAACGAAATTAGGGTTAAATATGGCGATCATTGGGAGGAGTTGAGTGACGACCTGTTGTTGATACCGGCTGATACCCAACGCCTGGATGTTGGCCAGTTGGTTTACGAATTTATCACCCTGGCTATTCCCATGAAAAAGCTACACCCACGTTTTGCCGGTGCAGAGGAGGAAGGCCTGGTCTTCACCTCCGCAGAAAACGAAGCCTCAGATACGGCTATTGACCCGAGATGGAATGAATTAAAAAAGCTTAAAAAATAATAATAATGGCACATCCTAAAAGAAAAATATCTAAACAACGCAGGGATAAGCGTAGAACCCATTACAAAGCCGTAGCGGCCACCTTTATGGAATGCTCTAATTGCGGGGCACCGGTGTTGCTGCACAGGGTATGTTCAGAATGTGGGTATTACAAAGGCAAACCGGCTATAGAGAAGGAACTGGCGGTATAGCAGCATGAGAATTGCTATTGATGCTATGGGCGGGGATTATGCCCCCATGCCCAATGTTGAAGGTGTTAAACTGGCCCTTGCTGAGCTCCCTGCCGATGCTACCCTGGTGATGGTAGGCGATAAAGAGGTGCTTGAAAAGGCCAGCGATGAAGCCGGCCTGGATGACCCCAGGGTGGAGGTTTATCATGCTCCCGATACCATTCCCATGGGCGTGCACCCCACCAAGGCCCTTACCCGCCACCCCGAAGCATCAATACCGGTGGGCTACCGGTTGCTGAAAAACAAAGAAATTGACGCCTTCAGCAGTTGCGGCAATACCGGGGCCATGCATGTGGGCGCCTTGTTTTCTATTAAAGCTATCGAAGGAATAATCCGTCCCGGACTGGCGGGGCTTATCCCCAAAGAAAAAGGCGGCTTTGGCATTATGATGGACGTAGGCGCCAATGCCGACTGCCGTCCGGATGTACTGGTGCAGTTTGCTGAGCTGGCCTCCATGTTCGCCAATTATGTGCTCAAAATAGATAATCCCAAAGTGGGCCTGGTCAACCTTGGCGAGGAAGAGCAAAAAGGTACCTTACTCACCCAGGCAGCTTATCAGTTGATGAAAATCAACCGTAAAATTAATTTTATCGGCAATCTGGAAGGCCGGGATATTTTTAATGATAAGGCCGATGTAATTGTGTGCGATGGCTTTACCGGTAATGTTTTGTTAAAATTTGCCGAGTCGATCTATGAAATGTTAAAACAGCGTAATTTTAGCGATCCGTTTTTTGATCAGATGGATTATAAACGTATAGGCGGCAGCCCGATCCTCGGCATCAATGGCAATGTAACCATCGGCCATGGGGTGTCGGATAAGTATGCCATTAAAAGCATGATCCTGCAATCGCATCAGATGGCGGTGTCGAAAATCAATGAGAAAATAAAAGAAAGCCTGATGGCTTAACCTGATATTATGAGTAAAATTCATGCAGCAATTACCGGGGTGGCAGGCTATATGCCTGATTATGTTCTTACCAACCAGGAGCTTTCTACCATGGTGGATACCAATGATGAATGGATTACCACCCGTACCGGGATTAAAGAAAGAAGAATCCTGAAAGGCGAAGGCAAAGGCACTTCCGATATGGCCTATAAGGCCGTAAATGAGTTGCTGGCCAAAACCAACACCCAGCCGGAGGAGGTTGACCTGATCATCTGTGCCACGGTTACCCCCGACCATGTGTTTCCGGCCACAGCCAACCTGATTGCCGCTAAAACGGGTTGTGTAAATGCTTTTAACTACGATATTGGCGCGGCCTGTTCAGGGTTTATTTATGCCCTTTCCAGCGGGGCTACCTTTATTGAAAGCGGCCGCTATAAAAAAGTTGTCGTGGTGGGAGCCGATAAGATGTCGTCAATTATTGATTATACCGACCGTACTACCTGTATAATTTTTGGTGACGGGGCCGGGGCGGTAATGCTCGAACCTACCGAAGAAGAGGTGGGGATTATCGATTTTATGCATAAAAGCGATGGCAACGGGGTAGAGTTTTTGCGCATGAAAGCCGGGGGCAGCAGCTACCCTGCTACCCACGATACCGTAGAAAACCGCGAACATTATGTTTTTCAGGATGGCAAAACCGTGTTTAAGTTTGCCGTAACCAATATGGCCGACTATGCGGCTAAAATCATGGAGCGCAATAACCTTACCGGTGATGATGTTGACTGGCTGGTCGCCCATCAGGCCAATAAACGTATTATTGATGCCACCAGTAACCGAATGGGTATCAATGATGAGAAAGTGATGATGAACATAGAGCGTTACGGCAATACCACTTCGGCCACCATACCCACCCTTTTGTGGGACTACGAAAGCCAGTTGAAAAAAGGGGACAACCTGGTGCTGGCAGCTTTCGGTGGGGGCTTTACCTGGGGGGCACTTTATGTTAAGTGGGCCTACGATCCTAAGTAGGAAGTTTTTATTTAACCATTTCAGTTGTAATTTTCCGCTCAAATTATGGCAACAACAGCAGATATCAAGAACGGTTTGTGCATTGAATTTAACAATGGTCTGTATATGATCACTGATTTTCAGCACGTTAAGCCCGGCAAAGGGCCGGCTTTTGTACGCACCAAGTTGAAAAATGTGGAAACGGGCAAGGTGATAGAAAATACGTTTACCTCGGGGCACAAGATAACCACGGCCCGGATTGAGCGCAGGCCGCATCAGTTTTTATATAAAGATGATTTGGGCTATCATTTTATGGATAGCAATACGTTTGAACAGGTGGCCTTACCGGAATCAATTATCACTTCGGCCGACTTGCTGAAAGACGGCCAGGAGGTAGAGGTGTTGTACCATGCCGAAACGGAAAAACCGCTCACCTGTGAACTGCCGCCTTTTGTGGAGTTACAGGTAACCTATACTGAGCCCGGGATAAAAGGCGATACCGCCACCAATGCCACCAAAACCGCCACCCTGGAAACCGGGGCCGAGATACAGGTGCCGTTGTTTATTAACCAGGATGAAATTATTAAAGTAGATACCAGGACACATAGTTATGGAGAACGCGTCAAATAAAAAAAAGATCGTAATGAAAACAAAAGAAATCAGGGATTTAATAGATTTTATTGCCGGTACCGGTCTGAATGAAGTGCATATTGAAACAGAAGAACTGAAATTATCGGTAAAAAGAGACCGCAAAATAACCCAGGTTATTGAGGCCGGGGCAGCCGTGGCGCCTGTGGCCGCCCCCGCTCCGCAGCCGGCAGCCGCCCCGGCACCAGCCGCCCCCGCAGCAACCGGCAAACCGGCCGATAGTGAGCCTGCCTCCGGGCTGGTGGAAATAAAATCACCGATGATTGGCACCTTTTACCGGTCGGCCAACCCCGAATCGGATGCTTTTGTAAATGTGGGCGACTCGGTAAGCGTAGGGCAAACGGTTTGTATTGTAGAGGCCATGAAACTGTTTAATGAAATTGAATCGGAAGTGAGTGGAAAAATAGTTAAAGTACTGGTGGAAAATGCCACCCCGGTAGAATACGACCAGCCGTTGTTCCTTGTTGATCCTTCTTAAAACTTAGCCGCTGTGTTTAATAAAATACTTATTGCCAACAGGGGGGAGATTGCCCTCCGCATTATCCGTACGTGTAAAGAGATGGGGATTAAGTCGGTGGCGGTTTATTCTACGGCCGACAAAGAAAGCCTGCATGTGAAATTTGCCGATGAGGCCATTTGTATTGGTGCGGCACCCAGTTCAGATTCCTACCTGAATATTCCCCGCATTCTGGCCGCAGCCGAAATCACCAATGCCGATGCTATTCATCCGGGCTATGGCTTTTTATCTGAAAATGCCGAGTTCTCGAAGATATGCGAAGAATATAAAATAAAATTCATTGGCGCTTCGGCCGATATGATTGAGCGTATGGGCGACAAGGCTACGGCCAAGGCAACCATGAAAAAAGCCGGGGTGCCGGTAATCCCGGGTTCCGATGGCCTGATTTCTTCGGTTGAGGAAGGCAAAAAGCTGGCGCAGGAGATTAAATACCCGGTTATTTTAAAGGCTACGGCCGGAGGCGGTGGCCGCGGCATGCGCATTGTTAACAACGAGGCCGAATTTCAGAAGGCCTGGGACGATGCCCGGCAGGAATCCGGGGCTGCTTTTGGCAATGATGCCTTGTACTTAGAAAAATACGTTGAAGAGCCCCGCCATATAGAGATCCAGATTGTGGGCGATAAGAAAGGCCGTGCCTGTCACTTGTCGGAACG
>Ga0256839_1003196_pt1 | contig 17144 bp, 16 predicted proteins | sample 354166metaG_FD_185968 | JGI IMG/M metagenome (GOLD analysis project Ga0256839, IMG submission 185968) | Hydrothermal vent microbial communities from Mid Atlantic Ridge, Atlantic Ocean - 354-166 | ecosystem: Environmental > Aquatic > Marine > Hydrothermal vents | place: Atlantic Ocean: Mid... | reverse complement strand
GTCAAGCCTTCCAAAAACTGTTTTACCGCTCCAAATGCTGCCTCTTTTGCTCTGGGATCATTGAGATTATAGCCTTCACATATTTTTTCTATCACAAAAGGGATGAGTGGTTTTGCATTTCGAAGCAGTCCAGCTACTTTTTCACTCTCTCCTTTTGCTATGAGGTCAGCTGGATCCTGTCCGTCAGGGAAGAGAACTACCCCTCCATCAAAGCCAGAAATCGACAACATCTGTGCTGCTTTTAAAGCGGCAGAAACACCTGCTTTGTCACCATCATACGCCAAAATGATTTTAGGGTCACCTTTACGTAACATAGGTAAATGTTCAGAAGTAAGGGCTGTTCCCATACCTGCTACTGCTTCTGTAAATCCTGCCTGATGAAACATTACAACATCCAAATAGCCTTCACAAACGATGAGCTTCTTATTTTTATAAATACTTTCTTTGGCAAGGTGGTACCCATATAACAAACGTGATTTGTTAAAAAGTTTAGTCTGTGGAGAGTTGATATATTTAGCAGGATGGTTTGTTATCGTTCTCCCCCCAAAACCGACAATAGCGCCACTTGCAGAGTAGATAGGGAAAGTAATACGTTCTACCAAACGTGCATAGTAGCCATGCCCGTTTTCACTCTGAGCGATAATACCCGCTTCCGCAGCTTTTGGCATGGGTAACAAGGATGAAGTTAAAAACTGCATTACTTCTGCTCCTGTGGGGACATACCCGATTTCAAATCTTTCTATAGAACTTTGAGAGACCCCTCTGTCTAGCAGATATTTTGTAGCAGTCTGATTTTGATTGAGGTTCTTCACATACCATTGTCCTATGGCTTCAAGAACACGTTTTGCATCAGAATAATCAGAACTTCCTTTTGTATATGTCAAAGAGAAGTTAAACATTGAAGCCAGTTTTTCTATTGCTTCAGGGTAAGAGAGTTTTTCAAGCTCCATCAAAAACTTGATACTGTCACCTCCCACACCACAGCCAAAACAGTGGTAAATTTGCTTAGAGGGGCTCACTACAAAAGAGGGTGTTTTTTCTCCATGAAAAGGGCAGTTGGCTTTATAGTTTGCCCCTGCTTTTCTTAGCTCTATAAAAGAACCGACCACATCAATAATATCGATACTGTTTTTTAGTGATTCTATGGAAGCGTTGTCTATCATAAAGGCATTATATCTAATTCGCTATAATTTAATCATACAATTTCTCAAGGACTGTTTTGGAACATATTTTACCTGCTTATGATGACCCACTTTTTAGTATATTACTCATCATTGTTTTAGGTCTTATCATTGCACTTGCTACACATGGGTGGAGTCTTTATAAAACACAAAAAGAAGAAGGGAATCTACTGAAGTTTTTAGATAAGTTTGACAGTGCTGAATGTGCATTAGACACACAAGAGATGCCTTATGAAGAACATATGCTTAAACCGCTTACCTTGCTTGCTAAAGCATTTGAAAATACTGGTGAGTATCATAAATCAATTTCTATCTATTTGTATCTCATTAAAAATATCTCCGAGGATAAAACCAAATCAGAGTTACAAGAAAGACTTGGAAACACCTATTTGCATGCAGGATTTTTAGAACGTGCACGATCGATATATACAGACATTTTACGAAAAACCCCCCGTAATACACAAGTACTTTATGAACTGGGTGTTGTCTATGAAATGATGCATAAATATGACAAAGCCAAAGAAGTCATACAGCCACTTGAACTGCTAGAAGAAGACACGTATGCATTGCAAAAATTTCTAGACTTGTCACAAATACAGGCAAACAAAAGTACTTCAACCCAACATAAAGTGACCCGCCTGAAAAGTATCTTAAAAGAAGAACCAAAACTATATCGTGATGTCATCTCTGCTCTCCTTAAACTTGACACCAAAGAGGCATGGCAATTAATAGACCCAAAGCGTACCAAAGAGATACTTGACATCCTTTGGTTCTTACCAAATTCACAACTCGATTTAGATATAATTTCAGCCAATAAACAGCTAAATACTCTTTATTATGCAAAAGGATATCTGCAAAAGAGAAACGATGAGATAACACAAAGTGGTATATTTGCGCTTGATATGTTGGCAATAGCAAAACAAAGTGGTTTTGAGAGTGGTGATTTATACTTTTCATACCTGTGTAAAAAATGTAAACAGAGTTTTCCTGTCAGTTTTAAGCGTTGCCCAAACTGTATGGCGATACACTCTGTAGAAGTTGAGGAAAGTATTGGAAAAGCAATCGAGAAAACAAATTACTCTTTACTCTGATGGCTCTAGCCTGGGAAATCCTGGACCAGGTGGGTATGGTGGCATTTTAGAATTTAGAGGGAAAAGAAAAGAGTATTCAGGTGCTGAAGCCCATACTACTAACAACCGCATGGAACTTCAAGGCGTGATAGAAGGACTTAAACTGTTAAAAGAACCTTGTGATGTTGAAGTCATTTCTGACAGTGCTTATGTAGTCAAGGCCATTAATGAATGGCTTGATGGCTGGGTTCGGAAAAATTTTACCAAAGTCAAAAATGTAGACTTATGGAAAGCCTATTTGGAAGCTTCTGCCCCTCATAATGTACGTGGTACGTGGGTCAGAGGCCATAATGGACATCCTGAAAATGAACGCTGTGATGAATTGGCTAGAAATGAAGCTGAACGTATTAAATTAACTTTATAGGAGAATACAATGGATGATTATAGTCACCTGGAAAAACGACTGAACTATACATTTAAAGACAAGCAATTGATTATTGAGGCTTTGACGCACAAGAGTCACAAAAAGCCTTACAATAATGAGCGGCTTGAGTTTTTGGGAGATGCTGTGCTCGATCTCATCGTAGGTGAATACCTTTTTTCCAAATTTCCAAAATCAGACGAAGGTATTTTGTCAAAGATACGTGCTTCTCTTGTCAACGAATCAGGGTTTACATTGTTAGCAAAAAAACTGGAACTTGGAAACTATATTTATCTTTCACTTGCAGAAGAGAACAATAATGGAAGAGATAAACCTTCTTTGCTTTCTAATGCTTTTGAAGCAATTATCGGTGCAGTTTATCTTGAAGCTGGTTTGGATGTAGCCCAAGAGATTTCTATTAAGCTCTTAGAGGAGTGTCACCCTAAAATTGATTTAAAATCATTGTCAAAAGATTACAAAACAGCTTTACAAGAGTTGACCCAAGCGACACATGGTGTGACACCTAGTTATGAATTACTTGGGTCTTCTGGTCCAGACCATAAAAAAGAGTTTGAAATTGCTATTATTCTAGATGACAGAACCATCGCCAAAGCAAAAGGTAAAAGTAAAAAAGAAGCCCAACAAAAAGCCGCACAGATAGCATTAAAGGAATTACAGACATGAATACCTTCGGGAAGAAACTAACCCTCACTACCTTTGGAGAATCACACGGTAAAGCTCTAGGGTGCATACTTGATGGGATACCTGCTGGACTGGTGATAGATGAAGACTTTATACAGTCTGAACTTGACAGAAGAAAGCCAGGGAAATCAAAACTTGAAACTGGACGTAAAGAAGATGATAAGTTTGAGATACTTTCGGGGGTTTTTGAAGGCGTAAGCACTGGGACACCTATAGCTATGATTATCTTCAATACCAACCAGAAATCAAAAGACTATACAAATGTCAAAGACCTTTTTCGTCCAGGGCATGCAGATTTTACTTATTTTCATAAATATGGGTTACGTGACTACAGGGGTGGGGGACGCAGTTCTGCACGTGAGACGGCCGCACGAGTTGCAGGGGGAGCCATTGCAAAACTCATGCTGGCAGAACTTGGCATTAGTATACAAAGTGGTGTCTGTGAAGTAGATGGTATCAAAGGAGAGGTTCAAGATTTTAATCATGCAAAAACCTCAAAAATGTACGCCCTTGATCCTAGTGTAGAAGCTGCACAGGAAGAAGCCATTTTAACTGCTAAAAACAACCATGACTCAGTCGGTGGTGTGGTTCTCACAACAGCTACAGGTGTTCCCGTAGGTCTTGGGGAACCTCTCTACTACAAACTTGATGCCATACTTGCAGAAGCAATGATGGGTATCAATGCAGCAAAAGCCGTAGAAATTGGGGATGGTGTAGCAAGTACCCATCTCAAGGGAAGTGAGAATAATGATCAACTCACCTTGGAAGGATTTAACTCTAATCATGCTGGAGGCATTTTAGGTGGGATTTCAAATGGTGATACCATCATAGTAAAAACGCACTTTAAGCCTACCCCCTCTATCTTCAAAACACAGCATACTATTACAACCCAAGATGAAGAATTAGATTTTAATCTAAAGGGCAGACATGACCCTTGTGTAGCACTACGAGGATCTGTCGTATGTGAAGCAATGATGGCACTAACCTTAGCAGATATGTCTCTCCTCAACATGGGTAAGAAAATGGAACATTTAAAAAATATTTACAAAGGATAATATGTGAAAAAACTGGGATTAGGTGTAATTGGAATTATTGTTATGGGCGCTATTTATTATTTTGCTGTAGGTTCTACACAGCTTACTACTGAATTAAAATCACAGGTAAATGCACAGCTGGCTTTACTTCAAAAAGAAGGTTTTAGTATACAAGACAGAGAGGTAAAAGAACGCCAAGAACATTTTAGCCTCTCTTTTGACAACCCTCAAAAGATCACACATTTTCTAAACCAACATGGTGTTCAAATTACCCTAGAGGATGCAAAACTTGTTAAAGGTTTGATATTAGGTGTTGATGTACATTATTTGCCAGATACCTATACTTCTGTTTCTTTTGATACCTATCCTACCGCTTTACCTACGGTACTCAATTCATCTGTGACTACTTCAGAAGAAAAACATATTTTAGCACAAATCGAAAATATGTTAGAGAAAAAGGCATTCCTTATGCATGTCTCTATCAACAAACTTATCACAGGCTTTAAGGGTCATATAAAAGACATTGATGAAGTCTTCCAAGGGGAGACAGAGATGCAACTTACTATGAAGAGTCTAACCTTTAGTGGGGATATTAAAGACGGTGCTATTTCTAGTATAAAACAAGAGCTAAAAACCTTTGGTATCAAAGTACCTGATGTAATGTTCATTACACTGGCAAATCTCACAAGTAACTACAAAGTGACAGGGAAAACGCCATATGACTACCATACACAGTATAGTATGGATAGCATGACCATACATGTTGAACCTGATTTAAATATAGTTGCCCAAAATATGACAATGACCTCTACTTCACTTCTCAAAGATGCACTCTTATCTGGAACGATGACGAGTAAGATTGCACATGTAGACATAAAAGATAAAGGTCAGGCCTATACCCTTAACACATTGGTTTTAGATATCAATGCCGGGAACCTTGATATCAATGCTTTTGAAAAACTTCAACAAGCAAATGTAAATGATGAAAAATATATAAATGAACTGATGCAACAATTTTTTTCAAAAGGGGTCTATATTGAAATTCCTGTATTCTCTATTGAAACTATAGAAAACAGGGGTAAAAACCTAAAAGGTTTTACTCTAGATGCAGAAATGACACTTGATAAAACCTTTGATATTCTTGCGCTTGAGACTAACCCTATGTCCGCACTTTCGACAATAGATGCTGATTTAAACCTCATACTCTCAAACGATCTTTTTAGTTTAATCATGCAACAACCAGAAGCCATGATGGCACTTATGGTCTTTCAACCAAAAGATCTTAATAATTCTAAAGCATTTGAACTCAAACTCAAAGATGGAAAATTTACCGTCAATGGTACGCCAATGATGTAAAATATCATTGCCAAGACAGAACTAAAGTAATGTTGGCGTATCTAACCTTTTTACCCTAAAGGTCTTACGATGAACAGCACATCTATCATACTTCACCAAAGCCTCTATATGGGCTTTGGTACCATAACCTTTATGTTTCTCAAACCCATACTCTGGATATGTTTTAGCCATTTTTACTATCTCTCTGTCTCTTGTCACTTTGGCTAATATACTTGCAGCTGACACTTCTGCTATTTTGTCATCCGCCTTAATCATAGTTGTGATATTTGAAACCCCAAATGTACTGTTACCATCAAAAAGATAGTCAACATTAGGCAAGTGTTTTTTTATACGTTGTAACCCCTCATGTAAACACCTAGAAATCCCTAGTTCATCTACCTGTGTAGCGGAAAAAGAGACAATATGGTATTCTGAGTTCTCTGTAATAATTGGATATAAACTCTCTCTTTTTTTTTCCGTCAACTTCTTAGAATCCATCAACCCTTCAACTTTAGCAGTAAGGACTACTCCCGCTATCACAAGAGAACCTGCGATGCACCCTCTCCCCGCTTCATCTATACCGCATAATGCTCTTTTACTCACTTAAAAGCTCCAGAAAGTCTTCTCCATATCGCTCAAACTTCACTTCTCCTATACCATGTATTTTTAACATTTCTATTTTATTTTGAGGTTGTTTACTACTCAAATCTTTTAGTGTTTTATCTGAAAATACTATATAGGGTGGGATACCTTTTTCTGAAGCTATCTCTGAACGTAAGGTGCGTAGCTTATCATACACCTCTACATCATAATCATCAAAATACGTTACTTTTCGTTTTGTATCAGCTTTTTGTACTGCGAGTCTCTCTTTTTTGAGTGCTATCATGTGCAAACCTTTCATGACCTCTACCCCAAATCCAGTTAACCTATAAACTTTAAATTCCCCTATCGAGACAGCACCAAGCTCTAACAATTTATCTCCTACCGTAAGCCACTGGTTTTTACTGTATTCTTCACCTATACCATATACAGACAGGGCATCATGTCCGTTTTGTAAGAGTCTCTGTTCTTTACTTCCCTTAAGCACATCGATGACATAATGTAATCCAAATTTTTGTTCTGTTCTAAAGATAGTTGAGAGAAGTTTACGTGAAGCAGTCGTAATATCAACCTTTTCACTTTGAGGTGCTGTACAGTTGTCACATTTTGATTTACAACTTTCTATGCGGTCATCAAAATAGGCTGCAATACTTTGATGCCTACAGTTCTCAGAATTAGCAAAACGTACCATGGCATCAAGCTTGTTAAAGGCATGATCTTTGTATGGAGTCTCTGGTAGGTTTTCGATAAACATCTTTTGCTGTACAATGTCTGCAGCAGAATACAGCAACAGTGTCTCAGCTTCAAGCCCGTCACGCCCTGAACGTCCTATCTCTTGATAAAAGTTCTCCAGTGTTTTTGGCAAAGTCATATGGACGACAAAGCGAATATTAGACTTGTCTATCCCCATGCCAAAAGCTATAGTGGCGACAACTATTTGCACACGGTCAGCCACAAAATCTGCATAGGTACTGTTTTTCTCTTGTGTTGGCAATCCCGCATGGTAGGCTTTGGCTTCTATGCCTTTACCTTGTAAAAAACTGGCAATATTTTCTGTAGATTTACGTGAAAGTGTATAGATGATACCAGACTCATCTGTATGTTGTTTTAAAAACTCCAAAAGTTGCTGACGTCCATCTTTAATGCGATGCTGTGATCTTACAGTCAAGTTTTCTCTAAAAAGTGAGCCTCTGACACGTTTTGGTTCAATCAATCCCAGGTTTGTTGCAATGTCTTGTTCTACAGCCTTTGTTGCTGTAGCTGTAAATGCTGCTATCGGGGTAGTGAGAAACTGTTCTTTAAGCAAAGATAAACGTCTATAGTTTTCTCTAAATTCATGTCCCCATTCACTCACACAGTGCGCTTCATCTATGACAAAAAAGTTTAGAGGAAGCTGATGAAGTAGATTCAAAAAATAGGCATTGGTCAAACGCTCAGGGGCTACATACAGAAGTTTTATTTCACCTCTGCGCAACTGTTCTTCTATCTCTTGAGATTCTTCAAGTGTCTGCATAGAGCTTAACATAGCTGCAGAGATATCGTTCGCCTTTAGAGCCACCACTTGATCATGCATAAGTGCTAAAAGTGGAGAGATTACTACAGTAATTCCCTCCATTAAGAGTGTAGGCAACTGATAACACAGTGATTTGCCTCCTCCTGTGGGAAGTATCATCAATACATCTTCTTTATTTACTATGGCATCTATCACTTCTTCTTGTAAAGGCCTAAATGCACTGTGTCCAAAATAGTGTTCAAGAGTTTCTTTTTTATTCATATTGAAAGTGTAGCAAGTTCACATTTAATCAAAATAAAATATGTCATATTGACATATTATTAGGAAAATTTATAGCCTACACCCCATACTGGGTGAAAATAGTTTTGCTCATTTTTTGGATCTATCTTATTTTTAAGTCTGTTAATAGCAACATTCACAGCATTGTCATTCACATTTTCACCTGCTAAACCCCATACCTCATCACGCAAAAAGTCTCTGCTAAGTACGGTATCAATATGTTTCATAAAAGTATGTAATAAATTAAATTCCAGGTTGGTAAGTGCTACAACATGTCCATCAACGTAGAGATGATTTTTTTCCAAATCTATCGTAAGTAATTTATATTTAACACGTGTTTGTTTTTGTAAGGCCCCTGTACGCTTTAGAAGCGCCTTTACCCGTAGTGTCAACTCTCTATAAGAAAAAGGTTTACATATATAGTCATCTGCACCAACTTCAAACCCTTCTTCTAGTTCAGAGTCCTTGTCTTTGGCAGTAAGAAAAATAACTGGAGTACTGTAGCCAGTATTACGTAAGTAAGAGACGAACTCCGATCCTTCCATACCTGGAAGGTTTCGGTCAACCAGTATCAAGGAGGGGTTCTCTTCTTCTAAAAACTGTTCCACATTTTCGGTTGACAAAAAGCCTGTAACAGAGTAACCTTCTTTCTCCAAATGATACTCTATGAGTTCTAATATATCTTCTTCATCTTCTATGACGACTATTTCAATCTCTTTATGCATAAAGAGATTATAGCAAAAACTATACGTCTATAACTTTCCACCTATACGAGCAAAAATAACCCTCTGTGCAATAGAGTCAAGTCTATCAACAATTTTCAAGTTTTTACGAATATATTTTAATAAATTAAAGTATTCTTCTGCCAAACCATCAGCCTCACCCATTTTTTGGATCACTGACTTTTCAAGTAATGCATAAATATCATCTGTTTTTGCATACTCTACATCTATCTCAATGGCTAGTTGTTTTATTCTATCATTGTCATCAAAGGTTTCAAACATTTCAATCGTTTTATTGAAAGCATTAATGGTACATCGGTTAATACTCAATGAATCTTTGATAAACTGCACAATATTCACATCATCTTCGGCTAACATACTCTGCATATTTTTCAAATAATTATTGATATTGGTCTTTATACGGTTAAATGCAGAAGTGATTTTTAGATAAGAGACCATCTCTCTAAGGTCTTTTGCCTCTGGGGTATAACGCGCAAAGATTAGTACTATTTCATTATCGATTTTCTCTGTTACTTGAGCTATATGCTTAATAGATTTTCTCACCTCTTCAAGCTCTTGTGCATCTGATACTTCTAAAGCTTTAAGTGCATTCTCATTGGCTTTTGCCAATGTTTGTATCACTTCAAGTACCTGGTCTCTAACTTCATGTCTTGCTTCTTGATATTGTGTTAACATATTTTATCCCTTCATATCTATGCGTTTATCCAAATCTACCGGTAATATAATCTTCCGTCAATTTCTTACTTGGATTCAAAAATATTTTCTCCGTTTTATCAAACTCAGCCAAATCCCCCAAATACATAAATGCGGTATAGTCGCTTAATCTACTTGCTTGTTGCATATTGTGTGTCACAATCACCACAGAGATGTCTTGTTTAAGTTCTGAAATCAACTCTTCAATGGCTCCTGTTGAAATAGGGTCTAGCGCAGAAGTAGGCTCATCAAAGAGTAATACTCTTGGTTTAAGTGCTACTGCTCTTGCAATACAAAGACGCTGTTGCTGCCCACCACTTAATCCCAGTGCACTTTCTTTCAGTCTATCTTTTGTCTCTTCCCAGATTGCTGCACCTTTAAGTGCCTTCTCTACCCTATTTGAGAGTTCTGTCTTGTTTTTAATACCTGATAGTCTTAATCCATAGGCAACATTATCAAATATACTCATAGGAAATGGCGTTGGTTTTTGAAAAATCATTCCTACTTCTTGACGAAGGTGAATAAAATCATTCTCTTTTTTGAGTTCTAAAATATCTTGTTTACTGCCATCTTCTCTATAAAGGTTGATCTCCCCCTCATAGGTATTCCCAGGATATAAGTCATGTATGCGGTTCATTGCTCTAAGCAATGTAGATTTACCACATCCACTGGGCCCTATCATTGCTGTAATTTTGTTTTTTTCTATCGGTAAATTTATGTTATTTAATGAAGGTTTTGGTGCCCCTGCATATATAAATGAAAAGTCTTTCAATTCCATTACCAAGTTATCTTTTGCCATACTTTATCCTTACTTCTTATTTCTTAATGCAAATCGACCGATCAGATTGATGCACAGAACAATCGCCGTCAATATAAATGAAGCGGCCCAGGCCAACTCTCTACTCTCACTGTCTGGATACGTTGCCAAATTATAGATGCTCACGGTAAGGGAAGGAAACTGCCCAGATAAATCCATGGTAAAAAACTGGTTATTTGCAGAGGTAAATAAAAGTGGTGCTGTCTCACCAATGATACGGGCAAATGAGAGCATCACACCTGTAGTGATACCCACCTTAGCTGCACGTACAACAATTTGTAAAATAATTTTATGTTTACTTCCCCCCAAAGCCATACCTGCTTCCCTTAGCTCTGTGGGGACAAGTGCCAGCATATTATCTGTTGTTGAGATGATGATGGGTATCATCATAATAGAAAGTGCTACTGCCCCTGCCCAACCATTATAACCACCAAAAGGATCCACTAAAAGTGCATACACAAATACCCCGATGACAATAGATGGAGCAGACATCATTACATCACTTAAATTACGAATCACAGCCGCACGTTTTGAACCGTGTCCATATTCTCGTAGATAAATACCCGCCATCATTCCAATAGGCACAGCTACGAAGGTAGCCATAATTGCCATGGTAAACTGACCCACCAGTAAGTTACGGATACCCCCTTCTACGAGATCGTTTGTGAAAGTACTCCAATGGATGCTGGTAATACCTTTATAACTCAGTGTTGCTAGTATCCAAAAAAGAAAACTGATGCCTATGACCGCAGAGAGTGTTGAGAGAACCAAAATCATTTTATTGAGTAGTAGTCTATTCATTATTTAACCTTTTTGCCTAAAAAATAGAACTTTGCGATAGAGATAATGGCAAAGCTCACAACAAATAAGATCAGTGCCAAAAAGTACATAGAACTCATCTCCAAATCTTCCGCTTCTGCAAAATTATTTGCCAAAAGTACAGGTATGGATGTTGTCGGATCTGTTACTTTACTGACCGTACTCATCACAGACCCTATAAGGAAAGCAACAGCCATTGTCTCACCAAGTGCACGCCCAAGTGCCAAAATAATTGAACCAATAATCCCACCTTTAGAATATGGCATTATCACATCTTTAATGACTTCAAATTTAGTTGCACCCATGGCATAAGCAGATTCTTTTAGTACCTCTGGCGTAGTATTCATAGAATCACGTGTAATAGCTGCCATAAAAGGGATTATCATAATGGCTAAAACAATTCCCGCAGTCAGCAGTCCTACGCCATTGCCACCAAATGTACTTTGTACGATAGGCGCAAAATAAAAGAGCCCCCACATACCATAAATAATACTAGGAATAGCGGCAAGCAACTCAATCGCTATAGAAACTGGTTTTGCCACATTTTGTGAAGCAATTTCTGTAAGAAATATAGCAATCCCCATAGCCAATGGTGTTGCTATGAGCATCGCTATGATTGTACTCAGTAACGTACCAATAATAGGAATATACCCACCAAAAATACCCCCTTCATCATCTTCCCCCGGCTCCCAGTCTTCTGTCCACAAAAAATCAAAACCAAATTCATGCAATGCTTCTTGTGCATAGGTAAAAAGTATTGCGAAAATCCCAATCAAAAGAAAAAAGGAGAGTGTTGCTGAAAAAAATGAAAAGTTTCGGAAGAGTTTTCCGCCCATAATACACACCTTAATAAAAATTACGCGATAGTATAACATATTAGTAACATTTTGGTAACCCTATAACAAAGAGAATGTACAAAGAGAATGTATTATAGGGATAGCAAAATAGTACATACCGCACCGATTGGCACGGGAGGAGAAGCGTATCTAAAAAATTTACTTCTACGAAAGTTATTTAATCTTTTTCGCTTCCCAATATGCTCTAATAGCATCTTTAGTGCTTGCGGGGAGTGGTACATACCCAAGTTCTTCTGCGGCTTTGTCACCATTTGTGTATGCCCATTCAACAAATGCAGTAACTGCTTTGTTTGTTTCTGTTTTTTCTTCTGGAAGAAGAATAAATGTTGCGGCTACGATTGGGTATGATGTTGCACCTTCTGGATCACCGATAACAGCATAAAAATCATTGTCTGCTGTCCATGACGCATATTTTGCTGCATCTTGGAAAGACTTTACAGTTGGGTTGATAAAGTGTCCTTCTTTATTCTCAATTTGTGCTGCGGGAAGACCTAATTTAATTTTATATGAGTACTCAATGTACCCAATAGAATTTTTAATTTGTTGAATATTTGCGGATACACCAGAGTTTGATTTACCTGCTATCACTTTTGATGCTGTCCACTTTGGTTTCTTACTTACCTTAACGTCAGGGTTAATCTTGTTTAGGAAGTACGTAAAGTTAAATGTAGTTCCCGACTTATCTGCTCTTACACAGGTAGTAATAGGAGCATGTGGCAGTTTTAATCCTGCATTTTCTTTTGTAATCACTGCATCATCCCAGTGCGTTGCCTTTCCAGAAAAAATAGCATCTACAGCTGCACGGCTTAATTTTAGTTCACCATCTTTCACTCCATCGATATTATAAGAAAGTACAATAGAGCCTACAACGGAAGGGAACATATAGAGCTTTGCATCTCTAAGTTTTTTTGGTTTAAGTGGTTTATCAGAACCTGCAAAATCGACCATTCTTTTTTTGATAGACTTGATACCATCCCCTGAACCTGTTGGCGTATAATTTACTTTTTTACCCGTAGCCTTAAAATACTCTGCTGTCCATGCCTTGTAAACTGGTCCAGGGAAAGATGCCCCTCTACCTTTAAGTTCATCTGCATTGACTGCTGTAAGTGCTACTGTTGCTGCTACTGTTGCTGCTATTATGTTTTGAAATGTCATATTTTTTCCTTTTTAGAAAAGTGTGTGATATCCATTTGGATTGTGCGAAGTATATTATAGCTTGGAAACATTTTGGTTACAACATTATTTTTATAAAAAATATCTTTTTCTTTTTGACTCTTTTAAAAGATTTAAATCTACTAAGATAAATCCATCTATACAGTCGTTAAATTGTTTATCATGTCCAAAATCATAAAATACCACACCGCCCTTTTCACAGAGATCTGCATATTGTTTATAGAGTGTAGGTATCATATATCCCATATATCCCAACTCTTCTTTCAGCCTACGAAGATCTGCTTTATAGTCATTGCCTGAGAATACTGTTCTACAATACTTTTTTAATTCACTGCTGATTCTATAAGGTTCTTTATGTTTTACCAAATCAAATTTAGCTTTGAAATAATGACTATAAAAATAAATAAGCAGCGCTTGTGCTTTTGCACCAAAGTTCTGACTCATACTTACTGGACCAAACAAATACTGTATATGGGAATGATATTTTACATATGCTCCTAAACCTTGCCAAAGATAATCCAGCGCCCTAGAGTTCCAATATTTGGGCTGCACAAAACTTCTTCCCAGTTCTAATCCATATTCAAAATAAGATGCAAAATCTTCTTTGAAGTCAAACAATGTTGTGGTATAAAGACCTTCTTTATCAAAATCTTCTATGATTTCTCTACAATCACCTATACGATAGGCACCTGCAATTTCTAATGTTTCATTATCCCATATAATTAAATGTTTATAATAAAAATCATAGCCATCAATATCTCTTTTTTTCCCAGTGCCTTCACCCACATGCCGGAAACTTATCTCTCTTAAGCGACCTATCTCTTTAATGACACAATTTTCTACTTCACTTTCATAGACAATAATACTTTTACCATCTAATGTCTCTCCTAACAATTGTCCCTTTTTGAGTTCACCTTTCACATCACTTGGTGATTCTGCAAGAGAAATACCTTTTTGCACTTTTAAGATGTTTTTTTTACCTTTGGCAACTCTATAAAAATGTTTTCTTATCAATTTTACAGCTTCTTTTTGAGGGAGACTTGATATATAATAACTTTCATAGGGAATAGGGTTACCTATTTTGAAACCTATTTCCTTTCCCCTGGCTTTAAACATTTCATGTGGAAGTGTCGCTGTAGCTAAAGATCTATTTATCATAGAAAGCATATAGAAACCTTTAGAGTTTATTGCCTCTATATAAATAGGAAGGATAGGAGAATGTGTCTTTGCCGCAATCTTATAAAAGCCAGATTTCCAAGCTGTATCTCTTACGCCATTAGGTCTTGCACGACTCACTTCACCTGAGGGAAAAATAATCACCGCTTCCTCATTTTCTAATGCGGTATAGATACCTTCTAGTGTGGCTTTAGTTGTTTTGCCTGTGATATTATCTACCGGGATGACTAACTCTTGTAAATTTTCAAACTGTCCCAAAAATGCATTGGCAACAATCTTAATATCTTTTCGAATATCCTTAAGCAGATGGATGAGTGCCATTGCATCCAATGCTCCCAGAGGATGATTGGCAATAATCACCACTCGACCATATGATGGTATGTGATCCATCTCTTTTGTATTGATTTTAATACCCACATCAAAATACTCAACTACAGACTCTACAAAAGAAAAGGTATCTTTATGCTCATTCTCTTCCAAAAAAGTATTAATTTGATTTTCATGAAAAAGTCTCTTGAGAGTTGAAAAAAGAAACTTTTTCGCAATTTGTGGCAGGTTCTCTACTGTAGGGTAATGATGAACTAAATAGTTTTCTACACTAAGCTGATACATCATGCTATCCTATAAAGTTCGTTAATAGCTCTTACTAAATGTTCTTTCACCGCTTTTGCTTTTTTATGTGCTGCAAATAATTCTTCTACAAGTTCCCATTCTTCATAAATAATTTCAAATGCCTCTTCTGTAGAAATAGAAAACTCTTCTGCCAGCCTTTTTGCCAATTTCCCTAGCTTTTTTTCAGAGATTGTCATTATTTCATCTGTCATTTTAAAACTCCACATGTATATTTTTGATATGATAAAATATACTGATAACCTAATGGATACAAAACAATTACATTTTTGTTATCAACTGCCCGATATGTTCCTCGATTTAAAAACTCTTGTCTGATATTTTTCTAACTTTTTTTCAAACAATAATATAGGTTCTTTAAGTAGCAATTTCTCTTTATTATTTAATTCATATCCTAATTGTTGTTCAAGTTCTGCCATTTTAATTTTTTTATACAGTTCAATAATCTTTAAGTTTGTCAATCCTCCTAAAAAATTCCTCATCAACAATAATGTTTTATACCTTGTATCTTCTTCATCAAATGTACTAGCTTGCAGTGCTATTAGTGCTGTTTTATAGCTACTACTGTCAATAAGGGCTATATCAAATTTTTGATTAATAAAATAGTTTGACACCGTTTTAAAATAATGATTATACGGTTTTTTAATATTTTTAACTTTCTTGGCACCCCAAATATACATTGAAGCTAGTTGGTTAAACTCATCTCTTAATCTTTCTATCTCATCATTAATTGGAACAAGTTTTCCTTTTTTTGAAAGTCGAAAGTTTCTATTGAATGCCATGGAGATACTGTTCATCACATTTTGAAACTCCGTTTTAGCATGACTCTCTTGATTGAGCAACATGATAAGTAAATCTTTAATCTTGATTTTGTCACTATGTTTTTCTTTGGTTTCTAGTAGCTGATCAACTTGAAGTGTTACCAGTTTACGTATATCTTTTACCCGTACCTCACTATGAATACTACGAAGCAATATTTCCTTGAGTTTTTGTTTAGAATAGATATTCAATGCATCAATAATATCTGTCACTCTGTATCGATTTTCATCTGCTAAGTCCATTGCCTGACAAAGTATTGTTTTATTGGTACTATTGGAGATGTCAATACCTTGAGAAGCTAGATATTCTTCCTCAAGCCTAATAGCAGACGTTAAATACGTTTCTAAATAACTATATTCAGGATACTGCAGTAGCTCTTTTTTACGCTTAATGAGTGAAGCCAATGCATATTTTTTGATCTCTTCCCCAAGTAAATCAAATAAACCATACTTCTCTATGCGTCTAAAATTATTAAAGTTTGCATTGAACCTTATACGCTTAGATAAAGATTCAGATGACTTAAGTAACATTTTATCGAGTATCACTTCACCATCATGACTAAATGCTGTGTGTCCAATGTCATGTACCATTCCAACGATTTTAGCTATATGGAAGAAGTTGAGATTTACATCTTCGCCTAACTGCCTGCTCACATTTGCAAGAAGATACTCAGTACCCAGCCCTACCTCTACAGAATGGCTGTATCTATTACGAATACTGTCTTTTGTTTTTTTAGACAGATACATAGGGATATCTTTTAATCGAACAAAAATTTTATGTCCTACTATGTGCATCTCGCACTCTTCTATCAACCCTAACGCTGTTGTACTTATCAAAAAATACCTTTGTTTTATATTTACATTCTCTTCATTATACAGTAGTATTATTGCACTTTAGAAGTGCTGTCCCTACATTCTGCATATTTTTTAAATGCTATATTTTAGAGCTACTTTATGATGTATACAATGAGTTTTCAGAATAAAAATGAAGTTATAAGCAGAGACAGATAGACGATTGTCTCCCCCCCCTTTTTATTTTTAGATTTAGTGGCTTTGCAGTAGTATACGCTATGGTTTATCTCCTATAAAGTATCACGTCTTACTTTATTTCATATATCACCGTAGACCCGCTTACCTCATAGGAAACCAAAAGTAAATTTTTACCATTAGGTGACTCAGATGCAGGGACAAACTTCATCCCTTCAGGAGAAATGTCACCATCTTTTCCTGTTCGGTAATAATCTACAAACTTTGCTTGGGATGGAGCAGTAATATCATATACC
>Ga0256839_1003195_pt1 | contig 17147 bp, 13 predicted proteins | sample 354166metaG_FD_185968 | JGI IMG/M metagenome (GOLD analysis project Ga0256839, IMG submission 185968) | Hydrothermal vent microbial communities from Mid Atlantic Ridge, Atlantic Ocean - 354-166 | ecosystem: Environmental > Aquatic > Marine > Hydrothermal vents | place: Atlantic Ocean: Mid... | reverse complement strand
TGCTTATTTCTGGTATGCTTGCTCATGAAAATGGTGACTCATCGGTTGTGGTTAAATGCAATTAACTGATTGATGAGTCTACCATTTTCTTTCTTTGTTGGTATCTACTTGCAGGATTTAGGTAGTAGAAATTGTTCGATAATTTAACGGGACAGTAGTGATTGAATAGATAAGGTTTATCTTAATCCTGAGAAAGGTAAGTCAGAGGTGGATAAAAATAAGGCGGCATAAACTTAAACTTTAGGCGACAACTCTCTTGAAAAACGCTGATACCGGCCGCTCCGAAGATCAAGCTGCTGCCCAACACCAACAAACGGCGGCCTTATCCGATGAGTTGGGATGAGCAGGCAAGGTTGTTCCAAGAGCTTCCGGAGCATCTAGCTCAGATGGCGCTGTTTGCAGTCAATACTGGCTGCAGGGACAGTGAAATATGCAGTCTGAGTTGGGACTGGGAGGTAAAGGTGCCAACATTGGATACCGTAGTATTCATTATTCCAGAGCAGTATGTGAAAAATGGAGAGGAACGCCTTATTGCGCTGAATAAAATTGCCTTGTCAGTGGTAAATGCCCAGAGGGGGAAACATCCTACTCACGTATTTCCCTACAATGGCAGCCCCATTCAACGCATGCTGAATAGTGCATGGAAGCGTGCCAGAGCAGAGGTTGGGTTGCCCCAAGTCAGGGTACATGATCTAAAACATACCTTTGGTCGCCGTTTGCGTGCGGCTGGAGTAAGTTTTGAAGATCGGCAGGATCTATTGGGGCATCGATCAGGACGAATTACAACTCACTATTCTGCTGCTGAGTTATCAAGACTCATTGAATCAGCTGAAAGTGTGTGTGATAGGGGGCAGGGAAAGCCCGAGCTGGTAGTGCTGCGGCGGCTTTGCGTGAGCTAGGAGGCTGTCCGAGAATAGGAACCACAGTGAGAAAAAGCTGGATTTGGCCAGATTTCTCCATTATTTTCGTTAAATATGCCCAATATTCGCCTCAAATAATGAAAAAACCTGACTCAAACCAGCTTCCCCTCACCATGATTCCTATTCTCGGACAGCCTCCTAGGTCACGCAAAAGTCACGCCAGGGGATTTAAAACAATCCGTGAAAACGATGTAAGTTATTGATTTATATGGTGGGCCGTGAAGGATTCGAACCTTCGACCAAGGGATTAAGAGTCCCCTGCTCTACCAGCTGAGCTAACGGCCCGGGAGAGGATGGCAAGTAATAAGTTATGGGGGAAGCTGCTTATAACTTATTGTAAATGTTGGGGTGGACGATGGGGCTCGAACCCACGACAACCGGAATCACAATCCGGGACTCTACCAACTGAGCTACGCCCACCATAAAACTGCTGCTTTTTCCTGGCTGCCGGGGTCATAGATATGGCACACCCGGCAGGATTACTTCACGCTTCCTGCGAATCTGTCGAACCGCTTTCATTGATGTAGCGGGTTCGAATTTGCCAGCCTGAAAACGCTGTATTCTCAACCGGTTCATCGCCATATCATAAATGGCGCGCCCGGCAGGATTCGAACCTGCTACCCTCGGTTTAGAAGACCGATGCTCTATCCAAATGAGCTACGGGCGCATTGTTCGGCTCGCAAAAATTGGTCGGGGTAGAGAGATTCGAACTCCCGACATCCTGCTCCCAAAGCAGGCGCGCTACCAGACTGCGCTATACCCCGATATGCCTAACTGTGTGCCGTTCGGCAAGGAGGCGAAATAATACGCATACTCTATCGCTTCGTCAATCTCATTTAGGGCAGGTGTCATAATTAATTTACATTTATGGTCGTCAAAGTGCGCGCCCAGCAAGGCGCAAGGGCGTAGGAATATTAAGTATCTTTCAAGTCCTTGCAACGCAGCTGGGCGTGATAGATTGGCGACCAGGGGTGTGAATTAATTATGACGCCTGCCCTTGGATGATAATTTCCAGCTTTCACGGTATTATTCGCCCCCCTTCTTCAGCAACCCTATTTTCAGTGGACAGGTATGAGCGCACAAATTCTCGACGGTAAGGCTATCGCAGCCGATTTAAGACAATCTATTAAATCCTGCGTTGCAGAACGCATCGCAGCCGGCCAGCGGCCGCCGGGTCTGGCGGTAATCCTGGTGGGAGAGGATCCCGCCTCTCAGGTCTATGTGCGCAACAAGCGTCGCTCTTGTGAGGAGGTGGGGTTCTATTCGGAAGAGCACAAGCTCTCGACAGAGATAACCCAGCAGGAGCTGTTGGCGCTGATCGATTCGCTGAATGCCAAAGCCTCTATCGACGGCATTCTGGTGCAGTTGCCCCTGCCGGATCAGATCGACGAGGAGACCGTCATTGAGCGCATCCTGCCGACCAAGGATGTCGATGGTTTCCACCCCTATAATGTGGGCCGACTGGTGCTGCGCATGCCGATTCTGCGCTCCTGTACGCCTAAAGGCATCATGACCATGCTGGAGCGAACCGGCCAGAAGCTGGAGGGGCTGGATGCTGTTATCATTGGTCAATCCAATATTGTGGGTCGCCCGATGGCGCTGGAGCTGCTGGCCGCCCGCTGTACTATCACGGTCTGTCACAGCCGTACCAAGGATCTGGAAGGCAAGATCCGTGGCGCAGATATTGTCGTGGCTGCGGTTGGTCGGGCAAACTATGTGCGGGGCGACTGGATCAAGCCCGGTGCCATTGTGATTGATGTCGGTATCAATCGTATGGATGATGGCAAGCTGGCAGGGGATGTCAATTTTGATGAGGCCAGGGAGAGGGCAAGCTGGATCACCCCGGTGCCAGGCGGCGTTGGTCCGATGACCATTGCTACGCTGCTGGAGAATACGCTGCAGGCAGCCGAGCTGCACAGCAAGACAGCAGTTTAATTGCGCCATCAATCGCTCCCGCACACTACGGGAGCGATTGGCGTTTAATACCTAAGAGTATGAGTAAAATGCAATCAAAATCATCCACCTCAACTGCAAATTATATCTCAATCTTTCTGCTCACGATGGTTGCGCTTTCAGGCACCCTGTATCTTATATTTTATTCTATAAACAAGCCGCCATTTGATCTGGAACTCTCAATGGACTTTGCAACAAAAAAGGCCGTTCAATGCGTATCCCAAGAGTTAATCAATGGAAATATCCCTCATGAGGTTGTCTCATTTGATGAGAAAGAGTGGATTGTTTTGCGGGTCATTGAAGATAAAAGAGGATTGCAGTCAGTGCTGGCAAATGAATGCTCGGCATTTATACAAAAGTGATCTTCAACCTAAATCCTGCAAGTGCTCGCACCTACATAGCGCAAGCTATTGACCTGTATAGCGATATGAAACTTTTCGGCCATCACAATAAGGATGACACACAAAGTTGTCATTCACTCTAAGAATCAATATCTTACACTCTGCAAGCATGACCACTTGCAGGAATTAGGTTCAATTTGTAATCCACGTTTAGATCTATGCCACCCACACCCTGGCATTGCGGAACATCCGCATCCAGGGGGCATCCTCACTCCACTCATCAGGGTGCCACGAGTTCTGTACCGTGCGGAATACCCGCTCCGGGTGCGGCATCATAATGGTTACCCGGCCATCGGCAGTGGTCAGGCCAGAGATACCATCGGGTGAACCATTGGGGTTGGCTGGGTAGCGGCTGGCAATCTCACCGCTGTTTTCAATATAGCGTAGCGCCACCTGGGGCTGCGTCTGTTGCCGATGCGCTGCATTGCGAAACTCGGCTCTTCCCTCACCGTGTGCAATCGCGATTGGCATGCGGGAACCGGCCATACCTTGCAGCAGGATGGAGGGGGAGCGCTGCACCTCAACCATCGCCACCCGTGCCTCAAACTGCTCGGAGCGGTTGCGTACAAAGTGCGGCCAGTGCTCGGCACCGGGGATCAGCTCATGCAGATTGGAGAGCATCTGGCAGCCGTTGCATACACCGAGGGTAAAGGTCTCCGGGCGCTGAAAAAAGGCCTCGAACTGCGCCCTGGCATGGGCGTTGAAGAGGATGGATTTAGCCCACCCCTCACCGGCACCCAGCACATCACCATAGGAGAAGCCGCCACAGGCGACCAGGCCACGGAACTCATCCAGCCCTCTGCGCTGCTCAATAATGTCGCTCATGTGCAGATCAACGGCCTGGAAACCGGCGCGGTCAAATGCCGCTGCCATCTCGATCTGACCATTGACCCCCTGTTCACGCAGGATGGCGATGGGGGGGCGGGCACCACTGTTTATATAAGGTGCGGCAATATTCTCATCCAGGTCAAAACTGAGGCTGGCCTGTAGCCCAGGGTCATTTTGATCGGCAATACGGTTGTGCTCTTCCTGCGCGCACTCAGGGTTGTCACGCAGGGTCTGCAGGCGATAACTGGTCTCGGACCAGGCCTGTTGCAGCGTTACCCGGCTGTGGCTCAGCACCACCTTCTGCCCGCAGGTAAATTCAATCTGCCCCCGTTCATTGGGACTGCCGATAACATGGCTGTAGCGACCCAGTCCGGTATCATGCAGGCGCTTCAGCACGGCATCTGTATCGGCATGTTTGACCTGCACCACGGCTCCCAGCTCTTCACTGAACAGCGCTGCCAGCAGGTTACTGCCCAGGTCATCCAGCGAAATATCCAGACCACAGCGACCGGCAAAGGCCATCTCGCAGAGGGTAACGAACAGGCCGCCATCAGAACGGTCGTGGTAGGCCAGCAGCAGGCCATCCCGGTTCAGGCTCTGGATCACATCAAAGAAGCTCTTCAGCGCCTCAGGGGAGTCCAGATCAGCACCATGATGGCCGACCTGTTTGTAGACCTGGGCCAGTGACGAGGCTCCCAGGCGGTTGGCCCCCTTGCCCAGGTCGATCAGGATCAGGTCGCTGTCACCCTGGTCACTGCGCAGCTGTGGTGTCAGAGTGGCGCGCAGATCCTGCACCGGCGCAAAACCGGAGATGATCAGGGAGAGCGGTGAAGCCATCACTCGCTCTTCACCACCCTCCTGCCAGACGGTTTTCATTGAGAGGGAGTCCTTGCCCACCGGAATGGCAATGCCCAGTGTCGGACAGAGCTCCATGCCCACCGCCTGCACGGTATCGAATAGGGCGGCATCCTCTGCGCCGTACCCGGCCGCTGCCATCCAGTTGGCTGAGAGCTTGATGTCGCTTAGCTGGGCAATTGAGGCCGCAGCCAGATTGGTGATCGCCTCGCCCACAGCCATGCGGCCGGATGCCGCCGGGTGGATCAGTGCCAGCGGCGTGCGCTCCCCCATGGCCATCGCCTCGCCGCTGTAGCCGTGATAGCTGCTGGCGGTTACCGCAACATCGGCCACTGGCACCTGCCAGGGGCCGACCATCTGGTCACGGCAGACCTGGCCGGTGATGGAGCGATCACCAATGGTGATGAGGAAGCTCTTGCTGCCCACGGCTGGCAGGTGCAGCACCCGCAGTGCGGCCTCTTCAAGGTCGATCCCTGCGGTCTCAAATTCAGGTTTATGGAAGCTGTGGTGGTGCACATTGCGCAGCATCTGTGGGGTGTTGCCAAACAGCAGCGGCAGCGGCAGGTCGATCGGGTTGTTGCCAAAATGGGCGTCGCCCAGTAGCAGCTCCTGCTCCTGTGTCGCCTCACCCACCACGGCATAGGGGCAGCGTTCGCGCTCGCAGATGGCGGTAAATTCAGCCAGTTGCTCGGCGTTGATGGCCAGCACATAGCGCTCCTGTGACTCATTGCACCAGATCTGCATGGGCGACATGCCTGGGTCGTCACTTGGTACCGTGCGCAACTCAAACCTGCCGCCACGGCCGCAATCATGCACCAGCTCGGGCAGGGCATTGGAGAGGCCACCGGCACCCACATCGTGAATCCATAGCACCGGGTTGTTCTCTCCGCGTGCTGTGCAGCTGTCGATCACCTCCTGGCAGCGCCGCTCCATCTCCGGATTGCTGCGCTGTACCGAGGCAAAATCCAGCTCCTCGGCACTGGCTCCGCTGGACATCGAGGAGGCGGCACCGCCGCCCAGCCCGATCAGCATGGCCGGGCCGCCCAGCACCACCAGCGGGGTGCCCGGCGGGTAGTCATTTTTCTGCACATGCCCGGCACGGATATTGCCCATGCCGCCTGCGATCATAATGGGCTTGTGATAGCCTCGCAGCTCCTCTCCATTCGGGCCGGGAACCTTCGCCTCAAAGGTGCGGAAATAGCCTGCCAGATTGGGGCGGCCAAATTCATTATTGAAAGAGGCCGCGCCGATCGGCCCCTCCAGCATGATATCGAGTGCCGAGGCCATCCGCTCAGGCTTGCCAAAATCCTCCTCCCACGGCTGTACAGCCCCTGGGATACGCAGGTTGGAGACCGAGAACCCCACCAGTCCGGCCTTGGGTTTGGAGCCTTGGCCGGTTGCACCTTCATCGCGAATCTCGCCACCGGCACCGGTTGCAGCCCCCGGCTCGGGAGAGATGGCCGTCGGGTGATTGTGGGTCTCCACCTTCATCAGGATATGAATATCCTCATTCCGATAACCGTAGACACCCTCAGTGGGATCAACCAGAAAACGTCTTCCACGGCTGCCCTCAATCACGGATGCATTGTCTTTGTAGGCGGATAAAACCCGGTCGGGTGATTGTTCAGTGGTATTGCGAATCATCTTGAACAGGGAGTGCTCTTTCTTCTCTCCATCCACAATCCAGTCGGCATTAAAGATCTTGTGGCGACAGTGTTCCGAATTGGCCTGGGCAAACATCATCAGCTCTACATCGGTCGGGTTGCGCCCCAGCCCCTGAAAGCTCTCGACCAGATAGTCGATCTCATCGGCAGAGAGTGCCAGCCCCAATGTGCGATTGGCGACCACCAGCGCCGCCTTGCCGCCCCCCATAATATCCACCGACTGCAATGGAGCCGGTTCAGTGCGGGCAAAGAGGCCATTCGCATCTTGCGGATCGGTCAGCACAGACTCTGTCATCCGATCATGCAGCAGCACCATGGCCGTATTCAATTCATGATCAGAAAGCGGCGCTCCAGTTGTCGCAAGATAGTAGGCGACTCCCCGCTCCAGGCGTCTAATGGTGGTCAGGCCGCAATTATGTGCAATATCGGAGGCCTTGCTCGACCAGGGCGAGAGGGTGCCGGGACGTGGCACAACCAGAATCAACGTGCCATCTGGGGTATGCTCGGGCAGATGCGGCCCATAACGCAGGATACGATCCAGCACCCGCTGTTGCGCCTCATCCAGTGTCTGCTCAATATCAGCAAAATGGAGGTACTCTGCATATAGAGCGACGGGGCGGCCTATAGACTCAGCGATTCGCTGTTGCAGTTTTTTCAGGCGAAATTCAGAAAGCGCGGGAGCGCCACGGAGAATCAGCATCGTGCACCTTGGTTTCAGGGTAGAAAGGAGGGGCAATGATACTAAAATTTGATGGTTTAGTATTGAGGATTGAGCGCCTTGGCTGTGATTTACCCGCTATTTACCACAATAAGTGTCAGCTTTTTTTACACCCCGAAAAATGCTAACTCATTGATAATTATAGGGATTCAAAAAAACAATATTTTTCATGCCGTGAAAAAAATTGACAAACGCCCTAAATACCCCGTATTTGTCAGGTTTTTTTACACCTCAGCAGGAAGCAGATGCTGAATCTTTTGGGGAAAGGGGGGGCTCTTTAACCGGAAGTTATGAAACAGAAGATAAGGGTCTATGCCATATCGAGCGGGTGGATTTATAACATGAAGAACATGAAGTGCATAAAGGCTTTGATGTGCTAACTCACTATTCTACTTCAACCCTTCATTTCCTTCATGCTCTTCATGGTTTTAGCCAATATGGCATAGACCCGAAGATAAGCCCTAAGCTGTGCCGGTTTATCAATTTGCTGGGGGCAGTAGTGCCGCTTGAGCAATCCTTTGCTCAATCCTGTTCAATGGTTTTGCTTTACCAGATCAGCTGCGTGTTCGACGCCTTAAGAGCGGCAAGGCAAACCCCAGCAGCAGCAGGCTGGAGGGTTCTGGCACGCTACCACCGCCACAGCCACTGCTGCCGCCGCCACTACAGCAGCCACCTCCGCTACAGCCAGAAGAGGTTGTTTCACCGGACAGCTTGTAAATCTTAAAATAGTCGTTGTCGTTGGTCCAGCTCTTACCGCTAAATATGGGGTTGAAGGCTCCGATCAACCAGTAGCTGGAGGAGACATTGGTTGTATTGATGGTTTTTTCCATATTGGTTTCGTCATGAATATTGGAATAGTCACCAACATGCTCCCAGCCGTTGGATATAAGGTCAGAATATTTATTGCCCCCTAGAGATGGGGTTCCGCTGCCCGTATAGGCCAGCACGGTAAGATCAGAATCCTTTGTATTATTTAGAACTGGAGTGGGATCATTATCCCACCTACCAACCCAACCCAACCGGATTTTATTCAATGCAATCGAATCACTGCCAAAGTCGAATAGCACGGAATCATAATATCCATCGGTGCCACCATTATCTACTGCATGATTGGGGGCGCCACTTGGGTCACTGCGGTTCTCCACCCCAAGCCCGGTCCACACCTTGATCTTTCCAGTTTGCAGACTGCCGCCACTGCCTGTATTTGACCAAGCTGAAACGGTTACATCATCATGGCCATTTGCTCCATCAAAGCCCCACTGATTGCCATATGTAGCACCGTTGTTGCTACAACCACCGCTGATGCAGTTTCCTGATGTAAAGCTCCAGTCATAACCCGCATAAACCCCAGGCGAGGCAAAGGCCGCCATCAGCCCCAAAATTGCTACCGGCTTGAATATTTTTAATTGCAACATCTGTTTTTTTCTCCTGCAAAAGCCAATCTTCGTTCCAATACACCCCTTCTTCGGCAGGATGACCAGAACATTTAGTAAACGCAAATAACAATGCAATTTGCAGGCCATGTTTGTTTTTCTGTTTATAATCAATAGTATGGATGATAATAAGCGCCCTGCCTGTGCCGGAGTGTAAAAAAAGCTGACACTGTTCCGGCTCTGCCCAAGCAGGGGCTTCCTGAACCAAGCAGGGGCTTCCTGAATTTAAAGTAACTTAAGCAGGATATAAGCCGTTGATGTTAAGCGTAATAACCTCTATTCTTTTCGGCTGGTTCTATAGGCCATGGCAAGGGTCAAAATCAAGGGGTGAGCTCCTTAATGCAATGGAAATAAATCTATGTTTTATCAGCACTTGAAGCGCTTTTGGATGCTGCTGGCATCTTCTGTTTTTTCTCTCTCTACGGCTGTGGCGGGAGGGGCAGGGTACGGGTTGCAGCCAGGCGATATTCTTGAAATATCGGTCTGGAAAGAGGAGGGCATGCAGGGTGAAGTGCTGGTAAGGCCGGATGGCGGGCTCTCTTTCCCGCTGGTGGGCGATGTGATTGCTGAAGGGCGTACGGTTAAGCAGCTGAATGACGAAATCACAGCAAAACTTGAGGCCTATATCCCCGACCCTGTGGTTACCGTCTCTCTCAAGCAGATTCTTGGCAATATTATCTATGTGCTCGGCAGGGTCAATCGTCCGGGTGAGTTTACGTTTGTTCGCAAGATAGATGTGATGCAGGTGCTGAGTAAAGCGGGTGGCATGACCCCCTATGCCGAAGTGGAAAAGATAAAAATCCTGCGTCGGACAGATGGTGTGCTACAGGCCATAATGTTCAACTACGATGAGGTGGAAAAAGGGGTCAAACTGGAACAAAACATACTGCTGGAGAGCGGTGACGTGGTTGTGGTGCCATAGGTGGCAGACAAGATCATTACCGTGATACGGCCTGGCAATACAGGGCTGCTTGTCGGGTTGATGATCCTCTTTCCCGGTGCGCTCAATGCGGCACAGTGGTATTCGGAATCCTCCACGCGCGCCCAGAGCCTCTATGACGACAATATTCGATTGACCAGCGGGAAGCATGATGCCGTCGTTGGTATGGTGCTTGCCGGCAAGATTAAAACAGGCCGCCGCACAGAGACCACAGATGTTCAACTCAACGGTGGGGCGGCATTGCAGAAATACTCCGGGGAGGATGATCTGGATACCAATGATTTTGACCTGGGCATAGATGCAACCCACCGCACAGAGCGTGATGAATTTACCGTTAATGCAGCGATTAAACTTGACTCTACCTTAAGCAGTGAGGTTGCAAGCAGCGGCTTGATGGAATCTCGCAGGCGCCGGATTCAAAAGAACTTTGCACTATCCTGGACACATGCTATTTCCGAACGTACGTCGCTCAAGCTGGGTTATAGCTATATTGATACAAAGTATAAAAACAGAGGGAATTCAGGCCTGGTAAATTATACCTATCAAGTGATCGACAGCATGCTCTCATACTCACTGAATCAGAAGACCGTGCTCTACTCCACATTAGCCTATTCACTGTACAAAGGATCAGATTGGGCTAAAACCAAGACCCAGGATATTGGTTTTATGGTCGGCGTCAACCATAACTTTTCCGAGACGTTCAGTGCCGGAGGCAGCGTCGGCATGCGCTATGCGGATACTGAGTCCGGACCAACCCAAAATGAGAGTGATACCGGATACCTGTTAAGTGCCAATATCAAGCGTACTTTTGAGCAGATGACCATTGATGGCCTGTTCCGTCGCAATGTGCTCCCCAGTGGGGGAGGGGCTCTGCTGGTAACAGATAAGCTCTCTGTAAAGGCAGCTTACCGGATTGATGAGCGTCGTAGCCTGCACCTGGAGACAACGGCTTATCGTAATGCCTCTACCGATGAAAATGATAAATCTCGTGACCGGGTCTTTTACTCAATCCAGCCAAAGGTGCGCTGGAGAGTCGCGCGCTGGTGGTTGATTGAAGGCTCATACCGCTACCGACGCCAGCGCTATGATGCCAGCGGGCGAACAGCAGATTCCAATGCGGTTTTTCTATCTGCCAGGTATGTTTGGCCTGCAAAGCCATCAGCCGGGCTATGGTAGTCAGATTGTGAAACAAAAAAACAGATCTTTTCTCTTTGGTGAAAAATAATGGAAGAAGATATTAAAGGGCTTGGCGACTATATCGCCGTCCTTAAACGCCGCAAGATTCAATTTATCGCTACGGTACTCGTGATTCTGATTGTCAGCGCAGCAATTGCACTGTTATGGCCTCCGACATACCGCTCTGGTGCGACCATTCTTATCGAGCAACAGGAGATCCCGGCAGATCTTGTTCGATCTACCGTGACCAGCTATGCCGACCAGCGTATCCAGCTTATTAGCCAGCGGGTTATGACCACTACAAACCTGCAGCGGATTATTGAGCAGTTTGGCCTGTATGAGGAGAAGCTGCAGACAGAAAGCATATTAATGGTGCTGGAAGAGATGCGTGACAACATCTCGCTGGAAATGATTACAGCAGATGTTGTAGACCCCAAGCATGGAAGACCAGTAGCCGCCACTATAGCGTTCACGATCTCATTTGATTATGAATTTCCAGCCATGGCACAGCGCGTGGCTAATGAGCTGGTAACACTGTTTTTAAATGAGAATCTGAAGCAGCGAAGCAGTCTGGCAGGTGAAGCATCCAAGTTTCTTGGTGAAGAGGCGCAAAAGCTAAGAGAGCAGGTTGCAGCGCTTGAAGCTGAAATGGCTGCGTTTAAAGAGAAGAATGTGGATCAGCTCCCTGAGCTTGTTCAGCTTAATCTACAGCTGATGGAGCGCACGGAGCGTGAGCTTACAGAGGTTAAACGCCAAATCAGAGCACTGGAGGAGCGCCGGATTTACCTCGGCTCAGAGCTTGCACAAATAGCCCCCAATAGCCTGCTTTATACCGCAACGGGTGAGCGAATCTTCAGCCCGGAAGACCGCTTGACAGATCTGCAGGCAAGATTTATTACCGCCTCCGCTGTTTATGCCAAGAGCCATCCTGATCTAAAAAAGATGCGTAAGGAGATTGCAGCATTAAAGAAAGAGACTCAACCAGAGGGTATGACGCTAGAGCTTCAAACCCAGTTAAAAGACCTGGATACCCAGCGCATCGAGCTAACGGAACGCTACTCAGATCAACACCCTGATGTGAAAAAAATCCAGAGCTCTATCAAGAATATGCAACTGGTTCTTGATCAGGAGTTTATTAAGGGGAGGCCTGAAAAAGCACCAACGTCCAAGCCGGATAACCCGGCTTATATTCAGTTGCAGGCACAACTTGAGGCCGCAGAATCTGATCTCTCATCCTTCCATAAAAGCCGGCAAGAACTTATGGCAAGACTGGATGATTATGAAAGGCGTATTATGAATGCGCCACAGGTTGAAAAAGAGTACAGGAGCCTGAGTCGTGATTACGAAAATGCGCTGGCTAAATATCAGGAGATTAAAGCAAAACAGATGGAAGCAGAGCTGGCCGAAACCTTAGAGAAAGAGAACAAAGGTGAACGCTTCTCCTTGATAGAGCCGCCACAACTGCCTGAAGAACCCGAAACACCAAATCGTCTGGCGATTATGTTTCTTGGCTTTGTATTTTCTATGATTGGAGGTATTGGCGTCACAGCAACGGCAGAGGCGCTGGATGGTGCGATCCATGGTGCCCGCAGTGTTATCCAGGCTGTAGGGATGCCGCCACTTGCGGTTATTCCATCCATATCGAATGCTTCAGACCGTAGGCGAAAGGTTCTGCGACAACTAATGGGGCTGTTTTTGGTGCTATCCATTATTGGAAGCACGCTTTTGTTGGTGCATTTCCTGTTCATGCCACTGGATGTGCTTTGGTATTCAGCACTTCGTCGCATGGAAGGATTGTGATGGACGGGTTGATTAATATCGAATGTATAAAATGCGATGCAGTCGGGTTTTATTGCAATAATGCACAACAGAATATCATGCAGTTTGCTGCGTTAAGGTGAAGCAAAATGGAACGAATAAAACAAGCGTTGGATAAGGCTCGTGGTGAGAATAATGGGCTTTCAACAAAGTACAAAGAAGGGCCAAAGCCTGATCAGAACATTAAATATACCGAGACAAGTGTCGTCTCTCTGCATCCTGACAGCCTGTATGAAAAACGTGTGGTTGCCATAGATGAAAATGATCCGGCAACTGCTGCTTACAAGGTGTTACGAACACAAGTACTCCAGCGGCTGCGCGTTAATAAGTGGAACTCATTGGCAATCACCAGCCCTACAGAAGGGTGCGGTAAAACATTAACGGCAATTAACCTGGCTATTTGCCTCGCCCGGGAAGTTAACCATACTGTGCTGCTGGTTGATATGGATCTGCGCAGGCCAAAATTGCACAGCTACTTCCCCGGTATCCCTGGCCTGGGTATCAGTGACTACCTGCTGAACGATGTAGAATTAAGCAGCATACTGATCAACCCCGGCATCGAGCGTTTGGTCATTCTTCCTGGTCACAAGCCCTTTTCCAGCTCATCTGAGACACTCTCTTCTCCTAAAATGGTTGAACTGGTAGAAGAGCTAAAGAGCCGTTATCCCTCGCGCATTGTGCTGTTTGATCTTCCCCCTGTATTGCCATGTGATGATGTGATTGCATTTGCTCCCTATGTTGATGCCGCGCTGCTGGTTGTCGAAGATGGAAAAACCCAAGAGAACGAACTGAAGCGTGCGGTAGAGCTGCTGGACTCTATCAATATACTTGGCACCGTGCTGAATAAATCTTCGGAAAGCACTGTGGATCATCCCTACTGATCATGTATGAATCCTATTACGGCTTCAGTGAGAGGCCATTTTCACTGCTACCGGATCCTGATTTTCTCTACCTGAGCAAAAGTCATGAAACTGCCCTGACCCTATTGGAATACAGTTTTATGAGTCAGGCGGGTTTTACTGTGATTACGGGTGAAATAGGCAGTGGAAAAACCACCCTTAGCCGACATATGCTGAATCAGATGGGCGGCGAAGTGACGATTGGCCTCATCACCAATGCACAGAAGTCGTTTGGCGAACTGTTGCAGTGGGTGCTGCTTGCCTTTGGCCTGGACTATAAAAACAGAACCAAAGTAGAACTCTATCAAGCGTTCAATGAATTCCTGATTGATGAATACAGCAAAAACCATCGCACAGTACTGATGATTGATGAGGCGCAAAACCTCAGTATTGAAACCCTGGAAGAGCTGCGCATGCTCTCCAATATCAATGCAGACAAACACCAGGTTTTACAGATGGTGCTGCTAGGTCAACCTGAACTGCGCAGCATGCTGAGGCGGCCAGAGCTGGAGCAGTTTTCACAGCGCATCTCGGTAGATTTTCATCTGAAACGACTTAATGAAGGGGAGACCAAAGCCTACATCAAACATCGCCTTACAGTAGCAGGCGGCAACTCTGATCTGTTTGATGATGAAGCCTGTGAAGCCGCATTTATGTTAAGCCACGGTACGCCACGAATTATCAACCGGGTCTGTGATCTGGCATTGGTGTATGGCTTTGCAGAGGATAAGCAGCAGATCACAGCAGAGATAATGCTGGAGGTCACCATGGACAAGGCCGAGGTGGAGGAGTGCGCTGCAACACCTCGCTTAGGGCTGGCTGAACATCCAGCGGGTACAAAAGAGCAGGCTTCAAATGAAGCGGCTCAGAGTGGCGTTGGTGAAGCCGTTGCACAGGTGCAGAAAGAGCTACAATCTCACCTTGATCATGCAATTGAGAGGCTGAGAAAAATGAAACTGCCAAGATTCTAAAAAATGATGCGAATAATTGCAAAATGGAAAATTCGGCGCAAGATGAAACTCCCGAAATTTTAATAGTATTTTAGATTATATCGGTATATATTTTTTTTAACTCAGTTCGCATCTGTTTGCACTTGTACTTGCCTGTAATTAGCCCTCTTGCTTTTATGGATCTTTTATTCCAGTCAAATTTTCGGTGGATTGCTTTGCTTAGTACTTCTTTAAGTGAATTGATGTCACCTGGTTTTACAAAAATACCACAGTTATGTTTGATTAATTCATTAATTGATACTGATACGTCAGTGGTTATGGGGACAGCTCCTTTTCCTAGTGCTTCTAGAAGGGTCATAGGCATACCTTCGTACCATGAAGGTAGCAATATATAATGGGTTTTACTCAGTATATCTTCTTTTAGTTTTCCTTTTACAACTCCCTGGTACTTAAACTTGTTGCCCAGGATTTTTGATAAACAAGAGCAAGCGTGGTCTCTGAGTGGCCCTTCGCCGCAGATAGTAAATTTAAAATTACCCAGAGGATCTAGCCCCTTAAATGCTTCTATTATTTCTAGAATGCCTTTTTCCAGTGAAATACGGCCAAGAAAAAGAAAGTTTATTGTATCTTTATTTTTCAATGTTAACTGAATGGTGGGTGAAAGCGGGTTATCAATGCAGTTGCTTAGAACTGCCATATAGTTACGATCAATACCATACATGCCATGCATGTGATCCTTCTCTTGTTGGCTTAAAGTGATAATCAAATCTGCTTTTTTACAGAGCATTTTAATAAGAATATGCCACTTTTTGCCGTTACTTTCTTTTGAGATAAATTTTCCACCATGCAAGTGCAGCAATACATGCACCCCCATGATTTTTGCGATTGAAGTAAATATTAAATCTCTAAGGATTGAGGGAGGGTTTAGTGCGGTATTTGAGTGGTAAATATCAAACTTGCCAAGTAAAAAATGCCTCCATAAGGAGAATATTGCAAGCAAGTTTCTAATAATTTTCCCCGTTAGCTGGTTATGTCCATCTGGAGATCCTATGAGAAAATGAGAAAATGCTATGCCGTCAATTTTGGAGATGTTTTTTACAACTTCAGACACCCCGCTAACGTTTTTGTTTTCATCCAGATTTGGGGCGCTAATTAATACTCTCATGAAATAACCGTGATAAACTATTTTTAATATTAAATTAAGTGCAGCATTAATTAGTCGGTGTTTTAGGAATATCTTTGATAAGCACAAGACCATCTTGTGGGCGGATAGTTATAACATTAACTGGAAGGCCATTGTTAACTTGAGGGTCTTGCTCGCCACTAATCCTACGATAGCCAGGCTCAATTTTAGTTGTAATATTAAGTAGTAGGTTGGTGTTTACAATTACCATCCCATTTTCAAATCTTCGTTTGTATGTGCCATCATTGTCTGCGGTATAAGTTGGTGGTTCTAATGGTTTGCCAAGTTTTACATTGTATTCATCGAACCAAGGTACTGAGCTATAGCCTTTTTCTTCGTCTGTATAGGAGTACCAGCCATTATCCAACAATGAAGATGCATATGAAAAGCGGAATAACTTATAGTCACTCGAACTACCGCAGATATGAAATATAACGATATTAGGTGCGATAGTGTTATTGATGGCATCACGGTAGCGCTTCATGACTGCAGACCAACCATGCTTATTTCCAATGGACCACTTTTTTCCCATCAAGCATTCAAGGAAGGCTCCCTGTAGTTTTCCTTTGTACTCCTCGTATGATAAGTTATTGTCTATGTTGCCAATTTGAATTAGATTTTCATTCAGCTTGCGTGCCGCCCTCCATTCAGTTAAATGGGCGCGGCGGAATGCGCGTTGAATATCATTTGCAGCGCTGGAAATATCAGTCCAAGTTCCTTTCCAATCAGCTTTATTTACCCTGGATTTGTAAAATATATTATCGAAATACCAAATATCAAATTCCGGCACTTTTGAGAAATATATGTTGTAGTCTCGAAGTGCAAGCCAACCAGGGTATCGTAAGCCATTCTTATCAGCTTGAGCTAAATCAGTAATATTTATATCCCACGTTGAATACAGTTTGGACCATTGGAGCTTCTCTCCTTTACTATTTCGTAGCCACCAATTCTCATGATTAAGCTTCGATAATTTATCCTGTGTTGCTACATTATTGGGGTCACTATACGCTTCATTGAGGACAGTGTATTGGCCTATAAGAATATCTGGATTATATCGTTTTATATTTCTTACCGCCTCTCTGATGCTTTGTCCATGTTTTCCTTTCCATCCCCTGTAAAAACCAAGAACAACTGCGTTTAATCTGGATATATCTTTTTGGTACTGTAAATCATCGTAGTTTTTTGCGCCAATATTCATCCCAAATAGTAGAGGATAATTTCTTTGTTCCTTGTTTTCTGTGAAGCCTTGTGACCAATATAAGGCTAGAAAAAAAATGAAGGTAATTTTTATATATATTTTCACTTTCATTGTCTTAGCAAATAATATAGCTACATATTAATGAATATCTTCAATGATATTGATCAGTCTAGATACTACGCTGTCAATAGAATGCATTTCCATGCAGTAG
>Ga0256839_1003194_pt1 | contig 17148 bp, 18 predicted proteins | sample 354166metaG_FD_185968 | JGI IMG/M metagenome (GOLD analysis project Ga0256839, IMG submission 185968) | Hydrothermal vent microbial communities from Mid Atlantic Ridge, Atlantic Ocean - 354-166 | ecosystem: Environmental > Aquatic > Marine > Hydrothermal vents | place: Atlantic Ocean: Mid... | reverse complement strand
ATAGAATGATGATGCTTCTGAGGCAGGGGTTTGAAGCTAATCCCTGGATTGCCGAAAAAGCAGGAAAAATACGCAAAAACCCTGTCAAGCTTTTTTTATGGTTTTTTTGCGCTGAGTAGTTACAATCAGAGATTCCTATAGTCGAGTTCATCCAGAATATTCACCTCACGCCATTCAACGCCATCGCGTTCCATTTGTTCGACGACTTTTTTCAGCCGTGTTTTCGCCTTGCCACATTTGCCACAGCCAGGGGCGGTGAATACTTCTATTGTCAGCGTCATATCATTTACTCGTTATTGCACTGTTCGTTACATGGGGATAGTGCGCGCGTCGGGTGCATGCCAGATTACCGGCAATGGTGGGCACGCTGCGCGCGCACCACCCTACTGTGTTAATAGCCGCTGCTGCCCAGCCTGAGATCGCCACGACTTGCACAGGAACCGTTAAAAATGCAGACGGGTGCTCACAAGAAACCGCGTCGCTTCCGGACCATTCAAGTCTTGTGTCACACCAGCTTCAAGCACCCAGCTTTGATGAATCCACTGCAAGCCGAGCGTTGCCTGATGCACCACTTCACTGCCTTCACGCCAGCGCCCATTCAGTTCGATGACCAGATCCCATTCGGTAATTTCGCCCCAATCCGGATACACCGCCGGCGTCAGCCGAAACTGCCGGGAGATGTCGTAACGGCCTGAATCGGCACGCTGATCGATACCCGCCTGATACAAGGCGTCAAAATCCCATTCGACCCGGCCACGATAAAACGTGGCAACAAATCCCGCTTGTATCGCGGCATCACGGTCATTGTCGGTAGGCGCCACTGCCCCACCCAACAAACCAAGCCTGGATGTTCCCTGCTTGTGGTCGTCTTGCCAAACGATGTGACGATAGAGAATCGCCAGATCGCCGAGACGCTTCGGCCCGGATGGATCGAGACGGTATGGCAGCCCGAACAACAGCGTCTGGTTGTGGCTCAATCCCCAGGCGAGATTGGCAATTCCCACTGTCGATTTGACGTCCTCATTTCGCTCCAGTTGGAACCGAACCACTGCCCCACCCTTGTCGACTGGCAAGGCCACAAACGAACGCAAGCCCATTGCTACGCCAGCAACAGGAAGCTGACCCAGCATCAACAATCCGAATAGCGGCAATAATGTTCGGCGTTTCATTTTGCCTCCACTTCTCCGGGCGTAAATCCGGAGTCAATAATCGCTTTTCTGATCTCATCCTTATCGAGACTTGCCCCTTCCTTCAGGGTCAAACGCGCTTTTTTCAGCTTGAGGCTGACCTCAGCCTTTTCCACGCCTGGCAACTCTCCCAGCTTGCGGTGCAGACCATCGGCACAGAACGGACAGGTCATGCCCTGAATCGGCACCTCCAGCGTCTCCGCACTGGCCAGCAGCGATACCATGAATGAAGAGACCAGTATCAGTTGCAGCAGTTTTTTCATGAGGAATGCTCCTATATATCCAAAAATCGACGCATGGGCAGTGCAAGGAAAGCCGCAGTAAAACCGATGAACCAGATGCTCACCGACAGCCACAGCACACGGCGATTCCATCGCTGCATGCGGGCGCAGACTTCGGCTTTGCGCGGATCAGTGGGGCAACTCCGGCCCGGGCGGTACATCAACCAGGCGGACAAGGCCAGCATCGCCCCCGAAAATGCGAACACCAAAAGTTTGTACTCGCTCAATGTGACCAGTAGCGGGAACTGGCTGGTCATCGCGGCAACCGTGGCACCCAGCCCAAGCGTGACCAGCATGATTGGCAGCGCACAACAGACCAGCGTGCCGGTACTGGCAAACAACGCCAGCCAGGTCAGGCTGCTCTCGTGCGCGATAGTGGTATTGGGGTGTTTCTGCATTGATCTGCTCGGCGCCAGTCATTGATATAGGGCACACCGTAACACCTGGAGTCAACTCCAGGTCAAGCGCTTTCACCACGCTTATTTCCTGTGACCGAATGCGCGTATTTCCGCGTCGATCTAGCCCTGCTTTCGGGATAAACTCGCCCCACCACCAATGACAACAAAAACCACCATGGCCACACATCCCCAATCCGTCGATCAGCTCTCGGCCGGCAATATCGTAGCCATCGAAAAACTGCTTGCATCTGTGTATGGCGCAGAGAAGGCTACGCTGCTGAAGGAGCAGGTGCTCGCCATCATCAATCAGCACCTGACCCAGCAGCAAAAACAGCATCAGGGTCCGATCTGGGATGAAAAAGACGTGGTGCTGATCACCTATGGCGACTCGCTGCAACGACCCGACGAGCACCCGCTACGCACCCTGAATGACTTCGCCACCCAATATCTTTCCCGGGCCATCAGTACCATCCATCTGCTGCCGGTCTATCCCTGGAGTTCGGACGACGGTTTCTCTGTCATCAACTATCAGCAGATCGACCCCAAGCTCGGCAACTGGCATGACATCGAACGGCTGGCCCGCCATTTCGATCTGATGATGGATTTCGTGCTCAATCACTGCTCGCGGGAAAGCCTCTGGTTCAATGATTTTCTGCTCGATCAGCATCCCGGCAAAAACTTCTTTATCGAGGTCGATCCCGACACTGATCTGTCACAGGTGGTACGTCCGCGCACCTCACCGCTGCTGGCCGAAATCAACACCCGCAGCGGCACCCGCTATGTCTGGGCTACCTTCAGTCACGATCAGATCGACCTCAATTACCGCAATCCCGATGTGCTGCTGGAGTTCATCTCCATCATGCTGTTTTACATCCGCCATGGCGCACGCATTCTGCGCCTCGACGCCATCGCCTATCTGTGGAAAGAAATCGGCACTTCTTGCATTCATCTGCCGCAGACCCACGCCATCGTCAAACTGTTCCGGGAAATCATTCGTGAAGCCGAGCCGGGCGTGATTCTACTGACCGAAACCAATGTGCCGCACGACGAAAACATCAGTTATTTTGGTCATGGCGACGAGGCCCATGCGGTCTATCAATTCAGCCTGCCGCCGTTGCTGCTGCACGCCATCCATACCGGCACCACACACTATCTGCACGCCTGGGCCAAACAACTATCGCCACCTCCCAACGGCTGCACTTATCTGAACTTCACCGCATCACACGATGGCATCGGCATGCGGCCGCTGGAAGGACTGATCCCCAAACAAGAGATCAGTGAACTGATCGAAGACATGAAGGCAAAAGGTGGCTTCGTCTCCACCAAGAGGAATGCCGATGGCAGCGAAAGCCCCTACGAGCTCAACATCACCTATTTTTCCGCCTGCGCCGATCAGCATGGCCACCACAAGGAACGCTTTCTGCTGACCCAGACGGTTGCCATGTCATTGCAGGGCATTGTTGCCGTCTATATCCACTCCATACTAGCAACGCCCAACGACATGCAGGGAGTACAGCGTAGCGGCATGACACGCGCCATCAACCGGCGCAAGTGGGACACGGATGAGCTACGTGATCACCTCAACGCGGCCGATGGACTTGCGGCGGAAGTGTTCAGTGAATATCTGCGACGCCTCGAACTCAGACGTCAACAACCGGCATTCCATCCGGATGGCGTTCAGGAAGTCCTCGACCTCGGTGCCGGTCTGTTCGGCTTTGTCCGCCACGCCCCCGACGGCAGCCAGACCATTACCACCCTCTGCAATTTCACCCGCAGCGAAAACGCCACACCTGTGACGCTACTGCACACGCACACGGACGAGCGACAGTGGCGGGATCTGATCAGCGGCAATCTCATCAGCGCCAGTCATGGCGAGCTAAGCATCCCTGCCTATGGTTGCTACTGGCTCGTCGGAACCACACCGCAAGCAGGGAAATAACCTCTGCTTATCCACCTCATAGAAGTTTCAATTGGAATGAACAGCAGTGCTGTGACAGACTGCTGCGCTTGAATTCCGTCCACAGAACAGTCAGCCGGATATCGCCGCGCGACTGTCCAACCCTTCTTTTGGGAGAACACCAATCATGAGAATCATCCTGCTAGGCGGCCCAGGTGCCGGTAAAGGCACCCAGGCGAACTTCATCAAGGAAAGATACAACATTCCTCAGATCTCTACTGGCGACATGCTGCGCGCACACGTCAAGGCCGGCAGCGAGCTGGGCAAGGCGGCGAAGAAAATCATGGATGAAGGCGGCCTGGTTTCCGACGACATCATCATGGGCATGGTCAAGGAGCGCATCAAGGAAGACGACTGCAAGAACGGTTATCTGTTCGACGGCTTCCCCCGCACCATTCCCCAGGCTGAAGCACTGAAAGAAGCCGGCATTCCCATCGACGCCGTGGTCGAAATCGACGTACCCGACGAAGAAATCGTCAAGCGCATGTCCGGCCGTCGTGTACACCCCGCTTCTGGTCGCACCTATCACGTCGTCTTCAACCCACCCAAAGAAGAAGGCAAGGACGATGTGACCGGCGAGCCGCTGATTCAGCGTGACGACGACCAGGAAGAAACCGTCCTGGCACGCCTGAAGATCTATCACGATCAGACCGAGCCACTGATCGAATTCTACAGCAATGAGCCTGTCGCCTACGTCAAGGTCAACGGCGTCGGCAGCGTCGACGAAATCCGCGACCAGATTTTCGAAGGACTGGACAAGGTAAAAAGCTGAATCGGCACAGCCCTCAGCCATAAAAAAACCCCGCCTCGGCGGGGTTTTTTTATGGCGTATTTATTGCTGGGACACTAAAGCAGTCGCCCCATTCCCTCCACCTCATCGAGCAGCCCGGCACGCGCCTCATCGGATATGGTACCCACACCATAAAAAACCTGGCCTTGCACGGCTTCCACACCACAAAACTTCAATGACCCCTCGGTCATTGGAAACAGAATCGAGTCCGAGGTAGCACCCATCGCCGTCATTTCCGATTCAGACCCCCCAGCGGTGATCAGCACCAATGCCTTCTTGTGCTCCAGCAGCCCGACAACACCCTGCTCGCCATAGGAAAAAGCAAAACCATGGGTGAACACACGATCGCACCAGCCCTTGAGCACGGCCGGGCGATCGAACCACCATAGGGGGTAGACGAAAATCAACGCCTCAGCCCATTCGAGCAACGCCTGCTCCTGGCGTACAGCCGCACACACCTCCCCTTTTTGCAGTGCACCCAGCTCATCGGCGCTCAGCACAGGATCGAACAACGGCGCGTAGAGATCACGTCGCTTGACCTCATGCCCAGCTTTTCTCACACCCGTCTCTACCCGGTCGAGAATGGCATAGTTAAAGCTGGCGGTATTTGGATGGGCAATAATGGTAAGGACGTTCACAATACTGAGTTTCCGGCGAAAATAGAAAAGCCGGCGGCATGCGAACATCCCACCGGCTCGGTTTCCAGGTATGCAGAATCAATCAACCCGATAACTTGTCCCGCAAAATCTGATTGACTTGGGCGGGGTTGGCCTTGCCTTTGCTGGCTTTCATCACCTGGCCGACGAAGTAGCCTAGCAACTGCGCCTTGCCGCCACGATATTGCTCGACCTGAGACGGGTTATTGGCGATCACCTCGTCGATAATGGCTTCGATGGCACCGGTATCGGTGATCTGTTTCAGACCACGACTGTCGATGATTGCATCGGCGCTGCCCTCTCCCACCCACATCGCATCGAACACTTCCTTGGCGATTTTCCCGGAGATGGTGTTGTCCTTGATGCGCAGCAGCAAGCCGGCAAATGCGACTGCGCCGACCGGAGCATCCTGAATATCGATGCCATCGCGATTCAGACGCGCGGCCAATTCGCCATTCATCCAGTTGGCGATCAACTTGGCTTCGCCAGCCAGCTCGGCCAGCACGGCTTCGAAATAATCGGCGGTATCACGTGTTGCCGTGAGGTTTTCGGCATCGTAGTCGGAGAGGCCGTGCTCGGATTGAAATCTGGCTTTTTTCGCATCCGGCAGTTCCGGCATTTCCTTGCGAACCGCGTCGATAAATTCAGGCTCGATCATCACCGGCAGCAAATCCGGGTCGGGGAAATAGCGATAGTCATTCGCCTCTTCCTTGGAGCGCATCGAACGGGTTTCATTGCGATCCGGGTCGTACAGGCGGGTTTCCTGCACCACTTCACCGCCATCTTCGATCAGATCGATCTGGCGCTGCACCTCGAAATTGATGGCGCGTTCAACGAATCGAAAGGAATTGATGTTCTTGATTTCAGTACGGGTACCATATTCCTGCTGACCTTTCGGCCGAACCGAGACATTGGCATCACAGCGGAATGAACCTTCCTGCATATTGCCATCGCAGATATCCAGATATTGCACCAGCGCATGAATCTTGCGCATATAGGCAACCGCTTCCTTGGCCGAGCGCATATCCGGTTCCGAAACGATTTCCAGCAGCGGCGTTCCTGCCCGGTTCAGGTCGATACCGGTCATGCCATGAAAATCTTCGTGTAACGACTTGCCGGCATCCTCTTCGAGGTGCGCACGGGTTACGCCGATTTCCTTGCTGCTGCCATCTTCGAGGCTGATGGTTAGCGTGCCCGCCTTGACGATGGGCAGTTCAAACTGGCTGATCTGGTAGCCTTTCGGCAGATCAGGATAAAAATAATTCTTGCGCGCGAAAACCGATTTCTGCGCGACCTCAGCACCAATGGCAAGACCGAATTTTGTCGCCATCCGCACCACTTCGCGGTTCAGCACCGGCAACACCCCGGGCAAGCCGAGATCGACGGCACAAGCCTGGGTGTTGGGCTCGGCACCGTAGGCCGTCGAGGCGCCGGAGAAAATCTTGCTTTTCGTCCTGAGCTGGGCGTGAATCTCAAGACCGATGACCACTTCCCATTCCATTATGCAAATGCCTCCGGAATCTGCTTGTGCCAGTCGGTGTCCATCTGCAAGCGATGGGCAATATTGAGCAAGCGTGCTTCCGACCAGTAATTGCCCACAATATGCAAGCCAACGGGCAGATCATCGACCGTGCCGACGGGCACCGACATGCCGGGAAGCCCCGCAAGGTTGACAGCAATCGTATAGATGTCGGAAAGATACATGCTGATCGGATCATCGGCCTTTTCACCAAGCCGGAATGCCGGGGTCGGCGTGGTCGGCCCCATAATGACATCAACCTGCTTGAAAGCCTCGGCAAAATCATTGCTGATCAGGCGGCGAATCTGCTGCGCCTTCAGATAGTAAGCATCGTAATAGCCCGCCGACAGCGCATAGGCGCCAACGAGTATGCGACGCTTGACCTCATCACCGAATCCTTCACCACGGGAACGGCAATACATGTCTTCGAGATCTTTCGGATTGTCGCAGCGATGGCCAAAACGCACGCCATCGAAGCGCGACAGGTTGGACGAGCACTCCGCTGGCGCAACCACGTAGTACGCCGGTGCCGACAAATGGCTGTTGGGGAGCGTGATCTCCACCAGCTCGGCGCCTAACGATTCATAGTGCTTCAGTGCTTCCCGCACGCGTGCTTCCACCGCGCTGTCGAGCCCCTCGGTAAAATACTCTTTTGGCAAACCAATTTTCAGCCCGTCGATTGGCTGCGTCAGCCCGGCGCTATAGTCATCGACAGGTTCATTCATACAGGTAGAGTCACGCTCATCGAAGCCGGCCATCGCCTGTAACAGCAACGCGCAATCCTCTGCGGACGGTGCCATGGGTCCTGCCTGATCGAGACTGGAGGCAAATGCGATCATGCCCCAGCGTGAGACGCGGCCATAGGTGGGCTTTAACCCGGTGATGCCGCACAGCGCCGCCGGCTGGCGAATCGAGCCACCGGTATCGGTGCCGGTGGCCGCCGGCGCCAGGCGCGCGGCAACTGCCGCTGCCGAGCCGCCGGAGGAACCGCCAGGTACGCGTTCGGTATCCCAGGGATTCTTTACTGCCCCGTACCAGCTGGTTTCATTCGACGAACCCATGGCAAATTCGTCCATGTTCGTCTTGCCCAGCATCACGGCACCGGCGTCATTGAAGCCTTCGATCACGCGCGCATCGTAAGGAGCGATATAGTTGTCCAGCATCCGTGAGCCACAGCTGGTACGCACCCCTTTGGTATTGAAAATGTCTTTTTGCGCCAGCGGTATGCCTGCCAATGGACCAGCATTGCCGGCGGCGCGTGCTTCGTCGGCTTTCCGCGCAGCGGCCATGGCAGCTTCTTCCGTGACGGTGATGAAGCTATTCAGCTGTGCGTCATGGGCGGCGATCCGGTCGAGAAAATGGCGCGTCAATTCGCTGCTGGAAAAATCACCCGCGGATAATCCGCCGACAAGCTCGGCAAGCGTCATTCTGTGCATGGCGGTCATTCGATAACCCTGGGAACGAGAAACAGACCATTTTCGGTGGCCGGTGCGATCTTCAGAAACGTCTCGCGCTGATTGCTTTCGGTCACCACATCGTCGCGCAGGCGCTGCGGCACATCCTGGGGATGCGCCATCGGCTCGATACCGCTGGTATCGACGGCGTCCATCTGCTCGACGAAATCGAGAATGGAGGAGAGGTTACGGGCATACTCGGGAATGGCATCGCTATCGATTTCGATACGCGCCAGCCAGGCGATCTTGGCCACCTGTTCAGCATCCAGTGACATGGGTCTATTCATCCGATAATCTGCTGGCCGGCCAAGATACCATATTCGACGTTGTTGTCCATGCCGCTTCAGCATTGTGGCCTTGGCAGGAATGACGCCTCCTTCGTCATCCCCGTGGGACACGGGGATCCAGTTACAGGGATGTATACCACCTCAGGCGGAAGCCCTCCCTGGCGCTGGATTCCAGCATCCATGCCGGAAAGACGGCACTTCGTCATCCTCACAGGAAGCGGGGATCCAGTTACAGGGATGAAGGAAACGACAACCGGCACTTGAGACCTGATCTCACTCTCCCGATAATAGGCGGCTATCGCCTTCATTCAAGCCACGGACCGACCGATGCTCAGATCTTTGCTAGGACTTTTCTCGAACGACTTATCCATCGACCTGGGTACGGCCAACACACTCGTCTACATGCGCGGCAAGGGCATCGTGCTGGACGAACCTTCGGTGGTATCGATCCGCATGGATCGTGGCCCGGGCGGCCCGCGTTCGATCGAGGCGGTCGGCACCGAGGCCAAGCAAATGCTCGGCAGAACACCAGAGAACATCAAGGCCATCCGGCCGCTGAAGGACGGCGTCATCGCCGACTTCACCACCACCGAGAAGATGCTGCAACACTTCATCCGCAAGGTACACAAGACTTCCCTGCTGCGGCCCAGCCCGCGCGTCCTGGTCTGTGTCCCCTGCGGCGCCACCCAGGTCGAACGCCGCGCCATTCGTGAATCGGCCGCCGGCGCGGGCGCTCGTAAGGTCTATCTGATCGAGGAGCCGATGGCGGCCGCTATCGGTGCCGGCATCCCCATCAACGAAGCCATTGGCTCAATGGTGCTGGACATCGGCGGCGGCACCTCGGAAGTCGCGGTCATGTCCTTGAACGGCATTGTCTATTCGGATTCGGTGCGCATCGGCGGCGATCGTTTCGACGAGGCCATCATCAATTACATCCGCCGCAACTATGGCATCCTGATCGGCGAGGCGACCGCAGAACGCATCAAGCACGAGATCGGCTCGGCCTACCCCGGCAAGGAATTGCTGGAGATCGAAGTTCGCGGTCGCAACCTCTCCGAAGGCGTACCCCGCACGTTTACGATCAACAGCAACGAGGTGCTGGAGTCATTACAGGAATCGCTCTACGGCATCGTCAGCGCGGTACGTTCGGCACTCGAGCGCACGCCACCGGAACTGGCCTCCGACATCGCCGACCGGGGCATCGTGCTGACCGGTGGGGGCGCTCTGCTGCGCGATCTGGACAAACTGATCGCCGAAGAGACCGGCATCCACGTCTTCGTCGCGGAAGATCCACTAACCTGTGTGGTGCGCGGCGGCGGCAAGGTGCTTGAGATGATCGACGAGAAAGGAGACTCCTTCCTCGCCTACGAGTAAGCCGTCGCGCTGCCGTGAAAAAGCCACTGTTCCTTCCCGGCAGCAATCCGCTGCTGCGCTTCGCCATCTTTGCGTTGCTGTCTGCGGCACTGATTTATCTCGACTATCGCACGCAACAGCTGGATGCCATCCGCAGCACACTCAACACGGTAATCTATCCGCTACAGGTGATCGTGGATTTCCCGGCCCGGGCGGGCAGCTGGGTCAATGAAGCACTGGTCAACCGCTCCAGTCTGATCGAACGAAACGCCCGGTTGCGTGCCGAGAATCTGAAGCTCTCCTCACAACTGCGAACGGTAGCGTCACTCAAATACGAAAATGATGAACTGCAACGCCTGTTGCACAGCGCGCGACAGCTCAACCACGACTACACTCTTGGCCGCCTGCTGGCTGTCAGCATGAACCGGGTACAGCAGCGCATCATCATCGACAAAGGCGGGCGCGACGGCATCGAGCCGGGACTGCCGGTTCTGGACGGGCTGGGACTGATGGGTGAAATCACACGCGTCTATCCCTACCACAGCGAGGCCATGCTGATATCCGATACTGGCCAGTCCGTACCTGTACGCATTTTGCGCAACGGGCTCAGGGGTATCGCCAGCGGGGTCGGCGTCAGCAGCCACCTAGACGTGCTCTATCTACCGATCACCGCCGATATTGTCGAAGGCGACATGCTCGTCACATCGGGGTTGGGTGGGAAATACCCACCCAACCTGCCCGTTGCCACAATCACCCAGGTTTCAACCTCGGCCGACTCTCCTTTCGCTGCGGTCGAGGCATGCCCACTGGCGGCACTGGATCAGAGCCGCAGCGTATTGATGCTGAAACCATCTGTCGAAGCGGCCACGACCGATAGTGACGACGAATGATATTCACGCCGAAACCACTGCCACTGTATCTGAGCCTTGTTGCCGCCATTATCCTGCAGCTCATTCCACTGCCCGATTTCGTCGCCGATGCGCGGCCCCTGTGGCTGCCGATGACGGTGCTGTTCTGGAGTATCAACATGCCGGCGCATTTCAATATCGGATCAGCCTGGGTGATTGGACTGTTGCTCGACCTCATTACCGGCAGCCTGATGGGCCAGCATGCACTGGCAATGATCACCATGAGCTATATCGGCATCCGGCTCTACAAGCAGTATCGACTCTATTCCATCCTGCAGCGCCTGCTGCTGGTGTTCGCCGCAGTGCTGGCCTGGCAACTGATCGACAGCCGCCTCTGGGGATTGAGCGGGCACGCACCCACAGGCTGGGCCTTCTGGCTGCCACTGATCAGCAGCCTGGTATTGTGGACTTGGTATCAAGGACTATTGAGCTGGGTAGACGAACATTGGCGGCGAAATCGCGAAGGCTAGCTTGCATTTCTCAGCGGGTCGCGTAGCGAGGCCGCTGCCAACAACCTTCGATTGTTATGTATCCAGCTCGTAACTACTCAGCGCCCCAGCTCGCCGCGCGGGCACACACCGAAAAGTAACGAAATGATACTGAGCCAGCCATTCAATCGCCACTCGGCTACTTGGTTTTCTTTCCCCTTCACACGCGCCGCTGCCGGGTGCGACTGGAGGGGGCAACCGGCCATGGATGGCCGGTTGAAGCTTGCGCGGCAGGAAGCCGCTCAAGCTGACCCCGGAAGGCGTGCCCGGCAGCGGAATCAAGCGTGTGTGGGGCGTCCTTTTTTGGGTTCCGTTTTTTGGACGAGCAAAAAATGGAACTCGCGCTGTGCGAGAATAGGTTGGAAGAATTGTAGCGTTGACGAGCGCGAAACCGATACCACCCTCACTTGATATGAATGGTGAAGACAACAAGCGGGAGATCAGGTTTGTTGGCTTCAGCACTTGGAAAGCGTGGTGGTATTGTTTCGTGGCCAATCGAGCAGTGGTGCTTCCGCCTCGGCTTTTTGCCACGGCCCCGAGTACCTTTTTGTCAACAGCAACAAAAAGGTACCAAAGCGCTGCTCTCTTGCATCCTGCAATCGCAGCATTCAGTACATCCCTGTACATCAATGCCGCCCCGATTCCCCGCTGTTTCCTGCGCTTCTCGGCCCAGCCGGGGGTCGGCCGACACGTCCCTTCGTGACGGCCGACGCAGGCCATCCATGGCCTGCCCCTTCGGGCTGATCCCGACTGGGCCTGCGATGCTCGGGCGGGCAAAGGGGAAACGAGGTTGCCACGCGACCAGTTTGGTGGGAAGTTACTTGGAAGCACAGCCCCGTAACTGCTCAGATTGCCCCCGTTTTGCGTCAAATCAAGGCGGAAGCGCGCAGTTTACAAGTGTAAATGAGCACTTCCAACGCAGAGTTGGCGCAAATAAGGGGGTAAGCTGAGCAGTTACTCCAGCTCAAGCTCCAAGATAGGCGAACGCCCTCAGCCCTAAAAGAGGGTGTCGCAAAACGACACCCTCACGCGGCACAGGGAGGTGCCGCCAGATTCAACAACGACTAAGTTGTTGAATCTGTGAGGAAAGGAAAAATCGCACTTTTTCCTTTCCGTGTGTCGCAAAGCCCCGGATGGGCTTTTGCGCCCCCACTGAAAGAAGGGGTGGTTTTTAGACACCCTCCAGGAGTGAGGCCGTCTGCGCCCTACAGACTATACTGTGCCGGGCTAGTCCCTCGATATCGGTGCACCCGATGGATTGGTGAAGCGGTCATTGAGCGCCTGCACGAAGTCATCTGCCGATTCACGAATAGCGGCCAGCTTTTTACGCGCGCCCGAGGTCCAGCCGACTGGGCGAGTCGTGAATACCGAATGGTAAAAGCGGGTATTCTTCTTGAATGCGTTGATGACCTCCGGTACCGTTCCCGCACGTTCCATCGAACGCACCAAGCGCTTGGCATGCCATTTCCTGATCTTGAAGTGCCCCCAGATCAAGCCCAGCAGTAACAACCCCGCAACTGCTCCCAGCCCCCACAGCGGCAGACCGACAGCAGCGGCCATTGCCGCCGGATCAAGGCTGGCGAACATGCCCGCCATCAAGCCAAACGCAGTCAATACGGCAAACAGCACGGCGAACACGACCAGATCGGTCATGAGCACACTGCGGCGCCATTTCTTCAACATACTGGCGACCTTGGGTATCCAGTGTTGTTCGATGGCATTTGCAGTATTTTCAAGCGCACCAATGATACGGTATGCACGCTCCACACCGACTTTATCGATCCGCGCATAGATTTCACCCAGGTCACGATCCCGCCGACGTTCATAGCGCTCGCGCACCGTCTCGTCCTCAATGGGTACCGCCGCCGAATCGCTGTAGCTACAGTAGAACGTGCCAGCCGTCATACCGGTTTGGACAATCGCTTTTTGCCAGGCGGCAACCACCTCTTCGAGGTTGTCTTCTTTCGCCGTCGTATCGATTTGATTGAGTACGAAAACAAACTTGTTCGCATCGTTACGTTCGATCGTTCCCTTTACCAAGTGTTCCAGCGTATCTTGCATGGCGCCAGGTTCTGGGTGACGCGCATCAAAAAACACCAATACCAAATCAGACAAATCGACGATGTGATCCGTAATACGCAGAATCGTATTGCGCTGTTCATCCGCATCAAATCCCGGCGAATCGATCAATATGCGTCCGCGCAGGTTTTCAGAATGACAAGTCTTCAATTGCAGGTAACTGTCGATGCGCCCCCCTTCGCCAGATGATACTTCCTCGATTTGCTCGCTGATTTGATAGAACGGAAAACGCGGGTCTGCATCCAGCGCCAAACCTGGTAATACACGCACCTCATCGTCACCAGAAAACGTCAGCACAGTGAATTTGTCATCCACTGCTTGATTGCCGGTACGTTGCAGATCAAGCCCTACATAGTTGTTGATAAACGTCGACTTCCCCGCTGAGAACGTGCCCAATACCGATACCAGCGGCCACCATGAAATGTTATTGGCAAAAGACTCCGTCTTGTCGAGCAAGCCGGTACGATAGGCGACCTGATCCAGCTTTTCGAAATGCCCAACTGTTTCGACCAATAGTGGGTTCTCTCTTTCCAGGTGTGTCTTGAGCTTGTTTATTCGCTTGGTGAGTACTTGCGCAGGTTTTGCCATAACTGTGTATATCCCGATCTTGTAAGTAGGTAGGTAGCGGCCATCCAACTCAGCCACACCACCGGAAATAAAACAGGGAGCTCAAAGCTCCCTGTTTTTCTGTCCATCGTCCGATAGCGCCTTACTTAGCGACGTGGCATTTTTTCCACTAGCGCCATCGCCTTGGAGCGATCATAGTTGCCGATAAAACGAATCAGCGGCGCAACTTCTTCAAAGCGCTGTTGTTCGATCATCAGATTTGCGGCCTTGTCATAAGCCTCGATCCCTTTGATCAGACTACCGCTTTGAATCAGCATGTTGCCATACTCCCCATAAAGATCGGCATTTTGCCCATCCTTGGCAATCAGCGCTTCATAGATCGTTGTTGCACCGGCAAAATCTTTGTTCCAAAAAGCTTGGCGAGCCATGGAAATCGTGATTTCCGTCACCGCTACAGCGGCTTCGGCTGGCGCCGACATTGCTGCTGCCTCCGGTGCTGCCTCCGGTGCCGCTGCTACGGATGCTTCGGCAGCGGGTTGCTCGGCACCGGCCCCGCTTGCTTCAGCCTGCGCGGGCGCAGCAGTCTGCTCCTGTTCGGGCTTCTCTCGCTTGAAAAAATCGAACAAAGAACCCTTTTCTTTCGCTTCTGTGACTTCGGCAGCCTTATCCGCGACCTCCGCCACAGGCTCGGCAACAGCGGCCGCACCTTTCTCGACGCTATCAGCCACCTTTCCCGCTGCAGTGGCGGCCGCTCCGGCGACACCCGCAGCCACATCGGCAGGTGCAGACGGCTTGCCCGAGAACAGCTTGTTGAACAGACCACCAGCCTCTTTATTCTCCGCTGCGACAGGCACCGCTTCATCAGCCGCCGCTGCGCCCGTCTCAGTCGCATCTACAGCGGCAGGGGCTTCGCCCTCGGCGGCAGCTGTAGCGGCGACCGAATCACCAGCCGGGGATTCTGCAACAGCGGCTTCGCCCTCAACTGCGCCTGCTGGCTCTGCTTGAGCTGATGCATCTGATGAATGTGCCTCTGCTGGCGCTTCTGGTGTATCGGCTGCCGCTGGCGCGGCCTGCTCCTCGACGGCACCCCCCTCTTCGACTACCGTATTTTCGGTCTCTACTGCGGGTGCAGCAGCCTCGTGGCCGGTACTGACTTCATGTGAAGCCTTACCACCTTCTGTACCTAACCAATGGCCAAGATTGCTGAGATTGACCACCCCATAGACGGCCGTGATAATCAGCAACGATAGGATCGGATGACCCGTAATCCAGCGAAGCATATTCATGTTGTCACCTCTACATTAATCATTGTTGCAACGTTTCGATATGGCTCGATACCGACAGGCTAGAACCCTGTCACCATCCCCGCCTACACCTTGAGAATTCGATCCCCCGCATCACCAGTGAAATCTGAGCAGTTACGGCTCTATTGTCCTGCCTGGTGAGTGGTTACTCCCTCGCTTCATTCAATAAAAAGCGATGAAAACAGCACCATGGCCAGCGCATTCATCTCGATAGCAGCCTTGCTGCGTGGTTCAAGCTCGAACACCGCCAAACCTTCACTGAAGGAGCGCCTGAAACCGGTACGTAGTCCCAAGCGGGCAACGACGACCCGAACATCATCGAGCATTTTCAATGCTTCCTGAGTCTCACGTGTCTCGCGAATCGCCGGGTTCGTATCGGACTTGTTGACGAACGCAAACACTTGGGGCTGCTTGCGCCCGGCTTTCTCTGACTCTTCCTTGACAATATCCAGAAAGCGTTGCGTCGACCAGACATCCGCCTGGCTGGGGGGAACGGGCATGATGATCCGGTCGGCCTTGCGAATTGCCTGACGCAAATCATTCATTTTGGCAGTGCCGACATCGACGATTGTCTGTACGCCCGGCTTGTTTTCAAGCAGAGAGACATCGGTGTGGACAGGGACAAGGGGTTCGAAACCATCCTCCTCCCTGATTTCCATGACATCGACCAGCGTCTGCTGCAAATCAAGATCGAAGGTCTCAACATCGAAGCCATTGCTCGCCAGCCAAATGGCCAAATTGAAACTGAGCGTACTTTTCCCGGTACCACCCTTGAGTGTGCCAACGACTGTGATCATAGAATTTTCTGATCCTTCTGGTTAGAGAATCGAACCCGTTTGCGGATTCTACCAGCCTTTTGCCAGCCAGACAGTCGCCGTGAGTGTATCAAAAGAATGGCGCCATGAATTGACTATTGTTAAATGGGTAGAAATATCCCGGATAAAGGCCCGGTGCGGGTGAATAGAGGCCCGGCGCATATCCTGGGGAATAGGGGTTGCCCCCCGGCATCGGCAGCGACCGAGGATTATAGTACTCAGGGGCCGTGGGAAAAACGGGGCTGACGGGTGTAACTGGCGTAGTCTGCGGCACGACTGGAGACTGCCCATAGCCTGGCAATGGTGAATACCCGCCGAGCGGCAATTGGTCTATCCGTTGTACCGGGCGGCTGCTCTGCGGCAAATAAGGGTTGTAGCCCTCCGGTGGGAACTCACCCGCCCAGCCCGACGCACTTCCTGTATCGCCAAAATATTCCGCTGCGACCACCGATGCGATAGGCGTCGCTGACAATATTGCCAGAACAAGGGCAGCGGACGATTTAACTTTCAATCGACACATTTCAGCTCTTCTTCAGCCGAATTCCTCTACGGCCCGTCTTCCGCTTCGGTTTGACCGCTGGCGCCGCATCATCATTCTTTACCGCTGGCGGAGGCGATCCTGCTTTTTTCTTGGCTACAACTTTCTTACGGGTAGTCACCTTTTTCTTTGGAGCAACTTTTTTCTTAGCCGTTGGGCGCTTACTCCGTGCCCGGGATGTTTCTTCCCCTGCCTTCTCGGCGACGGCCTTCTCAGCGGCTGTTTTCTCGGCTGCTGCTTTCTCGGCTGCTGCTTTCTCGGCTGCTGCTTTCTCGGCTGCTGCTTTCTCGGCGGCTGCTTTCTCGGCGGCTGCTTTCTCGGCGGCTGCTTTCTCGGCTGCTGCTTTCTCGGCTGCTGCTTTCTCGGCGGCTGCTTTCTCAGCGGCTGCTTTCTCAGCGGCTGCTTTCTCAGCGGCTGCTTTCTCGGCGGCTGCTTTCTCAGCGGCTGCTTTCTCAGCGGCTGCTTTCTCAGCGGCTGCTTTCTCAGCGGCTGCTTTCTCAGCGGCTGCTTTCTCAGCGGCTGCCTTCTCAGCGGCTGCTTTCTCGGCGGCTGCTTTCTCGGCGGCTG
>Ga0256839_1003193_pt1 | contig 17155 bp, 15 predicted proteins | sample 354166metaG_FD_185968 | JGI IMG/M metagenome (GOLD analysis project Ga0256839, IMG submission 185968) | Hydrothermal vent microbial communities from Mid Atlantic Ridge, Atlantic Ocean - 354-166 | ecosystem: Environmental > Aquatic > Marine > Hydrothermal vents | place: Atlantic Ocean: Mid... | reverse complement strand
CACCATCCTTATAATCTGCGCTAAGAGCGTGTCCCTGCCCACCTTCGTTGCCCTAATCTTCAGCACACTGTTCTGGTTGATTGTGGCACCAACCACCTCATCACCAGCCTTCTTCAGGTTGGGCACTGGCTCGCCGGTGATCATGCTCTCATCAACGTAGCTCTCCCCCTCTACAACCACGCCGTCAACGGGGATCTTCTCACCAGGTTTGACTATCACCACATCTCCAACGCGAACCTCCTCCACGGGCACCTCCACCTCCTTGCCATCCCTCACCACCGTTGCCGTCTTCGCCTGCAAGCCAATTAGCTTCTTTATAGCCTCACTCGTTCTTCCCTTGGCGAGGGTCTCAAGGAGCCTGCCCAGCATCAGGAAGCTTGCCAGCAGCACCGCCGCCTCGTAGAACACGTAGCCCTCGGGCAGCACGCCCACGGTGGCGAGCACGCTGGCTATGTAGGCGGCGCCCGTGCCCATGGCATACATCACATCCATGCTCAGCACGCCGTGGGTAAGCGCACGGTAGGCGGCGATGAATATGGGCTTTGCCACATAGTACATCACGGGCGTTGCTATGACGAACTGCACCCACAGGGAGTAGGGCACTCTTTCTACAGGCAAACCAACAAGGTCGCCGTAGAGCAGAAGAAGCAGCACAAAGCCGGCGCTGAACCCGAGCATCACCCTGCGCTTCAGCTCGGCTATGTACCTCTCCCTCGCCTCCCTCTCAGCATCCTGCACCTCCTCCTCGGCTATGCCGATGTAGGTGTAGCCGGTCTCCTCTATCGCCCGCCTTATGTCCTCAAGGCTCGTGATGCCTGAGTCGTAAACCACACGTGCGCTCTCGGTGCCCAGGTTAACGCTTGCCTCCTTAACGCCCTCCAGGCTCTTCAGTGCCTTCTCTATTGTCGCCACACACATCGCACAGGTCATACCGCCTATCCTGACAACCACCTCCTTTGCCTCCCTGGCAACGCTGTAGCCGGTGTCCTCTATCGCCCTGATTATCTGCTCTAAGGTGAGCTTTTCCGGGTCATACCTAACCGTGGCTGTCTCGGTGCCCAGGTTAACGCTTGCCTCCTTAACGCCTTCCAGGCTCTTCAGCGCCTTCTCTATTGTCGCCACACACATCGCACAGGTCATTCCCGAGATCCTGAGCTGCACGCTTCTCTCCATGAGCAATGCTCTTGATGTGGCAGGTGATAAAGGTTTTGATTGCTATGTGTAAATCCCGCAGGCATCAAAACTTCGCTTGTGTAAGGAGCTGCATGGAGTTTTACGAGGTGAAGCTTGCCAGAGGGGCTGATGAGCGAGGAGGAGATACGCAGGCTGCTTGAGAGCAGCAGAAGCATAGCGGTGGTGGGGTGCTCCACCAACCCCGTAAAGGATGCCCACAGGGTTCCCAGGAGGATGCTTGAAGCCGGCTACAGGATAATACCCGTGAATCCCCGTGCAGAGGAAATTCTGGGGCAGAGGTGCTATCCCAGCCTGCTTGACATAGAGGAGCCCGTGGACATAGTCAACGTGTTCCGCCCCTCTCAGGAAGTTCCCGGCATAGTGGAGCAGGCGATAAAAATTAAGGCAAGGGCGCTCTGGCTGCAGCTCGGCATCACCCACCCTGAAGCGGAGGAGCGGGCGAGAAGGGCGGGGCTGCAGGTGGTGAGCAACCGCTGCATAATGCGCGAGTATGAGAGGCTCTTCGGCAGGGCTCAGTCAGCTTCCCCGTGAGCCAGGAGGAGCGCACCCTCCCTGAGCTCCCTGCTGTCCTCAATCCACCTCACCAGCGCCACTGCAGTTCTTGCCATGCCGAGCACGTATGCGGCGCCGAGCAGCCCAAACCACACCAGCGCCACCCTTCTGGCATCGCTCAGGCTCTTCTCCACGCCTGCAGCCCTGTACTCTGCCTTCTCAGCCTCCTCCATCTCACCAGCCTCTCTCAGCAGCTCTGCCGCCTTCCTGAGGTTTTCAATTCCCTCATCATAGGCTGAGGAAACCTCATCATAGCTGAAGGGGTTGAGCAGCAGCATCCTCCCCCTGACCCAGGTGCTTCTGCTCTCAGCCATCCTCAGGCTCTCCTCTGCCTCGGAGAGCCTCTCCGAGGCGGCTTTCACCCTCGCCCTGTACCTCTCAAGCGCCTCCCCGTGCTTCCTCTCAAATCCCTCTGCCCTCTGCTCCTCGTCCAGCAGCCCATACAGCACCGCAAGCTCCCGGAAGGCATCCGCCCGCTCCAGCAGGGGTTTGCCCGCAGCCTCAGCCTCCAGCCTCTCCGCGTGCCTGCGGGCGTTTGAGCGCCAGGCCTCTGCCAGCGCCTCCACCACCTGCACGGCGCTGCCCCTCATGCTCTCATCTTCTATCGCTGCGGCGGCGGCTTCGGCACGCTTCACAGCCCTGCCCGCAGCCACAAGCCTGCCGGCAGCCAGGTTCTCAACGCCGCTGTAGAAGCCGCTGTAAACCGCCATGAGCATGGCTATCTCCCTGGTGTCGGTTATTCGCCTGGCACTCTCCATCATGGCGCTGAGATTCTGAAGCGCTGGCTCAAGCTCCTCGCTGGCGTTGAGACCGGCGAGCCTCTGCTTAGCCTCCTCAAGCCCGGGGAAGTACACCAGCACCCTTGCGGTGAGCTCGGCGCTTCCCGCATACCTGCTCTCCACCCTGAACCTCCACTTTCTCTCCCCCAGGGTTGCGTAGGGCGGCAGGCTCACCGTGAAGTTCACCTGCCTTGAGCCACCGGCTGGCACGTAGGTGACGCTGTTCCATGCCACCCAGCCCTTCTCCCCCTCTTCCAGGTATATCCTCACGCCCTCTGCAGGCGTGTAGCCGGAGGTCTCGCTCAGCCACACCGTGACGGTTGCAGAATTAAGCCCCTCCCAGAAGCTCAGCTCTCCAAAGTCAATCTCCTGCTTTGATACCTCAAGCACGGGCTTTGCTATGCTGTAGTTTGCCACCTCCCGCTCCACCACCCTGAACCAGGTGGAGGCGCTCACCTCCGGCTTGAGCCAGTACCTCCCGGGCGTCAGACCCCTCTCCGGCAGGCTGACCCTGACCTCAACAGCCTTCCACTTCCCCGCCTCTAAGTCGCCCACCTCCCTGTTGTACTCCAGGGACACGTTGCCGGTAGCTTTAATCCTGAGCTTCAGCCCCTTAACCCCGCGGTAGCCGTAGGTCTCGCCTATCCACAGCTTCTTAACGAAGCTCTTGCCTGCTTTCAGATACCCCCAGTCGTCCTTCTCCCCCTCCCACCGCAGCGCCAGCATCGCTGGCGGGTAGGAGATGGAGATGGTAACGGGATAGCTGCCCGAGAGAGGGGTGTAGGTGGAGCCGTCGTAGGTGAAGTTTCCGCTGAGCTTCAGCAGGGCGGAGTAGCTGTCCTGCGCGGCACCCGAGGGCACCTTCACATAGACCTTCACCATCCTGGACTCAGAGGGCAGGAGCTCGTAGTAGCCCTTCTTCTCGGCAAAGGCGGTTATCCCTGCGTCATCCTTCGCCTCACCCTCAAGCCAGGCGGTGAGCCTCACGTAGGCTGTGCTCTGATTGTTCTCGTTCACCAGCTCCAGGGGCAGGTAGTCGTAGAAGTAGTCTGTGCTCTGCTTGGGTTTGTCAAAGTAAACCTCAACCTCGCTCTGAGCCAGGCTTAGGGACACCTGGGCTTCTGCAGGTGCCAGCACCAGCACCGTCACTATGCTAATCACCCATAAGCTCCGCACCAAGCCTGCACTCATCACCATCTCTCCTCCAGGCGTCAACCGCACCCTGCAGGTAGGCGGAGAGGGGCACCAGCACCAGCATCAGCAGCCCGAAAAAGGCGATTATGCCCCTCCTGCTCTCAGCCACCAGCTCCTCGCCACGCTCCCTCAGGCTCCTCGCGGTGCCGAGCCTCTCCTTCTCCCTGTGAACCCCGTAGAGATGCTCCGCCAGCTTGAGCTTCCCTACGCCTTCTCTGGCTGAGGGATAGGCGCTGAGGAAGCCTGCGGGCTTCTTCATGCTGGCTTCTGCAAGGGCGAGTAGGCTCTCTCCTGAGCTCATGGCAGCCTCAGCCCGCTGCATGTCCCTGAGGTAGGCGCTCTTCAGCCTCTTGACCCTCTCCCCCACCACTAAGGCGCGTGGCGAGCCCGCGGCTGCGTAAGCCTTCTCTGCCAGCGAGAGCTCGTAAATCTCGGCGGCAGTGCTTCCAGCCTCAGAAGCACGGGCATAGTGTCTGTCGCCGATGTCCACCAGAAAGCTCCTCCATCCGGAGCCTGCGCTTTCAGATATTCCAGGAGCGAGCCCTCCAACAGCCTGCGCAAGCCTCTCAAGCTCCTCCAGCTCAGAAGATGCCGAGCTGGCAGAGGCAATGGCTTCTTCAGGTGAGTCCTCCAGCAGCCCGTATGCATAGTCCATCTTCCTCAGAAACTCAACGCCAGCAGCCGAGAATTCTGCAATCTCCTGACTGCACTCAGCCTCAGAGTAAATGAGCAGCATTATGTCATTTCTCACCTGGTACAGCTCCGGATATTCAGAGATAACTGGTGATGTAAAATCTCTCACGGACTCCAACACGCTCTGGCAGTCCTGTGCGGCAATCGCTGGAAATGAAAGCAGAAGCAGCAGCACTACCCTTGCATGCATGTCAGATATCAGCTTCCTGACCTTAGAAAAAAATATAAAAGATGCAGCGGGCAATGTTAAACAGATGCCGTATGCGTTTATCGGAGTAGGACAGTGCGGCGGAGCCATAATAGACTCCGCGTTTTCTGACAGGTTCATGTTCAGAATCGCTGTACCTGTGGCAGTGAACTCTGCCACCCTTGACTTGGAGACCTTAGTGAACGTGCCCAGGGAGTGCTGGATAGGCATCTCCAGGGAGCGGGGCTTCATACCCGGCACCACCCCGGGCTTCGGGCACTTAGTGAGCGGTGGCTACGGGAAGAACAGGAAGCTTGCGGAGGAGCATGCGCTGAAGTTCAGGGACACCCTGCGGGAGGTGCTTCTGAAGGCTCTGGGCGCTGAGGAGGGCGCGGGCAACATCCCGGTTGCGGTGGTGGCGTTTTCCATGGGCGGCGGCACGGGCAGCGGCGCCGGGCCTGTTGTGGCGGGGCTTCTCAGGGAGATGGGCATACCTGTGGTGGCACTGGCGGTTATCCCGGCGACCCACGAGGGCGGTCTGAGCGCCAGAAATGCGGTGGAGTGCTTAAATGCCCTGGTGGGCTGTGCCGACTCTGTGGTGCTGGTTGACAACCAGAAGATAGCGCATTCTGACACCATGGAGGCGCTGTTCAGAAGCTACAACAGGTACGTTGCCAGGGGGATATGCGACATACTCACCGGCACCGCAAGAGAGGGGATAAAGGCGGAGGAGCAGAGCTACGCGCCTGTGCTTGACCTCAAGGACATGATCTCCGCCACCACCTTCAGCTATGGCGGGCGGACGCTTCCTGGCTTTGCAGCCCTCGGCAGGGCTTCGGAGAGAACCAGGGGCTTTCTTCACTATCTCCTGCCTTTCGGCGGATACAGAGAGGTGGACGTGGTTTCGCTGCTTTACAGGAGCTTCATGAAGCTCACCCTCTCGGGAGTTGCACCAGAGCAGGCGGAGAAGAATCTGGCGCTGCTCAGGGTGCCCACCGCCTACCTCAGGGATACGGGCAGGATAAACACCAGCATGGCAAAGGAGGTTATGGAGGAGCACTCCCGCATAGGCGAGACCCACTTCGGGGTTGCGATGACTAAGAGGAACATCGCAAGCGCCACCGTGCTGCTGACCTACCGCCCGGCGCAGATCAGCAGGTTCGTGGAGCTTGAGAAGCTTGCAGCCCAGCACCAGGAGGTCAGCCTGAAGGTGCTTGAGGAGTATGAGAGGAGGGAGGAGGAATGAGGCTGAGCCGCGAGCAGCTCGTAACCGCGGGTGCGGTAGCGGGGGTTCTCGCCGTCACCCTGGCGCTGGTGCTGCTGCTGGGCGTAAGTGCGGCAGCCTACTTTGCGGTTGCGGGGATTCTGCTGGCTCTGGGCGGGAGCATGCTTTACACCTGGTGGGAGGGCAGGAGCGACACGTCCATGCATGGCATGAAGCTGCGGCTGCTTGAGAGGATAAAGGAAAGAATTCAGAGGCTTGAGGCAGAGCTGAAGCAGGCGGAGGAGCTGGTGAAGACGCAGGCGCTGCAGGAGGAGCTCGCCCAGGTGAGGGCGGGGCTGATAAAGGCAGGGCTCTTCACCGTGGTGTTTGAGGTGAATGAGAGGCAGTTGAGGCGTCTCACCCTCACAGCCACTGAGCTGGGCGTGAGGAGGGCTGAGCAGAAGCTCAGAAGCACGGAGGCGGTTGCGCTTGCCGAGCATTCTGAGGCAGTGGAGCGCAGGGGCAGGAGCATGCTTGAGGACGCAAGACGGCTGAAGCAGGCTGGCTTCCGGGTGGGTGTGGAGCTTGAGGAGCTGGAGCGCATCCTCGGGGCGACGCCCCACTCCCTGTCCGAGTCTCTTAACCGCTGGGAGAGGCTGAAGGATGCCTATGTCAGGCTGCTGAAAAGGTGCGTGGATGAGGTTGAGTACCTGATAGATGCAGCCTCTGCAGGCGGCAGGAAGGTTGGGCAGCTTGAGGAGAGGCTGCAGGTTCTGAGAAGGCACCTGAACACCCCTGAGGCGGTGGATGAGCTGGTGGCTCTGAGGTCAGAGGTAGGTGCCATGCTTGCGAGACCCTTCACCAAGCTGCGCGGGCAGCTATTGGAGCATCTTGAGAGCCTCGGCAGGCTGGTGAGAAGTGGCGGGGAGAGGGTTGGGGGGCTCAGGAGGAGGGTGGAGGAGCTGCGGGAGCCCGCGATGCTCGGTGAGCTCACCGCCCTCAGGGAGGAGTGCATCACCCTGACCTCCGAGCTCCTGGAGAACATGCTCAGGGAGATTGAGGGCATGCATGAGGAGCTTGAGGGCTTTGGCATAAAGCGCCGCTGGAGAAGGGCGCCGCTACCCGAGAGCTACAGGAGCTTCGCAGACTTCTCCAGACGGGCTCTCAGGCTGATGGAGAGGCTTGCCGGCGAATATGATGCCAGCTACGCCCAGCTCAAGGTGGCGAGCAGCTACCCGGCGGTTGAGAGGCTGATAACCCAGAAGCTTCAGGAGAAGGGGGAGGTTTCTGCGGAGGAGCTGGGCGTGAGGTACGCGCTGGAGTTCATGAAGAGGTACGTCAGCATGCATCCGGAGGCTGAGCTCGTCGGGGAGGGAGAGGCTGCCAGGGTGAGGAGAAGATGAGCACCAGATGGGGCATAGTGGCAAGCGGTCAGGGAGCAAACAGGATCGGCTTTCTGTACTATGCCAGGTACAGGAACCCTGCCATAGACGACAGGGTGCTGCTGCTGAACACCACCCCCGCGGATGTGACGCCAGAAAAACCCCTGGAGAAGCTCTTTGAGGCGGATCCAGAGCTCAGGGAGCTTTACGATAGCATAAAGCGAAAAAGGGTGTGCATCTTCGGCAGGGCACCCAGCGGCGCGGGCAACAACTGGGCGGTGGGTGAGAGGGAAGCCATGGACGACTTCCACACCATCAGGCGGTACATAGCCAACCTTAACCTGCGTCCCCAGGATGTGCTGCTGGGCATAGCAACCTTGGGCGGGGGCACGGGCAACGGCTCGCTGCCCTACATAATCCACAGGATGCGCACGGAGCCAGGGGTGGGGATGGAGCGGATGAACAACTTCTTGGCGCTGGGGATACTGCCCTACGACTTTGAGGCACCGCAGAGGCACTTCAACGCCGTCTGCGGCATGACAAGGCTGCTCAGGTACGCGGGCAGGCAGAACGCCGCCCTGGTTATACTGGTGGACAACTCCCAGGTGGAGAGGGTGCTTGAGCTTTCCGGAGATGGCGAGAGGTACATGAGAATAAACTCCGAGATAATACGATGCATCCACATGCTGATTGCTCCGAGCATCTACACCTCATCCGCAACCATAGACATAGCCGACTACTACCAGCTCCCCAGCAGCTTGGGAATCACCCACTTCACGCCCTGCATGAGCTGGGGCAACGACCCGGAGGTTATGAGCGTTGAGGCGATGCTTGAGAGCGCCTCTGCCAGCCCCTTAGTGCCCTTGGAGAGGGGCAGGGCGATGATGGCTTACGTAATCCTGACGGTGCCGGAGAGCACGGTGACTGAGGGCAGGCTGACCCAGGAGATGCTGGAGGAGGAGGTGAAGAGCTGGGCTGAAAGGCACTTAGCAGGAGGTGCAGGTGGGCTGGTGAGGTACGCAAGCCTGGTGGCGGTGCCGGGCAAGCAGGATGTGGACGTGCTCATACTGCTGGGCGGCTTCAGCCTGAGAAGGCTGATGGAGAAGCTGGATGAGAAGTATCACCAGTTCAAGGAGTGCCTCACCTCAGAGGAGGGCGCAATTGAGAGGGGCAAGGTTGAGGAGCTGGAGGCTGAGCTTAAGAGGTACATAGCCGAGACTGAGAGGAGGATTGAGGCACTGGAAAGCCAGGACACCCGGCTGGAGCGCTGGGGGTTCGGAGATGTTTGAGCTTGCTAACTCCAGCGCTAAGGACAGCAGGGGTGGCCGAGTGGCTAAGGCGGCAGACTCAAGATCTGCTGGGCGCAGGCCCGTCAAGGGTTCAAATCCCTTCCCCTGCATTTGCAGGACGGTGAGCTGAGTGAAGGAGAAGGTAACCCCCGTGCCCATAGAGGAGGAGATGAAGCGCTCCTACATTGACTACGCCATGAGCGTTATAGTGGGGAGAGCGCTGCCGGATGTGCGTGACGGGCTGAAGCCGGTGCACCGGCGCATCCTGTATGCGATGTACGAGCTGGGGCTGCTGCACAACCGTCCCTACAAGAAGAGCGCGAGAATCGTGGGCGAGGTGCTGGGCAAGTACCACCCCCACGGAGATGCTGCGGTGTATGATGCGCTGGTGAGGATGGTGCAGGACTTCTCCATGCGCTACCCGCTGATTGACGGGCAGGGGAACTTCGGCAGCATTGACGGCGATGCTGCAGCGGCTATGCGCTACACCGAGGCGAGACTGGCGGAGATTGCAGAGGAAATGCTGGCAGATATTGAGAAGGAGACCGTTGATTTTGTGCCGAACTTTGATGATTCGCTTAAGGAACCCGGCGTGCTGCCCGCAAAGCTTCCGAACCTGCTGATTAATGGCTCCTCAGGTATAGCGGTGGGCATGGCAACCAACATACCGCCGCACAACCTGAGCGAGGTGTGCGATGCGATAGCGCTGATGATAGACAACCCCGATGCAAGCCTTGCTGAGCTCATGCAGGTTATAAGGGGTCCAGACTTCCCCACGGGCGCATGCATTCTGGGCAGAAAGGGCATTGTGCAGGCCTACACAACAGGGAGAGGAACGATAAAGCTCAGAGGAAAGGCACACATTGAGGAGGGAAAGAAGGGCAGAATAGTGATAACCGAGATTCCGTACATGGTGAATAAGGCGAGGCTGATTGAGAGCATCGCAGAGCTGGTGAGGAACAAGAAGATTGATGGCATCTCTGACATAAGGGATGAGAGCGACAGGGAGGGGATGCGCATAGTGGTTGAGCTCAGAAAGGGAGCCCAGCCCCAGGTGGTGCTGAACCAGCTATACAAGCACACACAGCTTGAGACCAGCTTTGGCGTGATCAACCTGGTGCTGGTGGATGGCGAACCCAAGGTGCTCAGCCTGCAGGAGACAATACGGGAGTTCATAAAACACCGCAGGGAGGTGGTGAGGCGGAGGAGCGAGTTTGAGCTTAAGCAGGCGGAGAAGCGAGCGCACGTGCTTGAGGGTCTTCTGGTGGCTCTTGATAATATTGACAGGGTGATAAGGACAATCAGAGAGTCACCGGAAGCTAAGGTTGCAAAGACGAGGCTGATGGAGCAGTTTTCTCTCACCGAAGTGCAGGCTCAGGCTATACTTGATATGCGCCTGCAGAAGCTTGCCAGACTTGAGGGAGAGAAGCTGAGAGAGGAGCATAAAGAGCTCAAAAATAAGATTAAGGAGCTTAAAGAGCTGCTGAGCAGCGATGAGAGGATTCTGCAGGTTATAAAGAAGGAGACGCTTGAGCTGAAGGAGAAGTACGGGGATGCCAGGAGAACCGAGATTCTGAGCGATGAGGGCGAGCTTGAGATGGAGGACCTGATTGCAAAGGAGGACATGGTGGTTACGATAACCCAGAACGGATACATAAAGCGCCTGCCAGCCAGAACCTACCGCAACCAGCGCAGGGGGGGCAGGGGAATAGTGGGTGTTGAGGCGGGGGGTGAGGACAGGGTGCGGGATGTGTATGTTGCCTCCTCCCATGACTACATGCTGTTCTTCTCAGCCTCGGGAAAGGTGTACTGGCGCAGGGTGTACGAGATTCCGGAGGCGGGAAGGTACTCTAAGGGCAAAGCCATGATAAATCTGCTGGGCGAGGCTGCGGGTGAGAGAATTACCGCAACGCTTGCAGTGAGGGAGTTCTGTGAGGAATGCTTCTTGGTTTTTGCGACCAGGCAGGGCAAGGTGAAGAAGACGCCGCTGAGCGCCTTCAGCAACCCGAGAAGGACGGGAATCATAGCCATATCCCTTGCGGAGGGGGATGAGCTGGTGGAGGTGGAGATGGCAGAGCAGGGGGACGAGCTCATGCTCGCCACGAAGTTCGGAAAGGCGATACGCTTCAGCGAGGCTGACGTGAGAGCCATGGGACGCAATGCAATGGGGGTGACGGGGATAACGCTGCGCAGGGGGGATGAGGTCGTGGCTATGGAGGTGCTGAGGGGCGAGACGGTGCTCACGGTTACTGAGAATGGCTACGGTAAGCGAACCTCTGTTGCCGAGTACCCGCTGCAGAGGCGGGGAGGCAAGGGGGTGATTAACATCCTGCCAACCCTGAGGAACGGCACGGTGGTGAGCATTCTCTGCGTGGATGAGGAGGATGAGGTTGTGCTAACCAGCGCCAAGGGTGTGGTGATTCGCCTTAAGGTGAGCGAGGTGCCGGTGATGGGACGCAGCACCCAGGGTGTGAGGCTCATGAGGCTGGAGGAGAATGACAGGGTGGTGGGAGTGGCAAAGGTGGTGGAGGATGAGTCATGAGGGTGGAGGCGAGGCTGCATCACCCGCTGCAGGAGGCGCTGGGCGGAGAGAGGGTTGAGCTCAGACTGGGCAGAAGACTCAGCCTGAAGCAGGCGCTCAGAATGCTGTGCACCGCTTACCCGGAGGCTGAGAGGTACATATTCAGCGGAGAGAGGCTGAGGGCTGACCTGATATTCATGGTGAACGGCGTAGGAATAAACCACCTGCAGGCAGAGCGCACCGAGGTGGGGGATGAGGATGAGCTGGTGATAGTGCCAGCAATCGCAGGGGGTTAGCTTTATATTCTCCCGCGTGGAGGGTTACTTTAATGAAGAGGAGGCTGATGATCTACGGTGAGGTTCACGATGTGGGTTACAGGCCCTTCCTGCTGGGCATTGCCGAGAGCCTTGAGATAGAGCGGTTTTTTGCAGACAACGTGATTGAGGATGGCAGAAAGGCAGTCGTGGTGCTGGTTGACTCCACCCCTGAGAAGGTGGAGGAGTTCATTGAGATGGTAAGGCTGAAGCAGCCAGGGCGTGCCAAGGTTGAGTCTGTGCGTGTGGAGGAGTATGCCGGCAGGGTGATGGGAACAGAGAATTACTACCGCTACCTCACAGCCATGCAGCTCAGCAAGATTGCAACCTATGGCGGAAAGATGCTTGAAAAGCAGGATGAGATGCTGAGCAAGCAGGACGAGCATATAAAAATTAGCAGAGAAACCCTTGAAGTTGCCAAGGAAACCAGGGACATCGCCAAGGAAACCCTTGAAGTTAGCAAGGAAACCCTTGAGGTCAGTAAAGAGACGCTTGAAGTAGCCAAGGAGACCAGAGACATCGCCAAGGAAACCCTTGAAGTTAGCAAGGAAACCCTTGAGGTCAGCAAGGAGACGCTTGAAGTAGCCAAGGAGACCAGAGACATCGCCAAGGAAAGCCTGAGCGTGAGCAGAGAAATGCTGAAAAAGCAGGATGAAACTGCAGACCTTGTGGGGGAGATTCTGCATGGGGTCAGGGAGGGCTCTGCCAGAGGGGAGGAAGCGCTGCTGGTGCTTAAGAGCGTGTACGGGAAGCTGCACTCTTTAAAAACAGAGGAGGAGATCAGGAAGCTCAGGCAGGAGCTGCAGGAGCTGAAGGAGGCTATCAGGAGAGCGGGAATAGAGGTTTAGGATGCTGCAAAAGATTTAATATGCTGACAGCCAAGCATTAGGCTGGATGCGGGAGAGCGAAACCCTGAGGCTCCTGAGGACTGTGGCAAACTCTGACAGGAGAAGCAGGATAGTGCTCATGCTCGCAGCCCAGTCAAGGAGCCTGAGCGAGCTTTCGGAGGCGCTTGGCTCAAGCCCGTCCAACGTTCTGCCTCAGGTGAGAAAGCTTGAGGCTGCAGGGCTCGTGCGCTCTGAGAGAAGCGCCTACTCGCTGACCGAGTTCGGCAGGATGGTTGCCGAGCTCTTCAGGGGTTTTGTGGAGGGGCTCGGCGTGGTGGAGGAGCACAGAGCTTTCTGGGTTGAGCATGACATCTCGGGCATCCCGGGACATCTGCTGAGGAGACTGCACGAGCTCAGCGAAGCGAGGGTGGTCACCAACCCTCCCGAGAGCGTTTACGACCCGCACAGAGAGTTTGTTGAGAATGTGAGCTCTTCCCGGTGCATCCGCGGCATCTCACCCGTCTATCACCCCACGTATCCCGTGATGTTTGTGGAGCTTGCCAGAAGCGGAAGGGAGGTGTGCCTCATACTCAGCGAGAGCGTGCTTGAGAAGGTCAGAGAGAACAACCCGGGTGAGCTGAAGGAGTACCTCAGCTTCAGCAATGCCAGGCTTTACAGGATAGAGGACACTGTTAAGCTGGCGATGGTGGTGACAGACAGGTACTTCTCTCTTTCGCTTTACTTCAGGAACGGCATATACGACACCGCCAGGGACCTGGTGGGCTTTTCAGAGGCTTCGCTCAGGTGGGGCAGGGACCTGTTTGAGCACTACCTGCAGCAGGCGGAGAGGGTTGAGGACTAAAGCCCGAGAAGCCTGCGGATGTTGCCGCCCTGTATCAGCGCCTTCTCACCCCGGCTGAGGCTTTCAAGAGCCTCAAACTTCTCCACCATCTCGTAGCGCATGCTGGCGTAGGGGGCGTCGCTTCCGGCTATCACCCTCTCAGCCCCCAGGGCGTCCACCGCCTCCACCACCCGCTCAGGAGCCGCCTTCACCGTGCCCAGGTACAGGTTGCGCCTGCCTTCGCACACCTCAATCGCCTGCTCGCCGCGTATGTGGGCGAGTATCACCACCGCCTCAGGCACCTGCTCCGCTGCTCTGGCGATGGCAGCGTTCTGGGACTCGGGCTTGCCGTTGTCAAAAACCACAGGCAGGCTGTACCTGGCTGCCAGGTGCAGGATTTGGGTTACCGCAGGGTGCTCGGGTGTGAAGCCCTGAGCGGTGGGGTGCAGCTTGAAGCCCCTGAGGCGGAGAGCCTCAATGCAGTGCCTTGCCTCCTCAACCACCCGGCTGCTGTTGGGGTCAAGCCTGGCGAAGCAGATGATTCTGCCAGAATGCCTGCGCTGCACCTCCGCCAGCCTGCGGTTTGAGATGCTGAAGCACTCCCCCGCACCGGAGTCGTTGAAGGGAAATGCCACCGCACGCTCAACCCCCGCACGCTCCATCCTTTCAAGCAGCTCCTGCTCGCTCTGCGCTGCTCCATCTCCAGCATCCGGACCGCCAAGATGGACGTGCGAATCTATGCGCATCCTCACTCCTCCTCTAAGAACTTCTTTATGATCTTCCTGACACCCCTCCTGAGTATGTCCGAAGCTGTGGAGATGCTTATGTTGAAGTGCTCGGCAATCTCACGCACGCCCGCCTTCTTCGGGATGTCAAAGTACCCCGTGGCGAAGGCGTACTCCAGCACGTCCCTCTCCCTCTCGGTCAGCAGGCTCTCGGGGTCTTCAACCTCGCCCACTCGCAGGAGCTCAAAGGAGTAGTTCTGGCTCTCAAGCAGACGTGCAAGCCTGGCTAAGGAGGAGCGCTTGGCGGTTATTGTCCACTCAATCCCCTCCTCCGTGTGCCTGGCAGACTTTATGAAGCATCCCGCCTCAATGATGCTCCTGGCTGGCACGCAGCGCGGCACCGCCACAGCAGCTCTGATTTTTGAGCTGGACACCCTGCTCATGCCCTCAACCACACCCGTTTTTATCTCGCCCACAACACCCTCGCTGCATGCACCGCACTCTATCTCAACCAGGCTCTTCACACCCTCCCTGTCGTAGGGCGCGGCGTCAAGAAGCCTGACTCCCGCCTTCTTGGACACCTGTGCCATTGCACAGCTTCTTGGCATCCTCACACGGAGCCTGGCTTCTATCACCGCCCCACCACCCGGCAAAAACAAAAAAAGGAAAGAAAGCTTCAGTCAGATACAGATATGGCGTTTGTCGGGCAGCTGTTTATCACCTCTTCAAGGTCGCAGTCTGAGCCGTCGCCTATAACGTAGCTCTTATCGTCCTGTATCTGGAAGGTGCTCGGACACAGCGACTCACAGGTTCCGCAACCCACACATGCATCCAGATCTATCTCTATCGCCATACTTTCAACCTCCTCAGCCATACATAGCACCCCCACTATTTAAAAATTTTCTCAAAACCCTGCTCGTGCGGCATGCTTGCAGGCGGGCAATACTACCATTTTGCGTATTCATTATTATCTGTGAATAAAAATTATGACTCAACAATAAAATTTATCATCCGTTAATTATTTATGCTGCGCAGTTAAAGAAAAAATTGCCAGTCTCAGGAGGGGAGGAGCCCAGGGTGAGTTTTCCGGGGGGTGGGGGCCCACGGGCTATCACCCCATTTTTTTACCTTAAATACAACCCCAACCTTTTTATTTATTTCGGGCAGAATAGTAAGCTGAGGTGAAGGCGAATGCCCGGTGGGAAGGTTTATCTGCTGATCGCCATGGTGATTGCTGTAGGTTTTATGGCAGGTTGTACTCAGGAGAAGCAGGGTGAGAAAAAACCCGCGGCAGAGCAGGAAGAGATAAAGATAGGGGTACTGCTTCCGCTCTCCGGGAACCTTGCACCTTTTGGTGAGGGCATGCTGAAGGGTGCCAGGGTTGCGGAGAGGGAGCTCAACGATGCGGGTGGAGTGCTGGGAAGGAAGGTCAGGCTGGTTGTGGAGGACACCGCCACTGACCCTGCGAAGGCGGTGGAGGCTGCGCAGAAGCTGATAAATGTGGATGGTGTCCAGGCAATTGTGGGGGCTGCAGCGAGCTCTGCAACTCTTGCAGTTGCACCTATCTGCGAGGAGAACGGGGTGGTGCTGGTTTCGCCGGCGTCAACGAGCCCCTTAGTCACAGATGCAGGGGATTACATATTTCGGGTGGTCGCAAGCGATACTCTGCAGGGTAAGGTGCTTGCCGACCTTGCCACAGAGCAGGGCTACCGGAGGGCAGCCACCTTTGTCATAAACAACGACTACGGGGTGGGTCTGCAGGATGTCTTCACAGAGAACTTTGAAGCAAAGGGTGGGCGTGTGGTTCTCAGGATTCAGTATGACCCGGGTAAGGGGGACTACCGCACCGAGCTCCAGCGGCTCAGGGATTCGGATGCCGAGGTGGTGATGTTCGTCTCCTACCCGGAGGACGCATCGGTTATTCTGAGGCAGGCTATGGAGCTTGGTGTTGAGCAGCAGTGGATAGCAGCCGAGGGCATAGCCAGTGAGGAGATGTTCAATTACGCAGGAATGGCTGAAGCCATGGAGGGCATGCTTCTAACCAAGCCTGCCAGCGCCACCGACAGCCCGGAATACAGGCACTTCTACGAGCTTTTCAGGCAGATGTACCCGGATGAGGAGCCCGGAATATACGCGGACACCACCTATGACGCTACCATGATGATCGCCAGGGCAATTGAGCAGGCAGGAAGTTATGACGGAGAGAAGATAAAGGACGCCCTCTACCAGATCAGTAAAGGCTATAAAGGCGCCACGGGCGACAAGACCTTTGACGAGAACGGGGATATAATCTATCAGGACTACGTGGTGCTGAAGGCGGTGAATGGTACTCTGGTTGAAGCAGGCACATGGAAGAGAGGCAGGCTCGTGCTGCAGTTGCAGTGAGCCTGCACTTTTTTTATCCCCGGCGGTGATGACATGAAGCTGATAGCCGGCACCAGGGGCAGCAGGCTGGCTCTCAGGCAGACGGAGCTGGTGGCGGAGCTGCTGCGCAGGCGCTTTCAGGTGGAGGTGGAGCTCAGGATTATAAAGACCACCGGGGACAAGCTGAGGGATGCGCCTCTCGCCAGAATAGGGGGGAAGGGGCTGTTTGTGAAGGAGATTGACGAGGCGGTGCTCAGGGGGGATGTGGACTTTGCGGTGCACAGCATGAAGGACGTCCCCACCGAGCTTCCGGGCGGGCTGGTGATTGCGGCGGTGCCACCGCGGGAGGATGTGAGGGATGCGCTGATTTCAAGGAGCGGGGCTGCGCTGGAGGAGCTTCCAGATGGTGCGGTGGTTGGCACCAGCAGCGTGCGCAGGCAGGCGCTGCTCAGACACTTCTGCCCGCACCTCAGGGTGAAGGAGCTCAGGGGGAACGTGGACACCAGGCTGAGGAAGCTTGAGGCTGGGGAGTACGACGCCGTGGTCATGGCGCTCGCGGGCATGAGGCGCCTGGGCTTTGAGGAGCACGTAACTCAGGTGCTGCCGCCAGAGAGGTTCACGCCCAGCGTTGGGCAGGGTGCCATTGCGGTGGTCGCAAGAGCAGGAAGCAGAGCAGAGCGTATGCTTCAGGCAATAAACCATGAGCCCAGCTCTGCCTCTGCAACGGCGGAGCGTGCCATGCTCAGGGCACTCGGCGGGGGGTGTCAGGTGCCGGTGGGTGCCTACTGCAGAGCTGAGGGACGCAGGCTCAGGCTGCTCGGGGTGGTGCTGTCGCCGGACGGCTCCAGGAGGATAGCGGCGGAGGTCGGCGGCACCGCCTGTGAGCCAGAAGCCCTGGGAAAGAGAGCAGCTGCCGAGCTTATGGAGAGGGGAGCAGAGCAGCTGATGCGGGGCTAACGGCGCATCTCAAGCAGCTCCCTGAGCGTGATTCTGTAGCTGCCGAGCCTGCCGCCGAAGTTTCCGGCGCCTATCCTCACTATGCCATCCACACAGCTCCCCGCCTCCATTGCAGCCAGCATCCCACGCCTG
>Ga0256839_1003192_pt1 | contig 17166 bp, 18 predicted proteins | sample 354166metaG_FD_185968 | JGI IMG/M metagenome (GOLD analysis project Ga0256839, IMG submission 185968) | Hydrothermal vent microbial communities from Mid Atlantic Ridge, Atlantic Ocean - 354-166 | ecosystem: Environmental > Aquatic > Marine > Hydrothermal vents | place: Atlantic Ocean: Mid... | reverse complement strand
TATAAAGAATCAGACACCACCAGAGCCTGATGATAATTTTGACGTGACTTAATCGTCTGGATAGACGATCACTTGGCTTTAGCCGAAAATACGAAGCCACCGGCTTGAGCCGGTGGTCGTTGACATATCTTACTTAATTATAGGGATGAGTCGTTTGATTTTACCCCAGTATTTATGTTCTAGGTTTAGCTCAACAGCCTTGGGCAAGCCTTTTGCTCTTTTACCCCAGTTATCTTGCCAACTTCCTTTTGCGGACAGCAACCGCAATGTGAAATCATCTACATTTTCCAACAAGATCATTTTTACAGGCTCAGCACCTAAGTGATCGACCAAGTTCCAACTCGAACGAATGAGCTTTTTATCATCCAAGTCATAACGCACACGCTGTAAGGTGCTACGTTTTAAATCCATTGGATTAGAGTTGCCAGCACGCGTGAATTCTAAAATCCCATCTTGCCCTAGCCCGTACAAAAATGCACCTTCACTTTGCCCAAAACCGGCACTTCTATTTCGAAACACCAACTGCCGCATATCCCGTTCTAAAATCATCATGGTTCTTTTTAAGGATTTAAGCTGGGCTTCTTGTGCGGTTAAAGCCTCATTACTTTTAAAGATATTAATTAGTCCGCCGTAAGCCATTAATGACATCATCGAAAAAATCATCATAGAAACAAGCAACTCGATTAGAGTAAAGCCAGATTGATTTTTTCTGATTTTTTGCATAGAAGCTCTCATTATGGCTTAGCCAAAAATCCAACAACGGTTACCACAGGGTCTGCATTCTTATCGCTACCTAGCGACCAAACAGAAAGCTCAACACGTTTAATATTTGCATCTTCGGTTTTTATTGTTTTTTGCACCCAGTCCCATTTCCGGTCGACCATTTCTTGATCACCCTTAACTTCACCCAACTTTGGCCATGATTTTTTTATCCTTAATTCTGCCAACTCATTTAAAGCCACCCATTGCGCAAAGGTTCTATCTGACAGCCTTGATGAGTTTCTTGCGGCAGTTCCCATGACCTTAATCACACCACCCAATGCAATCGCCACCACGAACAAAGCCACCATCACTTCGAGCAAAGTAAAGCCTTTTGATTTAGTAGGTTTATTTGGCATTTTTGTTTGTAATTCGTTGTTTAATTAATCCACTCGCATCAACATTGATATCTAAATCAATTTCATTTTGATAACTTAATTGATAACTAAAAGGAGTCACCTCTCCCGTTGAAAGAATTAATATTTGTGGGGACGCTCTCTTCTTCTTGCTGAATGCAACATATTCACCTTCAACATACAGCTTTGGTTTAATAACCTCAGGGAAGTCTTTACGCGCGAATGCACCTTCGGCTTCAACCCAACTCCCTTGATCATTCAAATAAAAAGCATAACCTGTTTTATCTAAAAGTAGCGCAAATTCACGAGATTGTAGCGTTGCCTCATCCTTAGCAAAATGCATCAAAGCTACAAAACGATCACCTTCTTTTTTGAGTAAATCTTCAGATTGATTGCTGGGAAACGATAATGACACCGCCCCCATCATAATAGCCGCAATAACCACCACGACCATCATTTCAATCAGCGTAAAACCTTTTGAATTATTCCTCATTGATACTTTTATTTTTCAATCGTCCAGCTACCGATATCATCTTCACTTTGAACACCATCAGGGCCGAATGAGTAAATATCAAAGTCGCCATGCGAACCTGGACTTAAATATTTATACGGGTTTTCCCAAGGATCCATCGGGGTCTTATTTAAATATTGGCGCCAGTTTTTAGGAGCAGGATCGCCGGATGGCTTAGACACTAGAGCCTCCAATCCTTGATCTGTACTGGGGTATTGGTAGTTTTCTGCTTTGTATAACTCGAGCTGCGAGCTAATGCTTTTAATATCTGTACTGGCTCGTGAAATACTTGCTTTCTCGATATTGCCTAATAGCTTAGGCCCAATTGCCGCAGCCATAATAGCAATAATAACAACTACGACCATGACTTCTAACAAGGTAAAACCTTGCACACGAGGTTTTACACGCTTTTGAGTTAACTGTTTCATTCTATATTCCCTAATTACTTGTTATCTTTAATTATCTACTGTTATGATTATTTAATCATTTTGCCACAACTACGCTTATTACCAAAACATTGATTTCATGAGAAAACTTATCCCTACGCTACTTTTGCTCAGTTTGATCATGATCGCATTGCAATGGTTTCAAGATACCTTGGTCTTCAAAAGAACCTATATCGCTAATGGTGAGTGGTGGCGCCTCGTCTCTGGCAACTTTGTCCATACTAACTATCCTCACCTTGCGCTTAACTTAACAGGCTGGTGGATTATGGGCTTCTTGTTTATGGACACCTTCCGAAGCAAAAAAATCCTTTTGAGTACGGCTTTTTTAAGTCTATTCACAGGTGCGTGTCTTTATTTGTTTAGTGACAAGCTAGAATGGTACGCAGGTTTTTCAGGCGTGCTTTATGGTCTGTTTTTAGTCGGTGCTATAACCGCCACACTGCAAAAAGATTATTTATTTGGCCTTGGCGTTGCCGCGCTTATTGTCGGCAAAGTACTGTGGGGATATTTTTTTGGCGAAAGCGAATCCAGTGCCGAGCTTATCGGCGTGCCTGTTGCAACCGATGCGCATTTATTTGGAATTGCAGGAGCGCTATTCATAGGGGTTGTTTTAGCCATCATACACTTTCGTCAAGAACGCTCACGATCAACGGCACGATAAGCAATATCGGTGCGATAAAAGACGCCATCCCAACTGATTTTATTGACCGAGTCATAGGCTACTTTTTGCGCCACCGTGACATTTTCACCCAAACCGACCACACAGAGCACACGCCCGCCATTGGTAACAACCTCACCATTGCTACTTGATGTACCTGCATGAAAAACCTTACTGTTAGCAGACTCAGGAAATAAGCCAGCAATAACGCTACCCTTTTCATAATTATCAGGGTAGCCGCCAGCAGCCATTACAACACCTACCGCTGAACGTGAATCCCACTGGATACTTTCTTTATTTAAGTTGCCATCAAGCGCTGATTCCATCAAAGCGACAATATCTGATTGTAGACGCATCATTACCGGCTGTGTCTCAGGGTCACCAAAACGTACATTGTATTCCAGTACTTTTGCATCACCGTTACCATCTATCATTACACCCGCATATAAAAACCCTGTGAAAGGATGACCTTCATCAGCCATACCTTTTATGGTCGGCTCGATAACATCCCGCATGATTTTTTTACTAATTTCTGGGGTAACGACAGGCGCGGGCGAATACGCACCCATACCACCTGTGTTAGGGCCTTTATCACCATTATCTTTCGCTTTATGGTCTTGTGAGGTTGCCATGGGCAGATAGTTTTCACCATCTGCAATAACGATAATACTCGCCTCTTCGCCAGTTAAAAACGCTTCGATCACCACCCGATGCCCGGCCTCACCAAAGGTATTTCCTGCCAACATATCCTTAGCAGCAGCAATAGCCTGATCTTCTGACTGCGCTAAAATAACCCCTTTACCCGCCGCCAAACCGTCCGCTTTTATAACAATTGGCGCACCCTGCTCTTTTATATAAGCAACGGCCTGATCAATATCAGTAAAGTTTGCATACGCCGCTGTGGGTATTTTATGACGCGCAAAAAAATCTTTTGAAAATGCTTTGGAGCCTTCCAATTGCGCCGCGCCTTGGGTTGGCCCAAAACAACGCAAACCTGCATCAGCAAAGGTATCAACCACTCCTAATACCAATGGCACCTCTGGCCCCACCACGGTTAAGCCGATCTCGTTATCTTGAGCGAAAGTCAGTAAGCCTTGGATATCTTCCACATTAATGGGAGTATTTTCCACCTTATCTTCAAGCGCTGTTCCCGCATTACCAGGGGCTACAAAAATCTTTTCGACTTTAGGCGATTGCGCCATCTTCCACGCCAAAGCATGCTCTCGCCCACCACTTCCGATTAACAGTATTTTCATAATCAACCTTCCCTTTTCTGTGTTTCGTGCATTATAAGGAATACTGTTTTAACATGTAGTAAAAATTAACAGATGATAAAAATCATGACTAAAACTGTAACACTTGCAAATCCTAGAGGCTTCTGCGCTGGCGTTGACCGTGCCATTGAAATTGTTGATCGCGCCTTAGACTTATTAGGCGCACCCATATATGTGCGCCATGAAGTGGTGCATAACCGCTTTGTGGTCAATAATTTGCGCGATAAAGGCGCAATTTTCGTACAAGAACTGGATGAAGTGCCAGATGATGCCACGGTGATTTTTAGCGCACACGGCGTATCACGAGCAGTTCAAGACAAAGCCAAAGAGCGTGGCTTAAAGGTTTTTGATGCGACTTGCCCACTGGTTACAAAAGTTCATATGGAAGTTTTGCGTTACAGCAAAAAAGGTATCGAAACCGTTTTAATTGGTCACAAAGGACATCCTGAAGTCGAAGGTACTATGGGGCAGTATGATAAAAATTTCGGCGGGGATATATATCGAGTCGATTCACCGCAAGAAGTTGAAAACTTAACAGTAAAGAATCCAGAAAAATTAAGCTTCGTCACCCAAACGACTTTATCAATGGATGATACTGCAATAATCATTGATCAACTTCGTAAGAAATTTCCAAAAATCACCGGCCCTAAAAAAGACGATATTTGTTACGCCACCCAAAACCGTCAAGATGCTTTAAAAAGTCTTGCTGAACAATGTGATTTAATTTTAGTTGTTGGCTCGCCTAATAGCTCTAATTCCAACCGATTGCGCGAACTCGCAGAGAAAAAAGGTGTCACCGCTTATTTAATTGACGGTGCAGATGACATTCAAGAAAGCTGGATTAATAAAAGTGATAAAATCGGCGTAACCGCTGGCGCATCAGCCCCAGATATTCTAATTGATGAAGTAAACGCCAAGCTTGAAGAACTAGGCGCTAATATTCTTCCTGACGATCAGGGGATTGTTGAGGATGTGTCGTTTGTTTTACCCAAGGAGCTGCGTAAATAAAGCTTATTACAGGGTTTCAGCTGGCTGATAATGAAAGAAAAATCGCCATCCAATTCGTGCGAAGGTCTCTATTAGTTATTTACCTCCACATACTTTTCAGATTTAACACGTCCGATTCGATTAATTTGAATTCTATTCTTTTTCACAGATGTGTTACCCGTCAATGTTTCAACCTTAAATAAAGGTGGCGTTCCCGCTACCCTCCCCGATAAATTATACGTTACAACATCAATATCCGCAGCGCCTACCGCAACATCTTCTCTAATAGAAATTTGATCATCAGGTTCTCCTGCTTTAATCCGCACATCATTACAAGCTGGTGTCGTTGCCGTGGCTGCATCCGAATCAATTACACCTGTAACACCACAAGTGTCCGAGAAAACTAACCAGCCATTCGTTGTAAAGGTTGCAGCGGTCGTATCACAAGCAGACAATGCCACATTGCTTTTACAGACTGATACATTACTACTACGTTTCAAAGCCTCACTGCGCGCCAAGTTTAACGAAGCCACAAACTCATTAGTCCCACTTGTGACCTTTGAGTTATTAATCATCAATGAAAAACTCGGTACCGCCAAAGTCATCAAAACAGATGCTATTGCGATAGTAACCATTAATTCAATTAACGTGAATCCTGCTACTAATTTTTTAGTCTTAAATTGTTTTTTCATGGTGTTTTTCACATAGATCACTTATTGTTTTTATTAGGCGCTAAATTTAATTAAAGCTTATTCCTTAATTAGACCATATTTTTAAAACCCATGAGAACTTCTCAGATGAACGGCAATTGGCTAGACATTGAAAAACACATGAGCCAGGCTCTTGATTTAACTATCAACTTTCAAAGTTGTACTGCTCTTTTGGGGGGTGACATAAATAACAGTTTTAAACTCACTGATAAAAATAATCAAAATTGGTTTATTAAAACAAACAAACCTAATCAGCTATTTATGTTTGAAGCTGAGTCAAAGGGGTTACAAGCACTTAATACAAGCAATTCTTTCCGGCTTCCTAGCGTTATCTGTTACGGAAAAACTAAGCAGTATTCCTACTTAGTTCTGGAGTATTTAGATTTATTACCTCAAATTTCACAAAAGCCTACCGGACTAGCACTGTCCAAAATGCACCTTTATCAACCTTCAAATAACAAGAATAATGTTGGCGAGTTATTTGGCTGGGAGCTTAATAATACTATTGGTTTGACCCCACAATCCAACCATCAACACAAAAGCTGGATTCGCTTTTGGCAACAAGAACGCTTATTGCCACAGCTTAAGTTTGCCAAAAATAATGGCTACTCAACAATTGACTATGAAAATGGATTGAGACTAATAGAAAACTTAAGTGTGTTCTTTACAACATATTCTCCAAGACCTTCCCTGCTACATGGCGACTTATGGTCTGGCAACTGCGCAAGTGATGCGCAAGGAAACCCTATCATTTTTGACCCTGCTGTTTATTGGGGTGATAGAGAAACGGATATCGCCATGACCGAACTTTTTGGAGGTTATACCCAAGACTTTTACGATGTTTATAATGCTGACTACCCTTTAGATCAGGGTTATACAACGCGTAAGCAACTTTATAACCTTTATCATGTTTTAAATCATTTTAACTTGTTTGGCGGGAACTATGCTTTGCAAGCGGCGAGTATGACAAAACATTTATTAGCACAAATTTAGTTGTAACTTGTAGTAGCTATCAAAATAGCCTCGAAGACACGAGTAAACTCAAATGTTAAACATATTACCCTTCATTAGTTAATAATAGCATCACGTTAAGATTTCTGAGCAATTATCATAGCTTCATTACGCAAGCCACGAAAACAATCACCTTGTGATTTATTCTCGCTATAAAAAAGAGTATTCAATGGCTCGCACAGTGCCAATAACTCACCCTCTTTTAGGCGAAACTTCTGGCTTTTCGGGCCTGCTGCTTCCAAACCTTCACAAGCAACAGCCCACGTTTGATAAAATAACAAACCCTTCGGCTTAAGCAAACTAAGGATATCAGGAAACAAATCTCGGTATAAAAAATAACTGACTACAATAACATCATATTTCTTATCAGCTAATCCCTCTGTTTCAATATCCCTCAGTAAAGGCGTGATAGACAGTTTGTTTTTACTAAGAAACGTTGCAAGGTGATTGAGTACAATTTCTGAGTTATCCACGGCATCCACGTCAAAACTTTTTTTCGCCAGAAACTGGGCATTACCTGCCCGCCCACAGGCAAGATCTAAAGCGACACCTGATTCAGGCAACAAAAAGTCATTATTTGCCAATACACCCGCGGGTAGCGCAGATGCTATATCGGCATCGCTATACGCCTCATTCCACTTATCTTTTTTAGTAGAACTTTTTTTATCAGTGCTTCTACTGCCCGCCATTATTTTCTCCAAAATGCTGGGGTCAGCACTACCAGCAAAGTAAATATTTCTAAACGCCCCATGAGCATTAAGAAGCATAACAACCATTTTGAGAAATCACCTACTTCTTTATAATTTGCAGCAACATCGCCCATGCCTGGCCCTAAGTTATTTAGAGTGGCGGCAACGGCAGAAAAAGCGGTGATTTGATCCATCCCCAATGCCATCAATGCTAATAAAAAGAAAACAAACACCGCTATATAAATCGAGAAAAAACCCCAGACTGCCTGAATAACATTTCTATCAACCGGCTTTTTATCCAGCTTAATTGCGATACGTGCATTTGGGTGAATTAAGCGCATCACCTCTCGCTTTCCCTGTTTAAACAGCAACAACACGCGAATTACTTTCATACCACCACCTGTAGACCCCGCACACCCTCCCACAAAACTGGCAAAAATTAATAACACGGGTAAAAAAGTCGGCCAATTTGAATAGTCTTCTGTGGTAAAGCCTGTGGTGGTTGCAATCGACACGACTTGGAATAAAGCACTGTATGATGCTTCACCGATGTCTTGAAAAATATTCATAAAATAGAGGTAGGCGATAGCAATCACCGTCAGTACAACCATTAAAATACCGTAAGCATTAAACTCAGAATCTTCACTATAAGGTCTTAAGCTAAGCGAGCGCCACGCTAAAAAGTGCAAACTAAAGTTAGCGCCAGAAAGCAGCATAAATACCACCGCCACAAGTTCAATAGCATGGTTTGAAAAGTAACCCATGCTCGCATCATGGGTAGAAAAGCCACCAATCGCGATTGTCGAGAAACTGTGCCCAATGGCATCAAAGGCATTCATTCCCGCAAAATAATATGCCAACGCACAGGCGACGGTAAAACCAAGGTAAATAATCCACAACAATTTGGCGGTGCCTTTAATGCGCGGCGTTAGTTTTGAATCTTTTACTGGGCCGGGGGATTCGGCCTTATAAAGCTGAATCCCCCCAATACCTAAAATAGGTAGGATTGCGACAGCCAATACGATAATACCCATGCCGCCCAACCACTGTAATTGCTGGCGATAATAAAGTACCGATTTGGGTAAGTCATCAAGCCCAACAATCACGGTTGCACCCGTTGTCGTTAAGCCAGAAATGGATTCAAAAACGGCATCGACAAAGCTTATTTGAAGCTCATGAGCGAAAAGGAAAGGCGCCGAACCTGCAACACCTAAGCCCCCCCAAAACAACACCACGATGAGAAACCCTTCGCGTAAACGTAACTCTCTTTTATGATTATGGACTGGATACCACAATAGTGCGCCGATACTAAAAACTAGCGCGAAGGAATACACAAACGGTAAAATTGAATCGTCATTATAAATCCAGCCGACAAATACAGGCGGCAGCATGGTGAAACTAAAAACAACCAGTAATAGCCCTAGGATGCGCTGTATGACAAATAACTGCATGACTAGGTTAAATATACCCAGCGCCGACCTGAAACATTTTCTCAACTGCTGTGATATAACGCTTGTCAGATAGGAATAAAATTACGTGGTCATTCTCTTCAATCACTGTTTCTTGATGCGGCATGATCACTTCATCATCACGAACGATTGCACCTATTGTAGCGCCCGGCGGGAGCTGTAAATCAATCCGTTTTCGCCCTACCACGCGAGAGTTATTTTCATCACCATGTGCAATAACTTCAATAACTTCTGCCGCACCCTTACGCAGTGAATGTACAGAAACGACATCGCCACTGCGGATATGAGCAAGTAGCGCACCGATGGTGATTTGTTGTGGCGATACCGCTAAATCAATATTGGCGTTCTCTACAAGATCCACATAACCGGTTCGATTTACCAGCGACATGACCTTATTAGCCCCCAAACGTTTGGCTAACATCGCGGATAAAATATTGGCTTCATCATCATTGGTTAAGGCGCAAAAAATATCCACATCGCTGATATTCTCTTCGATCAACAAGGCTTCGTCGGCAGCATCCCCTTCTAGTACAATCGACTTATTTAAAGTCTCTGCTAGGTAGTTCGCTCTTTCCGATGTTTTTTCGATAATTTTAATTTGGTAACGACCTTCTTCTAAAGCGGTAGCCAAACGCTCACCGATATTACCACCACCAGCAATCATAATACGCTTATAAGGTTTATCAACACTGCGTAGCTCACTAATAATGGTACGAATATGTTGTGTACTAGCTATCAAGAAAACTTCATCATCCGCTTCAATCACAGTTTTGCCGTTAGGAATAATGGCTTTACCTTGACGAAAAATAGCCACCACACGCACCTTAACTTCGGGCAAGTGTTCACTCAAATCCTCTATCGCATGCCCAACCATTGGGCCTTCGTGATACGCTCTAACTGAAACCAGATGGACTTTACCATTTGCAAAATCAATCACTTGCAACGTTCCAGGGTTGATAATTAGGCGATAAATAAAATCGGTGATTAACTGCTCAGGGCTGATTAATACATCAACAGGGATCAACTCTTGGGTGAATAACTCAGGGTGATCTAAATAACCTGCTGCTCTAACGCGTGCGATTCTGGTTGGTGTTCGGAACAAACTATAGGCAACCTGACACGCCATCATATTCACTTCATCACTATTGGTAACAGCGATGATCATATCGGCATCATTAACATTCGCCTGCTCTAACACATCCGGGTGTGAGGCATGACCTTGGCGTGTATGCACATCCAGTTTCTCACGCAACTCACGCAGCACCAGCTTATCGGTATCAATAATCGTAATATCGTTATCTTCATTGGCTAAATTTCTCGCCAATGAAGCCCCAACCTGACCTGCACCCAAAATAACAATATTCATTTTCCGAACTGCTTAGGGTCTATCCCTAGTGAGCGCATTTTACGGTATAAATGGGTGCGTTCCATTTGGACTTTTTCTGACAATTTACTAACGTTACCGTTAACTTGGCCAAGGTGATGGATTAAATAATCATGCTCGAATTGCTCGCGTGCTTGACGCAAAGAAAGATCAAACAGACCTGCGGGGGCTTCTGTTAACGGCTGAGAAAACACAGCGACCTCGGTGCCTAATGATTCCTCGACTTCTTCTTCGCTGATTTCAACATCAGTGCCCATAATTAATAAACGTTGCACTAAGTTTCTTAACTCTCGAATATTACCAAACCAAGGATAATTACGCAGGTGATTTTGCGCGGCTACCGAAAAATGCCGATACGGTAAACTGTCTTGTTCGGTTAATTTATCGACATAATAATTGAGTAACTCAGGTACATCTTCGGGATGCTCTCTGAGACCAGGAATCATTAGTGGTACGACATTCAACGCCTCATACAACTCAGCATCGAACAGGCCGGCTTCAACATCATCACGCAGGTCATGTTGTGATGAAACGACTAATTTTAAACTTAGCCCAATATGTTCTACCCCACCAATGCGTGTGTAGAACCCTTCCCTTAATGCACTTAATAACTGCAGCTGTACATCCATAGGAAGTGCGGCAATATTAGAGAGGTAAAGACAGCCTGAATGCGCCTCATCAAGTAGGCCATAGTGCACATTTTCTTGCTGTTCAGAACCGAATAACTCTTTAGCCACAAGTTCTTTTGCAAACGATGAGACTGTAGCCTTAACGAAATTGCGATTATTATCATCGCTATTGGCATGTAGGAAGCGGGCAAAAACTTCTTTGCCTACACCCGACTCACCATAGATCAAGATAAGATCATTTTGAGATGCCAGACGTTTCGCTTGCTGACGTAGCTTAACCATAATTTGGCTACTACCCAAAGGATATTCTGGAGCTTGCACTTGCTCTCGTAGGCCTTTATTTTCTTGGGCTAGAGTTTCGGAATGTAGCGCATTTTCAATCGTCAGTAACATCTTCGCCATTGAAAGCGGCTTTTCGATAAAATCATACGCGCCTAGGCGGGTTGCTTCTACCGCTGTTTCGATAGTTCCATGCCCCGACATCATAATCACTGGGCAACATAGAGAACCACTTTTTTTCCAGCCCTTTAACAGTGAAATACCATCCTCACCAGGCATCCAAATATCTAGCAATACTAAGTCAGGCCGGCGTTGAAGGCGTGATTCTTTGGCTTGCTCCGCATCTTCTGCAGTGGCAACCTCATAACCTTCATCTTCTAAAATTTCACTGATCAATTGCCGAATATCAGGTTCGTCATCAACAACAAGAATATATTGTGCGGCCATAATTGTTCTCTACTAAGTGTTTCTACTTTGCTTTAGGCGATTTTACTCACACCTCAGTCGAGCTAAGGTCTCTAATAGGCAAATAAATACTTATTCTAGCACCTCTTCCCTCATTATTCTCTGCCAACACGCGCCCTTTATGCTCTTCAACAATGCGTTTAACAATCGCCAAACCAAGGCCTGACCCTTTTGGTTTCGTTGTTTTATAAGGCTCTAATAAATGAGGCAGGAGTTCTTTATCAATCCCTGGGCCATTATCAATCACATTGAGCACAAATTTTTTGTTACCATTTTCTAAGGTTTCGAGTTTAGTCGTTAATCTTAAAACTGACTTATCCTTACTATTGCTATTTTCCAAGGTATCTTGCGAACTTTTTTTATTATCATCCTGCATTGCTTCAAAGGCATTTTTTATGACATTAACCAGTAGTTGCCTAATTCTATCTTTATCCACATTCAGTAACGGCAAATCATTATCTAAATCCAGCACTATCCCGACATCAACAGGATTGACGTGATACAAATCAACCACCTCTTGAATAAGTTTATTGATATCGACCTCGGTTATTTTTAATTCTGGACTACGTGCATACTCGCTAAAAGCATCTACCATTTTTTTCATGGTGTCGACTTGCTGAATAATGGTATGACTCATGCGTTGCAACAAATCAGCAGACTCTTCATCTAACAAAGGTTTTAAACGATGTTGCAAGCGCTCTGCTGAAAGCTGGATGGGCGTTAATGGGTTTTTAATTTCATGTGCTAAACGCCGCGCCACCTCGCTCCATGCCGCATCATGCTCTGCTTGCATGACATCGGTAACATCTTCAATCACCAATACATGACCCTGCGCGCCTTCAATTAATTCTGGCAGTAATGCGCCGCGCGCCACCATGGTGCGGTTGACTCCTTCAAGCATCAAAGTTACTTCTGTTTGCCATTCTTTTTTATCATTCGAACTATCTGATGAGTTTTCTAAGTGCGGTAATATTGCTTCAAATAACGGTTGTAGCGCATCAATATCACCGCATACATTTTTAAAGGTTTTCCCCTGATATTTTCTTAGTGGGGCGAGCAATAATTGTTCTGCCGCGCGATTAACACGACGAATTACATAATCACTGTCCAAAGTTATAACCCCAGAAGTGAGATTATCTAATACAGTATAAACATAATCATGCTGGCGCTGGACCTCTTGCTGACTTTCTATACTTTCATTTTGCGCATTTGAGAGTTGTTGCGTCATGGTATTAAAGGAGCGCGCTAACAAACTAAAGTCATCTTTATCAACGACGGGGAGTTTTTTCTGCAAATTACCTGAGGCTACTGCCAAGGTGCCTTCTAACAACACCCTAATCGGTTGAGTAAGCCTTAAAGAGTAAAGAAACGCCGCCCAAATTAAGAATAAAATCGACAGTAACATAATCAACATTAAGGTAATTTTAAACGCTTGTTTTAACTCCGCACGTTGGTAACTTTTTTCTTGGTATTGATTATAGGTATTTTGCACATTTTCTGCCAGCACCTGCTCTTTTTCAGAAAACGGAAACAACGCAGTTAATACCAGCGATTTACGGCTTACCCCTGGAGACACACTAATCGCCACGCGTGAAAATAAACCTTCTTTACCAGCAGGTTCAAGTTGATACATGTAACCACGGCTCGAAATCTTTCGATAAATATCATCAGCAGGAAAGCTCGGTAAAAACTTGCCAGAATCATCCCCGCCATAAACTAACACGCGTTTATTACTGTCCAATAAAACAATCTCATAAGCACCCATCGCATAGAGCTGGCGTTGTACAAAGCTTGCATAGTCAAAATCATCAATATTTTTTAAAGCGTTTGCAACACGTTCAAGGTCAAATAAATGCTGACGCATTCTAACATCAAGAGAGTTTCGGGCTAGCTCCAAGGAATCATCTAATGCCCCTTCAATCTTCACATCAAACCAACCATCAATACGATCGCCGATAAAATTCATCGAAAAATAGGAAACTACTAACACGGGTAAAATAGAGAGAATGGCAAAACCGACCATCAAGCGCAAAGCAAAACGTGATCCTGCCTTGCCTGATCTTAGGTAACGATAAGCCTTAAGCCCATTATAAATAATTAGGCTAACCAAGCCCCCTAACACGATCATGCTGACAGGGAATATCCACTCGCTTAGGCTGCTGTTTTTTGTGGGGTTTTGAGTCGATAATGCTAACAATACAAGCAATGTAGCAATTAATATAAAGGTAACTGCTACGGGAAGAACTTGGAAGAATAGTGTTCTTAGCGTCAATAATCTTACGGAAGTGGCCACAACACACCTTCGCTGGTCAAGCTATACTCATCACTAAATAAGGACTGAATTTTTAACGGCAACCGCAAGCTCTCTGGGACAATATCAGCAACACCAAAAATATAATAATTATCATCTCTTAAGGTTTCTGCTGACTTGGCTATTTTGGGTAATTTATAGCGTCGTGTTTCTCCTAGTTTTCTTAAAGCGGCAGAAAGACTAGCAAAGTTCCAGTTCTCATCAGTATCAAGACGGGATAGTAAATAGTGCTGGCTAAGCGCATGGTATTTAAGCGTAAAGCGAATCGTTTTTAACGAGGTATCACCGTTAAACCACCAGTTTCGATGTTCACCCAAGCGAAACTGAATCCGTGCGTTCAATGCTACACCTTTTAAAAGTGCATTTTTCAAATGATCAGTGAGTTCAAAAGATACACTCGTTTCAACGTGATAATTGGGCGGACTACCAATCAGTTTAAAACTCTTAAAATCAACCCGAGCGGCCATAATGCTTTGAGATAAAGACATTAAAAAAACAATCATTAAGCTAATCGTTATGGTGTTTTTATAGAACCGCATTATTTTTTAACAGAATTTACTGGGTGATTATAGGAAGAATGAAGTGTTGTAATTAAACCACAAAGAGTTAGTTATTTAAACTTCTTTAGAGGCTGATTACATCGATAAGAATTCACGTGTATTAAAAGAGAAACACTTCTAGTTGTAAATAGTTGTGTTTTATCAATGCAACTAATTTATAAGTTATCTACTCTCTCATCCGAAGTTTATGCGTAACAAACCGATTACCTTTTTAGGATAAAAATACCATGAAATACACTTTAATTACTCCTCTAATTCTTGCTGCATGCATCAGTGCAGGCACTCTTCAAGCTGCTGATGTACCCAAAAAACTAGAACGACAAACGACTTGGGGGCTTTATGTAGACTCTCAAGAAGTGGCTAAGATGAAAAAAGATCTTGGTGATAAAATGCTTTTTATTGATGTTCGTGACCCTATAGAAATTATGTTCACAGGTTTTAGTGATGTGGTCGATATTAATATTCCCTATAAAATAGCGGATACAACAGCTTGGAATCAAAAGAAGCCTGTCTTTAATATGGCGATCAATAAAAATTTCGAACAGGATCTAGAGGCTGCATTAAAAGCACGAGGCCTCACTAAAGAAGCACCTATCGCCATTATGTGTCGTTCAGGTGGAACACGTGGAGCACCTGCAACGAAGCTTTTAGAAAACAAAGGCTATAAAAATGTTTACGTTGTTACTGACGGCTTTGAAGGTGGAAAAGTTAAAAAAGGCGAGAAGAAGAATTGGCGTTTAAAGAATGGCTGGAAGAATGCAGGCTTACCTTGGAGTTATAAACTTAATAAAGACAAAATGTACATGCCTTCAAGCACTAAAATTACCCCAGAAATGGCTAAAAAAGCGGCTTTTATATCCAAGCTTAATCACGCTAATCCCATGCCAAACTATATGCCCGTTGCTATGAAAAATGCAGAAGCACTTAAGCTAAATGAAGAACAAATAACGAAACTTAAATCATGGACTAGTGCAAATAAGGGTAAGTCTAAAGCGGCTGTTATGCGAATTATTGAACTCGAAAACGAAATTGCAACGGCATCTATGAAGGGAGAGGGTAAAGAAACGCTCATGAACAAGTTTAGTGAAATGTCAGAAATGCGAATGAAACTTGCGGCATCAAAGACAGCTTGCCGTGACAATATGCGTACAATATTGACAACTGAGCAATGGGATACTTTGGTTGGACTGCAGGCTGCCACTAAAAAGAAAGTAGTTGAAAAACACGCTTCTTTATAAGCTAATCAGGGAAGATTTGATAATAATAGGCAGATATTCATAAGCCCGTTATGATTTGATCATTGACTCCTTAAACTATAAAAAAACCAAGCTAATTAGCTTGGTTTTTTTATTTGTGGTATTTTGGTTAAATCTAGAATCTAAGTTTTACTTTTCTAGCAACCTAAGATAACCACACGCAATATGAGTAAAATTCTACTAAAACAAGCTTGGCAAGGTGTGGCTAACTGTAGCCAATGCAGCATTCGAAAATCGGTGTTATTTGCAGGCTTATCTGAACAAGATTTTGATGCTATTCATAAACCAATTAATCAATTTCAAATAAAAGCAGGCGATAAAATCTACGGGGGTGGGTGATGATGCGACCTGCATGCATACCATACGCAGTGGATTAGTTAAATTAGTCCAGTATTTACCTGATGGCACACAAAGAATTGTGCGGTTATTAAAAGCATCCGATGTGATTGGTTTAGAGGCGATTTTAAGTTCAACATATAAACATGACGCCATTGCCTTGCATGAAACTGAAATTTGTCGTTATCCAGCCAGTGCCGCTAAAGAATTATCTGAAACGAACCCTGTTTTGCATCAAGAATTTATAACACGTTGGGAGCGCGCATTGAATGATGCAGATAAATGGGCAACTGAGTTTTCAACAGGCACGGCTAAACAGCGAGTTTCCAGATTATTGTTACAGCTATCAGAAAATAATCCCTGTAATACCTGCAGGCTTTTCAGTCGTGAGGATATGGGAGCGGTGTTAGGCATAACAACAGAAACAGCAAGCCGCATGATTGCCGAATTTAAGCGTCAACGAGTAATTGTTGAAACATCCTTTAATGAGTTCTTATGTGATGTCGATAAACTAGAAGGAATTGCTTTTGACTAAATTTTAAGTCTTCTACACCTTCCTTAACAATACAAAGTCACCCCACACTTAGGAAGTCATATCAGTTTCAGTCGTTTCTAGTTAGCCGACCCCCTAAAGTCTAACCTATTCCGCAACTGCGGATTCTCAATGCTTCCTTATCATTATCTAAATACACTATACGGATAGACATCAAGTCATAGGTAGAGAAATAATAATGATACTCGCAAATAAAACATTCAATGAATTTTTAAACGATGCAAAATCCAGAATTATAGAAATTGACATTGAGGGCGCAGATAAATTAATTAGTCAGGGCTACAATGTGCTTGATATTCGTGAACCACATGAGCATGAAGCAAGCCATATAGAAGGCTCAATTAATATCCCACGTGGCGTATTAGAAACTGCAGCTGATTTAACATTCGAAGGTGAAAATCCTGATCTGCGAGATGCGAGAGACTCACAATGGCTGGTAGTTTGTGCTACAGGTGGTCGAGCAGCACTAGCAACAGACACATTACAACAAATGGGTTTTAAAAATATGGTTAACCTTGCAGGT
>Ga0256839_1003191_pt1 | contig 17171 bp, 17 predicted proteins | sample 354166metaG_FD_185968 | JGI IMG/M metagenome (GOLD analysis project Ga0256839, IMG submission 185968) | Hydrothermal vent microbial communities from Mid Atlantic Ridge, Atlantic Ocean - 354-166 | ecosystem: Environmental > Aquatic > Marine > Hydrothermal vents | place: Atlantic Ocean: Mid... | reverse complement strand
TCCACGTTCTTAGAACGTGGTTGTGATTTTTAATATAAAAGAAGAAAGCTAAGCGTCTTCGTTGCTTTCTAGCATCATTCCAACCGTGTTAAAGCCACCATCAACATACATAATTTCTGCGGTAATACCTGATGCTAGATCAGAGGATAAGAAAGCAGCCGCGTTGCCGACTTCATCAATGGTAACATTACGGCGTAGCGGAGCAGTGCTTGCAAAACTATTAAGCATCTTCTTAAAATCTTTGATACCCGCTGCGGCAAGCGTGCGGATAGGACCTGCTGAAATACAGTTAACACGAATGCCGTCTGGCCCAAGATCAGATGCCATAAAGCGCACGCCTGACTCTAAACTTGCCTTTGCCATACCCATCACATTGTAATTAGGAATAGATGAAACCGCGCCTAAATAGCTCAGTGTTAGCATCGAAGGGTTCTCACGACCTTTCATTAATGGCTTTGCATATTTTGCCATCGCCAAAAAGCTGTAGACACTAATGTCGTGTGCAATGCTAGAGCCTTCTCGTGTGGTGTTATCAACAATGCTACCTTCTAATTCTTCTTTTGGGGCAAAGCCGATAGAATGGATCATTACATCTAAGCCATCCCAAGCTTTTCCTAAATCTGCGAAACAGTTTTTGATTGAGTCATCACTGGCCGCATCAAGCTCTAAAACGATCTCACTACCAAGCTCCGCTGCTACTTTTTCTACACGACTTTTCATACGTTCATTTGGGTAACTAAATGCCAACTCAGCGCCTTCTCGGTGCATAGCTTTGGCAATGCCGTAAGCGATTGAACGGTTACTGGCGATGCCAGCAATAAAGACGCGTTTGCCTGTCATAAAACCCATGTGAAAATCCTTTTTGTCATTTTGAATATATCGATGATACGGTGGAAGTAAGAATCAGTCCACGAAAAACTATAATCCCTCTCTCCCTAACAAACTATGTCTGAATGAGGTTGATGCAGAAGGAGAAAGTATAAAAAATCCCTCGTAACGAGGGACTTAAAAGTTGTATTAACTTTAGTGTATAACTCACCTAAAGCGAGAAATTCACCAAATCACTCAAGAACAAAAGTAACCTTCAAACGGACATTATAAGATGATACTTTACCATTTTCTACTGAGACACTTTGATCTGCAACCCATGCGCTAGTAATATTTTTTAGCGTTTTACTTGCGCGTTCGATGCCTGTATCAACAGCATCTTCAAAGCTTTTTGGTGAATTTGATGTAATTTCGGTAATTTTTGCAACTGACATAGTTTACTCCTTGGCATGTAATAAAACATTGTTAATAATATCTATAATAGAAAGTGTAGACTGTTTTTACAAAATTGTTGTGCCAGAATCCTCATCGAGTAAAACGCGTGTAACCTTTTGACCAATAATAGTAACTAAACCTTGTTGTCGTGTTTCCCTATCACGGCTAAAATCAAAACCAAAAGTCCTTTCTAGTGTTATTCGACCATTTAGATCTCGATTGATTTTAACATTTTTAAGTGATGCCGTTTGATCTAAAAACTGTGCCTGTATTTGTTGACAAGCTTCAGCTGATGCCTGCATGGCAATCTCTTTGGCACGAATAGAATTTAGCCAAAACCATGCAAGAAGTGCTAAAAAGAGTATGATTAAGAGGCTTGCCATATACTATTAAACCTAATGATTAAAAAAGAAAATACAATGCTACCTGATCTAAAAAAGCTCGAAGACTTAATTCGCCAAGTTGCAAAAGAAGAAATACTGCCACGTTTTAACCGCGTTGGCTACGAAGTTAAAGAAGACGGTAGTTTATTAACCGAGGCAGACTTATCTGCAGATAAGCGTATTAGCACTGCACTGGCAGAATGGTATCCAGAAATTTCTTTTTTAAGCGAAGAAATGACCGAGGGCGAACAGACAAATTTATTAAGTACGGCAGAAAAGCTCTGGTGTCTTGATCCTTTAGACGGCACAAGTAACTTTGCCGCAGGTATTCCATTATTTGCAACTTCGTTAGCTTTGTTTGTAAACGGTGAAGTTCAAATAGGCATCACTTACGATCCGGTTCGCGATGAGATGTTTAGCGCGGTGAAAGGGCAAGGGGCATGGCTAAATGGTGAGAGCTTAAAATGCGTAGCGAGTGGCTTCACCCTAGATAAAACCATCGCTATCGTCGATTTTAAGCGCTTAAAAACTGATTTAGTCCAACGCCTACTAAGCAACCCTCCATATAAATCACAACGAAATCTTGGCACTTGCGTATTAGAGTGGGCATGGATGGCGGCAAACCGTGGGCACTTATATTTACACGGTGGTATGAAGCTATGGGATTTAGCCGCAGGCACTTTGATTCTCGAAGAGGCAGGCGGTTATGCTTGTACGTTGGAAGGAGAAACTGTTTTTAGACCAGCAATGAAGCCGCGCTCCGTAGTTATCTCTCCAGATAAGAATTTGTTTGAGGCATGGAAGGGCTATCTTACGAATGATTGATGGAGTACATTTCTTGTTTAAATAAAAACACTGCCCTGAACGTACAAAACCCAGAAAAACAGGGGGGGTGGCAAATAAAATACACTACACTAAGGCTATAAAATATAAAAAAGAGTGAGCTTTAGTGATCAAATTTATTCTCAACCACAATTTAGTTCAGCTTGAGAGCATTCAAGCAGATAAAACCTTATTAGATTATCTTCGTTTAGATGAAAACCTTACTGGCAGCAAAGAAGGTTGTGCCTCCGGTGATTGTGGGGCTTGTACGGTTGTAATAGCAGAGCCAAATAGTACGGGCGATTCACTTAATTACAAAAGCATTAATAGCTGTATTTGTTTGCTGGGGTCGCTTCATGGCAAGCAAGTGATCACCGTTGATAGTTTGAAGGCTAGTGTAGAGACAGAGCTACACCCTATTCAACAGGCGATGGTTGATTCTCATGCCTCGCAATGTGGTTTTTGTACCCCTGGTTTTGTGATGTCTTTGTTTTCTCTCTCGAAGCATAAAGTATCTGTGGATCGTACTGTACTTGTAGATAATATTGACGGGAATCTTTGCCGTTGTACAGGATATCGCCCCATCATTGATGCGGGTTTGTCAGTTTTGAATCAGCCTTTTACAGATGATTATGATAAAAACTCTCAACAAGCATTAGATACGTTAAAAAGTATAAACCCAGTACAAGAAGAAAACTTCTTCGTGCCTGAAACGGCTAGCGAGTTATCACAATTAACACAACAATACCCTGAAGCTAGGCTATTAGCAGGCGGGACAGATTTAACCTTGGGTATAACCCAAGGCTTGCAAACGTATGAAAAAGTGATTTACATTGGCCGTGTTAAAGAGCTTAAACAAATCGCCGAAACAAATAATGAAACTATCATTGGTGCTGGCGTAACGTACCAAGAATGTGAAGATCATCTATCAAGAGAATATCCAACACTTAGAAATCATCTGCATCGTTTTGCTTCAACCCAAATTCGCAATATAGGAACACTTGGCGGCAATGTAGCAAATGCTTCACCCATCGGTGATATGCCTCCTGTCTTAGTGGCGTTGGATGCTTCTTTAATTTTGCAAAAGGGAGAAGATAAGCGCACGGTAAAAGTTGATGATTTTTACACTGGTTATAAAAAAACGGTTTTAGAGCAGAGTGAATTTCTGCGCGAGATTGTGATCCCCAAAAATAAAGTTAATCATCATCTTGCCGTCTATAAAATCAGTAAACGTCATGCAGATGATATAAGTTCAATTTGTGCCGCTTTTTATATTCATGTTGAGGCAGGAATAATTAGTTCAATTCGCATTGCTATGGGTGGAATGGCGGTAACAGTTAAGCGCGCAACAAATTGCGAGAAATATCTCAAAGATCAAATTATTAGCAAAGAAACCTTAGATAAAGCTAAGGCAGAAATAGCCACAGATTTTGACCCGATGAGTGATGTAAGAGCAACACAGGAATATCGTATTTTAATGGCGCAGAATTTATTAGAGCGTTTGTTTATAGAACAGGGAGCAGAACTGTGAGCAAGGAAGCTGCCATGAGTTTGAAACAAGTTGGAAAACCCCACAAACACGACAGCGCCCCCCTGCACACAACAGGTGAGGCGCGTTATGTCGATGATATTGTGTTGCCAGAAGGCGCTCTTCACGTAGCGGTAGGTGGCAGTAGCATCGCGTACGGTGAAATCATCTCCATGGACTTATCCGCAGTAGAAAATGCTAGTGGCGTGGTGGATGTAATAGTGGCTTCGGATATTCCTGCTAAACACGATATTGGCCCTGTATTTACAGGTGATCTATTACTCACCGATTCTAAAATTGAATATCACAGTCAGCCCATTTTTGCAGTTGTCGCAAGTGATTATATCAGTGCAAAAAAAGCCTTAAAACTAGCGAGGATCGAATACAAAGAGCAAAAGCCATTACTCGACTTACAAGAAGCGATAGATCAAGAAATCTACGTGCGTCCTCCGCATGGCATGACTTGTGGGGATGCACAAAAGGCGATTGAATCCGCACCATATACTATCAGTGGTACATTAAATATCGGCGGACAAGATCATTTGTATTTAGAAGGTCAGGTGTCGATTGCGATACCTGAAGAAGATAATCGGATCACGATTCACAGCTCCAATCAAAATCCAACCGAAACCCAGCATTTGATTGCTGAAGTTTTGGGCATCACAATGGCAGATGTCAATGTGGTTACACGCCGTATGGGTGGCGCATTTGGTGGCAAGGAGACACAGGCAGCGCCGTGGGCATGCTTAGCGGCAATATTAGCTACACGTACAGGTAAAGCGGTCAAATGTCGCTTAGGGCGCGAAGATGATATGCGTATGACGGGTAAACGCCATCCGTTTATGCATAAATATACTGTGGGTTTTGATGAGAACGGAAAAATTCAAGGTGTGGATTATTTGATTGTGGGCGACTGTGGGCATTCGCCTGACTTGTCTGATGCCATTATTGATAGAGCGATGTTCCATTGTGACAATGCCTATTTTTTAGAGAATGCTAATATTTTAGGATTGCGTTGTAAAACCAATACCGTATCGCATACCGCATTTCGGGGTTTTGGTGGCCCACAAGGAATGATGCTGGCAGAAACGGTTATTGAAGACATTGCTCATTATTTAAATAAAGATGCTTTAGAAATTCGCAAAATCAATTTTTATAAAGACGGTGAGAAGACACCTTATGGTCAAAGTATTGAGCCGAGTTTGATTCCTGAAATGGTTGATGCTTTGGCTAAGTCAGCTGATTATCAAAATCGTCGGATAGGCATCACAGAGTTCAATCATCATAGCCCAATCATCAAACGAGGAATTTCGCTCACGCCCGTTAAATTTGGTATCTCGTTTACCGTCGCTCATTTAAACCAAGCCGGCGCGCTAGTGCATATTTATCACGACGGCACGATTCACCTAAATCATGGTGGAACAGAAATGGGACAGGGCTTAATGACCAAGCTTGCTCAAATCGTTGCCGAAGAATTTCAGGTTGATTTAAACACCATCGTTATCAACGCGACACGCACGGACAAAGTGCCAAACACGTCACCTACCGCAGCATCATCAGGTACAGATATCAATGGTATGGCAGTGTTAAATGCGATAAGAAAACTAAAAAGACGTTTAGAAGTCTTTGTACATGAAGAATTTGGGGCTACACCTGATGAGATTATATTTAAAAATAACACGGTAAAAATAGCTAATAAAAACATAAGCTTTAAAGAATTTATCAAACAAGCTTATTTAGCACGAACAGCACTGTCAGCGACAGGTTTTTATAAAACACCCGAGATTCATTACGACCGAATAAAAGCGAAAGGTCAGCCATTTTTCTATTACGCGAACGGCGTAGCCATCACCGAAGTAGCGGTAGATATTCTCACAGGAGAAACCAAAACACTGCGCACGGATATTTTGCACGATGCAGGTAAATCCATAAACCCTGCGATAGATATCGGGCAGATTGAAGGCGGATATATTCAAGGCTTAGGTTGGCTAACTAGCGAAGAATTGAAGTGGGACGATCAAGGTAGATTGACCAGCGCAAATCCTGCTACTTATAAAATCCCCACAGCCAATGATATTCCTGAAATTTTCAATGTGGAATTATTGGATGATACGCCCAATGTGGCAAATACGATTTTCCATTCAAAAGCGGTGGGTGAACCACCATTAATGCTGGCAATATCTGCATGGTGCGCGATTCGTGATGCGATACGCTCTATTGCGAGTTCGAATCAGAAAATTGAGCTAGAAGCACCTGCAACGCCTGAAAATATCATGAATACTATCGGTAAACTACGCTCATGAACTGGATACAAGCAATCTCAACGCTAACAAACCAAGCACAAGGTTACGTGTTGGTAACAGTATTAGAAACTAAAGGCTCAAGCCCCCGTGATACTGGTACTAAAATGGTCGTGAGTGCAGACGAGAGCTTTGATACAATTGGTGGCGGAGCATTGGAATATCAATCTATAAAAATGGCAAGAGAGTTTTTACAAGAAAATATAACAGCTCAACACAAAAAGACCTTCAATTTAGGCAAAGACTTAAAGCAATGCTGTGGTGGTGTTGTTAGAGTATTCTTCGAAGTCTTTACATCAAGCAACTTCAATATCGTAATTTTTGGTGCAGGGCATATTGGAAAGTCACTCATAAAAATATTAGAAGATATTGATTGCCAAGTAAAATGGTTTGATTCACGACCAGAGCTATTCCCCGAAAGATCTGATGAAGATAGACCATCACAGAATATACAAAAAAAAATAATGATCCAACCAGAACTAGCAGTAGAATCCTGTCAGACCAAGAGCTATTTTTTAGTGATGACGCATGATCATGCATTAGACCAGCAGCTTTGTGAAAGTATAATTTCACGCGGTGATAGCTTGTATTGCGGATTGATAGGTTCTACTACTAAAGGCTTAAAATTCAGACAGAGATTACTGAAAAAAAACTATAAGCAACAAGAAATTGATATTCTTACTTGCCCTGCGGGTTTATCCTCGCTGAAGTCAAAAAAACCGATGGAAATTGCAGTTTCAATTATTCTAGAGTTATTAAAATTACGTGATAAACACACATTGTATACTTAAGCGGATAACTCCATTCTTATATATAAACGAACACCTAAGTAATAGATTATATCGATGATATAGGTAACACAATATCAAATATAGCAAGCATATGAGAAAACACCTATACCATGGAATGATGTAGATATTATAAAATTAGAAAACAGTTATAGAAGAAAACATCCAAAAATTAGTCACTGTCAAACTCTACTCGCTTACCAATCGTCCCTGTGCGAGTTTTACCATTTATATAGACTAAATCACCATTTACAACGGTTGCATAAACGCTAGAACGAAACTCAAAGCCATCATAAGGTGTCCACAATGCTTTTGATATGACATCTTTACTATTAGCCTTTATTCCATTCTCTATATCAATGATAACAAAATCTGCCCAGTAACCTTCACGTATATATCCACGGTCTTTAATATTGAAAAGTTCAGCTACAGCATGGCTAGTTTTTTCCACTAAAAACTCTAGGGTAAAAATACCATCTTGGTAATGCTCTAGCAGTGATGGGAGAGCAAATTCGGCAGTAGGTATTCCAGAGAGCACCTCAAAATAATTACCCTGCTTTTCAGACCACACCTTTGGAGAATGATCAGTACCAATAATATCTAAATGATTATCCATTAGCCCTTGGAATAACCCCGCACGATCTATCTCCGTTTTTATCGCAGGATCACACTTAATTAATGATCCTTTTGTTGCATAGTCTTCATCTGAAAACATTAGATAATGTCCGCAAACTTCTGCGGTTATCAGTTTTTCATTGATTGCATCATCGTTAAACAACTCAATTTCTTTGGCGGTTGAAATATGCAGCACATGAAGATGAGCCTCATGTATTTGGGCGAGTTCTACAGCTAAAGAGGATGACTTATAGCAAGCCTCTTCACTACGAATTTTTGAATGTAACTGAAAAGGAATATCATCACCATATATTTGACGATAACTCTCTTCATTCTCAACTATCGTCGGTGAGTCTTCACAATGGCAAGCAATAATAACGGGAGAGCATTCAAAAATATCATTTAGTATCTCAGGGCGATCAACTAACATACTTCCTGACGACGCCCCCATAGAGACTTTTAAACCACAGCAAGCTGATGGATTGATAGCTTTAATTTCCTCAACATTATCAATTGATGCCCCATAATAAAAAGCATAATTAGCAATTGATTTTTCAGCTGCTAACTCTGCCTTTTTTTCGAGGACATTGCTATATAATACCGTTACATTTGTATCTGGAGCATCAAAAAACGTGGTAATTCCACCCGCAACGGCTGCACGTGATTCGCTACATAAATCACCTTTGTAATCACTCGTAAATTCACGAAAATTCACATGATCATCAATCATCCCAGGCAGCAAAAATTTACCTTTCACATCAAGCACATGGCTTACTTTCATTGCAGAAAGATCTTTGCCAATTTTATCAATACGTCCGCTCCTGACATATATATCAGACTCAATCACTTGATTTTCATTGACTATTTTTGCGTTAAGTATAAGTAAAGTACCGATGAGAAACCTCTAATCGCCGATTATATTATCTGCGTTATCATTAAACCTATCGAGGGTAATGAATGAATAGTCGTGAATATTCTTATCATCTGCCAAATGATCTTCGCGTGATACTTCCAACCAATTTAATTGAGTATAGTCTGGAAAATAGGTGTCGCCTTCAAACTCTGCATTTATCAAAGTAATGTACAAGCGATCAGTTTTTTCTAAAAACTTATTATACAAATGTGCACCACCTGTAATAAATACTTCATCACTAGCCTCCTCTTGCGCTAAAGCTAGCGCCTCATCCAGTGAATTAACAACACTACAGCCTTCTATTTTAAGATTAGTATTACGGCTAAGGATAATATTTAAACGCCCAGGTAGTGGTCTGCCGATAGAATCATAGGTTTTTCGACCCATGATAATAGGACTACCGAGAGTGGTTTTCTTAAAGTGCTGTAAATCAGCAGGGAGATGCCATGGCATATCATTATCTTTGCCTATGACCCTATTTACCCCCATAGCAGCAATCATCGATAACGTGAGAGATTTAGCAACTTTCATTGATTCAGAGCTGGCTTTCGAATGTATCATAACAATGTTATAGCTAGTAGTAGCAGATGTTATTTGACTACTTTAAGCGTTGGGCGCTTTTTTGTTTTACGTGAAACCTGCTTCAGTGAACTAACGCTCGAGTTAGGCACTGATTTTGGACTAGGTGGTTTATCATCTGGCCCATCCCCATCAGGAGGCGTAGCATCTAGGTCTTCTTCCTCAAATGACATTCCTTCACCTGTTTCACTGGCATAAAGCGCCAATACAGAACTAATAGGTGAATAAATCGTAAAAGGCTTGCCTCCAAAGCGAGCGCTAAAACTTACACCATCATTATCAATGAGTAAGTTGCTAGCTGCAGACGGACTAACATTTAAAATAATTTTCCCATCTTCTACAAACTGTTGAGGTACATCAACCTTTTGATTAAGTGCAGAGATTAATATATGTGGTGTAGCTTCATTATCTACGACCCAATCATAAATTGCGCGTAAAAGATAAGGCTTGTTTGACGTGAATTCCATAAGTGAACTTAATCTATCTAATTAAAACGCAATCAAGGACGAATCGCTTGCTCTGCCTGTGTTAATGAAAACTGAAATAACTCACGAGAGAATACACGATCCATATAATCACGAATAGGCTGAGCCTCTGCCCCTTCAGGAAGATCAATTCCATACTTAGGTAAACGCCATAATATTGGAGCTATCGTAGCATCGACCAAAGAAAAGTCATTGCTTAAAAAATATGGTTTAATTTCGAACACTTCAGCAGCTTGCAGAATGCTTTCTTTTAAAATAATACGTGCTGTATCCATTCGCTCAGTTTCACCACTTTCTAAATCACCTACCAGTGAAAGCCAATCTTGCTTGATACGAAATAAAGTTAATCGTGTATGAGCACGAGAGACCGGGTCAACAGGCATAAGTGGTGGATGAGGAAAACGCTCATCCAAGTATTCCATAATTACATGCGAATCATAAAGCACCAATTCACGATCAACTAATGTTGGAGCAGTATTGTATGGATTAAGATCAGCTAAATCTTCTGGTTTATTATTAGGATCCATTTCAATAATATCAGCCTGAATATCCTTCTCTGCTAATACAATGCGCACACTGTGACAATGCGGGCAATCAGGCAAGGTAAACAAGGTCATAACCGAACGGCGATTTGCAACTGATGTCATTAATACTACTCCTAAAACTAAACGTACAAACAAAAAGGGCTGTCCAATTTAGACAGCCCGCGTATTCTATACTAAATCATTCCATTTAGGGAATTTCTGTTAGTGAATATCTTTCCAGTATTCCTTAGATAACGCATAAGCAAAACCAAATAGCACCATCAAGAACAATAAAGTTAAAATACCGTACATCTTGCGAGATAGTTGCGCTGGCTCACTCACATAAGCCAAGAAACCAGTAAGATCGCGTACCACTCTATCGTACTCACCTGCTGATAATTTACCCGGCTTTGATAAGACTAGCTTTGCAGCACCGTGATCATCACCTTCTTGATGCGCTAGTGTTTGATAACCTTGTAAATCAGCTAACACGTGAGGCATACCCACATCTTTAAATACTGTATTGTTCACACCCATTGGACGAGAATCATCAAGGTAAAAGCCTTTAAGGTAAGAGTAAATCCAATCGGCACCACGTGAACGCCCCACTAAAGACAGATCTGGTACACTAGTACCAAAGGCTTCAGCAGCTGCTTTTGGAGAATAAGCATTGGTCATCAATGAACCCGTCTTAACCTGCTTACCATCTTCATCACGAGTAAAGATTAAGTTTTCTTTCAAGAACGCAGTTACCTGATCATCAGTAAAGCCGTTATCAGCATTTAAGCCAATATCTTCAGCCATGCGATTATAACGACTAAACTTTAATGAGTGACAACCCATACAGTAGTTTGCATAGTATTTAGCACCACGCTGTAAACTATCTTTATCAGATAAATTTACGTTAGCACTTTGTAATGCAACACCATGACCTCCACTACCTACACTCCCAATCACACCTATTACCGCAATTGGTACTAATAAGACGAATATCCATTTACGTATACTGTTACTCATGATGTAACCCTCTCTGGAACTGCCTTCTCTGCATTACAGCCCTTCACAAAGAATGGAAGCAATAACGTTACTGCTAAGTAACCGATAGGCCAAACCCATTGCCACTTAATCTGTGCAGCACTTACTAGATCATCTGGATTATAACGCCAAAAATCTATCGCAATTAGCGAGCCTGCAAGTACAACAAACCAAACTAAATATCTACCACGGTTGGTACTACTGTGTGCCAATATCACCGCAAAGAATAAGAAGTAAATCTCAGTCATACGCACACCCATTTCTTTATATTCAGGTGTTACGGCTTTAACACCTAAGTAACCTAGAATAATGAAAACAGCTGCAAAAATTGCAAGGTTTAGCATGTGTGCAGTATTACGGTAACGCCATGATTTAACTGGGTTACGATCAAGCCAAGGTAATAAGAACAACATGATGATTGCACCAAACATTGCCAGTGTTCCCATAAATGGAGACAACGTTACCGCACGAAGCACCGTATAGAATGGCGTAAAGTACCAAACTGGAGCTATATGTACAGGTGTTTTCAACGGGTTAGCAGGCTCAAAGTTAGCAAATTCTAAGAAGTATCCCCCCATCTCTGGTGCAAAGAAGATAACCGCAAAAAATGCCATTAAGAAAACAACAATTGCAGGAATATCATGCACAGTATAGTAAGGATGGAATGGTATGCCATCCAGTGGAATCCCCTTCTCATTCTTTAATGCTTTAATCTCAACACCATCTGGATTGTTTGAACCCACTGTATGTAATGCAACAATATGAACAAATACCAAAGCAACCAATATCATTGGAACTGCTGCCACATGGAAGGCAAACAAACGATTTAAGGTAGGATCTGATATAACAAAATCACCACGAATAAATAGGGACAATCCTTCACCAATAAACGGTATCGTATTGAATAAGTTAATAATAACCTGAGCACCCCAGAATGACATTTGACCCCATGGAAGCAAGTACCCCATGAATGCTTCAGCCATTAGAGCAAGGTATATCACCATTCCTATCAGCCAAACTAGCTCGCGCTTGCCTTTGTACGAACCATACATAATGCCACGGAACATGTGGAAATAGACCACAATAAAGAATGCCGAAGCGCCTGTAGAGTGCATATAGCGGATAAACCAACCACCCGGAACATCACGCATGATGTATTCAACCGAGGCGAATGCCATACCTGTATCAGGTTTGTAATGCATGGTTAAGAAGATACCCGATACGATCTGAATCACTAAAACCAACATGGCTAAAACGCCAAAGTAATACCATACATTAAAGTTTTTCGGTGCGTAGTATTCAGACATATGATCTTTCCATGTCTGAACTACTGGAAAGCGCTCATCAACCCAGCCTAAAAGACCCGTTGCTTCTGTTTTTCTTGGATAAGCAGCCATTATGCAGCACCTCCATCTTCACCAATCAGAATAAGGTCGTCGCTCTTATAAAAGTGAGGAGGAACGACTAAATTTGTTGGTGCAGGAACATTTTTAAATACGCGACCTGCTAAGTCAAAGCGAGAACCGTGACACGGACAGTAGAATCCACCTTTCCAATCAGCACCTAAATCAGCAGGAGCGATCTCAGGACGATATGTAGGGGAACAACCCAAGTGAGTACATATACCAATAAGTACTGACATTTCAGGCTTGCGTGAACGGGTTGGATTTTTAGCATAAGCAGGTTGCTGAGTTTCCACACCTGATGCAGGATCAGTTAAACGGCTGTCATTGCTAGGAAGATCTTTCACCATTTGATCAGATCGATTGATTAACCAAATTGGTTTACCGCGCCAAATAACACGAACTAATTGTCCTGGCTCAATCTTGCTTATATTAACTTCAACCGGTGCGCCTGCTGCTTTGGCGCGCGCACTTGGCATCCAAGAGATGAGAAGCGGAGCTGCAAACGCTGCTGTACCAGCTGCACCAACAACAGACGTGCCTGCAATAAGCAGTCGTCTGCGCTTTACATCTACTGTATTCGAATCAGAATCTGACATGATTCTTGTTCTCCACGTAAATTAAAATTGGGTTATCACATGCTATCAATCTTCTCTAAAGAACCGATAAATGCATGCGTAAAAAACCGCAGTATCGTCGCCTAACTTGGCCTTGAGGTCAAGAACTAATCGGAGATATTAGCGGTTATTAATATTCTTGTGACATAGCTCAGCTATATTGAATTTAAAAAAATACCCGCATAAAGCGGGTACTTTTTTAAATTATGAATCTGTCAATCAACTTAAACTACAAATTATTAGTAACCTCTTCAACAACTTTGTCGCTTGAAGTTGCTGCAACTGTAAATAACTTGCCTTTCTTATCATAATAATCAGCAAGTGGTGCTGTCATCTCGTCATAAGTATCAAGTCGCTTACTGATTGCTTCAACTGTTTCATCAGCACGTTGAATGGTTGCACTACCACACTTATCACAAACACCTTCGACTTTAGAAGGCATACTTTTTACGTTGTAAATTGCCTGACAATCAGTGTTCTCACAAGTACGACGTGTCGTTAGACGATCGTAAATAACATCTCGTGGCACATCAAGATTTACAACCATATCTAACTCAACACCTATTTTTTCTAGCAATACTTCCAAAGCATCTGCTTGTGGGATAGTCCTTGGAAAACCATCAAGCAAAAAACCTGCTTTACAATCATCTTCAAGTAAACGCTCACCCATGATATTCATGATCAACTCATCAGGCACTAAATCACCTGCATCCATAAATCCTTTTGCCTCTTTACCTAAATCTGTGCCTGCTGTTACCGCACCACGTAGAATATCGCCTGTTGATATTTGAACAGAACCATCTACTTTAGTCAGTAGCTTGGCAACAGTACCTTTACCTGCGCCTGGCGCGCCTAATAATATTAATTTCATTTCTTTAGATCCTAGCTTTGTTAATCGGTTTTATAAATACGTATAAACTGTTTTAATAATTATTATCATGCTAATACTAAAGAAAGATGAACTTGTAAGCAAATAGTCATAGGTTATACTTCCGTCTTTTTCCTCAATACCCAATTTAAATCAAATGAAATTATCTTCTTTAACTGCTCTTTCTCCTGTTGATGGTCGCTACGCAAGTAAGACCAACGCCTACCGCCCCTTTTTCAGTGAATATGGCTTAATTAAGCATCGTGTATTAGTTGAAGTTCGTTGGTTACAAGCCTTGGCTAATCATTCAGAGATTACCGAAGTCACACCATTTTCTTCTAATGCCAATCAAACACTTGAAAGCATTTTAGAAAATTTTAATGAAGATGATGCACAGCGTATTAAAGATATTGAGCGCACCACCAACCACGATGTAAAAGCGGTTGAGTATTACCTAAAAGAAAAAATTGCAGATAATACAGAATTAAATGCAGTCAGCGAATTTATCCACTTTGCTTGTACCTCTGAAGATATTAATAATCTCTCTTACGCACTAATGCTCAAAGGCGGTCGTGAAAAAGCACTCTTGCCAGAAATAGACCAGCTCATCGCATCCATCAAAGATATTGCAGGCGAATATGCTGAAATTCCCTTATTGTGCCGCACCCACGGTCAACCAGCCTCACCTTCAACACTAGGTAAAGAGATGGCTAACGTGGTGTATCGTCTACAACGCCAGCGCAAGCAAATTGCAGACGTTGAATTACTCGGTAAAATCAACGGCGCAGTAGGCAACTACAATGCACACCTTAGCGCCTACCCTGATTTAGATTGGGAAAAATTCGCCAAGGACTTTGTAGAATCTCTCGGACTAACATGGAACCCATATACCATCCAGATTGAGCCACACGATTACATTGCAGAATTATTCGATGCTGTCTCACGCCATAACACCATCATTATCGACTTCTGCCGTGATATTTGGTCATATATTTCAATCGGCTACTTTAAACAAAAAGTAATCGCAGGTGAGGTTGGTTCATCTACCATGCCGCATAAAGTTAACCCGATTGATTTTGAAAATGCCGAAGGTAATATGGGCATGGCTAACGCGATGATGAGCCATTTATCACAAAAGCTACCTATTTCTCGCTGGCAACGTGACTTAACTGATTCAACTGTTTTAAGAACACTGGGTGTAGGCTTAGGACATACTAGCATTGCGATTCAATCAACACTTAAAGGCATTTCAAAGCTTGAGGTGAACGAAGCCGCTATCGCAGCAGACCTTGATAAAAACTGGGAAGTACTTGCAGAGCCTGTACAAACGGTTATGCGCCGTTATGGTATCGAAAAGCCTTATGAAAAACTTAAAGAGCTTACCCGTGGGCAACGTATCAATGCAGAGATAATGGCAAAGTTTATTGAGTCTTTAGAAATCCCGCAGGATGCTAAAGATTTATTATTAAAAATGACGCCCGCTAGTTATATTGGCAATGCTGTTGAGCAAGCTAAACGCATCTAATAAAACACCCTCTGCCCTAGCAAGGTGAAGGGAATAAATCCGTGTAATTTGTGAGTAAGTAATGCAATCCATACTTGGCAATATCTCAAAAGAAGACTTCCTAAAAAACTACTGGCAAAAGAAACCTTTAGTAATTAGAGGAGCATTTCCTGACTTTGAAATGCCTTTTACGCCAGAAGAATTAGCAGGCTTAGCTTGCGACACAGATGCGCCCTCGCGCATTGTCAGTGAAAATGGTTTTGAGCCCAAGCATTCACTTAACTCTAAACAATGGGACTCTAAGCAATCTCCCTTCACAGATGAAGACTTCACCAGCCTGCCCGATACTCACTGGACATTATTAGTCAATGATCTGGAGCGCTATATTCCTGAGCTAGGCAATATTATCGAACAGTTTAGGTTCATCCCAGATTGGCGCATTGACGATGTGATGGTTAGCTACGCGCCCGACCAAGGTTCAGTTGGCCCACATACCGATCAATACGATGTATTTTTGATACAAGGACAAGGTAAACGCCACTGGAAAATTATCACACGTGATGACTATCCGACACAATTGATCAACGGCCCATCACTCGCGATATTAAAAGAGTTTAAAGCCGATGAAGAGTACCTCCTTGAAGCAGGCGATATGATTTATCTCCCCCCAAATATGCCGCACTATGGCATTGCAGAAGGCGAGTGCTTTACCTTCTCTGTCGGCTTTAGAGCACCCGATAGTACCGATTTAATACAAAACTGGGTTGATAGCACATTCACAAAAACAGAGCGTTATAGTGATGCGGGTAGAACCTTGCAATCCAGCTCTGGAGAAATCAGCCGAAATGATATTCAAAAACTATCCCAACTGATGCTCTCTAAAATTCAAGAACAGCAAGGTAATTTGAGTATATTTTTAGGTAAACACCTCACTCAAAGTAAAGGAGAAACACCTGTTGATGAAGACTTACTCGCTTCACTAAGCTTTAACCCCAAAGAAGAATACCAACGTGAAAGCTGGCTCCGCTTTGCCTTTACTGAAGACAAAGAAGAAAACACTGTCCATTTTTTTGCCGATGGCCATCATGTAAAACTAAAAAGCAAAAATTTAAATGCAGTGAAAGAGCTGTGTGAAAATTATGTTTATGGGGCAGAGACTTTACAAGCACTTGCTACAAATAAAGCATTTAAATCGTTGTTTACCCTATTGATTCGCGAAGGCGGAATTAGCTTGGCAGGCTGATTTTTTTTTAAAAGGTTTATTTGAACGCAAATAATCACAAAGGTAAATAAGTTCGTCATTGTGGCGAATACCACAATCCATGGTGCAATATCACAAACGCACAAATAGATTCAGGCTTCCGCCAGTATGACAAACTATTCTCCTCACACTTTCCACGAGGGTCTATTTAGTTTATTTATTCTTAACAGAACAAGAATTAATCCCAAAGATAGCATAAGGTGGACACCAACCCATCAAACCTGTGAGTAATGGCACTGCGCCAACTAAGCCCCACCAATTTTGTGCGTAAGCACCCCAAGCC
>Ga0256839_1003190_pt1 | contig 17175 bp, 14 predicted proteins | sample 354166metaG_FD_185968 | JGI IMG/M metagenome (GOLD analysis project Ga0256839, IMG submission 185968) | Hydrothermal vent microbial communities from Mid Atlantic Ridge, Atlantic Ocean - 354-166 | ecosystem: Environmental > Aquatic > Marine > Hydrothermal vents | place: Atlantic Ocean: Mid... | reverse complement strand
CCGAAGTTCCCCCTAATTTTGACCTGAATTTTCCACTAACCTTTTAAAATCACTCATAAAACTGAAAAATATGCAATTTTATATGTACCCATGTAACGCTGCATTTAATGCTTGATATGTTGTGATTAATATGCTATTATAGTGGTCATGTATATAGACAACGTGCCAAATCGCAATTCACAACCGGCAATTCTTCTCCGGGAGTCCTACAGGGAAGGCGGGAAGGTTAGAAAGCGCACCATTGCAAATCTCACAAAATGGCCTTCATGCGTGGTAGAAGGACTTCGTATACTACTGCACGGAGGTACAGCCATTGAGCGTCTTGATGAGGCATTTGAAGTGGTTAGAAGCCTTCCACACGGTCATGTAGCGGCTGTCTTGGGCACTCTGCGCAAGATTGGTTTGGAGCGGATGATTGACTCAAGGGCAAGCCGGCAAAGGTCCCTTGTGATTGCCATGATTGTTTCCCGACTTATTGATCCTGCTTCGAAACTGGCAATTCTCAGAGGGCTGGCAGATGAAACGAAGTTGAGCAGTCTGGGAGAAATTTTGGGTATAGAGTCGGCGGATGAGGAGGATCTTTATGCCGCAATGGACTGGCTGCTTCAACGTCAGGGTCGAATCGAAAAGGCGCTGGCCAGAAGACATTTAACTCAGGGCAGTTTAGTGCTTTACGATGTAACTTCCACATATTTTGAAGGGTATACCTGTCCGTTGGCACAATTCGGGCATTCAAGGGATGGTAAAAAGGGTAAATTACAGATTGTATTTGGATTATTATGCAATGTGGAGGGATGTCCTGTAGCGGTAGAGGTATTTAAAGGCAATACGGCTGACCCAAAGACACTGGCGTCTCAGATTCAGAAGGTTAGGGAAATCTTCGGGCTTGAACGAGTTATATTTGTTGGGGATCGGGGAATGATTACCGAGGCCCGCATTGCAGAAGATATGAAAGGGATAGAAGGTCTGGATTGGATTACAGCGTTGAGAGCGCCTGCCATCAGGAAGCTGGTTGAAGATGAAGTACTGCAGTTGTCTTTTTTTGACAGAAGAGACATGGCAGAGATAGTTCATCCGGACTATCCAGGTGAGCGGCTGATAGCGTGCAAGAATCCGCTGATGGCAGATAAGCGTGCTCACAAGCGTGAGGCGCTTTTGAAAGCAACTGAGCAGAAGTTAGATAAGATTGTCCAGGCTACAAAACGCACAAAAAAGCGTCTTAGGGGCAAAGATAAAATAGGTCTTCGGGTTGGGAAGGTATTAGGGAGATACAAAGTTGCTAAGCACTTTGATATTGAGATTACTGAGGAAAGTTTTTCCTACCAGCGTAACACTGACAGTATTGCAGAGGAATCCGCATTGGATGGAATTTATGTTATTAGAACCAGTGTTCCGAATAAGGTGCTGGATGCAGAAAGTACTGTAGGTGCATATAAAGGACTTTCCGTAGTTGAGAGGGCGTTTCGGAGTTACAAGACAGTGGATCTGAAAGTACGTCCTATTTATCACCATCTGCCTGATAGGGTGCGTGCTCATGTCTTACTTTGCATGCTGGCATATTATGTGGAGTGGCATATGCGGCAAAAACTCGCTCCAATCCTTTTTGATGATGACGACAAAGCCAATGGCGAGGCTTTACGGGAATCAATAGTTTCACCGGCTCAGCGATCCCCAAAAGCCAAGCGCAAGGCAAGGACGAAACGAACTGAGGGAAATATGCCTGTGCACAGCTTTCGTACGTTGATAACTGACCTTGCCACTATTGTGAAAGATCGCATTGAGCCCAAGCTCGCCGGTGCGGAGCCGTTTTACAAAGTCACTCGACCTACCCCGTTACAACAACGAGCACTGGATTTGTTGGGGATACGCTTGTAATGTACCCAGTACGTAGCTACTGAGAATTATGATTTTTTCATAAATATCAGCAGATTAGCGAATTGTCTCAGGGGGAATTTCGGATTAAGGTTAACCTCACCCGGTATTTACCTTACAGTTGCATAAAAACACCGCCCGCGGGAATGTGAACGTGACGGAAACATGCCCGAAAACTTTATATGGAGAGCCTCTTGCAAAAGTATGAAAATGCCTGTCGACCAAAGGGAGAAATCTTTCGGTATCGATGAGTTATAAGAGCTCTCTCTCCGCTCGATGTGACGGACGGAGGAGTTTTGCAAGAGACTCGGAGGACCGGGATTTTGTAAAATATGTTAATAAGAGAATCAACCCCGCAGGCCGTGCGCAGAATATTCTCCCTGCGGTTGGTATACATTCAATATCAAGTGAAAGGTTAAGTTCCGGGCTGTATCATCCGAAGAGATATACAGGATTACGGACCCGTAACATAAAGGAGGTCGGATTTTATGTTATCAAGGGCGGGCATAGAAAGAGGACACCCGTTAAGGGTGTTGTTCAGGCGGGCCCTTGAATACGGATTCAGTCTGAACCCATCGGACAAGGCCGGGATCGCGGATTACCTGGAAGAGCATATCCTTTGTGAATTCGTTCATGTCGATAATTTCCACAAAATCAGGGATGCGTCCGGAAGGATTCCCGAAGGCATAGCGGATATGCTTGAAGAGGGCAATGTGCTTCTTAATGCGCAGAGTTTCCGGCGGGAATTCGAGGTGCACAAGCACATCGGGGATTATACCCTCTTCATGCTGGGCATGTTCCCCGCCGCGCTTTCACGGAAAAGGGGCAAGGAGTTTGTGCTGAGCAGCATCGTCATTCCCGGCGCAAGCCTGGCGGAACATTATGCGCTCCAGGGCCAGAGGTCATACAGGATAGCCTCGGAATTCACCCACAGGGAGCTGTTCTCGGAACTATCTTCAAACTTCCAGCAATACAAGGCCGTGCTCGAGTTCGTGAGAATTTACATCGAGTCCCTGAAAGACAGCGAATTCCCGGATTAGATGGTTACCGTCGCGACCCCCGCGCCGCATAACATCACCACGTCTGCTCCGCCGCCGGTATTTCATGCAACTGTAAACTTGACAGGCGAATGGAAAAGGGTTGTGAACAGGATTGCAGGCGGGGAAGCCGTTACATGATGGAATTCGGCAATGAAAAGCGGGATTCCCGCCGCGGAGACGCGGAGAGCACAGCGAGGCAGGCTGTGTAAGCGCCTGTAAGGCGCGGACACGGCGTCAGCCGAATTCCTACAATAAAATCAGACAAACACAGATACTAAAGTTTTTGCATATATAGTATCTTAACCGGTGTAACCCTTATTGTTGCATAACCCTGCGGTGTTTTCACGCCTCGGCAGGGTTTATGCAACTGCAAGGTGTATTCAGAGACCCGGCCGGGGGAGCGGGGCGACTTGAGATGATAATTCCGTGATTTCATGACAGGACACATGAAACCGGATCTGTCAGGGGTGATATTTATGAAAAAGAGGGCTTATGAAAGGATACCTTCAAATGTGAAGGTCGATTTCTTCTGCAGCAATGCCATGTACACCGGCACGCTGAAGAATGTTTCAAAGAGCGGCATGTGTATTGACACGGACACCTGTTTTCCCCTGAAGTCGGAATTCGAGGTGCGCATCCCTTTCAATAACGAGGTCATAGAGGTCCCCGTAAAGGTGAGAAGGCTTATAAAGACGGATGATTATTACAGCGGGATAGGCGTCGAGCTCGTGAACTCACACGACAAGTACGGGGAATTTGTCGGCAGCCTCATGTGGAACCATTTCAACGGTATGGACACGCAGAGCTAACACGTCAGGTGAAGGGCCGCTGCGGCCGGCTGTTCATGTGCAATCCTATTGTAGAGGCTTACAGCATCTCCGGTCTTTTCAACATGCGCCTCGATATCATGCGATTTGAGATAGTCAATGATCGTATCCGGCACCTTCATTGCCCCGTAAAAACCGGTTCCTATTATCAGCACGGGAATTCCCGCACTTACAATATCAGCGAGGTCTTCAACCTGAAGGAGATGTCCCTCCTTTCTCCACCACGTTGAATAAACACGGTCAGGATATATGATAACGTCCGAGGTGTAAGTATTGCCGTCAATTGTTATATTCCCGAAAGAGTAGCCCGTTATCTTCATGCATATCACCTCCCCTGTCCGTTTTTCTCTCCCGGTCCGCCTGTCCCCGGACACCTGAAATTGATATATGTCCGGATTTCATGCTCGAAATTGTCGCTGAGGATGCCTTTGCCCATGCTCCGCCTGATCTCCTCCATGCTCCACGGCCGCACCTCGTCGATTTCATCGGCCTGGAAGTTTATCTTTCCGTCATAGGTGCACGAATATGTATACACAAGCTCTGTCTCGTAGTCGTTTGAGTGGATGTATGAATACAGGAACCGGGGCATTGACGCTGCAATGCCGAGCTCTTCCTTGAGTTCGCGCCTCAGTGCGTCATCAAGTGATTCGCCGGCATTGACATGGCCTCCCACGGATGTGTCCCATTTGCCGGGGGCCACATCCTTGTTCATGGAGCGCTTCTGCAGGAACAGCTCTCCCCTGCCGTTGAAAACGAGGACGTGCACCACCCTGTGCATCAGTGAAGGGTTGCCGTGTATTTCGGACCGGGGAAGGGTCGTGACGCTTTCCCCTTTTTCATTGACGACTTCAAGAAGCTCCTCTTGCATGCGCATATGTCCCTGTCTGTTCCCGTTCTGTTTGAAACCTACCGTGGAGTAATACGGTCACCTCGTTGAATTCCTTGCAAATATTATAAACAACTTGATATAGTCTTTGCATGAAGCAGGTCAGGACAGCCCTTACCATAGCAGGCTCGGACCCTTCGGGCGGCGCCGGACTGCAGGCCGACCTGAGGACTTTCAGGGCCATGGGGGTCTACGGCCTTGGCATTCCTGCGGCCCTGACCGCGCAGAATACGGCCGGGGTGCAGCATGTCCATGAACTGCCGGCCGGTTTCGTCTCAGAGCAGATCGCGGTGCTCGTACAGGATATACGCCCCGACGCCGTTAAAACCGGGATGCTGTATGCCGCAGACGCCGTTGAGGCGGTGGCGGAGAAAATCAGGGAATTCTCACTTGAAAACCTTGTTGTCGACCCGGTGACGGTCTCCTCCACAGGCGTGCTCCTGATGGAGGACGGTGTGCTGGAGGCGGTGAGGCGTTATCTGTTCCCCCTGTCAACGGTCGTCACCCCGAACACGTATGAGGCATCGGTTCTTGCGGGCATTGATATCAGGGACGAAAGGGACCTTCGGGATACCGCGGTAAAACTGCTGGAATCCGGGCCCCGCGCGGTAATCATTACAGGCGGGCATCTGAAGGGGAGAGCGGTTGACCTGCTTTTTGACGGCGAGGATTTTCTGTCCCTTGAAAGCGAGAGGCTCGAGGGGGAATATCACGGCACCGGTTGTGTCTTTTCATCATCCCTGGCGGCCTGCCTTGCACTCGGCTATGACATTAAAGAGGCATTCGCCGGGGCAAAGGATTTTACATTCAGGGCCATGAAGTCCGCGATCACCGTGGGCAGGGGAATGAAGGTTCTTGATATATGAACCTTCATGTTGCATAAACCGGCAGGGGAGTCCGGCGGGCGGCGTTTTTATGCCGCTGTTAAGGTAAAGGCCGCCTTATTTCCGCCTGAACATCCTGTTCAACTCATCCATTGACAGTATGATCCTCGTGGGCCGGCCGTGGGGGCACTTATCGGGCTCTTCCGTGCCGTCAAGATCTGCCAGCATTTTCGTGAGTTCTTCATTCGTAAGATGTCCCCTGCCCCTTACCGACCTGTGGCATGCAAGGCTTGCCGCCGTCTTTCTCAGCAGGGACTCTTCCGTCAGATCACTCTTTATACCGCTTGACTCCTCCTCGACAATACCCGCTGCAATGTCCATGAGCAGTCCCCTGAGATCCGCCTTGCGGAGGTCCCGGGGCAGCGCCCTTACGATTATGTTGTTTGCACCGAAATCTTCGATATCAAGGCCGAAGCCCGCGAGGAAATCCCTGTGTTCAACGATAATGCGGAACTCCCTGACCGGCAGTTCTATCCTCACGGGCAGGAAAAGCGGCTCCGCCTCTATGGAAGTCTTTTTCAGGAATCTTTCGTACAGTATCCTTTCGTGCGCGGCATGCTGGTCGATAATGACCAGGCCCCTGTCCGAGACTGTGGCAAAAAATGATTCGCCGATGTGGAAGAATGAACGCACCTCCTGCATGATGCCCGAGGTGAAGAAATCCGCCTGAGAATCATCGGATACGACGGTTGCCGGTTCAGTGTGCGGCGTGTTTAACCGCGGTGTGTACGGCGGGGTCGAGGCTGTTCCGCGGTATGCCGGGGACTGTGCCGCGGGTGGCGATGAGACGTCTGTTTCGCACCCGGGATTAAGCGCTTCATAAACAGCCGCGCCTGTAACCCTGTGTATCTCGTCCGGCCTTTCAAATTTCACTTCACGCTTTGCGGGATGCACGTTTACATCCACTTTCGCCGGGTCGATTTCAAGAAACAGGAAATATGCCGGGTGCCTGTCACCTGAAATCGCATCGCGGCACGCATTGTACACTGCATGGCTTACGGTGGGGTTCTTTACGGGGCGCCTGTTCACAAAGACAAACTGGTGGCTCCTTGACGCCCTGGCGAAACCGGGAGACGATATGAAACCCCTGAGCCTGATGCCGTCCGATTCCTTTTTCACCTCCAGGAACTCTCCTGCCGTCTCATCACCGTAAAGCTGTATGAACCGCTCTTTCAGGCCCGGTGCGGCAGAGGCGTTTATGAGATGGTTCCTGTTGTGGATGAGTGTAAACGATATGCCGGGATAAGCGAGGGCCTTCTGGAGCACTGTCTCGATGATGTGTGAAAGCTCGGTTGAGATGGTCTTCAGGAACTTCCTCCTTGCCGGCGTGTTGTAGAAGATATCCCTTATCTCCACGGTTGTGCCCTTTACAGGAGGCGCTTCGGATACCGCCATTCGCCGGTCGGCGCCGATCTCCACCCTTGTGCCCGTATCCGAATTGCCGGAGAATGTCGTCAGCGTGACCTTTGATACCGATGCTATTGCAGGCAGGGCCTCGCCCCTGAAGCCGAGCGTGGATATGCCGGAGAGTTCCTCTTCATTTCCGATCTTGCTGGTTGCGTGCCTCTGAAAGCACAGTAATGCGTCTTCCCTGTCCATTCCCGTTCCATTGTCGGATACCTTTATCAGTTTCCTGCCGCCGTGGATGACTTCCACATCGATTGCGCCTGCACCGGCGTCAATGGCGTTATCGACAAGCTCCCTGACGACCGCTGCAGGCCGCTCTATGACCTCGCCCGCGGCTATCTTGTTGACGAGATTGTCCGGAAGAATGGATATCTTTGGCATTTCGCGGAATTACTTGTTTTTTATTGCCTTTTCAAGAAAGATGAAAAACCTGCCCGAGCGCTTGTATGCCAGGTACAAATAGAGCTCGATAAAGAAACTGTAGTTCCTGTTCTTCCACCTCCAGAGCGACAGCCTGTGCAGGGGGCCGAATATGAGCCTGCTCCAGAAGTTCTTCAAAAACCTGTCGTAGCGGAATGCAAGAAACGAGTTGATGTATATGGCGTTCAGCAGCTTCGGGTTTTTCACCCACGGGTTCCTGACCTCATCATTGGTGAAATTCTTCCACCCCTCGAGGTGTGAAGGGGGCCTGAATCCGGCCTTTACGGCCTCCTCATACAGGAGTGTCCCGGGCAGCGGCACATAGGGCTGGATAGGCACTTCCGCCCCCGGATGCCTCCTGCGTATCTCATCCGCAAAATCCAGTGTCCTGTTCATCTGTTCTTCGGTTTCATTGGGAAGGCCGATCATAAGCGAGTACAGCGTCGGTATCCCCCCCTTTGAGACGACACTGATCCCCTTGTCGATCATCTTCCTGTTCTGCCCCTTCCTGATATATTTCAGGACGCCGTCGTCCGGCGACTCCACGCCGAAGAACAGGTATACGCAGCCGCTTTCTTTAAACTTCCTGAGAAGCTCCCCGTTGAAGGTGTTTATCCGCACATTTGCAATCCACTTGAAATCCAGTTCCTTCAGCAGGTCCAGGATATCGTACATGAGATCTTTCCTGCCCGCCAGGAATGTATCGTCATAAAAGGTCATCTTGTGGACCCCGAGTTGTTTCAGTTTCAGGAGCTCGGCCCTCACCTTGCCCGGACTTTTCACCCTGCACACGTTTTTGTGGAAGAACACGTTATAGCAGAAGCCGCACTTGTGCGGACATCCCCTGGATGATTCGTAGCCTATGTTCTCCAGCGTGTCACCGGCCCTCCTTACATACTCGGACAGTATCTCCCTCCCCTTGCCGTCATAGGGGAACGGCAGTGTCTCGATGTCCAGGAAATCCCTGTCCGGATTGAGGATGTTCCCGCCGCCTCTTTTCCATCCGAGGCCGTTGATGCCGCCGAAATCCTCTTTCCCTTCCTGCAATGCCCTGACAAGCTCAAGCACGGTCTGCTCCCCTTCTCCCCTGACGACGAAATCCACGAGAGGGGACTCGAGTGTCTGCCCGGCCATCATGGTGGGATGCGTGCCGCCCCAGACAAGGGGAATATCAGGGTTGATCCTGCGGGATATCTTCGCAAGGCGCAGGGTGTTCTTTATCTGGAAGCAGGTCATGGTCGAGAGGCCTACAAGGACGGGGTTTCTCCGGACCAGCCGGATGAAACGCTCTTTTCTGTGTATCCTCTCATCGAAATACTCAACCTCTATTCCGTGCTGCTCCAGGTACGCGCCCACAGACAGTATCGCGAGGGGTGTCCATGCGTGATAGGGAAAAGGGCTTGCATTTGCATAGCCTAAAACAACGAGGTTTTTCTCCATAGTCTTATCCGGGAACAGTATCCTTGTCCGCAAAAGGATAGGCCAGCACTGCATAGACCGCGGAACTCATTATTTCAATGCCCAGGAGGTAATTAAGCGGCAGGGCCTTCAACGCAAACAGGAGGCCGGCTTCCTTTCTCATGAAATTCCACCACTTCAGGTTCGACGCCAGATAAACGGCCGTCAGAAGCAGGAATGCGGGCTTTGCAGCGCTCAGGTACGGCATGATAAAGAGCAGGGGGAAGCTTGAAAAAGCGCATATCGCCGCTATGCCGTTGGCAGGTGAAGTCGGGCCGGCGTTGTCGAGCTGTTTCTCCCTGAAGAACAGGTGCACCCACATTACCGTGCGCCTGAAGTAAATTTTAAGCGCCTGCCTGAAATCCGCGAACTGGTGTTTTACAATCATGCGAGGATTCAGGATGATGCCGTCCGTTTTATTTATCCTTCTTGCCAGCTCGAAGTCCTCGACATCGGCTCCCCTGTAGTTTTCATCATAGCCTCCGATTCTCAGAAACAGCTCCTTTTTTACGGCCCCGCACCTGGGCGCAAAGACGCTTACCCTGTCGAACTGCCGCCCGATGAGATGTATGTATTCAAACATTGCCATGTATCTCGGCACAAACCCTCTGTTCAGCGGCTCGGTGGAGCAGATGCCGATGACGCAGTTTGCCGACGGGTTTTTTTCAAAGTAGTCTTTCACCTCGCGGATGGTCCCGTCAAGCACGATGACATCCGCGTCAAGGAAGAATATGATATCGCCCGCCGCGGCCTCAACGCCCTTGTTACGCGCCCTTGCCGGGCCGGCGTTCCTGTCGGAACGTATCACCCTTACCGGATAATTCTCCGCGATTTTCACGGTGTCGTCGGTCGAGCAGTCGTCGACAATGATCACTTCCATGTCATCGACCGCCTGTCTGAATATGGAGTCCAGAAGGGCCGGCATGAATCTTTCCGCGTTATATGTGGGGATGACGACTGAAATCATTCAGTTTTAAGTATACCTCAAGATTGCATGAACGGGCAAGGTATCCGCAGCACGGAACACGGAAACGTCAAAGTCGAAGCGCGTATGGATTAAAGCCTGGAGAGACGGCAAAGCTGTCAGTATTTCAGAGACCGGGGAGACGCAAACTCAGGTATGCCCTTGCAGCCATATCTCTGAGAGATTGAGCAATGTTTGTCTTTCCAGAGCAACGGAACAGACCGGTGACGAAGTTTCTTACAGATGCCATAACCTGCGGAGCACCTGAGTAGTTACTTTTTGTCAATAAAAATTGACTGTAAACAGCAGGAACTGTGGGGGTATAAGAATGTTGAGACAACCATGCTCTATCCACATCTAATCAGTGATTTATCAAACGCCCTGCAAAGCCCCCTTGACGGTCTCTGTGCGGGAGGCTCCTGCAAAGATCCTCTGACCGTCACCTGCGCGGCGGGCTTTCTGCATGCTTATGCAAGATCAGGGTTCATTTCAGCATAACCCTGATCTTGCATAACCGGGCATGCCGGCCCTGCTCCGCCCTGTTGTCGATAGTTGCAAAGTTATGTGCTATAATAGTTATGCAGTACAGGGGGCGACAGGCCTCGACGGGAGTCATGAGGTCCAAGCTGCATGCCGTGGCTCTGCAACCACGTTAAAAGGCAGAACAAAAACACAAACGCCAACAACGAACTGGCACTCGCCGCTTAATAAAGCGGCGCGCTTCCCCGGGAATGCCTGCGGCCCGGAAGAAGCGTCGGCAGGCAGGCTGGCCTGAAAGGGATTTCCCTTGCTCTTCAGGCGAGATTCAGAGGGATGGGATTCGGGAAGGCCCTCTTACCGGCAGACCTGAATCCGAGATTCCAAATAGGTAAGATACGCATGTAGATGCCTGGAAGTAGTGCTTCCGGACCCGGGTTCGATTCCCGGCGCCTCCACCATGAATCAGCCGCAGAACCGGGCTGGATTGAATCAAGCCTGTTATAATAAACCTTGAATGTTGCATAAACAGGCAGGGGAGTGTGCCCGTGTTTGCATGGACCGTAGGGCAGCCCCCCGGATTGTCCGAAGGGGCGGAAAGGTCCGCAGGACGGCCGCGGTCGCGACGGTCCCCCCGCAGCGGCGATATTTTCATGCAACTGCATAGTCGATATGAAGGAATTGTAATATTCAGTTGAAAATCATGGCTTATCCGAAAGTTCTGGCGATGATAATGGCGGGCGGCAGGGGTGAACGGCTTTTCCCCCTGACATTCGAGCGCTCCAAGCCGGCGGTTCCGTTCGGCGGACGCTACCGGATCGTGGACTTCGTGCTGAGCAATCTCATCAATTCGCATATATTTTCAATCTATCTCCTCGTGCAGTACAAGTCACAGTCACTGATCGAGCACATAAGGGAAAACTGGGGGCTTTCCGCCGTCATGAGCGACCATTTCGTCACCGTCGTCCCCCCCCAGATGAGATACGGCCCTGACTGGTTCCAGGGCACGGCCAATGCAGTGTTTCAGAATATGAACCTGATACGCCAGCACAGGCCGGAGCTTGTCATTGTCTTCGGCGCCGACCATATCTACCGCATGGATATCCGGCAGATGATGGATTTTCATCTCAGCAGCAATGCGGATGTTACGGTCGCGGCGATGCCTGTGCCGATAGGCAATGCAAGCGCCTTCGGAATTATTGACGCGGAAGACGGCGGCAGGATAAGGGATTTCATAGAAAAGCCGGAAAACCCGCCGCACATGCCCGGGGACCCGGAGAGGGCCTACTGCTCGATGGGGAATTACATATTCAATACGGACGCCCTGATCAGGGGACTGATACAGGCTGAGAGGAAAAAGGAATACGACTTCGGCAGGCACGTGATTCCCAACCTCCTGAAAGAGGGGGAGAGACTGTTTGCATACGATTTTTCGACCAACCGGATAGCGGGGGTGGAATCCTTTGAAGAGCCCGGCTACTGGAGGGATGTTGGGACGATAAAGAGTTTCTGGGATGCCCACCAGGACATGCTGGGGGACAGGCCGCTGTTTGAAATCAACAATGAAATGTGGCCTATCCGGCCGTCAAGAAACGAGCTGCCCGCCACGAAGATCATGGGCGGTGAAATCACCAACAGCATTATTGCCGAGGGGGCGTTTATCAATAAATCGAAGATAGTAAATTCCGTCATACGCAAGGGTGTTGTCATTGAAGACGGCGTGGAGGTCAGGGACTCGATCATCATGGATCACGTGGTGCTCGGAAAGGGATGCAGTTTGAATAAGGTGATAGTTGACGCCTACAATGTAATAGAGGAGAATGTACATATAGGGTATGACGGCAGCAAACCTTACTGGCGCGCCCACCTGGACCCTTCCGGGATTTCAGTGATTGCAAGCGAGAAACAGACCTCAAGGCTGTAAAGGATAACTTGATGGCGCATAAACGGGCGGTGTTTTTATGCAAAGGTAAACAGGAACGGGTTTAATTCATGAAGAAAAACACGGGAAAAAGATCGTGCCGCGGCAGGCACCTGCCGCTGAGACCGCGGCCCATCCGCAGGGGCATGACTGTCGACCAGGTCATTGAAAGCGCCATGTTTTCATTCAACGCCGGCTCGTTAAGGGCGGCCTGCGAATTGTTCGCAAGACATATCGCGCAGGGAAACGTGCGGATAGGGGTCTCCCTCGCAGGCGCGCTGGTGCCTGCGGGTATAGGCCGGAGCTGCCTGATACCGCTGCTGAAGGCGGGGCTGATCGACTGGATCGTCTCCACGGGTGCAAACCTGTATCACGACCTTCACCTGATACTGGGATATGAATTCCGGAAGGGATACGAAAGGGCCGATGATGAAAAACTGAGGAAACACGGCATAATCCGTATTCATGATATCTTTCTTGATTACAAGGCGTTGCTGGATACGGACAGCTTTGTCCGCGACACCCTCCGGAAGGGATGTTCAGGTTTTTCCGGCAGATGTTCAAGCGCGGATATACACGCATTGCTGGGAAAAGAAATCTGCCGGGTAAAGCCCGAACTGAAAGAGGAGAGCCTGCTGGCCGTTGCATACGAGGCAGGCGTCCCTGTTCATACCTCGTCTCCTGCTGATTCAAGCATCGGAATGAATATCGCCGCACTGAATTTCCAGGGGATAGACATTCCACTGGACCCCCACCGTGACCTGAACGAGGTGACGAGCTATGTCTATGACATCAAAAAGAACGGCGGCAAGAGCGCCGTCCTTATACTCGGCGGAGGCAGCCCCAAGAACTTTGTCCTCCAGACCGAGCCGCACATACAGGAAGTCCTCGGCCTGCAGGAGGAGGGGCATGACTTCTTTATCCAGTTCACGGATGCCCGGCCGGATACCGGAGGTTTAAGCGGCGCAACCCCCTCGGAGGCCGTATCATGGGGCAAGATCGATCCCGCATCGCTTTCCGGCACGATAGTCTCTTACGGGGACTGCAGCCTGATGCTGCCCCTGTTCGTCAGTTATGTATTAAACAGATCCATACCGCGGCCGCCTTCGGGATTGTACGGAAAAAGGGACAGGCTCGTCAGGCAGTTGAAAGATGATTACATGGCATCAGGCGGTTGCGGAAAAGTGTCCGATTGAAGGGGGGCATGATTATTTTCAACGGACTTTCCGGCAGGCATAATTACTCTGCACATTTCCAATCCGTTTCCTCATCCCGCCTTTATTTTGTCTCCGCATGATTGACAACTTGAAAAAAACATAATTAATAAGTATATTAATAAAACTTATCGGTTATTGGCGGACGGTTCAACGGCGCGGTTTTTTTAACCAGATCAGCGGAGGATTCATGAGAAAGAAAACAATCTTCAGGTTCTTCCTGCCTGCACTTGCTGCGGTCACAATTGCCGGTCTTTCGGCAACCGCGGCACCGGCACAACAGACAACGCAAGTGGAAACAACCCCGGAAGCCAGGCCTCCGGGCAAGGATTCATGCATTACACCGGAATGTCATGCCGCGCTTGACAAGGACAGCTTCGTACACGGGCCTGTGGCTGCCGGAGAATGCACAGTGTGTCATGGAGAGTCTCCGCGGCACAGGGACAGACCGGCGGAATACAGGTTTGCAAATATAAAAGACGCCGCCGGAAACTGTTATAAATGCCACGAGAAGTTCAAACCGAAAAAGTTCACTCACACGCCTGTGGCCGACGGTGAATGCACGGCATGCCACAGCCCTCACGGTTCACCGAACAAGTTTCAACTGCTGGGGAACGGGGGGGCCCTCTGTTTTGAATGCCACGATGAGGAGATTGTTGCAGGCGAGTTCGTGCACGGCCCGGCCGCGGTGGGGGGATGCATAGCGTGTCATGAGCCTCATACGGCTGATTACGCGAAGAATCTCCGTGCCGAGGGGCCTGCCCTGTGTTTCATGTGCCATACCGACAAGGCGGACGCCCTGCACAAGGCGGCGTTTGTACACAAGCCAGTCTCCGAGAACTGCATCAAATGCCATAACCCCCACTCCGCCGCAAAACAGTTCATGCTCCGGTCCGAGGTGCCGGCACTCTGTCTGAACTGCCATAAAGACAAGAAAGAGCAGATACGCGCCGTATCCGTCAAACACGGCGCTGTTGAGACCGGAAGGTCGTGCCTCAACTGTCATGATGCGCATATGTCGGATATTCCCAAAAACCTTCTCATGGAGCCCATGGACCTGTGCCTTGACTGCCATGACAGGCAATACACGCTTTCAGACGGCGGCAAACTCATGAACATGAAAAAATGGCTGGCGGACAACAAAAACCATCACGGCCCCGTGAAACAGAAGGACTGCTCGGCCTGCCACAACCCCCACGGTTCGGACAATTTCAGGATATTGAGGAAGCCCTATCCCCCGACGTTTTACATGGCGTTCAGCACCGGCAATTACGACCTGTGCTTCAGCTGCCACGAAAAGACGATCGTGCTTGACCCCGAGACCACCAAACTGACTGACTTCAGAAACGGGGATATGAACCTCCATTTCAAGCACGTCAACAAACCAATAAAAGGCAGGACGTGCAGGGCGTGCCATGAGACTCACGCCGGTAATTTTCCGAAACATATAAGGGAATCCGTGCCCTTCGGCTCCTGGGAACTGCCGGTGAATTACAGGAAGACGGAGACAGGCGGCAGTTGCGCCCCGGGCTGTCACAAACTCAAAAGGTACGACCGCGTGAAAAAGGAGAGCAACGGATGAGCCTCTTTGTTTTCTTCTTTGTCTTCATCTTGCTTTTCGCTCCGGTCTCCGGCGCCGTCAGCATTCCTACCGGCGGTCCTGCTCCGGGCTTCACCCTCGGCACACTCGAAGGCGACATGGTATCACTGAGCTCATTCAGGGGCCGCACCGTCGTCCTCATTTACTGGAGAACCGGGCAGAAGCGTTCGCTCCTCGCCCTGAAAGACGGCGAAGAGATGCTGCGGAAATTCAGGGACAAGGGGGTGGAGGTCATGGGCGTGATTGCGGGCAGCGACAATGCCGCCGAGGCAAGGAAAACGGTCAAGGATAACGGGATAACCTATCCCGTGCTTGTGGATACGGACAGGGATGTGTACGGCGGTTACGGAATAAGGGTGTATCCGACAACCGTTATCATCAACGCGGGGGGCATACTTGCCCGCGACATCCCGGGGCATTCGCTTACATATAAGAAGGTGCTTGAGGAATACATCAGGAACGCCATCGGCGAGACGGACGACAGTGAGCTTGAAGAGGCGCTCTCGGTTCACAGGGAGAAAAAAGACAGTTCCGTGCTGGAGGCCTCAAGGCTCTACAACCTGGCCATGAAATTCACGGAAGCAGGGATGCATGACCTGGCGATAGATACTGCCCGGAAATCCATTGAAGCAGGCCCTGAGATGCTGAAATCATACATTCTTCTCGGATTCCTTTACCTTGAGACGGAAGAGGCGGACAGTGCCCTCGATGCATTCAACAGGGCGCTGAAGCTGGACTCTCTTTCAAAGGACGCGAGAACAGGGCTCGGAGGAGCGCTTATTTTAAAAGGCGAGATCGACAGGGCGATAGATGTCCTGAACGCCGCGGCAGTGGCCAACCCGTATCCCCAGATGACATACTATGAACTCGGCAGGGCATATGAGCTCAAGGGCGAGAAGGAGAGGTCAATGGAAATGTACAAAAAGGCTGTGGAGAAAATCATCAGGAGACGGATACTTCCGTCGTCAATATCCAGATGTCAATGAAAATTTTCCACCTTGCCGTTGTCTGCTCTCTTATATTCGCCGTAAGCGCTGAAGCCGGCGAGGGACTGATCTCCGTCCATTATCCTCCGAAGGAGGGGACAATTATGGAATACGGCATCCTCGGGATATCACTGGGGGTGCCCGATGGTTCCGCCGGAGAGGTCAGGATAACGGCGGGCAAGGGCGGAACGAGAAGTATCGCCGTGCGGGGGGAATTCATATGTTTCACCGTACCGCTGGAACCCGGGTTGAACAATATAGAGATAGCAGCGTTAAAAGAAAAAACCGTGGTGGACAGGGTCGTCTTAAGCGTGTTCCGCCGGTCCGACCTTATAAGCAAGTACCGTGTTCCGCCGCAGGGTTTCAAAAAGACGTATTTTCATGCGGCGGATCGCGCGGCGTGTACAAAATGCCATGCACTGGAGCCCGGCCTGTTCGACAGGAAGCCTGTCAGTCCCGCCACGTTTCCCGCGGACGCCTTTGACAGCGTGACCGTCATAGCAGCCACATCCACATGCTACTCCTGCCACAAGGCATTGACGGCCTACCCGTATGTTCACGGACCGGCCTCCGTGTGGAGCTGCCTGAGCTGCCACGACCCTGAATCCGCGCCCCCATATTCCGTCAAAAAGCCGGATTCCGTGGTGTGCTACGGATGTCACGTTGAACAGGAAAACAGGTGGGTTTCCATGAAATACCACCACGGACCCGTTACCACCGGCAAGTGCACGATATGCCACAGCCCGCACGCATCTGAAAATCCATTCAACCTTTTCAAACCCACATGGCAACTGTGTGTGAACTGCCATCCTGAAAAAGGCACGGGCAAGCATGTGATTGCAGAGTCCTCATCCGCCGAAGGTCACCCCACCCGCAACAGAAAAGACCCTGTAAGGACGGGAAGGGACCTGACATGTGCAAGCTGCCACGACCCGCATGCCTCTGATTCCCCCCATCTCTGGGCCTTCAAAGCGGAGGGCGCGCCTGAACTGTGCAGGAAGTGCCATTACGACAAATAAACCTTACAGTTGCATAAAATACCGCCCGCGGGCAGGAGAGTCCGGCGGAAAAGCTTTATCTGCGATATCCTGACGGTTTATTCCCCCCCTGTGATTTTCCCGTTCGCCCTTGCAAGGTTCTCAGTGATGAGGGCGAGGAGGCGCCTCCCCGTCTCCGGCTCCCTCTCAAACAGGTTGTCCAGTTCATCCGGGTCTTCCTT
>Ga0256839_1003189_pt1 | contig 17184 bp, 14 predicted proteins | sample 354166metaG_FD_185968 | JGI IMG/M metagenome (GOLD analysis project Ga0256839, IMG submission 185968) | Hydrothermal vent microbial communities from Mid Atlantic Ridge, Atlantic Ocean - 354-166 | ecosystem: Environmental > Aquatic > Marine > Hydrothermal vents | place: Atlantic Ocean: Mid... | reverse complement strand
GCTGTTTTTCTATAAATCCCTTCATTTCAGCGAGAAACAGCCCCTTAGAGTCATTAGCCGTAAGCGCCTGGCGAAAGCGATTTAATATGGTTAATCGCTGCTCTGTCACAATAATTTCAGTATCAGCTACCGTATCCGCAGCCCGTGCAAGGAGATAGGCGATACCGATGGGTTGGCGTATGGGGAGTGGTAAAACTCTGAGGGTAAGGTAGAACGAACGCGAAACATCGCGTAACAGCTCACCTAAAATAGCGCTTGAATTAGCAGACATAGAGAGGTTGATCAGGCAAACTTTCGGCAACAGGTTTGTAAAACAGTACCATAATTTTTCCCGATAAAATATCCAGCTGCAACACCCAGAGTGTTCGCCACAATATCCCAAAGATCGAACATACGGTAACCGGTAAGAATCTGTAAAAATTCAATTAAAATACCCAGCATCACCAGCAATCCCACGCAATGAAGGTGAAAGCGTTGCCTGATGACCTGGCAAAAATAGAGTGATAAAACAAAATAGGTTACAAAGTGTTCAATCTTATCCACTCCGTAAAAGGAGGGCAGTGCCGACTGATTAATTGGCATCAGGCAGACACCTACTACCAAAATCACCGCGACAAAGCCGATAAAAAGGAAAAAACCGGCGCAGGGAAAATTCTTTAACATTACTAAGTAATCGACTGTAAATTAAGGGTAAAATATAACCCATTTTTTGCAAGGGAAGCCACCGTGCCATTGGCGTTAGCCATTAACAAGGCTGCTTACTTTTCTAACTACCTTCATCACCCGCCAGGCGTGTATAACTCCCCAGAAATAGAGCCCTAGGAGTGCAAGGTAGCCGTAAAACATAATATACTCAGCAACCCCCAGCAACTCACCAAACAGACCAATCGCAGCCAGCAACGAGCTGATCATCATCATGATCACAACCACACCACTCTTACTGAACCCCGCCACCTGAAGAATGTGATGAAAATGCTCGCGATCTGGTGCAAAGGGTGAACGACCGCGTAACACTCTTCGCGTCATAATAGCGATGGTATCCAATATTGGCAGACCAATCACCCACAATGCCGTCACCGGTGAGATGGCTGCATTTTCGCCTTGGGTTAGTGATACCCCGTACCATGCGATCACAAAGCCTAAAAACATACTACCGCCATCACCCATAAAGACTTTAGCTTGAGTTCGCCCCGGAACAGGGAAATTAAACAAGAGAAATGCCACCACACCACTAATAACCACAAGCAGCACCATCAGGTCACTGTACAAGCCATTGGCGGCCGCAATCACCGCAAACGCACTCAAAATAACCAGTGCCATAGAACCTGCAAGACCATCAACGCCATCGGTCATATTGGTCGCATTGATCACACCAACCACCGCAAACACAGTGAATGGAATCGCCCACACACCCAACTCAACAACCTCACTATGAAGGGCACTGCCCAAACTAAGCAGCAACGTATCTCCCCAGTAAACCATCAGCAGCGCGGCGATAACCTGAGAGAGAAAACGCACACGAGCAGAGAGATCTTTTAGATCATCCACCACCCCAACAGCCACCATTATGGCCATACCGGCGATCAGGGCGTAGTAGTGATCGGTTTGAACAGGCAGAGTGAAAACCGCAAATACAATCCCTGTAAACATAGCCACGCCACCCACCAGTGGAGTAGGCCCATCATGGTGTTTACGCCCACCAGGTATATCAACCAAATTGATACGTCGAGCCACTGGAGTGTAAAACAGTACTGAAAGAAGTGTGGCTGCGAAAGCAGCGAGATAACTGAAAAGCCCGTTCATCTAAAAACCATACTATTATTTTGGTATTATTACCCAGCCAATATTTTGATTAAAATATTGGCGTTATGCCACTTTTATTGAGTCTAATCATAGCATTATTATGAATAATTCAATTTATTTTTATCGCAACCACTTCATGGTGAACGACCTGAAGCCTGTTTATCACACGCCTCGCCTCTGTTCTGTGACTTATGTCACAATGCCTTACTCTAGAGCCAAAAACCGTACCTCAACTACCCTTTAAATGGCGTAATAGCTGATCACGCAACCCCTTAGGAAGCCCCTTAATAGTGAGCGTGTCACTCTCCTTATCATAGATAACACGGTCATTCAGCTGCGCCGATGAAAAGCTGATGGCCAGCGCTTTTTCACGACCGGAAAATCTCACGTAGCGCTGGAGTGCGCGACGATCGATCATTACTGGCTCATCCTCCACCTTCGGGTTATGGGTTGCCATTTGGCGTATAAATTGATCACAATCGATGCCGTTTAACACCTCAGAGAGTCCTGGGATAGTGACCGGCTCATCGCTCTTCTCTTTTTCTGTACAATACTCCACCACCTGGTCTCGCACTTCATTAGCGTGTTGATCTGGCAGCTGCTTTACATACTGCTCAATACCCTCCAGAAGTTGTGTGGTGCTCTCCTGCTTATTGATGCCATGGTGAAAACCTGTCAACTGATCAAACAACTCAACCAGTGGTGCATCGCCTTTCGGTGGAACACTCGAAAGATAGGCGTACTGACGATCACCCTTCCACTCAGCCAAATCGACTTTAATGCCGAACATTGTTGCACCAGTATCGATCACATAACTGGGACACACCTCTAACTGCTCACTAATCGCCAGCGATTCGCTTTGATGAGCCACAAACAGGTAGAAAATATGGTGATGGTCAAACGCCTTCTCAGTAAAAAAAAGAAAGTGGGCATTGAGTGACAGATTCTGTTGTTCCAGCTGCTTAGCCAGTGCCTGCATAAAATGCTGACTCACCTCGGTTAAACTGCGCTCATCTGCTAGATAAGCATTGAGTTCAGCCGGCAAGCATGCTTCATCCTCAGCTAAAAAACTGCCGTGCCTGCGGGTTAAGCGCACCATAAAACTGCTTTTTAACTTATCCAGCAGGCTCTCTTTATGCGGCCCCTCCTCCTGCACCTGATCGCGTAGTGCTAAAGTAGCGGGCTGCTCTCCATTACAGAACAGGTGGTGAGCGATTAATTGAGACGTTGCCATAATAAATCCAAACTAAAAAAGTTAATTGATACGCTAGCTCACAAAACGCTACCCCAGCGCTTTGTTCACCATTTCATACACATCTTTTGATAGTGCGGGTGTCGCTGCTATTTTCTCCAACTCCGCTTTCATCAGCAGCTGGCGGGGTTCATCATATTTTCGCCAAGAGACCAGTGGTGTGACCAGGCGTGAGGCGATCTGGGGGTTGAGGGTGTTTAGTTTGAGAATAAACTCTGTCAGTAGTGCGTAACCTTTGCCATTCAGGTTATGGAATTGTGCTGGATTACCTGAGCAGAATGCGCCAATCAGCGAGCGCACTTTGTTTGGATTGGTAATTTTAAAAGCTGGGTGTTGAATCAACTCACGAACTCGATTCAGCGTACCTTCAAGCCGAGAGGTTGCTTGCAGCACCAGCCACTTATCCACCACCAGCGACTCATTTGACCACTTGTCATGAAATGATTCTAGGGCGGATGCAGCCCGCTCGCTATCTTTATTCACTAAGGCGCTGAGTGCGGCCAGTACATCGGTCATATTATTTGCGCTATAAAACTGCTGCTCACACTGTGTGACCACAGCCGCGTCATCAAGCTCCATTAAATAGCCCAGGCAGACGTTTTTCAGTTTGCGTTGCGCCATGCTGGCGGGGTCGTTTTTAAAATCCCCTTCATCTCTGTTGGCCTGATAGACCTCCAGCAGAGGATGCTGCAGTGCTTGGGCAATTTGAACGCTTACAAAACATCGAGCTTGATGCAGCGCCACTGGATCGATGGGTGACATAAAGCCACTTAAATAAGCCTCAGAGGGTAAGGTTAACGCCATGGCCAGCATCGCCTTATCCTGATTTCCACTCTCACAGAGAATCTTCTCCATGGCACTAATGAAGCGCGAGTCCACCGCCCACTCGTGGCGCTGTTGAATCTTTTCCGCCAGCCCGACAATCAACTTCACCGCAATCTGCTGACCGGCATCCCAGCGACTGTAGTCATCATTATCACTCGCCATGATGAAGTAGCGCTGCTCCTCACTCAGGTCTGAACTCAGCCTCACCGGGGCCGAAAACCCCCGTAACAGCGACGGTACCGGTGGCTCTGTAATATTTTCAAACAAAAAGTGCTGCTCTGCTTGCTTAAGGTGCAATACAAGGGTGTTGCATGGTGCCGCAGCTTCACCTTGAAGTTGGAGTGGCATGTCATTCCCCTGCCGATCCAACAATCCAATGGCCAGCGGAATATGCATCGGCTGTTTGTTGGTTTGACCTGGTGTGTCGGGGCAATGCTGTTGAACAGAGAGGGTGAATCTCTTGGCGGCTTGATCATAACAGGATGTTATATTCAACTCAGGGGTGCCCGCCTGGGAGTACCAGAGCTTAAACTGGCTAAAATCGACACCATTAGCATCTTCCATCGCCTGAATAAAATCATCGGTGGTGACGGCTTGACCATCATGACGATCAAAATAGAGGTCGGTTCCTTTACGGAATCCGGCACTTCCCAACAGAAGCTGCTGCATCCGAATCACTTCACCGCCCTTTTCATAGATGGTCACGGTATAGAAGTTATTGATCTCTACATAGGACTCAGGGCGCACCGGGTGCGCCATTGGGCTGGCATCTTCACGGAATTGATGGGTACGCAGCATATTGACATCTTCAATCCGTTTAACCCCACGAGACTGCATATCCGCACTGAACTCCTGATCCCTAAAAACGGTAAAACCCTCTTTAAGACTTAGCTGAAACCAGTCACGACAGGTGACCCGATTACCTGACCAGTTATGAAAATATTCATGCCCTATCACCCCTTCAATACCCTGATAATCCGCATCGGTGGCGGTCTCTGGCTTCGCCAATACATATTTGGAATTGAAAACATTCAACCCCTTATTCTCCATCGCCCCCATGTTGAAGTCATCCACCGCCACAATCATATAGATATCTAGATCATACTCGCGGCCATAATTCAGCTCATCCCACGTCATCGACTGCTTGAGCGATCGCATCGCATAATCGCACTGTGTAATATTGTGCGGTTCAGTGTAGATGTAGAGATCAACCTCACGGCCACTCATAGTGGTAAAGGTGTCGTGAATATTGGCTAGATCACCGGCCACCAGTGCAAATAGATAGGCCGGTTTGGGGTGTGGGTCTTGCCACTCTACCCAGTGTCGACCATCCGCAAGTCTCCCCTTATCGACTAAATTACCGTTTGATAACATCACTGGATATTTCTGTGGATCCGCAATAATGCGGGTGCTGAAGATCGACATCGCATCAGGACGATCATAATAGTAAGTAATCCGCCGAAACCCCTCCGCCTCACACTGAGTACAAAAGTTACCACTAGACTTATAGAGCCCAGAAAGAGAGGTATTGCTCTCTGGGTGAATGCGAGTCTCAATCTCCAACAGGCACTCGGAAGGCAAGCTACTTATCGTGAGCTGGTTATCAGCCACCTGATATTGTGCAGCGGCAAGTAGCACACCATCCATGCGAACCGAGAGCAGTGTTAACGCCTCTCCATCCAACACCAGCGGTGTATCAACCGCAACACCTTCACGACGTGAAATCGTCAGCAAGCTATTAACCCGCGTTTCACCCTCACCTAGCTCGAAAGTTAATGCTGTATTTTTAATCACATAGGCAGTGGCCGAGTAATCTTTCAGATAAATAACATTTTCAAGTGGTTGCGACATAGATAGTGTGCTCTTGATTAATATAGGCTTCTTCAGCGTGTACAGGCCAGCACGCGCAGTATAAGGAGTTTACCGCGCACCGAACAAGCACAATAACAAAAACCGGCTGGCTACAACCCTTAAGGGGAACTGTCTACCGCAAATGGCATCAAATACTGAGCAGTCAAAAAAATGTCATAAAATAGTCTAAACTTCTTATCACAACAAACTTTAGACCCGTGAAGATACGGACATCCTATTTAAAAACCGAGAATATAGATGAATCAAATAACCGACATTTCAGCCGGTGTGGTCATTGTTAGACATGAAGTGGATGGCTGGAATTTTCTGCTACTGCAATCCTTCGGCTATTGGGACTTCCCTAAAGGGGGAATTGAAGCGGGTGAAAACACCTTGGAAGCGGCCATCCGGGAGGTGCAGGAGGAGACCAGCATTACCGAACTTAATTTCAACTGGGGCTACGAATACTTCGAGAGCAAGCCCTATAAAGAGGGGAGCAAAATCGCACGCTATTACATCGCAGAGACCCCACAGAAGAGGGTTGAGTTACTAGTAAACCCGCAACTGGGGCATGCCGAGCACGAAGCTTATCAGTGGATGAATTACCAGGAAGCCTACCCTAAATTATCGACACGTGTACGCCATGTAATAACTTGGGCGCGAGGAATACTGGAAGCTATACCCGAGGGTAGGCGCACCACAACTGACCCGACACTTTAAACCTTTTTCTGGTTCCTATCATCCTCCATGGGAACCCTACCGCGTGAAACAGTAGCGCCACCTGCATCCCCACCGGGTATGGGGATGAGTCAGCGTTTTTAAGGCTTAAAAAGCGTCTCGGGCAGCGTTTTAGGAAATGTCACCTCTTTAATTTCCGTATGCCCGGTGTAGGTTCCCATGGCGTAGTGCTCCTCTTTAAAAGCGATGGCTCTGCCATCAATCACTCGGTAATCATCGTAGAAGGTCACAAACTGCATACTTTGCCCCATCATCTCCATGAGACCCCATGTGGCAAGAATGAAGCCTGTTTCGGCATCACTATCAATAATGATACGCAACTCATCTATGGTTATCTCTATACCGTGATGGGTAACCCCTTCGTCATCTTTTCGAGTGCCTAAGTCTTTGGCGTTAAGGCGGTTTTCTAGCAACAACTTGGGCACTAACATCCGCATCGCCTGAAGCTGTGTCGCTTTGGCAAAGGGCAGGCTCCCTGGTTCACCATGATCCCAGACCTGGTCACCGTTGAGCTGGCGGCGTTCACTCTCACCACCGGGGTACTCGATGCTGATGTTGAATTTGTCCGGGTATTGATAGTCACGCCGGGTATCACCTAACGCATGACGGCTTTGTGAGAAGGTGTCTGCAATGTAGCTAACCGCCGCCGTATCACGCCACACGTCAGCGCCGCCGTGTGCTTTGAGTATGTTGTCGATCTTGTTTTGCAGGTTGATCTCTGCATAGGCTGGAAAAGCGCAGATCAGTGCAATCAATAGAATAGAGAGGGTGCGAAGGGTTAAGGCCATAGTTTTTTCTCGGATGAATTTAGCGAATGGTAGTCGCGATCAGAAGAGCTGTTATTCTCGATTCTCTTCAAGAAAACAGCGTACAAAGTGATTGTTTTCATGCACCGTTTTGTTTGGGTAGTGCGCTCTGCATCGATCCATCACTTTTGGGCAGCGCGGATTAAAGTGACACCCTTGGGGTGGGTTGATCGGTGAGGGTAGTTCACCTTCAAGTCGCTGTTTTTTCTTGCGGATATTGCGAATTGACGGCACCGCCGAAAGCAGGGCTTGTGTGTAGGGGTGGCGAGGCTCAGTCAGCACATCCTCCACCCTGCCCTGCTCAACAATACGCCCTAAATACATCACCGCAACCTCATGGGCCAGATACTCCACCACTGAAATATCATGGGTGATAAACAGATAGGCCAGCCCCAACTCCCGTTGTAATCTTTTAAGCAGATTAAGTATCTGCGCTTGCACCGAGACATCCAACGCACTGGTCGGCTCATCACAAATAATCAGCTTTGGCTCTACCGCCAGCGCCCGTGCAATACAGATCCGCTGGCGCTGTCCACCTGAAAACTCATGGGGATAGCGGTGTTTATGTTCAGACAACATCCCCACCTGCTGTAACAGCTGATCAATACGCTGCTGCCGCTGGCTACTGTTACCCCCTTTACCTTGTGCCACCATCCCCTCTTCAATGAGGTCGGCGACCCTCATGCGCGGGTTGAGTGATGAGAAAGGGTCCTGGAAGATGATTTGGATATCACCGCGCAGCGGGCGCAACTGCTTATTGCTCAGTTGTGTGAGGTCGTTGTTGTCAAAATCGACTTTACCTGCGGTTGGGCGAATTAACTGTAATATTCCTTTACCTACCGTGGTTTTACCGCACCCGGACTCCCCTACCAACGCCAGTGTTTTCCCCTGTTTTAGCTCAATGTCGATACCGTCAACGGCATGTACATGACCCACAATGCGCTTTAACAACCCTTTGCGAATCGGAAAATGCACCTTGAGATTATCCACACTCAGGGTGGCCTGCTCTGCAAGTGTGGCTGTTTGCAGGCTTTCTACCTCTGGCTCAGATGATAGAAGGGTCATCTCTCGTCCCTGATAACGCGGATCCATCAGATGGCAGAGCGCGCCATGGCCGGTTGGCTGTTGAGTCCATTGGGGCAAACTGTTGCGACACAGCTCCCAACTATAGTCACACCGCTCTTCAAAACGGCAGCCGGTGAATTGGGTGGTCAGCGGTGGCACGGTGCCCCGGATAACCGCCAGTGTTTCACCGCGTTTTTCAATATCTGGCATTGAGGCAAACAGTTTTTTGGAGTAAGGGTGTTGTGGGTCACTAAAAAACTGCTCTCGACTCGCCTGCTCAACAATCTGCCCGGCATACATTACCGCTACCCGGTCGGCCACCTCAGCCACCACCCCCAGGTCATGGGTAATGAGTAACATCGCCATGCCGGTCTGTTTTTGCAGGTCGGCCATTAACTCTAATACCTGCGCCTGAATGGTGACATCTAATGCGGTGGTTGGCTCATCGGCAATTAATAGCTCTGGCTCACCCGCCAGTGCAATGGCAATCATCACCCGCTGCTTCATACCACCGGAGAGTTGATGCGGGTATTCACCATAACGCTGCTCTGGATCAGGTATGCCCACCGACGATAGCAGCTCCAGCACCCGTCCTTTTGCCGCACGGTTGCGCAACCCCATATGGCGCTCAACAGACTCTTGAATTTGACGGCCAATGGTCATGACTGGGTTCAAACTGGTCATCGGCTCTTGAAAGATCATGCCAATTTTACTGCCTCGCAGATTGCGCATTTGATATTCGGGCAGTGTCAGCAAGTCGACCCCATCCAACATCACCGAACCGGATACAATTTTTCCAGCCGGTTCGGGCACTAATCGCATTAACGAGAGGGAGGTGATCGATTTTCCACAACCGGATTCCCCCAGCAGTGCAAAGGTTTCGCCACGGCGGATATCGAAACTGACACCATCCACCGCGCGCACAGTGCCTGAGCTTGTCTCAAACCAGGTTTTAAGGCCGTTTACTTGCAGTAAAGTGTCATTCATAATTTTCCACAATTCATCTCAGTTGCAAGGCCGTAGCGCTTCAAAAGGTTATCGCACTGCTCGCGGGTCAAACGCATCACGTACCGCATCGGCAAACAGGTTTGCCGCCAGTACTAAAATAAACATAAACACAAAAGCCGCCATTAACGACCACCACACCATCGGTTCTCGAGCCATCTCCAGTCGCGCACCATTAATCATATTACCCCAGCTATGCATGGTCGGATCGACACCAATACCGACATAAGAGAGCACCGCCTCGGCCAAAACCAGCCCACTAAAATCCAGTACCAAAGAGATCAGCACAATGTGCAGAACATTGGGGAATATGTGGCGTGAGAGTACCTGATTTTGTGGCACCCCAAAAGCGTGGGCGGCTTGTACATAATCCAGCTCACGCAGTTTAAGTGCCTCGCCCCGCAGCAGGCGGCACAGACCGGTCCACGAAGTGATGCCCAAAATAAGACAGAGGAAAAATAGCCGCGCATCCGCACGCTCTTCCATGGTCTCAAACAGCTCGGGATTTCCTGCGATATAAGCTTGCATAATCAACACGGTTGCCGCAATTAACAACACCCCAGGAATCGAGTTGAGCGTGGTATAGATATACTGAATAACATCATCAACCCAACCACGAAAATAGCCCGCAGCCACACCCAGCACCACCGCAAAGGGCAACATCACCAGCGTTGTTAACGTACCAATCACCAGGCCGGTACGGATACTCTTTAATGTTTGGTAGAAGACATCCTGCCCTACTTTATCGGTACCAAAAATATGATATTTCACCCCGAGCATCATGGAGATAAACAGCAGTAACAGAATAACCAAAAACATCAAAAGCAGCGTACACCACGGCATCTCCATCTCACCGCGAATCAGCTGTTTAAACTGTTGCCGATAGCTCTGGCCATGCCGCCGCGCCAACATCCAAACCACTAGCAATGAAATCACCACCCATGTTGCCAACGCATAGCTTGAGGCGAGCAAGAGAGTGTTCGTTATATCCTCTTTTCGCTGTGAAATATCGGCCAAATGCGCCCCCCCATATTGCAGTCGGGGGTAATCACGCACCGTGGTTCCATCATCGCCCTGTAGACTCTCTTTTGAAAAGAGCTGGATCGCAAAGGGCGCTGAATAACTTTTCTCCTCTTGAATGCGAATAGGAGTCAATAACTTATCGAGCAAACTTAATGTATTTGATGAGTAATGCTGCTGGTGACTTCCCTCCTGCGCTGGCAACAGTTCACGAAAGTGAATCGAATCCAGCAAGCCAATCACCACATAACTGAGCAGCACCACCAGTGCGCCCGCCGCAATGCGGTTTCTAACTACCCTGCGCCAGGGTGCGAGCAGATAAGGTCGACTCCTTACCATCCATGCGGTGCCGATGATCACCACCATCAGGGTGAAAATCAGAGCATCGGTCCACAGCACAACCCACTTCACAGGTGCGGCTACAATCAATCCTATGGCCACAAACAATAGGCCACTGCATAGAATTAATAATCTGTATTTAGAGAGCGTGCCCATCAGTTGAGCCTTATCCGTGGATCAACCAAGGTGTAGGAGATATCCGTTAAAATAAGCCCGATAATATAGAGCACCGAACCTAGAAAAACCATCGAACGCACAATGGCAAAGTCCTGTTTGTTAATGGCATCAATGGTGTAACTTCCCAATCCAGGAATACCAAAAAAAGACTCCATCACCAAGCTTCCCATAAACAGCAGCGGAATCACCACCACCACGCCCGTGAGGATCGGTACCAGTGCATTCCTCAAGACGTGGCGAAACAACACTAACCGCTCCCCCAGCCCTTTTGCCCGTGCGGTACGCACATAGTCGCGGGAGATCTCCTCTAAAAAGATAGTACGGTACCAGCGGCTACCAGAGCCAATCCCGCCAATGACACCAATCACCACTGGAAGAATCAAAAACTTCCACGCATCCACACCCGGCTGATAACCCGAAATCGGTACCAGATGCAGCACCTTACTCACCAACCACTGCCCGCCAATGATGTAGAACAGCCCAGAAATCGACATCAGCACCACGCAGAGAATGACCCCACTCAAATCAACATAACTGCCCCGAAAAAAGGCCATCAGCATCGCAAAGGTTAAATTAACCAGTAAACCAATAATCAGGGTAGGTATTGCCAGTGCCAGCGAGGGCCACATGCGCTCAGAAATATCGTAACCAATGTCGCGACCATCATCTGATTGGCCAAAATCGAATACAAACAGTCGTAGTGAGTTATCGAAAAAGATAGTGTCGGTCAGCGTACTCATGCCATCTTGCTGCTCGTTGTAGAAGAGCGGCCGGTCGTAGCCCCGTTCCGCCTTCCAGTTATCAACCGCCTCCTCCGTGACATGCTTCATACCCAGCTGCATGTGTGCCATATCATCTGGCGTGTTGACGACAAAAAACAGCCAAAAAGTGAGAATATTGACCCCGATCAAAATCGGTACTGCGTAGAGCAAGCGGCGAATAATATAGGCGATCATGAAACCACCTTCTTCTCATGGCGGCGATAGGCGATAAAAGCCGGTGTGACTAATATAACGAGTGCCAAAATAATCACTAGCAGTGGCCATACAATGGGAGGGTTCCAGGCGGCACGGCGCTGCTCGCGTAGCACGGTATCAATGCGGGCATACTTCAAGGTGTTATTGGCCATCATGTTGCGTTTCAAATTTTTGTACCACTCATGGTAGAGCGCAAAGCTCACCGGATACATCCCCCATATCCAGGGAGCATCGTACCGCAACAGCTCAACCGCCTCATTGATAACCGCCTGTCGTGCCGGGCCATTGGGCATGCTTTTAAGCGTTTCAAACAGCGCATCAAATTCGGCACTGGCATAGTTTGCAGCATTCTCCCCCCCCTGCTCTGCCTTGCCGTTGGGGCCGTAAAGCAGGAACAAGAAATTTTCAGGGTCGGGATAATCCGCATTCCAGCCCCAGCGAAACAGCTGTGCATTTCCACTGCTCATTTTTTCACGAAAACGGTTGTAGTCTGTATTTCGCACCACCAGTTGAATACCCAGCTTCTCAAACTGTTTTCGATACCAATTGAGCCACGCTTTATCATCAGGGCCGGAAGCGGTCACATCAAAATGGATAGTGAGCGGTTTACCCGTCCCCACATCACGGCCATCGGGATAACCGGCATCGGCTAACAATTTTTTGGCTTGATCAAGGGATTTACGTTGTTTTTGGCCATCAACCCACTCGTAAACAAAGGGGTTAATACCCGCCTCACCCTCCAGATAACCAAAGATACCGGGGGGGATAGGCCCTTGTGCTGCCAGCCCACGACCATTGGCAAAAATAGAGATAAACTCTTCATAGTCAACCGCGATTGAAATGGCCTGGCGCAAGAGTCGCGCCCGTTCGCTCTCGCCGCCCACCACCGGGTCTCGCATATTAAAGCCCATATAAAAGATAGAGCTGGCGGGGCTGGTTTTAAGCTGAATACCTTGCGCCTGCATCGATTCGCTCAACCCCATTTGGCCCGCCGCATCAAAACTGATCGCCTGATCAAAACTGTCAGAGCTGATGCCGGAGGCATCGTAGTAACCCTGCAAAAACTTGTTCCAATAGGGGATGGTCTCCTTCTCCAGACTAAACACCACTTTATCAATAAAAGGGAGTGACTTTCCGGCATCAACCAACATCCCCGCCGCCTCATCACCCGGCGCCCCCTCTTCTGGGTACTTTTCACCATGAAAGTTAGGATTGCGTGACATCACCATCTGCAAATTAGGATTATTTACGGTGAGCATGAAAGGCCCCGTTCCCACCGGGTACCAATCCAGCGTAATATTCTTTTCTATCAACCCTGGCTGGCTATAGAGTCGGTCTGCCTCCCAGGGGATCGGAGCAAAAAAAGGCATCGCCAGCCAGTAGACAAACTGCGGATAATTGCCTTTTATTTTAATTCGGTAGGTATAGCGGTCAACCTGCTCAACACCGGTTAGCGGGTAATCACGCAGATCCAGCCACTCATCACCACTGCGTGCTTGTTGCAGTGTTTTATGATATTCACCCAGACCATCGATATACTCGCTCATCAAGCCAAGAATCGGTGAGTTTAAACCCGGGTGGGCCAGCCGTTTAATCTGATAGATGTAATCATCGGCAACCAGTTCACGGCTGCCGCTCTGCTGCATATCATAAAGGGTGTGGATCGATGCCAACTCGGTGCCGGATAGCGCATGGTAAAGATAGTCATCACCCTGGCGGGCAAACGCGGGATGAGGCTGATATTGGATACCCGGCTGTAAGGTTATCTCATAAATTGTATAGGCCACGTCACCACTGGCATCCTCTAACGTATTGCCCTCCCCATCAACATAACTCACCTTTGGTAGTGCCTCTCCTGTGAGCGGAATCAACTCATAAGGTCGCTTCAGATAGTGATATTGCACCACAGGCTCATAAATTTGACCGGTAAAAACAATCTCATTGGAGCTATAAGAGATGGCAGGATCAAGGTGCTTAGGGCGCTCTTGAAATGAGCTGTAAAGAGTATTGTCATCGCTCTCATCCGCTGGATAAGGGTTATTCCAAGCACCATCACAAGCGCTGATAAAAGCCATCACCATACAAAGAGAGATAAAAGTGAAAATCCGCATTCTGGACTCGCGTTTTATAAATATGCACTGTTATACCGAGCAAACCTCCTAAAAACAAGCCATCACCGGATAGAAACAGCAGATGATTTTCAAGCGGTTGTGCCGCACTCACGTTTCTACTGTGGAAATGGGGTTTCAATAAAAGCGCTGTAAAATCCTAGCGAGCCACTCTATAATGCTCGCAGACGTTTTTAGCCTCTCCCACATGAGAGCGGTTAAACACACATATAGATGATGATAGAAAAGGTTCGTACTATGGGCATTCTCTCCGGTAAAAACGCACTCATTGTTGGCCTTGCCAGCAATAAATCAATCGCTTACGGCATTGCCAAAGCGATGCAACGTGAAGGTGCCGAACTGGCCTTTACCTACCAAAACGAACGACTACGCGGCCGTGTTGAAAAAATCGGTGCAGAGTGTGGTTCTGAAATCTTCATACCTTGCGATGTCAGCAGCGACAAAGAGATCGAAAAAGTATTTGAACATCTTGATAACTACTGGGATCACGTCGACATCATTATTCACTCAGTTGCCTTCGCACCCCGCGAAGAGCTAGAGGGCGATTACTTAGAGTGCGTCACCCGTGACGGCTTCAAAACAGCCCATGATATCAGCTCCTACTCCTTCGCAGCACTGGCGAAAGCGGGCCGCAACATGATGCAGGGGCGCAACGGCTCACTCATCACCATGAGCTACCTGGGTGCTGAACGCTTCATCCCTAACTACAATGTCATGGGTATCGCCAAGGCCAGCCTAGAAGCTAATGTTCGCTACATGGCAAATGCCGTTGGTCCGGAAGGAATTCGTGTTAATGCCGTCTCCGCTGGCCCCATTCGCACCCTGGCCGCAGCCGGTATCAGCGGCTTCCGTCGTATGCTGGACTACTCAGAAGAGAACTCACCGATGCGCCGTAACGTCACCATCGATGATGTCGGCAACGTAACCGCCTTCCTCGCCTCCGACCTCGCCATGGGCGTGACCGGCGAAGTGATTCATGTCGATAGCGGCTACCACACCGTTGCGATGCCACAAAAAATATAGCCGAGATCTCCTTAAGGAGGCTCTGATCAAGTCATGAGTGTTTTATACTGGCTTAATCAGGGACTCCTTAAAAAATCGGCACTAACCTGCTTTTTAAAGCAGGAAGTCTAAATAAAAAACCGCTTGTAGCTCAGCTGGATAGAGCGGTCCCCTCCTAAGGGACAGGTCAGTGGTTCGAATCCACTCAAGCGGACCATTTCATACTCAGCCACATCACAGTACAATTAGAACAATCCCACCGCTGGTAACAACAACAGAAAACCAACCGAAAAAGGCTCGCCATGTCTAACGCCCCAAAAATCGGCGATAAAATTGCCAACTTCACCCGCCCCGCCACCGGCGAACAAAACATCTCACTCAGCGACCTGCGTGGTAAAAACGTAGTGCTCTACTTTTACCCAAGAGACAGCACCCCGGGCTGCACCACCGAAGGAGAGAACTTTCGAGACCTACACGCTGAATTTAGCAAATTAAACACCGTAATTCTCGGTGTCTCCCGAGACACCCTGAAACGCCATGAAAACTTTAAAAACAAGTACGCCTTCCCCTTCGAACTACTCTCCGATGAAGATGAAACCCTATGCCGGGCATTTGATGTTATCAAGCTAAAAAAGCTCTACGGAAAAGAGTCATTCGGCATCGAAAGAAGCACCTTCCTCATCGACGAACACGGCATCCTTCGCTATGAATGGCGAAAAGTGAAAGTAAAAGATCATGCGAGTGCGGTTCTTCAAACGGTTAAGAGTACTCTGAGTTAGTGTTCATAATTCCATGTCATTTCTTTAAACTAATAGAAAAAGAGATGGCTTATGACACAACCCACTTTCAATGTCGATATGGATGCAGCCCTTCAGGCATCGCGTGACGGCAAAGACCTGAGCGGCAAGGACGGCATACTCACACCACTCACCAAGCAGCTCACTGAAGTGGCCATGCAGGCGGAGCTTGAAGAGCACCTCGCGATGGAGGAAGCCCCAAACCGTAAAAATAGCAGCAGTGCTAAAGCCACGAAAACGACGGCGGGAAATTTCGAGCTGCAAACCCCTCGCGACCGCGCAGGTACTTTTGAACCTCAGCTGGTTAAAAAGAACCAAACACAGAGGGGTAAAAAAGAAGGAGTGGTTACCGCTTATCAAGCAGGAGGCTACGCGATGAAGGCGATAGCAGGTTTTTTCGGGGTTCACTACGCAACGGTGAGTCGAGCGGTTAAACTGCCGAGGTAGCTAATGTACGATTGCAAGACCTGACCCCGCCACCTAAAACCCCCGGCATTCAGCAGGCGTTATCTAACAACTACCTGAAATCTCAGGGGCTATATGCGTTACGTGATGGATGGATCAAGCTTCACCATGCTAAGTGAAACACCCTGCGCGGAGCCGCACGCAGGGTGTTGGGGGCTGAGGGCTAGAGACCCTTGGCTACCCGATTATGTGTTTATTCACTACCCCCTTAAGCGGAAATTGAGCTGCTGATTTGTCACTGGCTTTAGCCTGAGCAGCACTTACAGTGCGTAGCATCAAGCCACCTACTTCAGTAGGTGGTTAGGTTGACTCTGAGCTTTCGTTTTCTAACGAAGCTGTAAAAACGTCTTGACGTTATAGCGTCATAGCACTACGCTTTCCTCAAGTGAGGTGTATTTATATGAGCGAATTATCAAAAAGATCTACTGTTTACTTTGAAGCAGAGATTCATCAAGCATTAAGAATTAAAGCAGCAACTACTCACCAATCTGTATCAGAGGTAGTAAACGAGGCTGTGCGCGTTGCTTTGAGCGAAGACCAGGAAGATTTAAAAGCATTTTCGCAAAGAGCTGATGAGTCTTCATTAAGCTATGAAGAACTACTAGAAGATTTAAAAACTCATGGCAAAATATAGCCTATCGTTTAAAAAATCTGTAGCAAAAGACCTCCGGATCTTACCCAAAAAAGACATAAAACGCATTTTAAAATGCATCGAGCATTTGTGTATAAATCCAAGAACTGAAGGGTGCATCAAACTTTCAGGACAAGAACGTTATCGGGTAAGAAAAGGCGTGTACCGCATAATTTATGAAATCCAAGAAACTGAGCTTATTATTACGGTTGTAAAAGTAGCACACAGAAGTGTTGTATATAAAAACAGCTAATCGGGCAGCCAAGGGCTCCTGTCTTTTCATTTATCGGTTTCAACTGAGG